>Ga0070734_10004744_pt1 | contig 12652 bp, 12 predicted proteins | sample Coa_R1_8_FD_66444 | JGI IMG/M metagenome (GOLD analysis project Ga0070734, IMG submission 66444) | Surface soil microbial communities from Centralia Pennsylvania, which are recovering from an underground coalmine fire - Coalmine... | ecosystem: Environmental > Terrestrial > Soil > Unclassified ...
TTCTGGGTGACCATAGCGAGAGGGACCCACCCGTTCCCATCCCGAACACGGAAGTTAAGCCTCTCAGCCCCGATGGTACTGCATAGGCAACTATGTGGGAGAGTAGGAAGTCGCCCGGTTTAATTCAAAAGCCCTCCGCAAAAGCGGAGGGCTTTTTTGTGTGTGCCGAGCATGTTCGACCAGCTTGGCGGGTCCCGGGCGGCGCGCGCGAGGGGATGCCTCTCGCCCAGTCGGCCGGTAAGCGGGCAACGCGCTCAAGCCGTGCGCGGCAAGCGCGCCTCGGCCCGGCTGAACAGGTCGAGCATCGCTAGATTGAAGGCCGGAATGTCGTCCGGTTTGCGGCTCGTGACGAGGTTGCGGTCCACCACAACTTCGCGATCGACCCACTCGGCACCCGCGTTCTGGAGGTCGGTTTTTAGCGACGGCCACGCGGCAATCTTGCGGCCTTTGGCGACACCCGCCTCAATCACCATCCAGGGCCCATGGCAGATCGTGGCAACCGGTTTGTTTGCATCAAAGAACGCGCGAACGAACGAGACCGCCTTGGGCTGCATGCGCAGGCGGTCCGGATTCATTACGCCGCCCGGCAGCAGCAGGGCCTCAAATCTGTCGTGCGAAGCGTGATCGAGCGGAACATCAACCTTCAAATATTCTCCCCATTCGGTATGATTCCAGGCGCGGATGCGGTCGGGCCGGGGCGATACGATTTCCGTAACAGCGCCTGCGCCGTCGAGCGCCTTGCGGGGTTCTGTCAATTCGACCATCTCAAAGCCGTCTTCTGCCACGATTGCGACTTTTAGTCCGTTCAAATTTGACATCAAAAGCTCCTTTCTTCAGAACCTGTGGCGCGTTCGCTTGGCCGGTCTGCGAGTCCGGTCCGGTGAGCGCGGCTCACACACCGGAACGGGGCAAAGGCGTTGCCATTCGCGAGTTGCGGCCGGGCGCTGGCGGCGTCGCGGTGCGGCTGTGTAATAGGGTACGACGTTTGCTTACCGAGCGGCAGAACCTGTTGACTCTCCGCGCCAAGCCTTTGACGATAGAAGTAGCGATCCCGCGATCAAGTTTTTCCCGAGGTTAAAACGCAATGAAGATCGACACACTCGAAACACTTCTGCAATCAGAACTGATGGACATTTATGATGCGGAGAAGCGGCTCGTGCGAGCCCTTCCCAAAATCGCCAAGGCGGCCTCTTCCGAGGAGTTGCGCGAAGCCATCCAAGAACACCTCAATGTGACGAAAGGACAGGTAGAGCGGCTGGAACAGGTGTTCGGGCTTTTCGATTTTCCAGTCAAAGCCAAGACCTGCGCCGGCATGAAGGGGCTGATTGAAGAAGGCGAAGAGGTGATGAGCGACAGTATGAATGGGATGCTTCGGGACTCGGCGCTGATTGGTGCGGCGCAGCGTGTCGAGCACTATGAGATGGCGGCATACGGCACTGCCCGGACGATGGCGGAGCAGCTAGGGAACAAGGAAGCCGTGGATTTGCTCGAAGAGACCCTCAACGAAGAAAAGGAAGCGGACGCCAAATTGACCGAAGTCGCCGAACAGCTGTTCGGTCAAATGGGCGAAGTACAGCCGGAGGAAGAGGACAGCCGGAAATCCCGGAAATCGCGCGCGCGGGTTTCAAGAGCGTAGGGCTTGGCAACCCCCCGGCCCGGGCTGAAAATCGGCGATCATCAAATGAGTTCTCCCTGACCGAAACCATCCTCGTGGTGGATGACGAAACCTCTGTGCTTAAACTTTGCAGCGACATCCTCCGCATGGGCGGATATGAGGTGATCGGAGCGCGCAGCGGGGAGGAAGCCATGCAGTTAGTCGAGCAGGGTGAGGGCGATGTGCAAATCGCCCTGCTCGATGTCATGACGCCGGACCTAAATGGCGTGGAAGTAGCGCGGCGGATTCAAAGCACTCGTCCGGCGACCCGGGTGGTGCTGATGTCGGGCGCCGGTGCCGCCGAGGTGGCCCGGTTGACACGCGACGACAGCGGATTTCCGATCATTTGGAAGCCATTTCGGGCGGAGTCTCTGCTGCGCATGGTCGAAAATGTGCTGAAGACGCCTTCCGCGGAGAAAGTGGCGGAAAGTGCGGCGGCGGTAGAAGCACCTCCGGGGTAGCCCGCCGCTGATTCTCACGCCGCTTTTTTGTGGTGATGCGAGCGCGCAGCCGCCGCCTTCTCCAGATGTTTTGCGATCAGGACCATGACGCAGTATTCTTCCGCCCGCAGACCGGAGCCGTTGTACGCCTGCTGCTGCTCGCTCCCTTGCCGCATCGCCTGGAATAAGGAACCGTCCGCATAGGCACCGAGAATCGCCGGATGAATGTAATACTTCCGGCATGTTGCCGGCCGGTTTCCCAGCTGTTGGGCGACAAGTTTCACGGCCGCCAAGGTTTTTGTTTTTTGCTCCTTCTGATTGCGGGCCGGTCCTATCTCCGCGAGGGTGCGTGCGGCGAGGACAGTTCCCGCCCAAGTTCGAAAATCTTTCGCCGTAAATTCCTGGCCGGTGATTTCACGCAGGTAATTGTTGATGTCTTCTGAGTCGATCTGACAGGGGCTGCCCTCTTCATCCAGATACTGGAAGAGGCGGTAACCGGGTAGTTCCTGGCACTCGCGAACGACCCGCGCCAGTCGGCGATCGTGCAACTCAATGAAATGTCGGAGCCCGCTCTTGCCCGTGAAGTCAAACTGCAAGGCTCCGCGGGACATGCGTACGTGCCGGTTGCGGAGCGTAGTCAACCCAAAGGATCCATTCTCTTTTTCATATTCGGCATTACCCACGCGGATGTATGTAGTTTCGAGCAGTCGCACGACCGCGGCGAGCACTTTTTCACGCGGCAGCCCGGAGCGCCTCAAATCGCGCGCCACCCGTTTTCGAATGACCGCCAGAACCGTGCCGAACGCGATCATGCGGCTGAACTTGTTCTGGTCGCGCACTTCGCGGTAGAGCGAATGATAACGGTACTGCTTGCGGCCCTTCGCGTCCCACCCGATTGCCTGAATGTGCCCGCAGGACGCGCCACAAATCCAGACATCCCGCCATGCGGGCGGAATGGCCAGAGACTTGATGCGCTGCAGTTGGTGCCGGTCGCGAATGACCCTGCGATTGGCGCTCACATACCGGAACCCGCGCCCGCAACGCAGGCGGTAAATGCCCGGCTCGCGATTATCAACATACCGGAGCCCGGCGGCGCGGGCGGATTCGAGCGAATCGGTGGACGGCTCTCCCGCACAACCGTGTTCGCGCATCTACAATCCTGGAAGCAATTCCGGTTCCACGAGCGCGGCGGGAGTGACGGGAACTTACGAAAAACTGGCACCGCACTTGCACAAATTTCACACGGGCGAAGGCTCCTGGACCACGTGATTCGAAAAATGGTTGCAAATCGAACGTTGCCTGTGGGCGCGGAGGGCTCCGCAACATCGGGAGTTCACTTTCGCGTGTGGGCTCCCTTGCGGAAACGCGTTGAGGTGGTGATCGAGGGCGGCCCGGGTTCGCCCGCGGAAATCGAACTGGTTTCGGATGGCGGTTACTTTGCCGGGTTCGCCGACAGCGCGGCCGCGGGAACGAGGTATCGATACCGTCTGGATGGAGGCGGCCCGTTCCCCGATCCAGCATCGCGCTTCCAGCCCGACGGCCCCCACGGGGCATCGGAAGTGATCGACCCGTCATCGTTTCCCTGGACCGATACGGGCTGGAAAGGGCTCACGCTCGACGGGCTGGTGATTTCGGAACTGCATCTGGGTACTTTTACCGATGCGGGCACCTGGTACGCGGCGCAAGAGCAGTTACCTGCGCTTGCCGAGGCGGGCATCTCCGCCGTCGAGCTGATGCCGGTCGCGGATTTCCCGGGCCGCTTCGGCTGGGGCTACGACGGCGTAGACCTGTTCGCGCCGACATGGCTTTATGGCCGGCCCGATGAGTTCCGCCGCTTCGTCAACGCGGCCCACGCTCATCAAATCGGCGTTATTTTGGACGTGGTATATAACCACTTCGGTCCGGACGGCAACTACTGGGCAGAGTTTTCGCCGTATTACTTCACCACCGCTTACAGCAACGAATGGGGAGACGCGATCAATTTCGACGGCGAGAACTCCGGCCCGGTGCGCGAGTTTTTTGCGGCTAACGCCGCCTACTGGATTCGGGAGTTTCATCTCGATGGGCTGCGGCTCGACGCGACACAGCAGATCTTCGACAGCTCGCCGGAGAACATTATTTCCGTGATCGGCCGGCGGGCGCGGGAGGCGGCACAAGGACGATCGATCGTGCTGGTGGCGGAGAACGAGCCGCAGGCGACCAGGCTGGTTCGTCCGCTCGACCGTGACGGCCTGGGTCTGGACGCCTTATGGAATGATGATTTTCATCACAGCGCAATGGTGGCGATGACCGGCCGGAACGAAGCATACTACAGCGACTATTTAGGCAACCCGCAAGAGTTTCTCTCGGCGGTGAAATACGGGTATTTGTATCAAGGGCAGTGGTATAAATGGCAGAAGCAGAGGCGCGGCACGCCGGCTTATGATCTGCGGCCTTCTCAGTTTGTAAATTACATACAAAACCACGATCAGATCGCGAACTCCAGCCGGGGCGAACGCGTCCATAAATTGACGAGTCCCGGGCGGTACAAAGCAATGACGGCCCTGCTGCTGCTGGCTCCCAACACACCGATGCTATTTCAAGGGCAGGAGTTTGCGTCGTCGAAGCCGTTCTGCTATTTCGCGGACCACAAGCCGGAGCTGGCGAAGTTGGTGCAGGACGGGCGCGCGAAGTTCCTTTCGCAGTTCCGGAGTCTGGCCGTGCCGGAAAGCCGCGAGAGTCTGCTGGATCCGGGGAGCCCGGCGAGCTTCCAAAAGTGCAAGCTCGATTTCTCGGAGCGTGAAAGAAATGCGGGGATTTATGCGCTGCATAAGGACCTGATCCGGCTACGGCGCGAGGATCCGGTCTTCCGGCGGCAGGAGCGCGGTCGGCTGGATGGCGCCGTGCTCGCGGGCGAAGCCTTTGTGCTTCGCTATTTCGGGGAAGACGGCGACGACCGGCTTCTGATTGTGAACCTCGGCCGCGATCTTCACCTCAATCCCGCTCCGGAGCCGCTGCTCGCGCCGCCGGAAGGTAAGCGGTGGTTGGTGCTGTGGTCGAGCGAAGACACGCGCTACGGAGGTTACGGCGCATACTGTCCGGAAACCGCCGAAGACAACTGGCGCCTGCCGGGACACGCGGCGGTGGTGCTGCGGCCCGCGGCGCCCGAGGATGCCTCGCATGCGTGAACCGGTACGGGTCATGCCCAAGCACACGGTGCGTGACCCGGAGGCAGACCCGCATTTCAACGAAGAGTGGCTCGTAACGAACGGGTTGGGCGGTTATGCGTCGGGAACTGTCAGGGGGGCCATCACGCGGCGTTATCACGGATTGCTGATTGCCGCGCTGGCGACTCCGCGCGGCCGCATGATGGTTTGCAATGCGCTCTCGGAGCGGCTGCGTCGGGCCGACCGTCATGCCGTGTATGCTGGCTCGGCGGAACTGACCGGCAGTTCCGGAGAAGACACGCTCGCGGTCTCGGAGTTTCGCCTCGAGGCCGGCCTGCCGGTCTGGCGATACGAAACCGATCAAGTTGTTTTCGAGAAGCGGTTGATCATGCCCTACCGCCAGAACACGATTCATGTGACTTACCGGCTGCTGCGTGGTAAGGAGGTGCGGCTGGGTATTCGCCCCGCCGTTCATTTCCGGCCTCACGACGCTCCCGTCAGTCATACCGACAATGAAAAATATGTGCTGACCGTCTGCGACGACAGATACGAGATCTCAACGGGACCGGACAATCCCGTGCTGCGGTGGGTGATGTACGGCAAGGCGGCGGCATTCACGTTCGATCGGAAGCTCACCTCCGACGTGTTCTACCGGACAGAGAGCAGCCGCGGCTACGACTCCCACGGATCGCTGTGGAGTCCCGGATATTTTCGCATCGACCTGGCGGAGCGGTCGCAAGCCACGCTGGTGGCTTCCACGGAAGACTGGCATACCATCGGCGCCCTCACTCCCGAACAGGCTTTTGAATCCGAAATCGAGCGGCGGCGCATTTTGCTGTCCATGGCAGGCCCGGCCGCGCAAGAGGAGCCGGCGGCCGAGCTGGTCCTCGCCGCGGACCAGTTCCTGATCACGCCCGTCGGCCGTCCCGAAGATGCGGCTCGCGCCCGCGCCACCGGCGACGAAATCCGAACCGTGATCGCAGGCTATCATTGGTTCACCGACTGGGGTCGCGACACGATGATCAGCCTGGAGGGGCTGACCCTTACCACCGGCCGCAAAGGCGAGGCTGCGTGGATCTTGCGCACCTTCGCGCACTACTTCCGCGATGGGCTGATCCCGAACATGTTTCCTGAGGGCGAAAAGGACGCGCTCTACAATACCGCCGATGCGACCTTATGGTTTTTTCACGCGCTGCACCGCTACGTCGAGATTACGCATGACCGCACCACCATGCGGCTGATCCTGCCGGCGTTGGTGGAGGCCATTCACCGGCACATTCAGGGGACGAGGTTCGGCATTCACGTCGACCCGGCCGACGGCCTGCTGGCGCAGGGCGAAGAAGGCTATCAGCTCACCTGGATGGATGCGAAAGTGGGCGATTGGGTGGTGACGCCGCGGCGCGGCAAGGCCGTCGAAATCAACGCCCTGTGGTACAACGCCCTGCGGCTGGCCGAGCGCTGGGTCAAAGAGGAAGGCGGCACCAACGCGGCAGAATTGTGCGATGCGGCGCAACGCGCGCGCGATTCCTTCAACGCCCGATTCTGGAATGCGAACGCCGGGTGCCTGTACGACCTCATCGACGGAGAGAAAGGCGATGACCCGGCCTGCCGCCCCAACCAGATTTTCGCCATTTCGCTCGATTATCCGGTGCTGGATGAACAGTATTGGCGGCCCGTTCTGGACGTAGTGACGAACCGGCTGCTGACCCCGCGCGGCTTGCGATCGCTCGCGCCGGGGGAGCGGGATTACAAGGCTCGATACTACGGCGACCTGCGTTCGCGCGATGCGGCCTACCATCAGGGTACCGTCTGGGCATGGCTGATCGGGCCTTATATCGACGCCTGGTTGAGGGTGAATCCCGGCGATTCCGCGCAGGCGCGCAAATTCCTGGAAGGCTTCACTAAGCACCTGGATGAAGCGTGCATCGGCTCGATCAGCGAGATCTTCGACGCCGAGGAGCCGTACACGCCGCGCGGCTGCATCGCGCAGGCCTGGAGCGTGGCGGAAGTGCTCCGCGCGTGGCTCAAGACCGCCGGTGCTGGTTAGTGCATTGGTTGCGATAGCGATCCGGAAGAATATATGATCGACCTGTGAGCGGCTCGCGTGTCACACGGTTCTCCGGCTTGGTTTGCGTCGCCGCCTTTGGCCTGATCACGGCGGGTGCCTTCGTCAGCGATTTCGGCATCGAGTGGCCGCTGGCTGTGGCGCGCGGTCTGGGTGTGGGCCCGCGGCTCGTTTCCTATGATCGGCTGCCGGCCGACGGCGAGGGCGAGGCCTGCGCGTATGAGCCGGTCTCCCAAACGCTCCCGCCGCTGGCCGGCATGGTGCCTTTACGTAGCGCGCTGCTGCAGGCGCGCGTCGCCTCCGATACGGAGGATATGACGCAGCGCAAGCCGCTGCGCATGATTCGCGATCCCTACGCGGCATACAGCGCGGTCGCGGTCGACAACGCGCACAATGAAGTCGTCCTTACCGATGAGAACCTGTTCAACCTTTGGGTTTACGACCGCAACGCCAAAGCACCGCCCAACGGCTCGACCGAACCGAAGCGCCTGATCGGCGGATTGAACACCAAAATCGAGTTTCAATGCGGACTCTACATCGACCCCGGCAATGGCGATATCTACGCAGTGAATAATGACACGATCGACACGCTCGTCGTGTTCTCCAGAAAAGCCGTAGGCGACGTGGCTCCGGACCGCGAACTGCACACGCCCCACGGAACTTTCGGCATTGCGGTCGATGAAATCGCCAAAGAACTGTTTCTGACGGTCCAGCACGACAATGCCATCGTGGTGTTCAACAAGTCGGCGAAGGGTGTTGAAGCGCCGCTGCGGGTGATCCAGGGGGATCACACCGGTCTGGCGGATCCGCACGGCATGGCGCTGGACACGAAGAACAATGTTTTATTTGTAACCAATCACGGCTCCACGCACCAGGTGCGGCCGCCCGCGGCAGGCGCTCGGCGGCGCGAGGAGATCGTGGGCTGGCCCTTGACGCGTGATGATGCGGTTCCCGGCTCCGGCAAGATTTTGCCGCCGTCGATCACGGTTTACGCGAAAGATGCGAAAGGCGACGCCTCCCCGTTGCGCACCATCGAAGGGCCCAAGACCCAGATGGACTGGCCGACCGGCATCGCCGTCGACCCGGAACGCAATGAGATTTTCGTCGCGAACGATGGCGGCAATTCCGTGCTGGTTTTCGACGCGACGGCCAGCGGGGATGCGGCGCCGATCCGCGTGTTGAAAGGACCCAAGAGCCTGGTCAGCAATCCGACCGGTGTATATCTCGATAAGACCAACTATGAGCTTTGGGTCGCAAGCTTCGGAAATCACATCGCCGCGGTCTATAACCCGATGGCCAACGGCGATGTGGCGCCGGTGCGCTCCATCCGCAGCGCGCCACCCAATCAGCCGGTGCCCGGGTTGGGTAATCCGCATCCCCTGGCGTACGACACAAAGCGCGAGCAGATCCTGGTTCCGAATTGAGTGGCCCATCCGCAGATTGCGGTTTTCGCCAGGTCGGCGGAAGGGGGAGCACAACCGGTTCGAAAGGTGGAAGGGCAGGGAAGTCTGCTGGGCCGGACCATGCACGGCATCGCCTACGATGCCATCCACGACGAGTTCACGGTGCCGCAGCAGTTCGGGCAGGCTATTTTGACCTATCGCGGCGCGGCGAGTGGTGAAGAGCGGCCGATCCGGATCATCGAGGGGCCGCACACGCAGCTGGACGCGCCCGAGCATCTGGACGTCGATCCGGTGCACAACGAAATTTTCGTGCCGACGCGGCACGGGACGATTCTTGTTTTTCCGCGCGACGGGCAGGGAGACATCGCGCCGATTCGCGTGCTGGGAGGCCCCGACACCATGCTCGGCAGCGATCAGCCCCTCGCGGTCGACTCGGTGCATAATCTGCTGATCTCCGGCGGGCGCAGCGGCCAGCGCGGGAACCGGCAGGTCAGCCTGCTGATTTTCAACCGCACCGATTCCGGAAACGCGAAGCCAAAGGCGGTAATTGGCGGGCCCCAGAGCGGGCTGCATGATTTTGGCGGGCCGTTTACGGTTTATCCGGCGAAGGATGAGATCATTGTCAGTGTCCGCGGCACCGGGCCCAACGCCGACATGGCCTCCGATGAAGCCTACGTGGGAGTCTGGAGCATCCACGATAACGGGGACGTGCCGCCGAAGTATAAGATCGGCGGGCCCAAGGGCATATTGCGGATGCCGCGCGGCATCGCGCTCGATGCCAAGAATAAGAACATGATGGTTTCGGATAAGCGGCTGAATGCCGTGTTGACGTTCCGGTTCCCGGAGATGTTCTAACTGGGCCGGCGGCAGCAGCTATCGACCGCGACACACTTCAGGTGCAGATTGCCGAGCTTGGAGCCGACTTCGGTCAGGCCGAGCTTGCCGGGTGTAATCTTATGGCAGAAGCCGCAGCCGAATTCGTCGAACCGGGCCGCGATCTTCCGCTGCTGCGGCGACCGCTGATCCTGATCCACCTGGGCGATCAGGTTCATGGCTGCCAGCATGCGGCTGCAGCCTTCAAAATCCTGGCCTAGCCGCTTGCCTTTTTCATTGAAGCCGAGCGTTCCATTGCTGCTCACGGTGTGGCAGCTGTTACAGCCGCGCGTTTCGAAGACCGATTGCGTGAGAGCCATGGCGTCTTGCGCCGAGGCGGGGTGTTGGGTCCGGGAAGCGAATTTCGGCCACGCGATGATCGCTCCTGCCAGGAGCGCGACACCGGCCAAGCTAAGAACGATCCGTTTCACCATCGTCCCTAATCACTATACTTGAACAGGTAGAGAATTTTCTCGAACTCCGCTTTTTCCATTCCTAACGCGCGCCGGAGATCCTCCGGATTGCGGACTATTCCGGCCTGCGAACGGGCCGCGACAATGCGGGCGGCTGCCTCTGGGTTCATTCCCGGCAGTTTCTCCAGTTCTTCGCGCCGCGCGGTGTTGACGTTCACCAGGCGGGGCGCTGTCGCCGGGAACGACTTAGCCAAGAACGCCGTCATCGCTTCGATTTCATCGGGGAAGGCCGGCGCGCCCCGTTGAATCATATCGTCCACGGTGGCTGCCCATTCGGCCGGCGTCCGGCGCGCGTTGACTACGACTTTGAGGCTGTGGCACCCGGTACAGGAGGCGACCACCGCGCCGTGGCCATTGCCGGGCGGCAGCAACTCCGCCCAGACTTCGTCCCGCCGCTGCGCGTCGGCGGCGGCCAGAAGCAGGACCAGTAAGAGCAGATACCGCATATTACACGTTCCGTTTCCGCCCGGCGGCGATCGACAGCTTCGGATACAGCGTCTTCACCGAGCCGGAACTCGTGCGGCCGACCAGGGCATCGATCAGGTACGGCTTGCCGTCGAGAGCCGCCTTGGCCGCGCGCTTCATCGCAGGCTTGATTTGATCCGGCGTGGTGACCTGTTCGCCCGGTACGCCAAACGCGGCGGCGAGCTTCACGTAATCGATATCGGGATCGCCCAGGTAGCTGAGCATATCGGTGCCGGTCTGCGCCTGGCGGCCGTCTTCGGCGAACGCCCGCTCGCGTGTTTCGTTGTAGCATCGGTTGTTGAAGATCACGGTGGTTACCGGAATCTGGTATCGGGACATCGTCCAGAAGGCCATCGGCTGGCTTCCGAACAGAAAGCCGCCATCTCCCTGCATCGCGATCACCTGCTTATCGGGTTGCCCGATCTTGACACCGACGGCGGCCCCCACGCCCCAGCCCAGCGCGGCGCCCTAAGTCCGGCCGATCAGCGTCTTTTCGCCTTCCGCAAATGTGAACTGGGTCAGCGCTTTGGGACCTTCAGTCCCGAATTCCGGCACGATGTAGGCGTCGCGCTCGGAGACTTCGTTGATGTCGGCGCCGAGCCGCTCCCACGTGAGCGGCTTGTCGTTCCAATGCGCTTTCATCGCCTGGGCCCGCGCCTCGCGCACCCGCGTCGTGTATTGCCGCGTTTGCTCGAGCCGCTCGCCCCGGATCTGCTTCAATCTCTCGGCGGTGGTCATTGATTTGATCGCCGCCACAAGGTCTTGCGCCACCTGCTTGACGTCGGCAGCGACGCCCGCATAGAGAGGATAGTCGGTTCCGACGTCTGACGCTTCGATGCGCACGTCGATGATCCGCACCGAGCGCGGAATCAGCGGCTCGCCGGATCCCGGGTCCGGCAGCTTGCCTCCCAGGCTCAGCACCAGGTCGACATTGCGCGGATAGCGCGGCCGCGGGTTGTACCCGCCGATGAACAGCGGATGATTCGTCGGGAAATTACAGGATACTCGGTAACCTTCCCGCTGCTCGCCGCTCGTCACCGGGATTGCCAGCAACTCCGCCAATTCCACGACCGCCGGAATGGCTTTGGCGCGCCACACCTCCGATCCCGTCAGGATCAGCGGGCTCTTCGATTCAATCAGCGCGCGAGCGGCCTTGTCGATAGTGGCGGCGTCGGCACGCACGGACATCGGCACGTCGAACGTCCCAGGCTGGTAAATTTCCGATTGCACGCCGCGCGCCGTCATCATGTCGCGTGGAAACATCAGAAATGTGGGTCCGCCCGGCGGGGTTGAAGCGAGCTTAAAGGCCTTCGCCGTCCATTCCGGAATCCGCACCGCGGCGTCGATATTCCAGCGCCACTTCGTGTATTCCTTGACGGGTTCGAGCGTGTCGTCGAGATCTTCATGCGCATCGCGGCCGGAAGCCAGTGATTCGATGTGATCGGTCGCAATCACCAGCGAGGATCGGTCCTTCATGGCGTTGTACATGTTCGACGACGCATTGGGAATGCCGACACGGCTGAACATCGTGAACGCGGTCTTACCGGCGGCTTTGGAATATCCGTCCGCCATCGCGACGCTCAGTCCCTCATGCACCGCTAGAATTACTTTTAGATCGGGACGGTCGACCGCCGCATCGCACAGCGGGCTGACGCCGGTGCCGTTGCTCAAAAACAGGTATTCGACCCCGGCCGCGCGCAGTTGTTCGGCCAGCAGTTCGCCGCCGGTGCCGCGGAATGTGCGCGTGAAAGGTTGATCGGCGCCCGCCCTTTGCTGCGCGAACGCAAGCGCTCCCGCCACCGATTGCGCGGCGGCCAGGGAGAAACCCGAGCGGACCATACTCTCGACGAATCCCCGCCGGCTCAGGGCTCTCTGCAGATAGCCGCGCACCAGTTCCCGCATATTCCCCTCCTACCTAGAAGTTTAACTTCAACCCGAACTGAATCTCGCGTTCGCTCACTGCCGTGGGGCTGGGCAGTTGCCCGGCATTGGCGATTACGTTTCCCGAGCCGTCGAAAAGTTTGGTCTTCGGCGCTTGGAAATTGGCGCGGTTGAGCAGATTGAAAGCCTCGGCGCGGAACTGGAGCGTGGTGCCTTCGCGCCACAGTCGCCAATTTTTGAAAAGGGAATAAT
>Ga0070734_10004745_pt1 | contig 12650 bp, 10 predicted proteins | sample Coa_R1_8_FD_66444 | JGI IMG/M metagenome (GOLD analysis project Ga0070734, IMG submission 66444) | Surface soil microbial communities from Centralia Pennsylvania, which are recovering from an underground coalmine fire - Coalmine... | ecosystem: Environmental > Terrestrial > Soil > Unclassified ...
AACCCGAAGGATGAGGCGTTTTTCGAGCGCATGAAGTCCGTAGCCCTGAAGCATTCGCGCCTGGCGGCGTTCGGAAGCACACGCAAGGCCGACATCGCCGCAGCGGACGATAGCCAGATTCAGAAACTTCTGGCTGCCGAGACCCCCGTTATCACGATCTTTGGGAAATCGTGGGAGGAGCATGTCCGTTTTGCGCTGCGGACGACGTTGGAGGAGAACCTCCGGATGATCGCGGACAGCGTGGGATTCCTCAAGTCCCGCGTTCCGACGGTGATCTACGATGCCGAACACTTTTTTGACGGCTATAAGACGCACTCCGACTATGCGCTGAACTGCCTCAGAGCCGCACACGATGCGGGCGCGGATCGCCTGGTCCTGTGCGATACCAACGGCGGAACCTTGCCGTATGAGATCATCGCGATCACGCGGGCGGTGCGTGAGGCGCTCCCGGAGGCGAGTGTCGGAATTCATACGCACAATGATGCCGAGTGCGGCGTCGCCAATGCGCTGGCAGCCATTCAAGAGGGCGCGATGCATGTCCAGGGAACGATCAACGGTTATGGCGAGCGCTGCGGAAATTGCAATCTGATCCCTGTTGTGGCATCCTTACGGCTGAAACTGGGCTATGACTGCCTCCTTCCCAACTCCCTGGAGCATCTCACAGGACTGTCGCAATACGTAGATGAAATCGCCAATCTTAGCCCGGATACCCGACGCCCCTATGTGGGGAAGAGCGCGTTCGCACACAAGGGGGGGGTCCATGCCGACGCGGTTTTGAAAGGGGCGAGCTACGAGCATATCAACCCGGAGGCAGTCGGGAACTCGCGCCGCTTGCTGGTCTCCGAACTGGCAGGGGGGAGCAGTATCGCCGGGAAGGCATCCGAATACGGTTTCGATCTAAACCGGAAGTCCCCGCAGACCCGTGCGCTGCTCAACGCGGTGGCAGAACGCGAGCACGAAGGCTACAGCTATGAAGGCGCGGAGGGATCTTTCGAACTGCTGCTGATGCAGTCTGTAGGGACCTTTCGGCAACTGTTCGAACTCAAAGGGTTTCGCTGTATTGTGGAGAAGCGGGGAGAGGATAGTGAGCCGATCACAGAGGCAACCGTCAAGCTGGTAGTAGATGGAGTGGAGAAGCTGACGGTAGCAGAGGGCGACGGCCCGGTGCATGCACTCGACGGTGCGCTCCGGAAAGCGCTGATCGAGGCGTTCCCGGAGTTGGGGAGTATCCGCCTGACCGACTTCAAGGTGCGTGTGGTCAATACGCGCGAAGGAACGGCGGCGAAGGTGCGGGTCATCATCGATTCGGCGGACGGTGATCAGGCATGGAGCACGGTAGGCGTTTCGACCAACATGATTGAGGCGAGTTGGCATGCGCTGGTGGACAGCATTCTCTACGGTCTGATGCGCTGTGAGAGAGGCGGTTAAGAACCTCATCCCTGCCCCTCTCCATGTCGATGAGAGGGGGGATTGTGGATCGAGAGAGGAGAGGCTGTGGATGCGAAAGAGGCGGCAGCGCGCAGAGCTGTCGCATATGTGCAGGATGGGATGACGATCGGGATCGGTTCCGGGTCGACGGCGACCTTCGCCATTCGCGCTATCGGTGAGCGGGTGCAGAACGAAGGCTTGAAGGTGCGTGGGGTACCGACATCTTCGAAATCACGCTCCCTGGCGGAAGCGATGAGCATTCCGGAATTCGAGTTGAGCGAATCGCTCCCCATCGATCTGACGATCGATGGCGCGGACGAAGTGGACCCCTCCCTGCACTTGATCAAGGGCGGCGGCGGAGCGCTGTTAAGGGAGAAGCTGGTCGCCAGCGCCAGCAAGGCGCTGCTCGTGATCTGTGACGAGAGCAAACTCAAGCCTACATTGGGAGCATTCCCCCTGCCGGTCGCGGTGGTTCCCTTCGGTTGGGAGACGACACGGCGACGGCTGCAACGATTCGGCGATACCATTACACTACGGAGAGTCTCCGAGAATGGGGACCCTTTTGTTTCGGACGATGGACTGTTTATCCTGGACTTGCATCTGGGCAAGATCCTGGATGCGGCGGCGCTGGAGGATAATATCAAGCGTACCGTGGGTGTGGTGGAAGTAGGGTTATTTGTAGGGTTGACGAGCCGGGTGATCGTGGGCTATGCGGATGGAAGGACCGAAGAGCGGACGCCCTGATCCCGTGTGATCGTTAGCCTGGCTGTTTGGAAAGGCGGCGCGATGCAATGAACCGGAAAAGAATCATCGGCCTGGTGATTGTGTTGATCCTTGTGGCGCTGCCAACCTGGTCGGCGCTTTCCGGATTGCAACGCATGCGGACGAATGTTCTCCTGGTTCAGGCAGCAAAAAAAGGAGATCTGGCACGGGCTACATCGCTCCTGTCGCAAGGCGCCGATCCAAACTGCCGGGATTATGACGAACACCCATCCGAGGAAGTTCAGAACCAACCGATGTACTCTGCAGGGATGCAGAGCGGAATGATCCCCTGGGCAGGCGACCGCCACAAGACCGTGCTTCAGTGCGCGCTCGCACGCGAGCACGAGAATGTGGAGCTGGTTCGCCTGCTGCTTCAACATGGAGCGAAGATCCAGACAACGGATGAAGCCGGCACGACCCCCTTGATGTTAGCGGCCTGGTTCAATGCTGTCGAGAGCATGAAACTGCTGATCGGAAACGGCGCGGATGTGAATGTGACGGATAAGAACGGTTACACGCCGCTCATGATGGCAGCGTCGAATGGTTCCGTAGAGGCGACAAAGCTTCTGCTTTCTCGGGGCGCAGATCCCAAGGTCAAGGATAGTTTAGGACAGACGGCACAGGACAAGGCGGACATGCTCGGGAAGACTCAGGTGGCTCAGGTTCTGCGAGCGAGCGGCGCAAATGGAACGGGAAAGCCCTGAGAGCGCTTCGACGGGTCAGATAGGGAGTACGGAATGGTTTGGGGAAGAAGCCTGCTATGTGTATTGGGCGTCATCGGATTATGGATCGGGCTGGGCGACGTTGCCTCGGCGCAAACAACGAATGGGGGGACCCTGCGCGCAGCGGCGGGGAGAGTAGATATTACCCCCACCAAGCCGGTTTTCATGGCGGGGTACAATTTCAACCGGAAGAGTGTGGATGCGCACGACCCGTTGATGGCACGCTGCCTGGTCCTGGAGACCGGAGGGACGCGTATCGCTATCGTCTCCTGTGATGTACTCGGAGTGCCGCGCTATCGGGCCGATGCCATCCGCGCACAGGTGAAAGCGGTCACTCCGGACCACCTCTACATTGCAGCAACCCACACCCACTCCGGCCCGGATACGATGGGCGAGTGGGGACCGGCAATCACCGTGAGCGGCGTGGATACCGTGTGGATGCAGGGCTTTCTTCAGAAGGTAACCCATCTGGTGGAGGAGACGGCTGCGCATCTGGAGCCGGTGACGCTGAAGTTTGCGGCAACGACCGAGGTGCCGCGAATCTCGAAAAATATCCGGGTACCTTCGATCCTGGATAAAGAGTTGGGCGTGATGCAGGTAATCGCGAAGGGCAGCGGGATGCCCCTCGCCACTCTGGTCAACTATGCCTGTCATCCCGAAATCCTGAACACGCACCACCTCACCGCCGATTTTCCGTGCTGGTTATACAAGACGGTCGAGGGACGAGGCGGCGGGGTGTGTCTCTATCTGAATGGTGCGCAGGGAGGTATGGTCACCGCCGACTACGACGAATCCACCGCCCCGAAATTTGAGAACTGGATGGCTGCAGAGACCATCGGGACGAGCATGGGGGAGCGGGTCCTGGAGATCATCAAAGACGGGGAGAGTGTCCCGGAGGCGACGATCTCGACGCAGCAACGCATCTTCACGGCGCCTCTGGAGAACCAGAATTTCAAGACGCTGGCACGGCTTCATGTCTTTCCCGGCGAGATCCTCAAAGAGGGCAACATCGAGACGGAAGTAAACCGCATCCGGATCGGACCTGCCGAGTTTCTGACCTTTCCGGGGGAAGTGCTGCCCAATATCGGGTTGGCGTTAAAGCAGGAGATGAGCGGGAAGTACAAGTTTCAATTGGGATTGACCTGTGATGAACTGGGGTATATACTCACGCCCGAAGATTTCGACAACCGGAAGCTCTACTCCTATGAGGATAGCCAATCCGTGGGAAGGCAGATGGAACCGCTCATGGTCAAGTATCTCCATGAGATGATGCAACAGAGGGAGAAGTGACCTCGGCCTTGGGCGGAAGGAAGAGTGCCATGCGAAATACCATATTCTCTGGGCTTGTAGCCGGCTTCGTCCTATTGTGGGTAGGAGCGTCCGCCTGTTACGCACAGGATACGCAGGCGGAGAAGATAGAACTTCCCGATTGGAAAACTCTGAGTGCGGCCTATGCGTACGACAACAAGCAGGTCCCGGAGGTAAAGGAGGAGGAGCGAAAGGCGGAGAATGCCTATGCAATCCATGTAACCTTTACCAACAAGGCGGGGGAGGCCGTACCGGGATGGTTTCAGCGCCCGAAGAAGGAGGGGACCTATCCTCTGGTTCTGCTGCTCCATGGGTTCAATAAGGAGCAGATGGTCAGTAAGGAGCAGATGGTCAAGAGCTTCGGGACGTCGTTGGTAGCAAAGGGATACGCGGTCTTAGCACTCGATGCGCCGCACCATGGGGAGCGGAAAACGCAGGATGATGCCCTGCAGAACCCGGACACCTTTGCTGCCGCGATCCACGATGGATGCCTGGACTACCGCAGAGCCTTGGACTGGCTACAGACACGCAAAGACGTGGACATGACCCGCGTCGGGTTGCTGGGATATGGCATGGGATCCTTTACGGGAGCCATTCTGGGCGGAGTGGATACGCGGATCGGGGCGCTCGCACTCTGCGCAGGGGGAGACCCCATCATTACATTCGTGCCGCAAGTCCCGATCAATCTGCGCGCCCAGATTTTCACCATCTGTCCCAGCCTCTATATCGAACACATCGCCCCGCGCCCGGTGCTGATGTTGAATGGCCATGGGGATAGGACCGTGGCGGAGTCGGCGAGCAAGCGGCTCTACGATGCAGCGAAGGACCCAAAAGAGCAGGTGTGGTACGATGCAGGGCATGTCCTGCCGCAACCGATTATGGATAAGAGTATCGCCTGGTTGGTGGAGAAACTCAAGCAAGACAAGAAGAGCGCGTCCGCAGAGTGTGGTGTGAACTCGAAGGGTGAAATGAAGTAAGGGAATGCTCATCAGGGGAGGATGAAGCTTTGTTTTTACGCATGGGACGCCGCCCGGGATTAGGCGGCCAGGTATCGCAGGTAGGGTGTGGAATACTCGGGCTGGTGCTGCTCATCGCATCGAGCGGGAAGCCAGTTACGGCACAGGACAAACCGGACGCTCCGGTGGCAGCGCAACCACCTGCCGCATCCGGCATTAAGTTTCGGGAGCGACCCCGGTATGTGTCCGATCCGCAACGGCTCCGCCGGATGGTTCATGTGGACGGCGTCCTGAGCGATGGTGAGTGGGACCCGTTCTATACCATTGACGATGGGGCGATCAAAGGGACGGTCTATGTCAACTGGGACGACAACTATCTCTACCTGGCGGCCAAAACGGATGGCGAGGCCACCGTGCTGTTCGACATCGACATGGGCGGCGACGGCTGGCTGCGTGGGGCAGATAATGTGGAGCTTGTGATCGGTTCCGCGCCGGTGGGAGGGAGTGGCCCAACCATAGTGGCTCGGTTGCTCGATGCCGCCAGCAGCAAAGATGCTCCAGCGTGGAATGAGACCTCCATCGATCCCAAGTCCTTGATCGTGGCCGAGAAGATCACCAACGGCACACAGGTGGTTGAAATCGCGATTCCGAAGACGACGCCAGGGCTTGTCTTACGGCCCGGTGTGAGCATGGGGATACGGGCGGAGTTCTTACCGCCCGCGTCGGCTGCTGCGTATGTACCCACCGCGCCCTTTGAACCACACCTGCTGCTGGATACGGTCCTGGTAGAGTCGCGTATGCTGCCAGCTGCCGGCCTGAACCCCCATCTTACCCTCTCCGATTACAAGTGCATTCCGGGCCAGAACCTCTTTGCGACGCTGGAACTGCAGAACCAGACGGACCTGAATGTGCCGATCCGGAGCGTACTCTGGAGTGGGAACGGCGCCTCAATCAATGCGGTCAATACGCTGCGTGAGGTGAATGTGAAGCCCATACCGGGCATGAAGCGAACCAAGCTCACCTATAAGACGCAGATCCCGGACAATCTCCCCCTCGGCTCTTATATGCTGAATGTGACGGTGGAGACGGAGGGCGGCAAGCAGGTGCAGGCTTCCGCAGCGTTTGCGGTGGTGGAACCGGTACAGGTTCAGATGTCGGCAACGCCTCAGCCGGTGGCGATTGTCGGACCGACGCGCCTCACCGTGGAGGTGAATGTGTTTAGCGCCGTGCCGGACCATTTGCGCGGCGACGCCGAATTGACGCTGATCCCAGCCGGATGGGAAGTGGAAGGTGGGGCGAAACATGGGGTCTTTGTCGCGCATGAGGATCGGACCGGGGTTGCCCGATTTATCTTGAAAATCCCTTCGAATACTCCCGCCGGTTCGTTCCCCATCGAGGCGACCGTCACCTGGCATGGCAAATCCTGGAAGACCCGTTATGTCGCACGGACCATCCGAACGGACGCGCCGATGCCACCGAAATAGAGGGATGGGATCGGGGTAGGGTCAGTGGAATACGCCGTCGAGACCAACGAACTGGGAAAATCCTATCGTCATATTGCCGCCGTGCAGAGTGTCAACCTACGCATTCCGCACGGCGAGGTTTTTGCCCTGCTGGGACCGAACGGCGCAGGGAAGACGACGCTGGTCATGCTGCTGCTGGGAAATATCCATCCAACGTCCGGATCGGCGAAATTGCTGGGCATGCCCATTGGGGATGTGCCGACACGCAAGAGGGTCGGATTTCTGCCGGAGAAGTTTCACTTTCACGATTTTCTGACGGCTACGGAATTTTTGCGGCTCCATGGCCGGCTGTCCGGGATGCAGAGAGAGAGATTGGAACGAAGAATCCCGGAAGTTCTTGAGCGCGTCGGGTTAGCGGAGAGCGCGGGTGTGAAAATCCGAGAATTCTCGAAAGGCATGCAGCAGAGGATCGGGGTAGGGCAGGCTATTCTGCATGATCCGGATCTGATCCTGCTGGATGAGCCGACGTCCGCTCTGGACCCCATGGGGCGTCGGGACATACGGGATCTCATCCTGGAACTGCGCTCGGCTGGGAAGACGGTCTTGCTCAATTCCCATCTGCTTTCTGAAGTCGAACTCACCTGTGATCGCCTCGCCATTCTGCATAAGGGGCAGACTGCGGCTGAGGGAACACTGAAGGAGCTATTGTCCTTCGCCTCGACAGTCGAGGTAGAAGTAGAGGAGATGAACGATACGGCGCTGCGCGCGGTGAGGGGAATCGCAGCCAAGTTGAAACTGGATCGCGTCCCGATCACTCGATTTACCGCCTGGGTAAAGCAGGAGGAGGACATTCCTGCCCTGGCGGAAGCAATTGTAGGGAATGGAGTGAGATTGCGGGCGCTCGTTCCGAGGCGCGAGACGCTGGAGGATCTCTATGTGAGGGTAATCGAAGCCCTGGAATAAGTGGGGGGAGTGAGCGGGCCGCGTCGCGGCCCGCGATTTTTTCGAGGGGGCTATAGCCCCCTCGAAAAAATCGCGTCTATCTATCTACTTAAACATTATCGGACGTTTTTGGCGATCCCTCCTCTTTTCTTTTCCATCAGAACAATCCCTCCTTAACGCTTTCCTCGACGCTATGGTAAAATGAAACCATTCTCAGCGCGTTAGACAGGAGAGATGAACATGGCGGGTGTGATGGAAGGGAAGCGGATCCTGGTATCCGGCCCACGGAATAAATGGAGTATCGCCTGGCATTCGGCGCTCTCCCTGTATCGGGAGGGGGCGCGCATCGCTTTCTCCGTTCTGGGGGAGCGCGAAGAGAGCGGCGTTGTCAAATTGCTGAAAGAGTTGGATATGGAAGCGCCGATCTTCCACTGCAATGCTACCGATGACGATCAGGTAGAAGCCCTCTTCCGGAATGTGGCCTCTGTCTTCGATGGGCAGTTGGATGGCTTCGTCCACTCCATCGCCTTTGCCAATCGAGAAGAGCTGGCCGGCGAGTTTGTGGCGACGTCGAAAGCGGGATATACGCTGGCGCACGAGAATAGCGTCTATACCCTGGTGAACATGTCTCGCTTTGCGCGGCCACTGATGCAGGCTGCCGGAGGAGGGAGCATTGTCACGCTCACCTATCTCGGCTCCGAGCGGGTCGTGCCAAGCTATAATGTCATGGGCGTGGCAAAAGCCGCCCTGGAAGCCAGCGTCCGCTACCTGGCGAATGACCTGGGGCCGGAGAATATTCGCGTCAACGCGGTCTCTGCAGGACCGATCAAAACCCTGGCGGCCAGCGGTATCACCGGCTTCGACAGCATGTTGAAACAGGTTGCAGACCGCTCCCCCTTACGCCGCGCCGTGGATGCCGATGAGGTTGGGGATTCCGTCCTCTTCTTGCTCTCTCCCTGGTCGCGAGGGATCACAGGAGAGGTGCTCTATGTCGATGGCGGCTACCATATCATCGGTATGGTTTAAACCAAAGGGGATGAACCCCTGGTTTTCTGTGTGAGAGGAGAAACCGTTCGATGGCGAATGCCCTTCCATTTCCCCGGATCTTGCTCGGTCCCGGACCTAGCAGCGTCACGCCGCGCGTACTGGAGGCGCTTGCCAGAGCGCCGCTGGGGTATCTCGATCCGGAACTCTTTGAGATCCTGGAAGCGTTGCGAGAGGACCTCCGTTTTGTCTTCGGGACCAAGAACGCATTCACCCTGCCGCTCACAGGCACCGGCATGGCCGGCATGGAGAGCTGCCTGGTGAATTTGATCGAACCCGGCGATAATGTGGTGATCGGAGTCCATGGCTTTTTCGGCGGTAGAATGGTGGAAATATGCCGAAGATTAGGAGCGAACGTTGTACAGGTGGACGGCGCGTGGGGGCAGATTCTGGATCCGAACACCATCCGGTCCGCTGTTAAATCGTTGAACACGGTCAAGCTGGTCGCCTGCGTCCATGCGGAGACCTCGACCGGGGTGCGCCAGCCGCTGGAGGAGATCGCCCGCATCGCCCACGAACAGAATGCACTCTTTTTGGTGGATGCGGTAACATCGCTCGGCGGAATCGCCGTACAAATAGATGAAGTCGGAGGAGACGTCTGCTATTCGGGAACCCAGAAGTGCGTGGGAGCGCCGCCCGGCCTCGCCCCGATTACCGCCAATGAGCGGGCGTGGGAGGTCGTTACCGCCCGGCAGACGCCGGTTCCGAACTGGTACTATGACTGGAAGCTACTGCGCGCCTACTATGATGAGCCGCACGCTTACCATCACACGGTGCCGGTGAACCTGCTCACGGCGCTCCGAGCCGCCTTACAGGAGATACGTGAAGAGGGCCTAGAGGCACGGTTCGCAAGGCATCGCGATGTGAGTGCGCTCTTGATCTCCGGACTGGCGGACATGGGTATTCTCCCCTTTGCACAGGAGGGGTATCGCCTGCCAACCTTGAATGCCGTAACCATACCGTCCGGGATCGAAGATGAAGCGGCTGTGCGGAAACGGCTGTTGACCGAGTACGGCCTGGAGATCGGTGGAGGGCTGGGGGCGCTGAAGGGGAAAATCTGGCGGATCGGAACGATGGGAGCCAGCGCTACGCCACGTAATGTGAGGATGCTATTGGCAGCCCTTCGGTCTCTGCTCCCCCGATCCTGATCTCCCCCGATAAATCCAAATTATGAGAGGAGCTCGGTGTCCGTTCAACACGACGCCGGATAGGGTGACAAGACCATGGGCCTATTTGCAAACAGTGGGGATGCACTCGCGTCCGGGAGTGGGCGTGTGAGCTGGACAAAAGAGCGAGGGACCCGCAACCTCATCTACGGCTTTGTGCTGATCCTCGCCATTGGGTTTGGTGGCATGAAGGTGCATGATTATCTCTTGTTGGCAAAGACCTGGCCCGCCCTGGCTCCCGATCAGGAGGGATTGACGATTGTAGGAACGCTGGATGCCAAAGGGGACTATGATCGTAACCTGATCAAGATCGTTCTGGCGAACCAGACCTCGCGTGCGGAGTTGACCGACTTTGGCTGGCGCACGATCTTCGATGAGAAGAACGGTCCCATGTTTTCGGATTCGATTGGCAATACCATACAGTATGCGCGCTCCGTGGACAGTGAATCCGGATATGCGCTGCTGGAGCCGTATTTGAAAGCGGCTCTTGCCAAGGAGATGAAACAACCCGATTGGAACACCATTGTGAGCCGGGACTATCCTCTCACCGTAAGTGAGACGCATGGCAAAACCACCGTCACCAGGCAGACCACGCTGGGAGCGCTGCTGGACAAATATATTGCCCAGGGGAAGTTCGGGGCGGATAAAGGCGAGCATGAACAGTCCGAGGGGGGCAGTGGGAGCGGCAGGCAGGTGGAGCATGGCACGACGATCCCAGCGGATATTCTGGCCAAAGCGTGCCCTGTGGTATTGATCGGGTCCAACTTTACCGGCGCCTGGCTCGATGAGCAACCTGAAACCGTCTTTAGCAGCAAAACCTACACGATCCACCTCAATCTCACGCCCGAAGGGCGTTCCCGCTTCTTCCAGTGGTCGAGCAAGCACGACCACGAGAGCCTGGTTTTTGTGTTGAAACATCGCGTAGCCACGGCTGGGCGGATCGCCCAAACGATGGATGTGAACGATTGGAGCGTGGGGCCGATACATGACCAGGAGATGGCGCAGGCGGTGGTGGATTACGTCAACAGCCAGGCAAAGCGCTGAACCCAATCCATCTGCGACACTGCAACGAATCCAGAGGCATGTATGAAGGAGGGCTGCACCGTCAGCCCTCCTTCATTACGTGTTACTTATCACTCGTTGGGTGTCGCGGCGGCATATGCCCCATGGAGATCATGAGACGGTTCCAGGCGTTGATGATGTTGATGACCATGAGTAGATCGACATACTGTTCGGCTGTGAAATGCTGACGGACACGCGCATAGAGTTCGTCCGGTACGCCTTGATGGGAGATGAGCGTCACCGCTTCGGTAAGTTCCAGTGCGGCGCGCTCGGCTTCCGTGTAGTAAGAGGTTTCTCGCCAAGCATTCAGCAGATGGAGGCGATATTCGGTTTCTCCCTGTTCGCGGGCTAGTCGCGTATGCAGTTCCAGACAGAACGCGCATCCGTTGATCTGGGAAGCGCGCACTTTAATCAGTTCACGGAGGCTCGCCTCGATGCTGCTCTGTTCGAGATAACTGCCCCATTCCTTCATGGCAGGATAGACTTTGGGATTAACCTCACTGAATGCCACACGATGCGTGTGTTTTCCCGTTTGCATGGATATTGGTTCCTTTCCTCCTGACGCTATCTCGGAAGTTTCACTTCGTATACGTCTGCGTCATCGTTGGAATAGCATTTGATGAGATAGGGGGGGAGACGTGCCGGGTCCAAAAAGAGCGAAACCAGATCCACATACTCGCTGGGCGGCTTCTTTTGTGAAAATACCAGGTATTGGATCTTACTTTCTGAGAGCATCGCGATCCGTTGCTCATCCGGAGTGGAGGGCAACGTGACGATTTTGAGATAGCTGAGTTTTTTCCCGAAATCGGGAGTCTCTCCCCAATGCCCACAAAACACTTTGCGGTGGATCATTCCTGGCGTAAAACATGCCAGAGTAATATCGTAGGCCCCGGTTTTTCCGGAGTTGTCGCGCGCGAGCCAGGGAAGGGCCTGGACGACCGAATCGGGCGGCGTATTAGCCTCAATCCAATTCAGAGCCTGGATCTCGCCCGGTTCCAGGTAGGTGCGCTCCATACCCGTCTGCGCTCTGTTGCCTGCATAGTTGTCCACATCCCGCATAACAAAGAGAAGGTTCGTCAGGCTCAAGAAGAGAATAAGCAGCGCCGAGGCAAAGCGTGATCGCCAGGCCGGTTGGATGAGAGCAGGTCGGGAGAGTATCCAGGCTGCTCCGACGCCTGCCAGGATCGCGATGGGGAAGTGCTCGCCCTGAAGCATCTTGCGTTGAAAGGCGACAGGGATATAAGAGACGGCCAGGTTCATGATAGCCCACACGGCCAACAGGATCACAGAATCCGGTGGAATGGAGCGCGGAGGCGTGGAGGACATGGGGTCGCTGTTCTGAGTTGAAGCCGTTCGGCGTTGGGCAAAGAGGCTGATCAGCGCGAGGATCAGAAGCAGACCATAACCCAACAGGACCCAGCGGAGAGAGGGCGAGGTGGTCTTGACTTCCGCTCGCTGTTGAAAGACGAGTTCCGTATGGAGCTGCCAGGCGATATAGGCGACAGAGGGCGCAGTGAGTACACCAGCGATTAGCGCCTGCCACCATGCATGGAGAGGAAGCGGGGGAGTACTACGATTCCATAATGGGAGAACCTGGCGCACCACCAAATAGCATGCCCATACAGCGGCCATAGTAATGATATCGTAGGTATGGACAAAACCCAGAACCAACCCGCAAAGCCCTGCCCAGAGCGCATAGCGTAGATGGCCTGTCCGTTCCGCCTGTTGGAGCAGGGTGAGGATGCCGACTTGAAGCGCCAGTGAGAAGCAGAAGAGCGGGCTGAGATAGAGCGAGAG
>Ga0070734_10004746_pt1 | contig 12648 bp, 12 predicted proteins | sample Coa_R1_8_FD_66444 | JGI IMG/M metagenome (GOLD analysis project Ga0070734, IMG submission 66444) | Surface soil microbial communities from Centralia Pennsylvania, which are recovering from an underground coalmine fire - Coalmine... | ecosystem: Environmental > Terrestrial > Soil > Unclassified ...
CGAGCCCGAGCGCCAGCACCAGCGCGTAATGACCGCCTTCGACAATCATCGCGTCGCTCCTTGCCCGGCCTGCGCGGCCATCCCGGCTGCCGACGTGGTCCCCGCCCTGGTCGAATCCTTGCCGTAATCGTCCTTCCAGTGGCCCTGCTTCTTCAGCGCGTCGGCGACTTCCTTGGGCATATAGGTCTCGTCATGCTTGGCGAGCACAGTGTCGGCGTGGAACACGCCGGATGCATCGAGCGCGCCCTCGGCGACAACGCCCTGCCCTTCGCGGAACAGATCGGGCAGGATGCCCTTGTAGGCGACCGGCAGCTTGGCATTGCCGTCGGCCACCTCGAAGGTCACGGACAGATTGTCACCATGCTTGAAAGAGCCCGGCTGCACCAGCCCGCCGAGCCGGAACCGCCTGCCGGGCGCGATATGCTGCTCGGCGGCCATCGACGGCGTCGAGAAGAACACGATGGAGCCGCTCAGCGAATAGAGCACCAGGCCGGCGGCGAAGCCGAGCACCGCGAGTGCGCATCCGATCAGCGTCAGGCGCCGCTGCTTGCGTGTCATGCCGGATTTCTTTCCTTGAGCATGCGGTCTCCTCTCCCGTAGGGAGAGGTCGGATCGCATCGCAGGATGCGATCCGGGTGAGGGGTTGGGATCTGCAGCTGCGGCCCCTCACCCGGATTGCTGCGCAATCCGACCTCTCCCCGATGGGGAGAGGTGAAGCAGAGCCAATCAGCTGAGCCTGTTCTTATCATGCGTTAGCCATCGATCCCGAGATTTTTCAGGCCCTCGTTGAGCTGGCGCAACCGCTCGGCATCGTTGGCGACCGCCTGACGGGCGTCGGTCAGCGCGCTCATTGCCTTCTCCCGATCGCCCATCACAAGATAGGCACGCACCAGCCGCAACCAACCCTCGACGTCGTCGCCATTCTGCTTCAGGCGCGTTGCCAGCCGCTCGACCATGCCGCGGATCATGGCGTCGCGGTCATCGGCCTTCATGTCTTTCGCGGCGGCGACCGTCTGATCCGACAGCGCAGGCGCAGCGGGGCTGCCGACCCGCACCAGCGCCGCCTGAACCAGCGGGCGCCAGGGCGCATCAGGCGCGGCCTTGTCCAGCATGGCATGCCAAATCTTGGCTGCCTCGGCCTTGCGGCCGTCCTGCTCCGCCGCGAGCCCCAGGAAGTAGCTCGCCTTGACCTCGTCGGCATCGAGCGCGAGCGCCCGCTCGAATTCGGTCTTCGCCTCGGCGGTGACGACGCCGTTTGCGGCGGCCGCCAGCGCTTCGCCGAGATCGGCGTGCCGCTCGGCGCTCTCGCCATTATAGGTGATCGAGTTGCGGAAGGCGCGCACCGCATCGTCGTAACGGCCGATCCGCAGCAAAACCGGCGCCAGCACGCTCCAGCCGCGGCCGTCGGTCGGATTCGTCTCCAGATGCTGCTCGACCTGCGCGACCAGACCGTCGAGCGGCTGGGCGTCCGGCGTGCGGCTGCGCTCGGCGAGCGGAAAATCCGCCATGCGCGGCGACCCCAGCGGCAGATAGACGGCGAGCGCCACGGCCGGCAGCCCAATCAGCGCCACCGCGGCCGCGAGACGGCGCAACGTCCGGTTCGATTGCAGCGGCGGGCTTTCAGCCGGATCGGCGGCGGCAAGCAGGCGCCGGCCGATCTCGGTGCGCGCAGCCTCGGCCTCGTTCGCCGCGATCAGCCCGGCAGCGAGGTCGCGATCGATCTCGGCGAGCTGGTCCTTGTAGACTGTGGCCTCGCTGCCCTGACTTTGGCTGCGGCCGCGCAGGCCGAGCGGCAGCAGGACGGCGAAAATCGCCGCGGCCGTCATAAGCGCGAACACAAACCATAGCGTCATCGGGCGGGTTCCGGAGGGTGCGCATCCGTTGCGCATTATTGTGCCGCTTTACACCACGCCTCCCGATGCCGGCAATTGACAATTATCAAATTGCCGCTAGCCGAGCCGTCTCAAAAGGCGAGCAATACTAAGTGTTTAGTCGATGCGAAAGTCGGCGCTGCGGGCCGCGGGCATGCCATGCGCATTCAAGGCCAGCAAATAATAGGTCCCGGGCCTGACCGAATCCGGCAGGCGGATGCGAAGCGAGCCCGCCGGCAGTGGCGAGGAGATGGTCGTGACCGGATTCGGAAGCTGTACGCCGCCGGCAAGCTCCACAAGCACGACTTTGGCCTTGACCATCAAATTCCGGTAGGTCGCCGAAATGACCCGGTTTTCAAGCTCGACAAAATTAATGGCTGAATTCATCTGCGGAGGGGCACTGCGATTCACCCGCGGACCGTACGGACCCGCCCCGCTTCCGTCAACTTGGAATTGTGTCCGAGTTTTACTGCTATTTCAGCCGGCGCGCGAGGTGGATTTGCGCTCGCCGGTCAGCGCATTCTCGGCCGCCCGGCTCATCAGTGACGCATAGTCATGGCCGAACAGCACATCGCAGAACTTGATGGCCGCGGCCACCTGCATCTGCCGGTACGCGCGGGCGCGGGCGTCGCCGCCGCGCAGCGATTGCACCAAAGCTTCCGTCGCCTGCTCGACATATTGCTGCAGGTCGGAATAGGTCCGCAGCGTCACCTCGTTGATGGCGAGCTCGCTCGCATAGGTGCGGCACACCGCGACGAAATCGATCAGGGCGACCACCTCGTCGACATCGGCGGTGTCGATCCGCGCGCCGGCGACGATGTCCTTGTCCGGACGCTGGCGCAGGATGCGACGGACGCGGCCCGGCACGCTGTCGATCTCCGACTGCAGCGCGTTGGAAATCTCGGCGCGGATCGAGGTCAGCTGCTTGCCCCAGGTCGACTCGCTGCGCAGGTCGAGCTCCGTGCGCAGGCCCCGCACGCCGTCATGCAGCGTCTTGAGGTTCTCGGCGATGTTGGCGAAGTGGCCGCGCCTGATGTCGGCCCGCAAGCTCGCAGCAAGGCCCGACAGATCGTGCAGCGCGATAGTCACGGCGACCCCGAGCGGAATCGCCGCAACCCGGATCTCGTCGTCGGAGGCCGCCATCTTGATGGCCAGCCGGATGATCTGCCAGGGCGCGCTCAAGCGCTGCATGACCAGCGACAGCGCAAACGGCAGCAGCATCGGCGTCTGCAGCGAGGGCACGTTGAGGGCGGCGAGCACCGAATCCATCTGGGCCTCGCCGAACGCGCGCAGATAGCTCGGCAACCGGCCGTTGAGCCCGTCCAGCGCCTCGCGCGCCTGCAGTACGGCCCCGATCGGCATCAGATCCTCGACCACGCTGGGCTGGCCGACCCGGCTCAGCGCACGCTGCCTGTCGCCGCCGGCCGCCGGCCCCGTGATCTTGGCTATGGCTTCGGCCGTGGCGAGCTGCAGCTTGCGGACGGCCGCTTCGAGCTGCGGTCCCTTGCCTTCGCGGTTTGCCAGCATGGCTTCGAACGCCGCGGCCTGCTCCGGCGCACCGTCGCGGACCAGCCATTGCCAGACCGGCACCAGCGACGAGCGGCGGATCTGGCCGGGACGCAGCGACGTGCTGCCGTCGACCAGAAAGGGTTCCAGCGGGCGGAACAGCAATCGTACGGGATCATCGCCGCGCGGCTGCGCGTCATCGCCGCCGCGCACGATCTTGCGCAGCGCCTCGAGCACGAAGGAGGCCACGGCGGTGTCCTCGCCGCGCTCCAGCGCGCCCTCGAATGCCCGCATCAACATCGCCTGCGATCGCGGCGGTAGCTGCGAGAGATATTCCTTAAGCCGCTCCTGGACCTGGCTCATGCGGGCAAGTCAGCACTTTTTCTGTGGCGCGGAAGGTAGCCGCGTCCCGTCGGCCAGCATAGGAGGCACCCCGTTAAGAAGCCGTTGAGCAATGACGAATTTAGGACTAACGGATTTGGCGCAAATCCTGGCCATTTTAGCCTCCTTGATGGCGCGGGACTTACGCGGCGGGCAGCAGCAGCTCGGCCCGCAAGCCGCCGATCGGCGCGGTGCCGAGCGACAGGCTGCCGCCATAGAGCGCGGCGAGATCGGTCACGATGGAGAGGCCGAGCCCCGAACCGGGCTTGGACTCGTCGAGCCGCTGTCCGCGACGTGAGACCTGGGCGCGCTCGTCGGTGGACAGGCCCCGCCCATCGTCGTCGACGATCATGCGCAGCATCGGGCCCGCGCCGGGCTCGGTCGGACGCTCCATCAGCACCTCGATGAAGACGCGGGAGGCGGCCCATTTGCAGGCATTGTCGACGAGGTTGCCGACCATCTCCTCCAGGTCCTGCCGCTCGCCGCGAAAGCGGGCATGCGGATCGGCCTTGACCTCGATCGCGATGCCGCGGTCGCGGTGAATCTTCTCCATGGTCCGCCTGAGCGCCTCGATGGCCGGCGCGACCTCGGTGACGGTCGCCACGATGGTGACGCGGGCGGCGATGCGCGCGCGTTCCAGATGGTGCGCCACCTGGTTGCGCATCACCTCGGCCTGCTCGAGCACCTTGCTCGCGAACGGATCGGGACCGTGGGCCGAGGCCTCGTTGACGATCACCGATAGCGGCGTCTTGATCGCGTGGGCGAGATTGCCGACATGGGTGCGGGCGCGCTCGACAATGCCGCGATTGGCATCGATCAGCGCATTGGTCTCGCGCGCCAGCGGCGCGATCTCGACTGGAAAATTGCCCTCCAGCCGCTCCGTCCGCCCCGAGCGGATATCGGCGATCGCTTCCGAGATGCGCTTCAGGGGCGCAAGGCCGAAGCGGACCTGGAAGATCGTGGTGAGCAGCAGAACGAAGCCGAGCACGGCAAAGGTGCCGCCGAGATAGTAGTCGAAGCTGCGGGTCTCGTCGAAGATCTCGCTGGCATCGCCCGCCACCGCCACCAGAAACTTGCCGTCGGCACCGAGATCGACCGGCCGCTCCACGACGCGCAGGGTCTGGCCCTCCGGGCCATCGACATAGCCGATGCGGATGCCGGCGGGCGTGAGCTCGATGCCCTGGTCCTCGAGCTTGGGCAGCTTCTTGTCCCACAGCGAGCGCGAGGCGCGCACGTCGGGCTTGTCGGTGTCGGTGCGGGTGATCTGCCAGTACCAGCCCGACAGCGGCAGCTCGAACAGCGGCTCGCCGAGAGACTGGAACTGCCGGTCCGGCGGCTCGTCGGGGGTTGCGACCTCGGCGATCAGCGTCCGCAGGTAGAGATTGAGCCGTCGATCGAAGGCGCGCTCGGTCGCGTCCCGATAGACGGAGGAGAGGATGAAACCGGTGATGACGAGAATCACCACCACCCAGGCGGTCGCAGAGAGAAACAGCCGGGTCGCGAGCGAACTGCGGCGCATGGAATCACATTAACGAAAAGCTTTGCCGCAGGCCACGGCTCAACGCGGAAATGTCGGCTCGCCGGCCGGGACGCCGGACATGCGGCGCCGCCGGCGCGCGCTCACGCTCCGTTCTGCGGCGGCGCCAGGAGATAGCCGAGCCCGCGCACGGTCTGGATGATGTCGACATCGAGCTTCTTGCGGATGCGGCCGACGAACACCTCGATGGTGTTGGAGTCGCGGTCGAAGTCCTGATCGTAGAGATGCTCGACGAGCTCGGTGCGCGAGACCACCCGGCCGGCATGGTGCATCAGATATTGCAGCAGGCGGTACTCGTGCGAGGTCATCTTGACCGGATTGCCCGACACCGAGACCTTGTTGGTGCGGGTGTCGAGCGTGACGGGCCCGCAGACGAGCTCGCTCTGGGCATGGCCGGTGGCGCGGCGCAGCAGGGCGCGGATCCGCGCCAGCACCTCCTCCAGATGAAACGGCTTTGCCACATAATCGTCGGCGCCGGCATCGAACCCCTGCACCTTGTCGCTCCAGCGATCGCGGGCGGTCAGGATCAGGACCGGCATCGCGCGGCCGTTGCGGCGCCAGGCCTCCAGCACCGAGATGCCGTCCATCTTGGGCAGACCGATATCCAGCACCACCGCATCGTAGGGCTCACTGTCGCCGAGAAAGTGCCCCTCCTCTCCATCGAATGCGCGATCGACCACATAACCCGCGTCGCTCAAGGCGGTGGTGAGCTGACGGTTAAGATCGGGATCGTCCTCAACAACGAGCAGGCGCACGCTTGCCTCCAAAGGTGAACTGCACGACTTACGTACCCTTAAGATGAGGGCCGACGGCGTGAACCGCCCATGAACGGGAACGCCCGGCAACGTTACTTTTTATTCATGAAAATAGTGCGTTGGCGCAAGTTTCGGCCGCGCGGTCCGGCCGCGACATCGCCGGGCGGCAACATCGCCATGACGCAAACGGTTTAGACCGCCGGCGGTCGGTTCGCCAAGCCCGCGCAAACGGTAAGCCCGTACGCCCTGCGTCCAACCGGCGCGCCGGCGTCAGGTGCGAAAGAAGACGAACCAGACCACCGCCAGTATCAGCACGGCAAGCCCGAGCGAGACGGCAAGCAGTGCCGCGACCGACGGCCCCGGCTCGCCCTGCCGGGCCTCGGTCGACGTTTCGACGATCCGGTGCTCGTCTCGTGTTGCCATGGGGTCCTCAAATCAGCATGCAGTTGCGGCGGGCGCCGCGGGCGGCTCGCGGCCCTCACCTCTCGCATGCAACGCCAAATGCCTGATGATGTTCCGTTCTTTCCGGCCGCCCGCCCTGCCCATCGCGCCGGTTAACGGCGTTCGGAGAATCTCGGTCCGGCGTGCTTGTTTGCGCGCGGCCGGGTGTTATCCTTGTTGTTTGTCGTCCGTTGAGTATGGAGTGCCCCATGGCCCCGCGCGCCAACTGGAAGGGTTTTCTGCGGCTGTCTCTGGTGACCTGCCCGGTGGCGCTGTATCCGGCGACCTCGGAGTCGGAAAAGGTCTCCTTCAACCAGATCAACAAGAAGACCGGCCACCGCATCAAATACGCCAAGGTCGACGCCGAGACCGGCGAGGAAGTCGCCAACGACGACATCGTCAAGGGCTACAAGGTCGACACCGACACCTATATCGAGGTGACCAAGGACGAGCTCGACGACATCGCGCTGGAATCGACCCACACGATCGAGATCGACGAGTTCGTGCCCAAGAGCGACATCGACAGCCGCTATCTGATCCGCCCCTATTATCTCGTGCCCGACGGCAAGGTCGGCCACGACGCCTTTGCGGTGATCCGCGAAACCGCACGCAGCCTGAACAAGGTCGCGATCGGCCGCGTGGTCCTGACCAACCGCGAGCATGTCATCGCGCTCGAGCCGCTCGGCAAGGGGTTGATGGGCACGCTGCTGCGCTATCCCTATGAAGTGCGCGACGAGAAGGACTATTTCGACGACATACAGGACGTCAAAGTCACCAAGGACATGCTGGACCTCGCCAAGCACATCGTCGAGAAAAAGTCGGCGGCGTTCGAACCGGAAGGGTTCGAGGATCATTACGAGGCCGCACTCGTCGACCTCATCAACAAGAAGCGCGCCGGCGTGAAGCTTCCGGCCAAGGCCGCGCCGAAGACGGGCGGCAACGTCATCAACCTCATGGACGCGCTCAAGAAGAGCCTCGCCAGCGAAGGCGAGCGCGAAAGCGCGCCTGCGGCGGCCAAGCCGAAGGCGGGCAAGCGGCCGAAGAAACGCGTCGAGGGCCAGCGCGAGATGCTGCTGCCGATCAGCGGCAAGAAGGCGGGAGCAAAGGAAGAGGCGCAGGAGGCGCGGAAGGAGACGCCAAAGAAGGCCGAGAAGCCGGCGCGCGCGCCTGCCCGGTCGCGCAAGGCGAGCTGAGCGTTTACTTCAACGCGGTGCTCACCGAGGTGTACTTGTTGTTCATCTGCGTGCCCATGCCATTGACGACGGTGACAATGACAATGCTGATGCCGGCCGCGATCAGGCAATATTCGATCGAAGTGGCGCCGGACTGATCCGCCAGGAATTTCGAAATCAGTCTCCCAATCGCCGCGCTCATGGAAATGCTCCTGTGGACCTGAAATGCGATGGCGACGGCATCGCCATCGCGTTTCGGGTTTTCCGGTTGGGCATGGTGCCGCCGGACAGCCGCTCCGCGCCGTTCCCGACCATGCCCGCAATGACAGGCACATTCCCGCATTGCCGGAGGCGGGGCAATGTAGGTTCGGACACATTTCGGCAACGTTCAAAAACAACCTGAACAGAGGGTTAAGGACGAGGCAGGATTCCCGCGATCGGCGCGGGCGGCACGGCGGCAAAATCATGATTTGCATCAATTGAGCTGCGGCAGCGCCGGCTATTGAGCGGACATGTCCCTGCCCTGTCAGCCTCAAATGCCGCCCTCCGATCCTGCCGATCCGCGCCGCCCCCAGCTCAAGGTCAGAGGCGTCAATCTCGATACCGGACGCGAAAACGTCATTGTCATCTCGCGCCAATCGCTGGCCTTGCGCCCCGAAATCTTCCGGGCCTTCAGCCGGGTCGAGCTGCGCCGCAACGGCAAGGTGTTGCTGGCGACGCTGCTCATCACCGACGACGACGCGCTGGTCGGCCCCGACGAGATCGGCCTGTCCGAGCCGGCGCTGCGCCGCTTCGCCGAGCCCGCCGGCAGCCTTGTGACCGTGTCGCCGGCGGCGGCGCCGCAAAGCCTGGAGGCGGTGCGCGCCAAGATCCACGGCGAGCGGCTGAGCCAGGCGCAGATCGGCGCCATCATCGATGACCTCACGCATTATCGCTATTCCGACATGGAGATCGCCGCGTTCCTGATCGGCTCGGCGAGCTTCATGACCAGCGACGAGTTGATCGCGCTCACCGGCGCGATGGCCGGCGCAGGCACGCAATTGAAGTGGAACAACACCGTCGTCGTCGACAAGCACTGCATCGGCGGCATCCCCGGCAACCGCACCTCGATGATCGTGGTACCGATCGTGGCGGCGCACGGCCTGCCGATCCCGAAGACCTCGTCGCGCGCGATCACCTCGCCCGCCGGCACCGCCGACACGATGGAAGTGCTGGCGCGGGTCAATGTCGGCGCCGAGGAGATGAAGGAGATCGTCGCCGCCTGCAATGGCTGCCTGATCTGGGGCGGGCATGTGAACCTGTCGCCGGCCGACGACATCCTGATCTCGGTGGAACGGCCACTGAGCCTCGACACCCGCGAACAGATGGTCGCGTCGATCATGTCGAAGAAGATCGCCGCAGGCTCCACCCATCTGTTGATCGATCTGCCGGTCGGGCCGACTGCCAAGGTCACGAGCGGCATCGAGGCGATGCGGCTGCGCAAGCTGTTCGAGTTCGTCGGCGATCATTTCGGTCTGTCGGTCGAGGTCATCACGACCGACGGACGGCAACCGATCGGAAACGGCATCGGCCCGGTGCTGGAAGCGCGCGATGTCATGGCGGTGCTGGCCAATGATCCGGCGGCCCCGCGCGACCTGCGCGAAAAATCGCTGCGACTCGCCGCCCATCTGCTGGAATATGATCCGCATCTGCGCGGCGGCGCGGGTTACGCCCGCGCCCGCGAGCTGCTCGACAGCGGCGCTGCGCTTGCCCAGATGCACAAGATCATCGACGCGCAGGGACCTTCGGGCTGCGAGAGCGAGCTCGGCAATTTGACCCTGGACGTCACGGCCGACCGCGACGGCTTCGTCTCTGCGATCGACTGCCTGCAACTCAATCGCCTGGCGCGCACCGCGGGCGCGCCGCTGGACAAGGGCGCCGGCATCAGCCTGTTCAAGAAGATCGGCGACCGTGTCGCGCAGGGCGAGCCGCTCTACCGCGTCTACACTTTCGATGCATCCGAACGTGACCTGGCGGCAACGGCCGCTGCCGCCGGCACCGGCTACGTCATCGGCGCGCACAGTGCGGCCGAGGGCAGCCCGGCATGAGGAAGCTCGCCATCCAGGCCCTGCCCGCCAGTCTTGCCGATGCCAGACGGCTGGCGTCGCGGCTGAGCCTTCCCGTCGACGAGATCGCCCTGCACCGCTTTCCCGACGGCGAGCTCCGGGTGACGGTTGCGCCGGCCGCATGCACCACGATCATCTACGCTTCGCTGGATCAGCCGAACGACAAGCTCATCGGCCTGCTGTTCGCCGCCGAGGCCCTGCGCCGCGACGGCGCCACGCGGCTCGTGCTGCTTGCCCCCTATCTCTGCTACATGCGCCAGGATGCGGCCTTTCATCCGGGCGAAGCCATCAGCCAGCGCGCCGTCGGCCGCCTGCTGGCCGCGAATGTCGATCGTGTGATCACGGTGGACGCCCATCTGCATCGCACGGTGGACATCCGCGCCGTGTTTGCCGGCATCGAGGCCGACAATCTCTCGGCCATGCCTGCGATCGGCGCTACGCTTCTCAAACAGGGCATCGATCCCGCAACGGTCATTGTCGGACCGGACGCGGAGTCGCGTCGCTGGGTCAGCGATCTTGCTGACCGCCTTGGGCTTGCCTTTACGGTTGCACAGAAATCCCGTCGCGGTGATCGCTCGGTCGAGGTCGCGTTGACCGAACCGGCGTCGGTTTCCGGGCGGCCCGTGCTGCTGGCGGATGACATCGTCTCCTCCGGCGGCACGCTGATCTCGGCGGCCAAGGCGTTGCGCGCGGCCGGCGCCACCGCCATCGATGCGGTCATCACGCATGCGCTGTTTCCACCCGACATGATCGCAGCGTTCGTGGAAGCCGGCGTGCGCTCGGTGCGTTCGACCTGCAGCGTGCCGCATCCGACCAACGCCATCCCCCTCGACGACGTGCTCGCCGGAGCGCTCGTGCGCGAATTTTCCGATTCCCGATCACCGGAGGCCATTCCGTGAGCGTCACGGTTCAATTCTGCGGAGCGGCCCATACGGTGACCGGCTCCTGCCATCTCTTCCGCACCCCGTCCGGGCCATTCCTGGTCGACTGCGGCCTGTTCCAGGGACAAAAAACGCTGAAGGAGCTCAACTACGGCGCCTTCCCGTTCAACCCGGCAGAGATCAGCGCCGTGCTGCTCACGCACGCCCATATCGATCACTCCGGGCTGTTGCCCAAACTCTTTCGCCAAGGTTTTCGCGGGCGCATCTTCGCCACGCGCGGCACCATCGACCTCTGCTCCTACATGCTCCCCGATGCCGGCAACATCCAGGAGGCCGAGGTCGCCGCGCTAAACCGCCGCAACGCCGCTCGCGGCAGGGCCGAGGTCAGCCCGATCTACACCCAGGCCGATGCCATCGAGACCCTGACCGCATTCCATCCGGTCGATTATGAAAGCTGGGTCGACGTGATCCCGGGCGTTCGCGCGCGTTATTGGAATGCCGGTCACCTGCTGGGCTCGGCCTCGATCGAGATTGAAATCAAGAGCGATGACGCCGGGCGTCCGCTCCGCGTGCTCGCATCGGGCGACATCGGACCCGACACCAAACTGCTGGAGCCAGATCCCAGGGCGCCCGCAGGCTTCGACCATGTGCTCTGCGAATCGACCTATGGCGATCGCACCCGTGCTCCGAGCACCCCGGACCAGCGCCGCGAGAAGCTCGCCGCCGAGGTGCGCGAGGCCGCAAGCGCGAAGGGCGCCCTGCTCATTCCCGCTTTCGCGGTCGAGCGCACCCAGGAACTGATCGTCGATCTCATGCATCTGATACGGCGCGGCGAGATTCCGACCGCGCCGGTCTTCCTCGATTCCCCGCTTGCCATTCACGCGACCGAGGTGTTTCGCAAACATGCCGACAGCCTCGATGCCGGCATCGAAATTGCGGACCTGTTCTCGTCGCCCCATCTCAGATTCACCGAGACGGTCGAGGAGAGCAAATCGATCGCAAGGCTGACCGGGTTTCACATCATCATCGCCGCAAGCGGCATGTGCGACGCCGGCCGCATCCGGCATCACCTGAAGCGCTGGCTGTGGAACAAGCGCGCAACTGTGCTCCTGGTCGGCTATCAGTCCCACGGCACGCTCGGCCGCTTCCTGCAGGACGGCGCCAAGGCCGTGCGTATCGCTGGCGACGAAATCAAGGTCGGCGCCCGCATCCGCAGCATCGACGATTACTCCGGCCATGCCGATGCCGCGGCGCTCGCACGCTGGATCGCGGCCCGCCGGCCGATTGAGCGCGGCCTGTTCTTCGTCCACGGCGAGGACGCGGCGATCACGGGACTCTCCGAGCGGATCGCCGAACGGATCGTGCCGGCGGCGAAGCTGTTCCAGCCTGTCATCGACGATGTCTATGAGTTGACGGCCGCGGTGCCCGCGCTGCGCGACGCCGCGCATCGGCGCCGACTGGCGCCAGAAGCGGTGGTACAGCTCGACTGGCACAACGAGATGTCAGGCCTCGTGCTCGACATCAACGAGCGCATTGCGGCGGCCGCCGACGACCGTTCACGCCGCGTCATCATCCGCCGGCTGCGCCGTGCGCTTGAGGAATCGGACCCGAAGCCCTGATCAGATCGGCGTTTCCGCGTCGGCGCGCAGCGCCGGGCTTTTCGACGTAACCGGCGCTTGTCGCCTCGCTATGACTCCGCTGGAGCAGCGCGAACCAGGCCAAGCCCTGCTGGCACCGTTGCATGAACCTCTCGGGCGCTGACCTCCCGGAACGACACCAGGCGGCGCTGCGCCTCGTCCCACAGCGACAGCTTCACGCAGCGAAAGCTCTGCAGCAGCGTGATCTGGCCGACCTCGCGCAGCTCCGGGTGGTCGCGCAGCACGCGCGGCAGCCGGTAAAACGGGATGCGGCTGCAGAGATGGTGCACGTGATGGATGCCGATATTGGCCGTGAACCAGCGCAGCAATATCGGAAGATCGTAATGCGAGCTGCCGTATAG
>Ga0070734_10004747_pt1 | contig 12647 bp, 7 predicted proteins | sample Coa_R1_8_FD_66444 | JGI IMG/M metagenome (GOLD analysis project Ga0070734, IMG submission 66444) | Surface soil microbial communities from Centralia Pennsylvania, which are recovering from an underground coalmine fire - Coalmine... | ecosystem: Environmental > Terrestrial > Soil > Unclassified ...
CCACGGAGGATTCCCTGGAGCGGATGATCGAGTTGTTCGCGCGCCATGGCGACACCTATCGCGTGCACGTACCCGCGCGTCGATCTTATACCTACGTCATCCATCACCCCGACGATGTCAAACGGGTGCTGCTCTCGAACCATCGCAACTACACCAAGGGACTCGGCCTCGACCGCGTCAAGATCCTCCTGGGCAAGGGCCTCATGACCAGCGAGGGAGAACTTTGGAAGCGACAGCGCTACATGATGCAGCCGCTGTTCCACCGCCGGGTCATCAGCGGCTTCGCCGAGCTCATCGCGCAAGCCAACGATCGCCTGCTCGTCCGCTGGGACTTGCTGGCCTCCCGCGGCGAGCCGCTCAATCTTACCGACGAGATGAGCGAGCTCACTCTCGAGATCGTGCTGCGCTCGATCTTCGGGCGCGACCTGGACCGGCTCACGCAGCAGCTTGGCGTCAATCCTTTCGAGGTCGTGAGCCGCGAGCCCTCGCGCGACCTGCAGTTCGCCTTCAAGTTTCGCTCGCTGACGAAGCTCGTGGCGCAGCTCATTGCGCGGCGACGCGCGCACCCCGAGGAGCAACACTTCGACTACGTGGCGATGCTCATGGCGGTTCGCGATAAGGAAACCGGCGAGGCGATGGGCGAGCGCGCGCTGATCGATGAGGTCATGACGCTGATCGTCGCCGGTCACGAAACCACGGCCAGCGGACTCAACTGGACCTGGTACCTGCTGTCTCAGCACCCGCAGGCTGAAAAGCGGCTGCACGAGGAGATCGACGCCGCTGCGCAATTGCCCGCTCCCGGCCTCGCACAGGTCGAGGCGCTGCACTGGACGCAGCAGGTGGTCAACGAAGCGCTGCGGCTCTACCCGCCGGGCTGGCTGCTGTCACGCCGGACGATCGAAGCAGACGTGCTCGGCGGCTTCGAGGTGCCGGCGGGCAGCAACGTGCTACTGCCCCTCTACCTGTTGCATCGTCACCCGCGCTTCTGGAAGGATCCGGAGACCTTCGATCCCTCGCGTTTCGCACCCGAGCACGAGGCCGAACGCCCACGTTTCGCCTATATGCCATTCGCCGCCGGACCACGCCACTGCATAGGCGAGACATTCGCCCTCTACGAAATGCTCATGCACCTCTACAAGATCGCGCGCCGCTACCGGCTGGTCTACGTCCCTGACAGGCCACTCGAGCTCGAGGCGCAGATCAACCTGCGTACCCGCCACCCGCTGCGCGTGCGGCTGGAGCCAAGAGGATGAGCCGGGCAGCAACGCTCATCGAGTTGATGGAGCGTAATCGCAACTCGCGCGGGCGCATCACCTACCTCGAAGGCGAGAACCACAGCCGCGATCTCGGCTTCTCCGAGCTCTACGAGCGCGCGCTCGGCATCCTCTGGCACCTGCAGCGTCTCGGCGCGCGGCGCGGCGACAAGTTGCTGCTCTTCCTTGGGAACAACGAGCAGTTCATCGATGCGTTCTGGGCGGCGATTCTCGGCGGCATCGTACCGGTGCCGGTGGCGCTCGGAATAAGCGATGAGCACCGCATGAAGCTGCTGCGCATCGCAGGCCGTCTCGGCGAGCCGTACATCTACAGCGAGCGCCGCTCACTCGATCGCATCGACGCCTTTGCCGCCCAGGCGGGCGAAACGCAGCTCTACGAGGCGCTGCGCCGGCGCGCCTTCCTGGTCGACGATCTGGATGACATCTCGCGACCCGGCAACGTGCAGCGCGTCGGCGCTGCCGACCCCGCGTTCATCCAGTTCTCCTCCGGCTCGACCGCCGAGCCAAAGGGCGTGGTGCTCACCCACGGCAATCTCACCGCCAACATCGACGGCGCAACTACGGCGGCAGGATTGAACGAGCGGGACGTGAGCCTCTCGTGGATGCCGCTCACTCACGACCTGGGGCTCATCGGTTTTCACCTGATGATGTTCGCCAACCGGATTCACGCGCATCTGATGCCCACCGAGCTGTTCATCCGCCGGCCGCTGTTGTGGCTCAGCTTCGCCACGCAGGTGCGCGCCACGATCCTGGGTTCGCCCAACTTCGGCTACAAGCATTACCTGAAGGCACTGGCAGAGCGGACTGTCGAGGGACTCGACCTCTCTTGCGTGCGACTGATCTTCAACGGCGCGGAGCCCATCTCGGTCGAGCTGTGCGAGGCGTTCCTGAGCCGCCTCGCCGCTGCGCGTCTCGACCGCCACGCCATGTTCCCGGTATACGGGCTCGCCGAGGCGTCGCTCGCCGTATCCTTTCCGCCGATCGGCGCGCCGCTGCGATCTATCACGCTCAATCGCCACCGCATGAATGCCGGCGATGCGGCGCAACCGGTGGCGGCCACCGATCGGGATGCAATCCGTCTGGTGGCCGAGGGAGCGGCGATTCCCTACTGCCGTCTGCGCATCACCGGCGATGACGACCGCGAGGTGGGCGAGGAGCGTATCGGCCACGTGCAGATCAGCGGCGAAAACGTTACGCGCGGCTACTTCGACGATGCCGCAGCGAACGCCGCCGCCTTCACCGCGGACGGATGGCTGCGGACCGGCGACCTCGGCCTCGTGCATGCCGGCGATCTTTACATCTGCGGACGAGACAAGGAGATCATCTTCGTCAACGGCCAGAACTACTACCCGCACGATCTGGAGGAGATTGCGCAGCGCGTGCCCGGGCTCGAGCTCGGTAAGGTGGTGGCGGCGGGTGTCCGCCCGCGCGACGCCGAGACCGAGCAGCTGGTCGTGTTCGTTCTGCACCGTTCGGGCGCGGAGGAATTTCTGCCTCTTGCCAAAGAGGTTTCACGGCTCATCAACGAGCGGACCGGGCTCGAGGTCGCGGAGGTGGTGCCGGTAAAACGCATCCCGAAGACCACGAGCGGCAAGATCCAGCGCCACCTGCTCGAGCAGCAGCTCATCGACGGGGAGTTCGATGCTGAGCGCGGTGAGCTCGCGCGGTTGCGCGCCGCCGCACGCGCGCCCGAGGCCGACTCGCTCACCGCCATCGAGGAGAAACTCAAGACGATCTGTGATGCCGCGCTCGAGGGCAAGCGCGTCGACATTCACGACAATCTCTTCGAGATCGGCGCGAGCTCCCTCAAGCTCATCGAGATCCACGAACAGATCGACCGGGAGTACCCGGGCAAGATTGATCTGACGGAGCTGTTCGACTTCCCGACCATCGCCGATCTCGCGCGCCACCTCGAGAGCAAGCTCGCCTGAGGGCGCGTGAGCACCGATCCTTCCGGATCCCGACGGATCCCGGCGGATGGCCATCGGCGGCTGACTATGTGGGCCGCCGGGCGAGCGACAGCCAGATTCCGCCGCCGATCAGCGTGAGCGCCGAGACGCGCGTGAGCATGCGCGCGCGGGCCGGCCGGACGAACCAAGCCCGCCCGAGGCCTGCGGTGACCGCCCAGCAGGAGTCGCTCACCGCGGCAAGCACGACCGAAACCGCGCACATCACCGCGAGTTGGAATGCCGCCGGTCGAGTTGGATCGACGAATTGCGGCAGGAAGGCCGTGAAGAATGCCAGCGTCTTCGGATTCGAAAGCGCCACCAGGAAGCCGCGCCAGAAATGCACCTGAACGCCCGGGCTCGCAGGCTGCCCACCGCTTGCGCCGCGCCAGGCGCGCACCCCGAGCCAGATCAGATAGGCGACGCCGGCCCAACGCAGCGTCTCGAACAGGTAGGCCGCGTGCCTCAGCACCCAGTTGAGCCCGAGCGCGATCGCCGTAAGGAGGGTTGCATTGCCGAATGAAGTGCCGGCGACAGTCACCAGCGCGGCCCTCACCCCGCGCGTCGCACCGGTCGAGACGACCAGCGTCACGATCGGTCCCGGAGTCAGGATCAGCACGACGGTAATGAGCAGAAATCCCGCAAACAGATGCCAGTTCATGCGCGCCTCCGCCGCATAGGGTAATTGATCGCGCGCACGGTGCTCGTCAAGCCGAGGAAGGATGGCGCAGCGACGATACCGGCGCACTAGCCGCGACGGGATTGTGTCTATAATGTGACGCTTATGGAGCTTCGAGCCTCCTCCACCGCCGTCGCGGGCTGGTGCGAGCAGCGGTTGTCGGATTGCGGCATCCGGCCCACCGCTCAGCGCGTGCGCATTGCGACGTTGCTGCTTTCCGCGCCTCAGCACCTCTCGGCCGAGCAGATCCTCGCGAGCCTGCGCGAGGCCGGCGCGCGCGTATCGAAGGCCACGGTCTACAACACGCTCAACCTGTTTGCCGAGCACGGCCTGATCCGCCAGTTGTCCGTCGACGGCTCGCGCGCCTGGTTCGACTCGAACGTGGCTGCGCACTACCACTTCCACGACCTCGACAGCGGCTCGCTCATCGACGTCCCCGTGCCCGCCGTCGAGTTCAGCCGCCTGCCGCCCCCACCGCCGGGGACCGAGGTCGCCGGCATCGACCTGGTGATCCGCCTGCGTAAAAAAATGTAGAATTGGCGGCTTTGGTCGGTGCGGGGAGCCGGGATAGCTCAGCTGGTAGAGCAGCGCATTCGTAATGCGCGGGTCGGAGGTTCGAGTCCTCTTCCCGGCACCAAACCCAGGCTGTCGCGCGGCAACGCCCTGTCGCCTGCCGGCCTCCCCCTGGCGTTTCCGCCGTGGGATTGGGTGCGGCGCGACTTAAACTTCCGCCGCACTGGCTGCATCGAAGTTGTAGCCGGAACGTCATCGGGAAAATCGATTATTCAGGGGCGCAACGTCAAGAAAGACCCGTGGGCAGCAACCCCGATCACATCGTGAGCGCATCGAAGGGCCAGGACGATCAGGTCACCTGGATCGGCCGCGATCGCCCTACGTTCGACCGGATCGCTCCTGAAGGCCCGGGCGCTGCGCTGATCCAGCCTCTGGAGCCGGGAGAGCAGCGGCCTTCAGCTCGGCGATGGGTACTACCCGTCGTCGTGGCGCTCATCGCCGTGCTTGCCGCCGTGGCGCTTTGGCGCTTTATGCACCCGCGGGCCGTGCCCATTTCGCTGGCCGACCAGCAGAACGTTCCGCTCATTTCTGTCGTGACGCCCGGATTGAGAGCGGTCACCTCCAGCGTAACTTTCACCGGGGCCATCGCCGCCCGTTATGACATGCCGATCGGCAACGATGGGGAGACGGGCCGGATCGTTGCGGTCTATGTCGAAGCCGGCGACCACGTCGAGCGGGGACAGGCGCTCGCCAAGCTCAATGATTCCGTGCTGATTCCCCAGGTCAGCCGTCTGCAGGCCGGAGTGGAGCAGGCACAGGCGCAAGCGGAGTTGTCGGCGGCCGAGTACCGCCGCGCTAAGGCGGTCGAATCCGCCGGCGCTCTTTCCGCAGAGGACATCGAGAAGCGCCACGCGCAGGCCATCACGGATGCGGCGAACGTCAAGGTGGCCGCCGCACAGCTGGCTGAGTACCAGGCGCGTCTCAGCCGCACTCGCATCGTGGCGCCTGTCGCGGGCACGGTGCTGACGCGCAGAGCCGAGGTCGGTCAGATCGCCAACTCCGGTGGCGATGCTCTCTTCCGGGTCGCCAGCTCGGGCGAGGTAGAAATGCGCGGCCAGCTTGCCGAGCAGGACCTCGCGCAGGTCAAGGTGGGCGATCCGGCGACCGTGCATCTCACCGGCCTGACGCAGGCGTTCGAAGGTCACGTACGCCTCCTGGGAGCGGTCATCGATCCGCAAACCCGCTTGGGAGAGATCCGCATCACGCTCACGCCCGACCCGGCGCTGCGCCCCGGGGCTTTCGCGCGCGGCACCGTGTCGCTCGGGAAAGCGATGCGTCCGGTCGTGCCGCAGACCGCAGTGCTCACCGATACCAACGGCAGCTACGTCTTCGTCGTCAACGGCAGCAATCATGCCGAGCGACGCGCCGTGCGCATCGCCGACACTTCCGAGCAGGGTGTAGTCATCGCCAGCGGACTCACCGGCTCCGAGCGAGTCGTCACGACCGCCGCAGGCTTCCTGCACGACGGTGAAGAGGTGAAGACCACCGCGGCGTCGCCGGCACAGCCGGCGTCCTGAGAGCTGCCGGCACGCCGACAGGAGTCTCGCGGATGAAGAACATCTCAGCGTGGGCGATCCGCCATCCCCTGCCCCCGATCGTTCTGTTCGTGGTTCTGCTGTTCATGGGGCTCGTGTCCTTCATGCGGCTGCCGGTCACTGCCGATCCCGACGTGACCTTCCCGGTGGTCACCATCGGAGTCGAGCAGCCGGGAGCGGCGCCGCAGGAGATGGAAACCCAGGTGATGCAGAAGGTGGAGGGCGCTGTCGCCGGAATCGGCAACATCGACAACATCACCTCGTGGTCTGTCGAAGGACAGGCGAACATCGCCGTGCAGTTCGAGATCGGCACCCCGATCGATCGAGCGGTTGCGGACGTGCGCGATGCGGTGGCAAAAGTGCGGCCGCAGCTGCCACAGGGAATCCAGGAGCCCGTGGTTCAGCGCGTCATCGCCGATGGCGGGCCGATGGTCTATTACGCGGTCAGCTCGAGCTCGATGACCCAGGAGGAGCTCTCCTGGTTCGTCGACAACACCATCACCAAGCGACTCCTCGGTGTCACGGGCGTCGCGCAGGTACAGCGCGGCGGGGGCGTGAACCGCGAGATCCGCGTCGAGCTCGATCCGGCGCGGATGCAGGCGCTCGGGATCACCGCCGTCGAGGTGAACGAACAACTGCGCTCGCTGAACCAGGACGCGGCCGGTGGCCGCGCGCAGGTGGGGGGCGGCGAGCAGTCCATCCGGGTGCTCGGCGGAGCACGCACCGCCGCCAACCTGGGGGAGACTCAGATCGTACTGCCCGGGGGGCGCTTCGCGCGTCTCTCGGATCTGGCCGAGGTGCGCGACAGTGTTGGTGAGATCCGCGCTATCGCGCGCCTCAACGGCCGCCCGGCGACCACCTTCTTCGTCAGCAAGGCGAAGGGTTACTCCGACGTCAGCACCGACGACGGCGTGAAGGCGGAGCTTGCCAAGATCACCAAGGACAATCCGCAGGTGAGATTGGCGCAGGTCTACACCAGCGTCGATTACACGCGCGACACCTACCACTCGGCGCTGAGTGCGCTCGTGGAAGGCTCGATCCTGGCCGTGCTGGTGGTGTTCCTGTTCCTGCGCAATACGCGCGCGACCCTGATCTCGGCGCTCGCGATCCCGCTGTCGGCGATCCCGACGTTCGCCGTCATGCAGTGGCTCGACTTCACGCTGAACTCGATCAGTCTCCTCGCGCTGTCACTGGTAGCCGGCATTCTGGTCGACGACGCCATCGTCGAAATCGAGAACATCGTGCGCCACATGCGCATGGGCAAGAGCGGGTTCCAGGCATCGCTCGACGCCGCGGACCAGATCGGTCTTGCGGTCGTGGCAACCTCGGCCACTATCATCGTGGTGTTCCTGCCGGTGAGCTTCATGGGCGGCATCACGGGGCAGTACTTCAAGCAGTTTGGCCTGACCGTCGCAGCGGCCGTGTTCTTCTCGCTGCTCGTGGCGCGCCTGATCACACCGGTGCTGGCCGCTTATACGCTCAAGTCCGACAAGGTCGCCGACCATATCGACGGCCCGGTCATGGCCTGGTACCAGCGAATGTTGCGCTGGTGCACGTTGCACCGCTGGAAGACCGTGGTCGCAGGACTCGGCTTCTTCGTGCTGTCGCTGGTGGGCCTGTTCACCGTGGTGCCCTTCTCCTTCATCCCCGAAGCGGACATCGGCACTGCCTTTCTCACCGTCGAGCTGCCCCCAGGAGTGCGTCTCGAGGAAACCGCGCGTATCACCGCCGCTGCCTACCGAATCCTCGCGCGCCAGCCCGAGGTGCAGAACGTGGTGGAGATGGTCGGCTCGAGCGATGAGGGTGTTCGCGAGGCGGAGCTCTTCATCGCCCTGGTCCCGAAGAGCGAGCGCCACGTGACCCAACGGGAGTTCGAAGACCGCATGCTGCAGGAGTTCAAATCGATCCCGGATGCGCAGCTGCACTTTCAGCGCAACGGCAACGGCCGGGACGTGAACATCTACATCACCGGCGACGACGCGCAGCTTACCTACGACACCGCCCGCAAGGTGGTCGACGAGATGAGCAAGCTCCGGTTCATACGTGACGCGCGCATCAACAACGACTTGCCGCGGCCGGAGATCCTCATCCACCCGCATCTCGATCTCGCCTCGCAACTCGGAGTGACGGTGGAGAGCATCAGCGAGACCATCCGCATCGCCACCCTCGGGGATCTCGATCAGAACAGCGCCAAGTTCAAACTCTCCGACCGGCAGGTGCCAATCCGCGTGAGCCTGCTCGAGGACACCCGCAAGAACCTTACGACGCTCGAGAATCTGCCGGTGCCCACTGCCAACGGTGGCGCCGTGCCGCTCAAGGCCGTCGCCGACATCACTTTCGGCGAGGGACCGACGCGCGTGCGTCGCTACAATCAGAGCCGGCGCCTGTTCATCGACGCCGACCTGAAGGGCAAGGAGCTCGGCCCCGCGATGAAGGCCATCGGTGCGCTGCCCACGCTCAAGAACCTGCCGCAGGGCGTTCACCGCGTGGATGTCGGTGACTCCAAGTACATGAACGAATTGCTGGCCAACTTCGCCATCGCCATGGGAACCGGCATCCTGATGGTCTTCGCTGTGCTGGTTCTGTTGTTCGCGCGTGTGCTGCAGCCGATCACCATCATGTTCTCGCTGCTGCTATCGATCGGTGGCGTGGTGCTGGCACTGTTGATCACCGGCTTCTCCGCCTCGCTCGGCGTGACCATCGGGCTGCTGATGCTCATGGGCATCGTGGCCAAGAACGCAATCCTGCTGGTCGATTTCGCCATCGAGGAGATGCGCGCCGGCAAGGACCGCCTGACCGCGATCCTCGAGTCGGGCCACAAGCGCGCACGCCCCATCGTCATGACGACTGTCGCGATGGTGGCCGGCATGCTCCCAGTCGCGATGGGGTTCGGTGGCGATACCGCCTTCCGGCAACCCATGGCGATCGCCGTGATTGGTGGTCTCATCACCTCCACGGCGCTCACGCTGGTGGTTGCGCCCGCTGCGTTCACCATCGTCGACGACATCGAGCGTTGGCTCGCGCCCAGGTTCGGCCGCGTACTGACGGCGCAGCCACCCCCGTCGCCCCAGCTGCCGGCCGCCACGCCTACGCATCCGCGTCCGGTAAACTAGCGCGGTGCCCAGCGAGGCTTCCCCCGACAACACCCGCACCCTGCCCGCCCCCTTCCAGGCTGCGCCCGAGCGCCCAGCGTGGTGGGGCCGTCTCGTCGCGCGGTTACCATTCCCGGCGCTCTACGGGATCGCAGATATCCTTGGCTGGCTGTCTTTCCGCGTCTTCCCTCACCGTGAGGACGTGGTTCGGATCAACCTCGGCAAGGCCTTCCCGGAGTTCGACGAGCCGCAGCTGCGCGAGGTGATACGGCGCTACTACCTCAGCTTTGCCGAGATGCTGGTCGAGGTGATCAAGTCCGTCAGCATGCCGGCTGAGGAGCTGCGTCGTCGCATCCGAATGGTCAACATCGAGGCACCGCGGGGGCTGCTCGCTTCTGGCCAGTCCGTGCTGCTCGTCGCCGCCCATCAGTGCAACTGGGAATGGATGCTGCTCGCGCTGTCGCTCGAGCTCGGCTTCCCCGTCGATGCGGGCTACAAGCCGCTGGTCGACAACTGGGCGGAGCGCGAGATGAGGAAAGTCCGCAGCCGCTTCGGTGCGCGACTGGTGCCAGCGAAGGAGCTGCTGGCTGACATCATCAAGCGTCGCGACGTGGTGCGCGCCATCGCGATGGTGGCGGATCAGGAGCCCACCACCAGCGAGCACAAGTACTGGACGCGTTTTCTCGGTCGCGACACGGCCTTTTACCTGGGTCCAGAGGAGATCGCGCGCGTTACACGCTTTCCGGTGTTCTTCATCGCCATGCGCCGCATCTCCCGTGGACATTACGAGATGGAGTTCCGGTCTCTCGCTGCGCCGGGACAGACACCGCGCTCCGGCACCCTCACGGAAGCCTACGCGCGGCTCGTAGAGGAGCAGATTCGCGCGGCCCCGAGCGACTGGCCGTGGTCGCATAAGCGCTGGAAGCTCAAGCGTTCGCTCTATCAAAACCGCGAGCGCGACGCGGTCTAAGCCGCTGCAGGCCTGGGCGGTCTTTGCAACCGTCCTGTACTCCCGCCGTCTCTGAAAGACACGCTCACGTCCTAGCTCGCGCTCGGCTGACCCGCTGGCTGAACACGCCGAGGAGGCATGCGAGGCCGCTCTTCAGAGGCTCATGCGCATGACCTCTGCGCACGACGCCTGCGCATGACCTCTGCGCACGACGCCTGCGCATGACCTCTGCGCACGACGCCTGCGCATGACCTCTGCGCATGACCTCTGCGCATGACCTCTGCGCATGACGCCTGCGCATGACGCCTGCGCATGACGCCTGCGCATGACGCCTGCGCATGACGCCTGCGCATGACCTCTGCGCATGACGCCTGCGCATGACGCCTGCGCATGACGCCTGCGCATGACGCCTGCGCATGACGTCGGAGCGCCGTCCCAACACGCGCAGTCCGTGGAGATGGCGGCGGTTAGAAAGGCCCTTGGGAGACCCCTCAAAGGCCGGGAAACTGGAATCTCCCCGGTACTTCAAGGGGTTGCCGGACTTTTGGGGACGGGAGAGCGGGCCTGTCTTGGCAAAATCGGCCGCGCTTGGCAAGGCAGAAACCCCGGGCGGTTTTCGCCAACCGCCCGGGTAGCAGTCGCTAGGTTCCTGTGTGACGTCCGGCTCAGCCGCTCCGAGCTCTGCTCAGCCAGACCGAATCGCGCTCAGTCTCGGTCTCGCGAGATACCCGGAGCATCGATCTGGCCTTCGAGCGCACCCTGCTCGTCGACTGCCGTGGCGATGGTCGCCTGCCACTGGCCCGACTGGAAGCCAGCGAGCTCGGCTTCGCCGATGGGGGTCAGCTCGGTGGACCAGTGCCCCGTGTCGACGCTGTCCTTATTGAGAGCCGCGAGGCGGCGCCCGCTCGTGGCATCGACGATCTGCGCAGCGTCGGCATCGTCTACGCCGGTGGAGTTGATCTCAACGCTGAGGGTGCGGGCGCTGCGGTCGACCGTGGTCGCAACCACACCGCCGGCGTTTGCCCCCACGCCGCGTGCCTCGGCAGTTCGCGCCAGCGGTGAGAACGTAACGACAACGCTCTCGGGGAGGATCTGTCCGCGGATCTCCCCGCCCGGATAAGCCGCTGAGGCCGCGACTACGTAGAGCTTCCCCTGTGAGAATGCAGTCAGTTGCTCGGCGGTCAGCGTTGCACCGGAGGGAACCGTCCATTCCCCGGCACTGCCGCCCGACGTCAGGGTGATCAGCGCGGGGCCGCTGGCGCCGGCAAACCCCTCATGAATCGCCACCGAGATCGCGGTGAGACCCTCGAGCCTCACGCTGCCGGTCAGCGTGCCGCTCTCGTGGCTCGCAGTGAGCCTCGCCATCCCGGAAGCCTTGGACATCGGAGCGGGAGACATCTGCGCCGCGGTCATGGCTGCGGCGGCGGCAGTCGTGTTCTGCACGGTGATGTTGACGGCCGATGAGGTTGTCGTGTCACCGTTGCTGTCGGTGGCCTTGGCAGTCACGGAGTGGCTGCCGTTCGCGACGCTCGTGCTGTTCCACATAACGGAGTACGGCGAGCTGGCCACCATTCCCACCATCGTGCCGTCGACCAGGAAGGTGACCTGCTTGATGGTAAGGCCATAAGTGGAGGAAGCAGTTGCAGTCGCAGTCAGCGTGACAGTGCCGCTCACGGTCGCCCCCGACGAAGGCGCGCTCACGGTGACGGTTGGCGGCGGACAGGCATTCGCGTAGCCGCCGCCGCAGGTCGACATTCCGCTGCCGCTTCCCGAGCTACCGTATCCTCCACAGGAGACGAGCATGACACTCAGAACGCCCGCAGCGCACACAGCAGCCGCGCGCAGGGCGAATCGGTGACGCAGGATGTGCCGCATGTGAGAGCTCCCCGTACTGCTCAGCGCTTGTCTGGCAGTATGTGGCGCTAACGCCCGCGGCGGTTTCCGCGGGGAGCACGAAATCGGCCGTACGGGAACGCCGATCGGCGCAGATGCCCTGCCCCTTCCGCGCTCGGGCTAGCCGGACTTTTCCGGTTTTTCGGGTTTTTCAGACAGCCGCCGTAGCTCGCGCGGCAGGCTGAAAACGACGTGTTCTTCGCGACCGGTGATTTCGCGAGGAGTCTCCCCGCCCCAACGGGTGAGCTGTGCAATCACCTGCTGCACCAACAGCTCTGGCGCCGAGGCTCCGGCGGTGAGCCCGACGGTGCCCTTGCCATCGAACCATTCCTGCCGAAGCTCGTGTGGTCCATCGACCAGGTATCCGGGAACGCGCGCGCGGTCGGCGAGCTCGCGCAGGCGGTTGGAGTTGGAGCTCGCGCGTGAGCCTACGACGACGAGCACGTCGCATTGCTCGAGCAGCTTCTTCACCGCGTCCTGGCGGTTCTGAGTCGCATAGCAGATGTCCTCCCGGCGCGGCGTGCTGAGATGGGGAAAGCGCGCGCGCAGGGCGGCGACGATCTCGGCGGTGTCGTCCATCGACAACGTCGTCTGCGTGACGAATGCGAGCCTCGCTGGGTCGCGCACCTCGAGCGCACCGACGTCGGCGGTGGTCTGCACGAGGTGCATGCGCCCGCCGTAGGAGCGGTCGAATCGCCCCATGGTG
>Ga0070734_10004748_pt1 | contig 12646 bp, 8 predicted proteins | sample Coa_R1_8_FD_66444 | JGI IMG/M metagenome (GOLD analysis project Ga0070734, IMG submission 66444) | Surface soil microbial communities from Centralia Pennsylvania, which are recovering from an underground coalmine fire - Coalmine... | ecosystem: Environmental > Terrestrial > Soil > Unclassified ...
CATTTGCCGCTAAGAAACTTAGAAAAGGTCTCTCTCCAGGTGCACATCGTATTACGCAGCAATACGCTCGGGCATTTGTAAAGCCATGGTGTGATCTCTTTATTTTTAAATTGCGCGTAGCTTTGATCGATTGGAGTCTTTGTTGTAATCGCACAAAATTTGGTCTTAAACCGATAGAAATATTCTTGCTCCTCGCATTTGGCGTTCCAGACTACTCTGGTGCATCCCATCCATTGGTTAAGACTTTGCCGCTGCTCGGCAGTTGGATAGGCGCGAAATTTTACACCAGTAATCGGCATATGGCTACTCCATTGCTCAAGAGTAACCCATCATTTTTATGGCATGCAAGCGTAAGCCGGTATTTTTTTTCGGCTTGCTGACTCGCCCCTGAAGGAGCTAGATTGCGCTCGCAATGTGTTCAAACAAGTCGCAATTGAGATATAGCAGCTCAGCAAACCGACCATCAGCAATAAGCTGTTCCGACAGAAATTTGCCGAGCGTTGTCTTGCCTGCCCGCCTGGGCCCAATGAGAATAGTGCACAGTCGATCCCACTCAGGCGGACAGTAGAACGTTTAGCTGCTGACGCGGACGAAACTGCGGCAATGCTAATATTGGCTGACCCTTATCCTTAAGCCATGGATTTTGCAGATGAATTAGCTCTAGTAGTCGTAGGTCCACAATTTCTTCCCTGCTAAAATTATCTCAGAGTGATTTTAGTAGGGTTAAATCGATCTTGCAATGGTTTTAGCAGGGTAACTTTAGACTTGTCACACTAGTGCTTGACGCGATGGCCCACGAATTAGCTAAGCGATGGGTCTTCGGGTCAAGCCCGAAGATGACACGTAGTGCGGATGTGGACAAAACGCTGTAACACCACGTTGGGCCTTATCCTGTCTCCGGTCTTGTTGAATGGACGCAAAGCCAGTACAAGGGCGCTGTTTGGAGACTATCCCATGAGTTTAACCTGCGGCATTGTTGGCTTACCTAATGTGGGTAAGAGCACCCTGTTCAACTGTTTAACGGCGGCCAAGGCGGAAGCCGCCAATTATCCCTTTTGCACCATCGATCCCAATGTTGGCATGGTGGCGGTTCCTGATGAACGACTGGACGCTTTGGCTAAGATTGTGCATCCAGAGCGCATTGTACCGGCCGTGGTGTCGTTTGTGGATATTGCCGGTTTGGTTAAAGGTGCAAGCCAAGGCGAGGGTTTGGGCAACAAGTTTCTTAGCCATATCCGAGAAGCCAACGCCATCTGCCACATGGTGAGATGCTTTGCCGACGACAACATCGTGCACGTTGAAGGTAAAATTGATCCGCTGCATGATATTGAAATAATTGAAACCGAGCTCATCCTAAAGGATTGTGAATCGGTGGAAAAACAGCATCATAAAGCGCAAAAAAATGCCCGCGGCAATGACAAACTGGCCAAGAAGCTTGCGCCATTGTTTGAGAGTCTGCTTGCTCACCTTAACCAGGGTAAACTTGCCCGGACGTTTCACTATGATGCAGGCGATGAAGAGATCAGCACCGCTATCAACGACCTCCATCTGATCACCATGAAGCCCACCTTGTTTATCGCGAACGTATCGGAAGAGGGTCTTAAGGAAGATAACGAGCACGTTAAGGTGGTGAGAGATTTTGCCGCCAAGCGTCGCGATGAGGTGGTTAAGATCTGCGCCAAGATTGAAGAAGAGCTCAAAGATCTAAGCTCTGAAGACCGCAAGGCTTTTTTGGCTGACCTGCATCTTGAATCCGCTGGCCTCGATCGCGTGATCAAAAAGGCCTACGCCCTCCTAAATTTATGCACCTATTTGACGGCGGGGGAAAAAGAAGTCCGCGCATGGACGTTTAAGAAGGGAAGCAAAGCACCACAAGCCGCAGGCGTCATTCATAGCGATTTTGAACGAGGCTTTATCAAGGCTGAAGTAATCGCTTTTGATGACTATATAAAATACAAGGGCGAAGCTGGCGCCAAGGCGGCAGGGAAAATGCGCACGGAGGGCAAAGAATACGTGGTGGCAGACGGCGATGTGATCCATTTTCGCTTCAATGTATAAAAATACTCGAAAACACCACTTGTATTACCTGTCGGAATACCTAACCTGAAATCGCTCTTCCCTTTTATGAAAACAGCAGGTCACCCCGCGGCGTAGTCCGTGGGGTCCAGGTTATTGGCTGTCCGCTGGATCCCGTGGACTCCGCCGCGGGATGACAAAAATGAGACGCTGTAAGCATGACGCTATTTTAAAGGCTGGTTGCCATGAACAAGATTGCAGATAATTTTGCGCAGTCATCGGTGGTGGAACCGATGGTGATGTTACTGGTGGTTGCCACCATCGTGGGCATTATTTCTCATCGCGTCAAACTACCATACACTGTCTTGTTAATGCTGGTGGGCATTGGACTGTCGTTTATTGGGCTAGTGCCCAATATTGACCTAACCCAAGATCTCTTGCTCGGAGTGTTTTTGCCGGCCCTCTTGTTTGAAGCAGCCATTCATTTTCCGTTTAAGGAGCTTAGGCTCTACGCCCCTACCATCGCCATGCTCGCCGCTCCTGGCGTCATTCTCACTGCTTTGGCCACCGCTTTGGTGCTGTTGATCGAAATATCTGCGTTTAAGGTCAAAGCAGGCATGACCTTTATGCACTATTTGCTTTTTGGCACCATCATCGCAGCCACCGATCCTATCGCGGTGATCGCCTTATTTAAGCAACTCGGCGTCAAGCGCAAATTGGCCATTATCTTGGAGGGGGAAAGCCTCTTTAACGATGGTACCGCCATCGTCATGTACACCGTGGTGTTGGCAGCACTCACTTCTGGCGTATTGAGTGTGCGGGATGGAGTAACGCTATTCATTACGGAGGCCGTGTTCGGCATTGTCCTCGGTGCTATTTGTGGAGCCTTTGCCAACTTCACCATGCGTTTTGCCAAGGATCCTCTTATATCAATCGCCATCACCACGGTGGCAGCTTATGGCTCGTATATCGTCGCTGAAACGCTGCATGCATCGGGCGTTTTAGCCACAGCTACCGCTGGGCTCCTGTTAGGCAACATTGGTCGAAAAGGCAGCATGGAGCCAGCAAGCCATGCAGCGGTGGTTGGATTTTGGCGCTATGCCTCATTTTTCGTCAGCACTTTGGTATTCCTGTTGATCGGCCTTAAAGTCAATCTCATGTTCTTGGTGGAACACGCTACCCTCATTTCGTTTGCATTTTTGGCCGTGCTAGCCTCCCGTGCGCTCTGCGTATTTTTGCCGGTTGGCCTACTTAATCGCATTGGACAGCCCATGAGCTTTAAGAGCGCAACCGCCATTTGGTGGGGCGGTTTGCGCGGCAGTCTATCCATGGTCTTGGTGCTATCCATTCCCGACAGCATCGCAGGCAAGGAAGCCTTAATTGCCATGACCTTTGGCGTGGTGGTGCTGTCAGTCCTGCTCCAGGGCTGCACCATGGGCCCGCTCATTAAGGCCTTAGGCTTGGTGGAGAAACGCAGCGAAGCCATGGCCTTCATGGCCAGAAGAATAGCACGCCTTCGGGCGATTGCCTCGCAAGAACGAGTCTATGCGCGCATGGCCCAAGAAGAAGGCGTCAACGAAGACACCGCTATCAGCACGCGGCTTAAGGCAGAGCGGCAGGAGATCTTGGCCGAGCTCAAACAGCGCGAGCAAGATGAGGATTTTATCAACGCACAAAAGGAGCGCACAAGATACATTGAGCGGCTACTTGCTGAAGTGGAAGAAGCCTCGCTCAAAAAATCGGCCGAGTCTCACCTAATCACCGAAGACGATCTCAACGATCTAATCAAAGTGACGCCCAGCTGATACGCGACTGCCCTCACCCTTAATCCCTCTCCCAGAGGAAGAGGGAAAGAACTGGGCATTTTGTCGAAATCATTTGCTGCTCTGATAATGTTAACGGTGGGTGCCCTTAAAATATGGCGATACCATGAAGACAAATGCGTGCATTCTTTTGATGCTGGCTTTATGTTCCACCGCAGGCTTTGGCGATGATCAAATTATTGGCCGGCGGTTTGTACCGGTACCACAGACGGCTTCTATCGAGGGTAATTGGGCGCTATGGCATAATCCAGCAGGCCTTGCCTTTATGGGGGGCGGTGAAGCATCCCTACTGTATTTATATGAATGGAGCGAATTGGGAAATCGGCATCATGGCACCGCCAATGCAGCCGTCAATTTATGGAACACATTAACCATAGCTGGCGGAGTGGGCATCCGTGCCGCCTTTAGTAATAAAGCTAAGGAGCGCTTGGGCACTGATCTTGAGGGCGTTTTAGGCGCGGCGGTCAAACTCACTAAAAATGGCGGCTTTGGCGTATCCGTGATGAAATCCCATGATTTTCTCATGGAAAGATCAGGGCCGTGGCTATTTAGCTTTGGCGCGCAGGTCAGACCTTGGTCTTTTTTGAGCATTGGCGGGTTCTATGAGGAAGTTAGCAAAGGCATCTTTTCTGCACCCAATTTAACAGCGGGCGTTTCCATAAGACCGTATAAAGAGATCTTCACCGTCGGTCTCGATGGCAAATGGGTACCCAAGGGGCCGCATTGGGAGAATGGCTTTCGCTTTGATCCCATCTTTAGTCTAAAAACTTCCTATAAAGGATATGGCGCTGCCATCAGCGCAGAAATTCCCGGCATCACCGATGGTTGGTCGAAGCCGATTTTATTAGTTTCGCTCAATGCCAATTTTGCTCACCTGGGCTTAGGTTTGCTAAGCCACATTAATAGCGCCAGCAATAACTTTGCCGTTGGCGGTGATATGCGCTTTTCTAGCGAAGAATGGCCATCGGTGGCATCTCCTTCTAACGTATGGGTAAATCTCACCATCGACCGTGACGGTAATTTAGAGCATCGGCCGCGAACTTTTGCTGATCGATTCTTTAGCCTTGAGCCAAACCCGCTCTCGGTTTTGGCTCTTCTTAAGCGCATGGAATTGGATAAAAGTATTGGTGGCGTCGTGCTCAATTTCAATGGCTTTGGTTTTGGCGATGGACGCGCCCAAGAATGGCGAGATGCCATTTTGGGTTTGCGCCGAGCAAAAAAGATGGTGGTGGTTTACTTAGACTCGCCATCGGAACGAGACTATTTCATTGCTACGGCCGCTGACCGCATTCTCATGAATAAGCAGGCCAGCTTGTCGTTACGTAATTTCCAAGCCAATTTGGTCTACTTTGCTGACATGCTAAATAAGATTGGCGTCAAAGCCGAAAGTGTAGTTGCTGGCACGTATAAAACCGCGCCGCGCCAATTTACCAACGCGCGGCCGCAAAAACAGGAGATCGAAGTAGCCAACAATATTCTCAATAGTTTTTATGACACGCTTATCGATGAATCTGCCAAGGCGAGAAAGCTTGATCGAGAGAAACTTAGAGCCTTATTTGAGCAAGGCGAACTGAGCGCAACAAAAGCCAAAGAAGCGGGCCTAGTTGATGCTATTGTCGAACCAGATGGCGCCATTGATGCCATCACTGACCAGGGCCAGATAGCACTGCCCTTTTACACCGATTACGAAGGCAGAAAATTCAAGCAAGAATCATGGCAGGCTGACAAGAGAATCGCCATCATTCCCATCACCGATTCGATTGTGAATGGTCGGATCGCACCCGGCTTAGTTTCGGCGTTAATTCCGGCCACCGGGGCCGATGATATCGTTGATGAAATAGAAGATGCCGTGGCTGATGAAGACGTAATCGGCATCATAGTGCGCATCGATTCGCCCGGAGGGGATGGCTTGGCTGGTCACAAGATTCAACACGCGCTAAGCAAAGCACAGAAAAAGAAACCGGTGGTAGCCAGCATGAGCGATGTGGCCGCATCGGCCGGCTATTTAGTTGCGGCCGGTAGTGATCATATTCTCGCTTTGCCCAATACGATTACTGGCTCGATAGGCGTATTTTCCCTAATGTTCTCTGGGGAAACGCTGGCCAACAAAATCGGCGTGTTTGCCAAAGAATTGTCGCCCATCAAGAACCCAGGCCCCACACTATTTCGTGGTCTCACCGGCAGCGAAAGAAAGGAAGCACAAAAAATTGTCGACTGGTATTACCAAAACTTTATTCAAGCGGTGAGCGATGGCCTGGAGTTAGACAAAGAATACGTGAAGGAAAACGCCGACGGCCGCGTGTGGCTAGGCAAAGAGGCTTTTGAAAAGAAGCTGGTCAACGAGCTGGGCGGCTTTGCGCAAGCGATAGATGCCATGCGCGAGCTTACAAAAATTCCTGACAGTCAGCCATTGACTATTGATATCCGCTCTCCCGGCTTCATCCAGCAGTTCTCTTTGTCGGCTGGTCTTTCATCATATTTTAGAACGTCCGCAAAACAAGACCTCAAGCCATTGGTCAATTTAGCGAAGCCCTATCTGCGCGCACTTGAAGCCTACCGCTTAAACGGCATCCCCCAAGCACGCCTGCCCTTTGACATCGAACGCAGACGAAGGGATTAGCACCACCGTTTGTCACCCCGCGGCGAAGTCCGCGGGGTCCAGCGATGTGCCGAGGCAATGGACCCCGCGGACTACGCCGCGGGGTGAAAAAGTTGCGCGGTGAGTCCAAAATCGATAGATGACATTAGCTAAAGCGTCGAGGCATAGAAGGTGGCTGCATCCATCTCAGTTAGATTGACGACGTTTTTATCCATATAGGTTCTGATTTCATTTTGGCCGGGCGCTTCGAAGCCATGAACGAAGACCTTGACATTGGGATAGCCCTTAAGCACATTGGCGGCCCTCCTGAAGCCTTCGGCACGCACTTCGGGAGGATTTCTGAAGGCATCGCCACCCACCAACGCGTAATGAACAGCCACTTTGCCACCAATGGCAAAGGTGCGGATGGCAGCAAGTTTCGCTAAGGCTTCATATTGGGCCGCAACTAGCATTGTACAAATTTCACCTTCCACTGAATTGAATGCTGGGGCAGCGGCCCCCTGATAGGAAGGTGCCGCAGCAAACACCTGGATATTCATTGCCCCATTGGACTCGTGGATCACCCATTGGGCGAGAATGCCGAGCTTTTTGATGTTGGCTTGTACATAGTTCTTTAGCTCGGCAAATTGTTGCGCATTATTATTGATCTTAAACATCTCCAGATAGCCATTTTTATAATAATTGGCATGGCCGGCCGGTAAAATATCGATCAATGCGTGCGGGAGTCTACCTGACAGCACGGCGGCCGTGCGATGCAAGGCGGCCGCCGCGGCTTCAATCGAACCCATAGGCCCCTGGGTTTTGTCGCCTAGATAGCTCAAGACCGAGGCAATGCTCAATGGGCTGGTGGCTTCAAGGTAATTGAATTGGCTCGCCAACTGGATAAAAGAATTTTGCCCCAAAGGTGCATCGTGGAGATAGCTTACATTCACACCCTTGACCAAGACAAAATTCGCTTTGGCCAGTGTTGCATCGGGAGGATGTGTGGCCATCAAGGCTGTGAACTCTCGATCTATTTCTTCAATGGTATACACCCGGGGTGCATTCAGCTGCTTAAAGGCATTGACGATGTGGTCTTCTTCTTCCTTAAAGGTGGTCTTAATCCAGTCGCCCTTGCGCCCACCCCCACTTCTTTCCCTAAGGTTTGGCTCTTTAAATGCCGCTACTCGGTCCGCCATGAGCCCGGTGGCGGGATCGGCATAACGAGTGACGCCAATTTCCGCAAGAGCAGCAATCTCCCGATCAAGATCTGCCGTTGCTAAATGGGTCATAATCGGCACCGAATTGGGCGCATGGGAAGTTATGGGTGGTGATGGCTGCCTAGGTGATTCTTTATTGTCACAATTGGTTAGCAGAACAAAAAAAATCGACATCAAGCAAACCCTCATAAAACCTCTCTTTATCGTCACTGCGAGCGCGAAGCGCGTGGCAATCCAGCATTTTCTGCCGACTTCGTCTGGATGGCCACGCCCTGCGGGCTCGCCATGACAAACCAGCCGCCTTCACTTTGACTTTTCATTGACACAGGGCTAAGTTAACCATTTTTGGTACCAGGATGGATTACCATGAGTTCTTTTGAGTATATATCTATTCGCTCGACTTGGCAAGACGATGAAATTGCAACTATTTTTGAGCGACCACTCGTAGATCTAATGCATCTAGCCCATAATGTTCATCGTCGTTTTCATAATCCTCATGAAATTCAGCCATGTCGTATTCAAAGTATAAAAACTGGCGCTTGCCCGGAAGATTGTAAGTACTGTCCACAATCTGGTCATTATGAAACCAATATTGAGAAGGAGCGACTATTTTCTGTCGAAAAGGCTGTAAATATTGCCAAAGACGCTAAAGCATCAGGCGCTACACGTTTCTGCATGGGTGTTGCCTGGCGACAAATCCTTGACGGCGAGCAGTTTGATCGAGTGTTAGCCATGGTTAAAGCGATAGACGAGCTCGGTCTTGAGGTTTGTCTAACCGCTGGCATGATGACAAACGAGCAGGCCCATCGATTAAAGGCGGCCGGCTGCACGGCATATAACCATAATCTGGACACGTCGCCGGAATTCTATGGCCAAATTATCACCACCCGTACCTATCAGGACCGCCTCGATACCATTAAGAATGTAAGGGCAGCCGGTATCACCGTCTGCTGTGGCGGTATCATCGGGCTTGGTGAATCCCGTAAGGATCGTATCGGCCTGCTCAAGCAGCTGGCCAATCTTTCGCCTCATCCAGAAAGCGTGCCCATCAATTTGCTGGCTAAATACGACAATATGCCACTCAATGACGTGCCTCCACCGCACCCCTTCGAAATGGTGCGCATGGTGGCAACCGCTCGCATCATCATGCCCAAAGCCATCGTCAGATTGAGCGCGGGCAGAACCGCCATGACCGATGAGCTCCATGCACTTTGCTACTACGCGGGCGCTAACTCCATCTTTATGGCGACGGAAAAAATCTTTATCACCAAGAATCCACACCTTAGTCGGGACCAGGAAATCCTAGACCTCATGGGCATACGATTTTCCAAGCGGCGCCTCACCAAGGATGGCCCCGATCTTAACGCGGCACCATAATGTCTTCGTCGCTATCTCTACGACTTGAGCACGAGCTGCATCGTTATAGACAAGGTGATCTATGGCGCGAACTTAACCCACCGCAAGGTGTAGACTTTTGCTCAAACGACTATCTAGGCCTGTCGAAGCATCCTCACATTCTAAATGCGGTGAAAGCAACACTGGCAGAAGAAGGTTATGGGTCTTCTTCATCGCGGTTTATCCGCGGCGATCGAAAGCAAGTACAAGCGCTAGAGATGAGGCTTGCTCGCTTTAAACAATGCGCCAAGGCGGTGCTGTTTTCGTCCGGCTATGCCGCCAATGTGGGCGTGTTATCCGCTCTGATCAAGAAAGGTGATGCAGTGTTTTCCGATCGGCTCAACCATGCGAGCATTATCGATGGCTTGCGGCTGAGCGGTGCCGATATCGGTATTTTTTCCCACCTTGATGTGGAGGATCTTCATGCCCAATTAGCCCAAGCCAGCCCCCAGCAGCAAAAATTCATCGTCACCGAGTCCCTCTTTAGCATGGATGGCGACATCGCTCCTTTGGATCGCTACGCCGATCTCGCCCGCAAGTTTGACGCAGCCCTGATCGTGGATGAAGCACATGGGCTTGGGCTCTATGGCAAAGCCGGAGCGGGACTGATCGATCATTTTGGCGTTGGCGAAAGCGTAACGTTATCGATCAATGGCCTCGGCAAAGCCTTCGGCTGCTACGGTGCCGTTGTGGCCGGATCCGAGATGGCAATTGACTATGTAACTCAGCGAGCGCGGACATTAATGTACTCCACTGCCCTGCCTCCGCTTGCGATCTCTGCTATCGATGCGGCCTTGGATTTAGTTTTGAATGGCGATGAGCTACGCGCCGATTTGTTTTCTAAGGCTTCGCTTTACCCAAGGCTGCTGCCGGTCAATGTTGGCTATGGTCTTTTGTCGCCTATTATTCCGGTTGTGATCGGCGATAATGGGCGCGCATTGATAGCCGCCAAGCGTTTGCAAGAAGCGGGCTTTGACATCAGAGCCATTCGGCCGCCATCAGTGCCCAATAATGGATCGCGGCTGCGTATCACCGTTAACGTTAGTCAGACAAAAGACCTGATCGAGAGCCTTCTTCATAGCTTGCAAAGCTTACTGTGAAGGGAATCTTTGTCAGCGGCACCGGCACCGATGTCGGCAAGACTGTCGCATCCGCCATCCTGCTTACGCGGGCCTTAAGGCTTTTCGTTGATGCCGCCTATTATAAGCCCATACAAACAGGCCCAGATGACGACGCCCACACCATAGCACAGTTGCTCAACGATCAATCGATGGCTACGCGCGGCCTCACATTTAAGAGACCACTTTCACCCCACATGGCAGCGCATTATGACAACTCCTATATTGAAATGTCATCGGTGGTTTCTTCACTACCAAAGCGCTCCGACTTCTTAATTGTCGAAGGTGCTGGTGGCCTCATGGTGCCCATCAATCACCGCTACTTAATGATCGACTTGATCAAGGCGCTTAGCCTTCCATGTCTATTGGTGGCCAACACCAAGCTCGGCACCATCAACCACACTCTATTGTCGCTGGCGGCCTTGAGAGCCAAACGCATTCCCGTGCACGGCGTCATCATGATGGGAGACAAAGATCGCGATAATGAAGCATCCATTCGGGCTTACGGGCGGGTGGAAAATCTATTAGCACTGCCAACTCTTCCCATAGTAAATCCCGTAAACATCACCAATGTAGCGTGCACCTACAGAGCTGCCATCGATCGATTTCTGCAAGCAGGTTGCTGAATTTTTAACTGCGTACTTCCCAATCCAAAAGGCGGCGCTAGAGTCAAAAGCGTGTCCCCATAGAATCGGAGGCCGAAATGAGAGCCGCTTTTATCAAATTTACTTTCCTATTTACCTTACTTTCATTGCCATTGGCAGCTGCTGAATACCGTGCTGATTTGAGCTCATTAGAACGTGCTAAAGACCTGCCATCCTTCCCCTTTAAAAGCGTTGTCGACGATCACAAATGCTTGCCGGATAAAACGCGCCAGGAATCTATCATTAAAGCCGCACAGCACTTGCGCGCATATGGCAATACGGCAGAGCCCGACAAACAGTCGGGGTATTATGCCGGCTATATTAAGCTAATTGCTGAAAATGAACGATTATTTCGAGACGAAGTAAAGACACAGCAGCTCGAAGAGATTCACGACGCTATTCAAAACAATCAAGCATCAGAGCATGTCCATCAAATTCATTCATCGATATGGCTTGGCTTTTTCATCACTAAACGCGAAGCCCTCAAGCAGCCGGAAGAGCAGAATCAGCAAAACTATCTGCGTGCCTATAATCTTTGGCTTGCAGCTAAAGGCAAAGGGGGATCCGATTCATGTCTTTTATGGATGGCTGAGCTCTATATTCGCCGAGGATTCAATCTTGCACCTGACGGCACTCCCGTTGACGAGCAGGGCAGGCTCGAGATTGCAGAGCAACTTCTCAGCGAAGTTGGACAGGCATACGAACAACAAAGAGAAAGGCTCAGGTCTCAACTAACAAAGGGTCTGCCTAGTAGGGAAAAGGCACGCCCACCGAAAAAACGTCCAGTAGCAACAGCCGCAACCCATATGAATAGCAACCAACAACAAAATCTGCTGAGAGAGCTCAAATTGGAACTTGAGAGCAAGAAGCGTTCTTCTGCAGAAACTGAAAGTCCACCCGAGCCACAACTTAGCGATGAAAAAACAACTGAAAATTCCGCCTCCAGGAAAAGACAACGCGAACAAGATGCCGATGCCTCATCAAAATCCTCTGAAGCCGCGGGAAACAAAAACAGATTGATCATGAAGACTGAGCAAAAATTGATCAAGACGATCGACGGCATGAACCTGTCGGGTAAAACTCTCACGGATACGGAATGGCAAAAACAATTAATGAGCATTTCACAGGCAGTTAATTTGAGCCATTCGCGGGTCCTCGAATATTTGACGAAGATTTCGAAGACATTGGTATCAGACAATAAAGCCACCTATAGACAACTAATAAAAGCTGCGAATCAGATGAGGCGCGCTCGAGCTATAGAAAACATTAAGAATGGCAAGCTAACCGTTCGCCAGAACAAGCTTTTACAAGAGCTATCGGTTCAGCTGTCGGACCCACATACCTTTGTTGACGATGGTGATCAAAATAAAGAGCAATGGGAAAACGCAACCAAAGAACTTCAAAAGAAAGTTGATTACACGATTTCAGGTCTCCAACATGCCTTAACTTTTATAGCGTACCACAGATCGCTAACCGATGCTCAACAACACGCTTGCAAAAAGATGTCTAATGCTGCGCACCGGCTTGCAGCACAGGAGCGCAGTAATAAAACACATGCCCCAAAAAGACCCAAGATCTTACCTACAAATGACTAGAACGAGTGCAAAGTTCTGTCTTGAGTAAATGCATGTTTGAACCACTATCAAAACGCGATCAGCGGAGTCTTTGGCATCCTTTCACTCAGGCGAAGATAGCACCCGCACCGATCGCGATAACCCGTGCTCAAGGCTGCTATCTCTTTACTGACCGCGGACAAAAATTGTTTGACGGTATCTCTTCGTGGTGGACCAATGCCCATGGCCATTGTCATCCACACATCAATGATGCCATTGCGCAGCAGCTTAACAAGCTC
>Ga0070734_10004749_pt1 | contig 12645 bp, 9 predicted proteins | sample Coa_R1_8_FD_66444 | JGI IMG/M metagenome (GOLD analysis project Ga0070734, IMG submission 66444) | Surface soil microbial communities from Centralia Pennsylvania, which are recovering from an underground coalmine fire - Coalmine... | ecosystem: Environmental > Terrestrial > Soil > Unclassified ...
CTACGAGTTCACCGCCGGAGTCCCGGCAACGTCCCAGCCGGACTGGCCCAGCAACAGCTCCCTTTGCCGAAAACCGGATGTTTTCAATTTGCTGGTATTTGCACATCCGCGTTGCCCTTGTACCAGGGCCACTATTCGGGAGTTGGCCATGGTGATGGCGCAGTGCTCCGATCGCATTGTCACGCAAATGCTCTTCCTCGAACCGGCCCAGGCCCCCGCAGGGTGGGCCGAAACAGACCTTTGGCACACGGCTGCGGCAATCCCTAGAGTCACCGTCGCCCGTGATCCAGCCGGCCTTCATGCGCAATGCTTCGGGGTGCGAACCTCTGGTCAGGTGCTTCTCTATGACGGCCACGGACACCTGCGGTTTCGTGGCGGCATTACCCTCTCGCGGGGACATGAGGGCGCCAATTTCGGCAGACAGGCGATCTACGACATCGTATTCGCAGATACCCACCAGTTCGTTGAAAGTCCTGTGTTCGGTTGCTCGCTTTTCGATCCGTCGCCACGGGCTCAACCGGAGCGGCCATCCCAACCGGAGGCAAGCCATGAGTGAATCGGCTGTGGTGGCTGAACGAGCCACCGCCATCTGGGAGGAGCAATGGCACAACAACCTCCGGCAAACGGATCGGTTGTTCGCGGGGTTGCTGGCCTGCGAGTGGCTGGGGGGGATCATCGCCGCGCTGGTGATCGCTCCCCGAACCTGGACCGGATCGGTTAGCCAGGTCCATTTGCATGTTTGGGCGGCCGTGCTCCTCGGAGGGGCGATCACCGCGTTTCCTGCCTTCCTGGCCCTTGCCCGGCCGTCGGCGGCGCTGACCCGACACAGCATCGCCGCCGGACAAATGCTCTTCGGCGCATTGCTCATCCACCTTACCGGCGGGCGCATCGAAAGCCATTTCCATGTGTTTGGCTCCCTGGCCTTTTTGGCTTTCTATCGAGACTGGCGCGTGCTGATCACCGCTTCGGCAATCGTGGCCGGTGATCACTTGCTCCGCGGCTTTTTCCTGCCGCAATCCGTTTACGGCGTCGCCAGCGGGGCCGAATGGCGTTGGCTGGAACACGCCGGCTGGGTCGTGTTCGAAGACATTTTCTTGATCGTCTCGTGCTGTCGGGGTATCCGCGAAATGCGGGAAATCGCCGAGCGCCAGGCATTGCTCGAAACCAGCAACCAGCGCACCGAGCAAACCGTACGGGAGCGGACGGCCGAGCTGGTGGAACGCAACCATGAGCTGCAACGGGCAACCGAAAAGCTCCAGGCGAGTGAAGCGCGGACTCGATCTATCCTTGATTCGGCCATGGACTGCATCATTACGATGGACCACGAGGGAAACGTCCTCGAGTTCAACCCGGCCGCGGAGCGAACGTTTGGCTATAGTCGGGCCCAGGTTGTCGGCCGGTCGTTGGCCGACCTGATCATTCCACCCTTGGCTTGGGATCGGGCGCGCCAGGACTTCAGTGGCTACCTCGCCAGTGGGGAAGGCTGGGTTCTCAACCACCGACAGGAAATGCGCGCCCGTCGAGCCGACGGCATCGAGTTCCCCGCCGAGTTGGCGATCGTTCGCGTTCCCATCGAAGGACAGCTCATGTTCACCGGCTTCGTGCACGATCTGACCGAGGAGAAGCAAGCCGAGAACCGGCTGGCCCAGGCGCGGGAGGAAAAGGTCTTGGCCGAGGCAGCCAACCGAGCCAAGAACGAGTTCTTGTCGCGCATGAGCCATGAGTTACGCACCCCCCTCAACGCCATCCTTGGCTTCAGCCAGTTGCTGGCAATGGATGCTCCCACCGATGACCAACAGGAGTGCATTGCCCAGATTGCCCGTGGCGGCAAACACTTGCTCACCCTCATCAACGAAGTCCTCGACATTGCCCGCATCGAAGCCGGCCGCATGGACCTGTCCCCTGAACCGGTTCGTGTGGGCGATGCGTTCCAGGAAGTTCTCGACCTCATGCAACCCCTCGGCGCGTCCCGCGGCATTTGCTTGGTTGCGGACCTGGAGGGTACGGGCGGTCAACATGTCCTGGCCGACTACCAAAAACTCAAGCAGGTGTTGCTGAATTTGCTGTCCAACGCCGTGAAATACAACCGCGAAAACGGAGAGGTCCACCTGTCATGTGAGGTCGCCCGGCCCGGTTGGCTGCGATTGGTCGTGCGGGATACCGGACCGGGGATCCCTCAGGAAAAGCTAGGCCGCTTGTTTGTGGCGTTCGATCGCCTTGGAGCGGAGCTGACGGGAGTGGAAGGTTCTGGCCTCGGTTTGGCATTGAGCAAGAGCCTTGTGGAACTGATGGGCGGAACGCTGACGGCTACCAGCGTCCTCGGCGCGGGAAGCCAGTTCAGCATCGAACTGGTCCAGACGGCAGGGCTCCCAGAGCGGGTGGCGGCGACAACGGAGGTCCGGCAGGCCGAGGCGGTAGCTAGCGCGGGGCACACCGTGCTCTACATCGAGGACAATCTGGACAACCTCCGGCTGGTGCAGCGGATTTTGGCACATCGGCCAGGGGTGCATCTCCTCACGGCCATGCAAGGGAGCCTGGGGCTGGAGTTGGCGCGGCAGTATCGACCGGACTTGATTTTGCTAGACGTGCATTTGCCCGACCTGCATGGCGAGCAGGTGCTGCGCCGGCTCCAAGCATCTGCGGAAACCCGGGCGATCCCGGTGACGGTCCTCAGTGCCGATGCGACCGCACGCCAAATTGAGCAATTGCGTGCGGCCGGAGCCCGGGATTATCTCACCAAGCCGATCGACGTGTCGCACTTCCTGGGGATGGTGGACGCGGTCATGGAGAAAGGAACGAGCAAGCTGTGATCCAGACTCCTTACCCCAATGCCAAGATTCTGCTCGTCGATGATCAGGACGCGAACCTTCGTCTGTTGGAGCGCATCCTGCGGCAAGGCGGCTATAGCTGTTCCCGCAGCCTCAGCGATTCGCGGCAAACGCTCTCGGTATGCCGGGAGTTTTCGCCGGACCTGATCTTACTCGACCTGATGATGCCGCACCTGGATGGCGTGGCGGTCATCAAGCAGCTCGAACCTCTGACGCAGGGAACTTATTTGCCCATCCTGATCCTGACGGCCGACGTGGCCGCAGAATCCAAATGGCGGGCGCTGGCGGCGGGAGCGAAGGACTTCCTGACCAAGCCGCTCGACGCCGTCGACGTGCTCTTGCGGATCAAGAACCATTTGGAAACGCGGTCCGTGTACCAGCAGCTCCAGCAATGGGCCGACCGGCGGATCCAAGAACAGGCCGACCTCCTCGACCAGGCCAATGATGCGATCCTGGTTACGAATCCGGACGATCGCATCCGGTATTGGAACCGGGGTGCAGAGCGCCTCTATGGATGGACGGCCGAGGAAGTGTTGGGCGAAGATGCCGGATCCCTCTTGGGCGGACGGCCGATGCCCGATCAGGAGGAAGCCAAGCAGAAAATGGCGGCGGACGGGAACTGGACGGGAGAGCTTCGCCAGGTGACGCGGGAGGGACGGCATATCGTTGTCGCCAGCCGCTGGACCCAGGTGCGCGATGAGGAAGGCACTGCCAAGGGGCAGCTGATCATCAACACCGATATCACCGCGAAAAAGGAACTGGAGGTGCAGCTCGCGCAGGCTCAGCGCCTGGAAGCAATTGGCGTGCTCGCCGGTGGGGTGGCCCATGACTTCAATAATTTGTTGACCATCATCATCGGTTACAGCGAGATGGCTCTTGGGGGGCTGTCCACGGAGGCTCCGACGCATGGCCTCGTTCAGGAAATCCGCAAAGCGGGCCAATGTGCCGCCACTCTGACGCGCCAGCTGTTGGCTTTCAGCCGCCGACAGGTGTTGGCCCCGGTTGTCCTGGACCTGAACGCCTTGGTACAGGAAACCGAGAAGATGCTCGGACGTCTCATCGGCGAAGATATCCTTTTGTCCACCCAGCTCGACCCGGACCTGAAGCGCGTGAAAGCCGACCCGGGACAGATCGAACAAGTCCTCATGAATCTCGTGGTCAATGCTCGGGACGCCATGCCCACCGGCGGTCAGCTTACGATCTCGACGCGGAACGCCGAGGTGGATGGAACCCTCGGACGCCGCTCGGGAGATCGGCAACGGGGCCCCCATGTCGCGCTGATGGTCCGCGACACCGGTTGCGGAATGGACGAAGCCACGCAGGCCCGAATCTTTGAGCCCTTCTTCACTACCAAAGCACTTGGCAAAGGGACCGGGCTCGGCCTTGCAACGGTGTACGGAATCGTGAAGCAAAGCGGTGGATTCATCGAAGTGACCAGCCAACGCGGACAGGGCGCGACCTTCGAGCTTTATCTGCCGGCGCTGATGTCGGAGGCGGCCCCCGAGAGGCCGTCCCAAGCAGGACAGCTGCTGCTCCCGCACGGTACAGGAACCTTGCTGCTCGTGGAAGATGAAGACAGGCTGCGCTCGCTGGAGAGTTACGTGTTGCGGTCGGCCGGGTATACGGTGCTCGAGGCGCGCGACGGCGAGGAGGCATTGCAGGTTTGCGAGCACCACCTGGGCGAGCTCGACCTGCTCGTGACCGACGTGGTCATGCCCAAGATGAGCGGACGCCAGTTGGCCGAGAAGGTAGCGGTGCTCCGCCCCGGCCTTCGCATACTCTACATGTCCGGTTACACCGATGATACGATGGTGCGCCACGGTGTGTCGGAAGCAACGCTGGCCTTCCTGCAGAAACCATTTACTCCATCCGTGCTAGTCCGCAAAATCCATGAGATGCTTGGCCAGTAGCCGCGGGGCATGGTGGCCTTCCAAGGCCGAAACGGTTGCCCAGACCCTTACTTCCAGTCTATTCCCGCGGTTGTTTCCTCCCACCGTTGACTGACAAGACGCCGTCTGCCTTTAGCTTCACGGGAGTCCTCCTGAACCATTATTGCCCTTTCTTCTCAAGATGCTCGTAGCGGTTCAAGCGTTCCTGCAACGCCGTCTGTTCATTGCGTAGGCGAGTCAGTTCTTCCCGGAGGCGGGTCAGCTCCACGGGCGCGGGCGCATTGCTGCGGATCTGTTCACCGGCTCGCTTGGCCAATTCGCGGACGCGCTCATCCGGATCATGCAGGCTGAGAGCGGCCAGCGTGGTCAGAGCCGGCGAAGCGGAGCGGCCCAGGTCGCGCAAGGCGGAGACCGCAGCCATCCGGAGGCGCCGGCCTTCGCCCTCCAGGCAACCGGTGATCGCGGTCACCATCTGCCGCCGCTGCTCGTCCGTCGGATTGGCCGTCTGTGCCAATCGGACCAATCCTTGGAGAGCTGCGGCCCGGCATTCGCGCGGTTTGCCGCGCTTCGTCCAGGCGATCAGTGCGTCCAGGCCGGAAAAATCCTGAACCGTGCTCAACCCGTACAGGGCCGCGCTACGGATCGTTTCTCGGTGCGACGATTTGGCCAGCCACGGCAGCATGACGACCACGGTATCCGGCTGCTCAAGGTTTGCATACGCAGTCAGGGCCGCCGACTCGACGTAGTAGCCCGGATCACCTTTTTCGAGCAAGGCTTTCAAGGCGACGGCAACCTTCTGGTCGCGAGGGAATTTGCCGAGTCCATCGGCACAGGCGCGGCGCACCTTGGGATGGGCCAGTTGTAGGCCGGCGATCAGCGCATCGCGGCAAATCGGTCCGCCGGATTCGCTTAACGCCGCGGCAATCTCCACCTGCACGCCCCAGAATTTTTCGCGGGTCAAGGCCGCGGCCAGGCGCTCTTGTTCGCTCGGGACTTTCGACTGGGCAAAATGCCGGGCGGCCCGGAGACGCGCGCCGGCCGTCGTGCCGTCCTGGAGCTGGTTCTGCCACAAATCACGTCCTTTGTTTTCCTGAATCTCTGCCAGCACCGCCAGTTCGGGATCCATCTCGATGAGCGTTGGCCGGCTCGGCAACGGCACGAAGAAGGTATGCTCTTTGTCCGTGATCTCCTGTTGTAGCACGATTGGTTGAGATGCTGGCGGACAACGGAAGCGGAAGGTGAGCGGAAAGTGAAACGCCTCTCCCGCCTGGGTTTGCTTTACCACAATCCGGGCTTGCTTCGTATCCGCCAAGAATTCCGTCGTGATGTCGAGCCCTGGATTTCCCGGACGCTCAGTCCAATCGTAGAAAAAGCGTTCCAGATCACGGCCAGACTCCCGTTCCATTGTCCGGCGGAAGTCGACCGTCTCGGCACTGCGCAGCCGTTGTTCCGTGCCGTAGTGTTGGATCCCTTTCCAAAACGCTTCCTCGCCGAGCCGGTGGCGTAGCATGTGCAAGACCCATGCCCCCTTGGGATAAGCCCGGCCATCGAACATGGAGGACGGCGTCGGATAACGACGATCGACGATCGGACGCGTTTTTCCCTCACGAATGGCGCGACTGGACTTTAGCCAAACGTTATAGGCGTATTCGTCGGCTCCCTTGCTGTGCTCATCCCAGAGGGCTTCGGCATAGGAAGCGAACCCCTCGTTCAACCAGGTGTGCGCCCAGTCCCGGCAAGTAACCATATCGCCCCACCATTGATGGGCCAGCTCGTGAGCGATGAGGCTATCCGGTGAGCTATCCAGCAGGGCACGCTGATCGTGCAACGCGGATTCGGTCAGTGTGGTTGCACTCGTGTTTTCCTGGCCCCCGGCAATGAACTGTTCGACGACGACTTGGGCGTATTTGTCCCACGGGTAATGGATGCCGAATCGTTTGCTGAAAAACTCCAGCATTTCTCGCGTCCGTCCAAACGTGCCGGCAACCAGATCCTTGCGGCCTTTCGGCACGTAATAGAGGACGGGCAGACGGTCCCATTCTTCCGCAACAACATCGAATTGTCCGACCACCATGCTGATCAGGTAAGACACATGTGGCTTGTCCTGGAGCCAATGGAAGGTCACGGTTTTCTCCGCCGGGTTAGCCTGCCGACGGACCAGCCTGCCATTGGACAAGACCTCAAAGCCCTCCGCGACGGTAACAACGAGTTCCGTCGTTTGCCGCTGGTTCGGCTGATCGAGGCAAGGAATCCAGTGCCGGTTATCGGTCGGTTCGCCGTGACTCCAAACGGTGAGCGGCACCTCGGGCTCCGCGGCAGACGGACCGAAGAAGTAAAGTCCCGCCTTGGGTTCGCGGATGCGGTAATCAATGGCCAGCTCAGCGCTCTGGTTGGCCGGCCAGGACGGTTCGAGATCGATGATTAATTTCTTGCCGTCGTTGGTGAATCGAACTGGTTGCCGGTCGCCGTTCAGCACCGTGACGCTCTTGACTTCGAAATCCACGGCGTCGAGGCTGATGTTTGTCAGCGGCCGAAGGCTGCGGAGCTTTAGCGTCGCCCGAGCCTCGATGCTCTTCTTGGGCAGGTCGACTTTCAAATCAAGGCGGATGTGCTGGATATCAATGGGCCGCTCACCAGCGGTGCGAAGCGGTTCAAGGACAGGGGCCGCTGCTGGATTGGCCGGAGTTTCGGCAGCCGGCGCCGGCGGTGTCGCCGCCGCCCCGCCCCGGCGACCGCGCGCCTGTCCCCAGGCGGCCGATTCGAGTTGTGGAACGACGGTGATCAAGAGCACGTAGAGGAGCAGTCCGGACAAGCGACGCATGAGGGAATCTCCACAAAAACGACATTTGCGAATGCGCAGACTCTTCGAGAACGCAACAGGCAGCGGCGATGAGGAGTCCGTATCCATGTTCACCATCTCTTGACGCAGTTGATTATTCTAGCTTGATCCGGTGCGCGGGGGAGTCGGGCCGGGATTCGTCGGAGAGTGGGCGATTAAACCATTCTTGATGGAGGATCTGCTGAAATTGCAGTTCACGGAGCGTATCCGTAGTCTTTACGGTGTCTCTCCACGGATCGCCCTGGGCGCTCGAGCAGCCGCTCAGAGTGGAAAGAAGACCGAGCACCAGCAGAAACCAACGACGAGGTGGGAAATGCCATCCCATGACTGGCTCATTTGGGCACTGATCTCGGCTGTGTTCGCGGCCCTCACGGCAATCTTTGCCAAAGTAGGTCTTGGCGGGATCGACGCGGACTTCGCCACGCTGGTGCGCACCGTCGTCATCGTCCTCGTGCTCGCTGTTTTTGTTGTCGCCGCGGGAAAATGGCACGATCCGCGGACCCTCAGCGCCAAGGCGGTGGGCTTCCTGGTACTCTCCGCGTTGGCGACAGGTGCTTCATGGGTGTGTTATTTCCGCGCGCTGAAGCTAGGTGATGCGGCCAAAGTTGCCCCGGTCGACAAATTGAGCGTGATCTTAGTGGCGATCTTCGCGGCCGTCTTTCTCCACGAGCGCCCTTCTTTGGGCCAATGGCTAGGCATCGGCTTGGTGGGCATGGGCGTAATCATCATCAGCTTGAATCGCTGATGGCCTCCCAATGCGGCCGCAGTTGCCAGCCCGCCGGCCGTCAATACCCAGTTGTCCGCTTCCCTTTCGGTGGCCATACGAGATGCGGAGCAACTGTGGCCCAACACAGTCGACCACGTCACGGCGCGGGTGCCTGCAAAGGCTGGACTCTGGTTTGCCTGGCGCTGGACTTGGGCCTACGGTTCACAGCCTGCGGCTTCGATGAGCTGCGGATCAGAGCCGTTTCGTCGAAGCATCCCTCTTCCACCAGGTTTGCGCTGTCTCGCTTGCTACGCACCAACTTCTTTGGAAGCAGAAGCCGCACGGCGCGATGCAAAACGCCGATCCATTCTGCTGCGCGAGCCCATCTTGGTAGACGAGAATAAGGATGCAGCAATGCTGGCCGCCATCGAAGGAGCATTCCGTCCGCTCGAATTCCGCGCTTCAAAGAAGGACGAAACTGTGCAGCCGCCGGATCCTGGACGTACATGCCTTCGAGCAGGCGCTGGCCCGCTGGGTCGCCTCCCGTCCGCCGGAGGGCCAAGAGAGATTGCTTTCCCTGGAAGGCAAAACCGCGCGGCAGCCGGGACGGGAAGTGCCCCGCCAACACTTGGTCGCCGCCTACGGCGCCGAAGCCGGGACGGTGCTGGGCCAGGTCCGAGTCGATCCCAAGACCAACGAGCACAAGGCCGCCCTGAGGTTGTGGGAAATCGCCTTTGCCAAGCCCTCCGCGTTCTCGGCTTGCCTCAGCTCCAATTATCAAACCGCCCTGGGTGGTTCCAGAGAGCTAAGCGCTGGACTTTTCGGCGCCGCGTGCTAGGGTTGAACAACCCTTCTGTCTGATTCCCCCTTCAGACCGGTACCTTTTCTCGGACCCGTCCCGATCCTGTGCGGAGACGGACATGCTTGACGAGTTGCAGAATTGGTGGCAGCAGGTAACTCCAGAGATGCGCGAGGCCGGCCAGCGGGGCAGTCTCGTGTTGGCCGCTCTCATCGGCGGATATTTCCTTGGATCGATGGTGGCCCATTGGCTCCGCGCGAAGAATTTCGATGCGGCCCTCCGCCTTCCGGGTTCACCGACTCCGGCTACGGACCCGAGCCGCTGTTTCAGCGCGACGACGGTCGCAGGTCTCCTTGTCCGGCTGACCGTCTGGGCGGGCGCCGCTTGGTGGCTGGCACGCGATTACGGGAAACCGGAGGTCGCCAGCGCCCTGGCCCTGATCATCAATCGGGCTTGGGCGCTGGCCACTGTGCTGGTCGCAGCTCTTTCCCTGGGAAGCCTGCTCGCGGGTCGAGTTATCGATTGCCTGAAAATCGGATCGGAAGGGTTGGCTTCTCGCAACGGGACGGCTGCGTCCCCTCGCAATTTGGCCGGCGTCGTAGCCGCGGCGGTCTATGGTCTAACCGTACTTCTGGCTCTCTTGATGGCTGCTGACTTCTTCAACTGGCCGCTGACCCGCAGCGCCGCCGACGCATTGTGGCAGCTCGCGCGGCACCTCTTGGTCGCCGGCGCTGCCTTGTTCATGGGTCATCTGGGCGCCGGATGGGCACGTGATCTCGTGATGCTCGACGCGGCCACAACCCCAGAGAAACGAATGGGGCTCTTCACCGGCCTCGGAATCGTGGCGGTCACGACCATGCTCGCTGTGGCCGTTCTGCTGACCAGCATCGGTGTGCTTTTGGGCCTTGCAGTCTTGGCCATCCTGGCGACGATGCTATGGTTTGTGCGGCATGATCTGCCGGACATTTCGGCCGGTTTACAACTGCGCGCCAACAAGGTCCATGAGGTGTGGTTCGAGGGCGCGCCCTGGCAAGTGGCCAAGGTAGGATTGGTCTCGACCGAGGTGACCCGGGCCGGCGCGTTCCACCGAGTTCAAAATCGCGTGGTGTTGGAAGCCCGTATGCACGCGGCACCAGTAGACGCCGGCCGGGGCTGATCGGCAACGAATTCGTCCGCATGCGGGGAGGGGTTCGCGGAAGCAGGCCATGATGAGATCAGGCCATACGGACGAGTCGCCGCGACGCCTCGGTGTGCCGGAGCCGCGTTGGTTGCGGGTTCCGGTGTCCATCGTGCAATTTGCTGCCGTGTTTGCGGCAGTCGTCGGTGCCCTCAACTGGTTGGTGGGATTCTACGTCGATGCACTCCTGCCCGATCGAAAGACGCCCCGACTTCGGGACAGCTTTGAGCAGATAATACAGCCGAAGCCAGGTTTCCGAGCGCTCCCGGTGCCGATTGTGTAACTCGAGCAGACGTGCATCGGCCCGAGTTTCGTCGGTGTCGATTGCCCAGTTCCAAGCCTCGTCCCGCTCTTCCTCAAATGAGGGCGGCAGCGACTCCGGCACGGGTCGTTCGCCGGCAGGCGCATTCGGGTTGCCGGCTTCGGATCTCTCCGGCGGACGCTGCGCGGCTGGCGGAAGGTCAACCGCATGAGTTGACGGCTCGCCAGGCTCTTCGAAAGGCGCAAAGAACTGCTTGTCTTGCCGAGCCACCTCGTGGGCTTCACGGATACGGCGAAAATGTTCCGGAAATTGCTCCGGCTTGAAGAGGCGCATCAGGCGAACATATGCCCCGCGAAGATCGCGTTCCCCAACACCGGGCGGAACGCCGAGCAACTCGAAGGCGTTAAGGAAAGGTGAAGAAATCCACCGCTGATGGACGACGGCGCAGAAATCCGCTGCGATTGAGAATGTGCCGCTGTCGATCAAAACGAACACCTTGCCCGAAAACGGATGCTTCCCCGGTGCATGCTCCGCGAGGCCTGGATGTAGTTTTGCGGTCAGGAAATAGCCACCGGCCGGGTTCGGAATTGTGGCTTCACGAACCGGGGCGATTCAGGCTGTCGTCCGGCATATCATTGCAGAGGACCATGAGTTGCCTTCCTTCGATCGGCACACGCAACGGAAATGTGCGTGCGTGCTTCATCGCCGTCTCTCGCTCTTCATCGTGGTCCATGCTCGTGTGCCCACAACGGATCAGGGCCAGCATCTCGGCCGCGACCACCACGAAGCCCCTTTCATCACACGGTTCAGCTTCGTCCGCTGGGTATCGAACCAGTGATCCATCTCTGTCTTGGTTGAATATCGATACAACCCAGGGTGGGATTCTTCGAGTGCACGCCGCATCAGATCAAAGTCCGCCTGCCTTTTTTGCCGGTGACATCTCCCTGCCGGTACCCAAATTACTGCTCGGTTCTGCTCGAGACTTCGCGGCTCCGGGTTCTGGACCGATCAAACCCGCAATGGGCAAACCGATGACTTGGGAGAAATTCTTCATCAGCTGTCCCTCGATCTCAGTTTTAGTTGCGACAACTCGATGGTTCACGGATAGCGCTGGTCCACCGGTCAATTTCACAATTTCGTACCTGCCTACAACATACTTGGGGTATTGTGATCAGGTGGGGCTTGTCGTGGTCAAGCGCCGGCCGTGAGCATCACTTGGAGCAGAAGCCGAAAACGTCGTCCATCGCCTTACCAAGGTCTTTCAAAGCGAGGATTGGCCATGCAGCCATGCATCGTGATATTGTTGGCAATGATGACGGGCGAACCGTGTTCGACTCAGACGGATGCCATCCCCTCCTGGCCCGATGTAATCCAGAAGCCCTACGAGCATCTTGCTACCCCTGAGCTTGGCCTGAAGCCGCTCTTGCAAATGCAAGATGATCAAAGCATCACCACCAAGGAAGTCTGGGAGAAACAACGGGAAGCCTTGCGCTCTGCTTGGCTCAGACGCTTGGGAGAATCGCCCGCCAAGCCAGAAAAGTTGGACGTCCAGGTACAAAGCCGGGAAGTGGAACCCGATCATGTGCGCCAGCAGGTGACCTTTGCGAGCGAAGGCGAGGATCGCATCCGTGCGTACTTGCTCCTGCCCAAGGAGTTGAAAGCAGGTGAGAAGCGGCCTGCGATCGTCGTGTTCCATCCCACGACGAATGAGACCTTGCGCGAGCCCGTCGGCCTCGGGAAACGCCCCGAGATGGCCTTGGCCTTGCAGCTCGTCCGTCGTGGCTATGTTACGCTCAGTCCCGAGTGTTTCATCATGAAAGGTGGGGGGGCGCGGGCGCAGGCTGGGGAACTCGCCCGGCGAAAACCAGGGTGGACTGGCCTGGGAAAAATGACATTTGATGCCTCCCGGTGCGTGGATTATCTGGAAACGCTTCCCCATGTCGACCCTGCCCGCATCGGCTGCATCGGCCATTCGTTGGGAGCCAAAGAAGTTCTCTTCGCGATGGCCTTCGAACCTCGGTACCGAGCCGGTGTGTTCAATGAAGGCGGCATCGGCTTACGGATGAGCAATTGGACCGATCCGTGGTATCTTACCGAAGCCATGAAGTCGTACATGCCAGCGCAGGAAAACCACCAGGTCATGGC
>Ga0070734_10004750_pt1 | contig 12638 bp, 16 predicted proteins | sample Coa_R1_8_FD_66444 | JGI IMG/M metagenome (GOLD analysis project Ga0070734, IMG submission 66444) | Surface soil microbial communities from Centralia Pennsylvania, which are recovering from an underground coalmine fire - Coalmine... | ecosystem: Environmental > Terrestrial > Soil > Unclassified ...
GTGACTCAGCCTAGGTAACGGCGCTACTCCCAGCCGGATTTTGTTCCGTAGGGCAGGGACGTGCCCATGGCCTCGATCTCGTGGATCTGGCCGCTGCGGATCTTAAAGATTTCCGCGGCTTGCAGATTAGATGTTCCTCCACCCATCGGAATCGTGTCCACGCCAGGCACGCCTAAAAGTTTTACGGTTCGAACGCCTCCCCGGTGCTGAAACATAGGGAAGCTAAACACCAGCCCCTTTTGCTCATCGACTACCGTCAGCCTCCTGGGCCACAAGCGCGTGATGAAGCTCAGAACCTGGCTATCGATTTGAGCCTTGCAGCTTAGCGTTCCAATGATGGCCATGGACCGGTTGGCTTCGGGTGAGCCCAGGTCCACGGGCCACGGCACCGGAGTTTTGTTGTTGGTGGCTGGCCTCCGTTTTCATGCCTCTCGCAGTCGTCGGCCGAAAGGGGCGAGGCTGCCCTTGCGCTGCTCGATCGCTTCGAAGTAAGAATCCGCGGCGTTGACAATATTCTCGCGCGTAGTGTGGTCCTGGTCCGAAACATCCGCAAGCAAGCCTGGCCGCGGTGTGATCAGATTCTGCATCCGGTCCGGCCGCATGTTCCGGGCGAGGACGTGTTCGATCTCCATGATCTTGCCGTTCTCCACTTTAGGCGCAACGCGATGATCAGCGGCTTGTCGAGTTCCTTCATGACGCCATAGAAGGCGACTTGTCGGCTGGCGAGATCGACGGCGTAGATCTTGAATGTAGTGGGCGCTTCCGAAGCGCTGACCCACAGTCCGTCGCCGACGGGAATTTCCGCGGTGTTCTCCGTGAAGCGTACACCCTTGGCGAGCGGCAGCCCGGAGGGATCGTGTTTCACCAGCGCCGCGAGATAGCGGTCGACCAGGGAGATCATGCAGACGCGATTGCAGGCGATCGCGGCAGTTATGGGGCGAGACCGCTGACTGTCTCCGTGGCCGGCTCCGGCGTGGTGTAGGAGGCAGCCGATGCCTTCGCGAACCACTTGCTGGCTTCCGCACGGTCCACGTCCACGCCAAGGCCGCGCTCGTAGGCCACGCCGATGTTATACATCGCGGTGCCGCTGCCACGCTCGGCGGCTTTTTTCAGCCACTCCAGGGCGCGTGTATAGTCGGCGGGAACGCCCTGACCTTTCTGATACATCACGCCTAGGCTGTTCATTGCGACCGGGTTATCCAGTTCAGCCGCTTCCCGGAGCCACTTCAAGGCTTCCTGATAGTTGCGCCGGAGCCCAGCGCCGTCCCGGTACAAGACGCCGAGATTGTACATGGCTTGCGCGTTGCCCTGCGCCGCCGATTTGCGAAACCAGCGTTCTGCCTCGTCGTACTCCTTCGAAACTCCGATGCCCTGGTAGTAGAGGATTCCGATGTTGCACATGGCCTGGCTATCGCCCGCGTCCGCGGCCCGATTGAACCATGTCAGCGCTTCCTTGGGATTGGTCAAAGTCCCCTGGCCGCCCGCGTACATCATGGCGACATACATCATAGCTTCGACGTTCCCCTTCTCGGCCGCGTCGCGGAATGCCGAGAGGGCGGTGGTGTACTGCCGGTTGTCGTAGAGATTCATGGCTCTGGCCAGCAGAGCGTCGCCGCCCACGGGACGAGGAGCTGGCGGGGCAGGCTCCTGCGCATGGATGAGCGGCGCTAACCAAAAAATCAAAACCAGTGCGCGGGAATGGGCCATCTCTTGTATTGTATTGACGTTCCTTCCGAGTTTCCGGTTGCCGGACGCTTGCTACACTGATGGGGGTTTCCCAATCGATGTCGCGACAGAACTTGAGCGTCCTACTTCTTGCCGGCGCACTGGTGTTTCTGGCTTTGGCGGTGGCAACGCTGATTCCCTATCCCTCATTGATCATCAGCGACTTGGGCTATCACACTTTCTGTCCGTTTGCCCCGTGGAGCACGCTGATCCTGCTGCTTCTGGCGGCCTTGGCGTGGTTGTTTCGCAGCCACGTCAAGCGGCAAGCTTGAACGACTTTGCGTGAAAGAACGCCCCGAGGGCGATCGCTTCTCCGCACGCGAATATAAACCATGGAAATGTGTGCGGCATGCCTCCTGCGCTGAGGCGGCGGAAATCCCAAGTAAAGGAGAGCAGGATCAGGCCGCATCCCAACACCACTCCGATCCAGTGCACGGGCCGCAGACGAACCACGCGAAGGAGTGCCGCTAAGCCGGTTCCGATAATGGATAACGCGATGATTACGGGCGCAAGAACCGGCGCGGCCCAGGGAACGGGGATCAGAAAGAGGATGTCCCAGGTGAGCAGCGACGCGGGCCATCCGATCATCAGCCTGAGAAAGACGTAGAAGAAAAGATCCCATACGCCGAACGCGACAGCGAACGCCGGCAACCAGGCCGTCCGCTCATTGACGACGGCGATCAGCGCCACTGCGGCGAGCATGAGCATCGTCGCCGCCTCGCGGATCACTTCGATTCCCAGCAGCCCGGAGCGGTCTGGCGCGGCCCGCCGCAATTGATCGGGCGTGATGAGAGGGAACAGGTCTGCCGCGCTGTGATCGGGCCGGATCTGACGGCGGATCGGATCGTAGATGGTTCGCAGGTAAACTACAACAGCAGCCTCGACGTAGCCGAAAGAAATTCCGAAGAGGATCAGACCCACTACCGTGCGCCGCCAACTGTTCATCGGACCATTTTGACGTAGCTCGTAGCGCGCGGGCTGAAGGCCCGCTCTACCGGTCGGGCGTCCTCTACTTGATCGCGACGGCGTTGGGCGGCGACGCAATGCCGCCCTCGACATTCAGCGGCGCTGAGACGACCATGAATTCGTAACGCTTGTCGCGCGCGCAATCCTCGGCGAGCGGCGCCAGCACGAATAACTCGCCGAGAGGCAGGCCCAGCAGCGGCAGAGCGCGATAGTGCAGCAGATTGTCATTGCCGAATTCCATGGGAAGCGACTCCACCGCGGGACAGTCGGTACCGATCGCGGCGACTCCGTTGTCCCACAGCCACGCCGCGACTCGACGACTCGCTTCAATGCCCGCGGATTGGATCTTTTCCATCGGCGCGAGGGCTTCCTTTTCCGCGGCGGTCGCCTTCTCGTACTCCTCCATCCATCCGGTGCGGACCAGCAGGATAGTTCCCGGTTTCAACGCGACGCCTTGCGCGTCCATGCACGCCTGCAATTCGTCCAGAGTGTAAATATCCGTATTGAGCGGAGCGGCGGAACGGCCCTGGGATTTCCGGAAACCATACACGTCGATCAGCAGGCCCCGGCCCACAACTTTATCGGCCCAATGGTGAATGCCGAGTTTGCGGTTTCCTTCTTCGCGAATTTCCCCGGCGGTGACATCGTTGTAAAAACGTTCGTAGCGCGGGTGTCCCACGTGCCCCAGTCCGTCCCACTGGCTGCCCTCTTGCGTGTTGTAGCGCTCCAGAAGATCGTCGTGAGCCAGCGGTCCCAGCGGAACGATTCGGTGCGCCAGCGACACGCGGCCGAACAGCGTCGGTTTGGCGAAACCGAGCTTCGCATCCAGGCGGAAGATCTTCCCGCTCTGGACCAGTCGAGCCGCGTCGACAACACCGGCAGGTGTGAGAAAGTTCAGACAACCGATTCCATCGTCGTCTCCAAAGACACCCCAGCTGGACTCCGGTGGAGCGCCTTTCTTCACCGGGAGGTCGTCGAATTTGGGGATCTGGTTCATCGAGCTATTAGAACACGGTTAGTTTTGTGCCGCGAGCGAAAATGCCACGAGAGCGTTGTTCGCGCCGCTGCCCGTCGCGACGACGATGAACTGATGGCCGGCTCCCGTGCGATAGGTCATCGGGACCGCGGCATTGTCGTAGGGAACCTTTCCGCGCCACAATTCCTTACCGGTCTGCGCATCGAACGCGTAGAGATAGCCGTCGCCTCCGCCAATGAAGACCAAGTGACTCTTGGTCACCATCGCCCCACCGCGGCTGTTGGGCGAGCCCAAGCGATCCGGCAGCTTCACTCCTTTAAGCAGCGGGTGATTGCGAATCAAAGAGCTGCCCTCGCCCAGGGGAACTTTCCAGGCGATCTCACCCTTGTTGAGATTCGTAGCGGTAAGCACGGCGTAGGGCGGGGAATTCAGCGGCAGGCCTCCGGGCAGAGTGACTGATTCCCCGCCTCCCGTGAACACATTTGAGTAATCGACCGAAACCAACGGATCGGAACCGTCATTCTTGGCGAGGCGATTGAGCCCGATGGCGTTGGCCGCGCGCACGAATAAGTAGCCGGTTTCGGGATCGAAGGCCGCTCCGCCCCAATTCGCGCCTCCACTTTGCGAAGGGCGTTGCAGCGTTCCTTCGAGCGACGGCGGAGTGAACAGCGGTCCCAGGCGAAACTTCCGCATCTGCTCCTGCGCCATGGCGTGAATTTCGGGCGTGAGGTTGTTCGCGTCCTCGATCGACACACCCTGAGCGACGAAGGCCGGAGGTTTGGAAGGAATGGCTTGCGTCGGGTAGGGCTTCTCGCCCGGCACATTGCTAACGATGTCGACCGGCCGTTCCACGACGGGCCAGACCGGCTTCCCGGTGACGCGGTCGAAGACGTAGGTGAATCCCTGCTTGGTGACCTGCGCGACGGCGTCGATGCGGCGGCCATCGACGGTGATGGTCACCAGATTCGGCGGCGCGGGATTATCGTAATCCCACAGACCGTGGTGAACGGTCTGAAAATACCATTTCATCTTTCCCGTCGAGGCTTCGAGGCACACTAGCGATTCGGCGAAGAGATTCGCACCGAGGCGCTGGCCGCCATAGTAATCACTGCTCGGTGTCGAGGTGGGCACGTACAGCAGGCCGCGGGCTTCGTCCAGTGCCATCGGAGCCCACACGTTCGCGTGCCCGCTGTTGCGCCACGATCCGTTCTCCCAGCTTGCGGCGCCAGGATCTTTGGCGGATTGAGGAATCACGGAGAAGGTCCACACGCGCTTCCCGGTGCGAGCGTTGAAGGCCTGCACGTAGCCCATGGGATCGGGCAACTGGACGCGATCGGGGATCTGGCTGCCGACAATCACCAGATCCTTGAAGACCACCGGTGGCGAGCTCTGCGTGGCGTGCTTGATTTCGGAAATTCGCGGCAGACCTTCGGTCAGCGAGGCGGCGCCGTTATCGCCGAAGGTTGTGACGGGCTTGCCGGTCTGGGCATCGAGCGAAAAAAGCCGATGACGGCTGTTGAGAAACAGGCGGAGCTTGCCGCCATCGCGCCAGAAGGCCGTTCCGCGGAGCTTGAATCCGCTGGCCGAGAGCACCTGGCCGAGCTTGTAGCCTTCCCCATCGAAGCGCCAGAGCTCCTTGCCGGTCTCGGCGTCCAAAGCGGCGATGTTGTTGTAGGGCGTGGTCACGTACAACACGCCCTCGATCATCAGCGGCGTGCTTTCGAAGAATTCGGGTGAACTGCCATATTCCGCGAGCGGTGTTTCCCAGTGCTTCCACTGCCAGGCGATTTGGAGACGGTCGAGATTGCCGGCATTGATGCCGGTGAGCTGAGAGTATTTGCTGTTGCCGGGATCGCCGCCGTAGTAGGGCCATTCGACTTGTGAAGAGCGGTTTTGCGGCGAGAGCGCCAGCGCGCTCGCGAAAAAGAAAATGAGTAACTTCTTCGTCAGTCCTTCTCGTCCTCCCAGCCCGAAACCGGACGGCCCGTCACCTGCGCCAGACTCACCGGCTTCCGCCGAAAAGGTTGGCCGAACGATTTGTCGATCTCTTCGCGGTAGCTCATCAGCGGTCCCGGGTATCCGATCAGTTGCCAGCCGATCAGCCCCGCGTTGCCGCCGTGCATCGGATCGCTGAACATCCCCTCGATGGTGTGCTGGCGCAACAGCTTGAAGAAATTTGTGCTCTCAATCGCGTGCAGCCGCTGATCCTGCTCGGCGGGCTTCAGGTCCGTGAAACCGACCAGATTCTTGATTCCCGCCCGATAGATTTCCCGCGGAGAATCCTTGCCTTGATAGCCGTGCTCCGGCACCGAATCCACGAAGGGCGGTTTGGTATAGCGATACTTGTCTCGTCCGTACGGGCCGGCGAGCTGGCGGTCGATATAGATCACCACTCCCGCTTCGCTTGCGCCCGGGCCGTTGGCATCGCTGGGGAAGATCCGCTCAGCCGCAGCCTGCACCACGGCGGCTTCGGCCGCGGTGAAAAATCGCAATGGGACTCGAATCTCGCCGGTTTTGGTTTGCGCGCGCACGGGCTCGCCGGCCAGCGTATATAAAAGGACCCCGCCTACGCTTTGCGCGGGCAACATAATGAACTCTCGGCGTTTCATGCGAGCCCTCCCGGATGTTTCAAATAGCGATCGACCAGTGCATCCGCCGCGCGTAGCGTGAGCGCGAGAATGGTCAGCGTTGGATTTCCGGAGCCGTTCTGCGGAAAAGCCGACCCTCCCACCACCCACAGGTTGGGAACCTGCCAGTGCTGCAGCCACGGATTCACCACGCTGCGCTCGGGCGAGCTGCCCATGATCGCTCCTCCGTTCACGTGCGTGCTCTGATACTGCGTGATCGTGTAACGCTCCAGTTGCCGCGAATTCGGAGGGGCGGCTTTCGCGTTCATGGCCTTCGCAATCTTTGCGTGAATCTGCGTGAGCATGTTTCCCTGCGCGCGTTCATGCGAGGTCCAATCCAGAGTCATGCGCGAGAGAGGGTCTCCGTATTTGTCGGTATAGGTCGGATCTAGATCAAGGTAGTTCTGCCGGTAGGCCAGGTGCTCGGCCTCGGTGGTGATGGACGCGACGCGATCGTGCCACTCGAGCGCGGCCTTCTTGAAGGCCGATCCCCAGTCCGATTCGGCGGCACCGGGAGGCACGGCGCCGAATGAGGCGATGGGGCCTTCCCCCGTGCTCATCAAGCGGATGTTCCCGCCCCGCATGACGCCTGGTAAAGCGTCCACGCCCTCTTTGCCATCGAAATCGCTGATGCCCGTCCCCAATCCTCCCGCTCCCATGAAAGCGTTCAGCGGCTTGTCTAGAAAGATGCGCGTGGCCTGCGAAACCTGATGAGTCAGATTCCTTCCGACGGTGCCTTTGCCCGTGTTCGGATTGTAGGCTTCGCCGATTTTGGAGAGCATCAGCAAGCGGGAATTGTTCAACGTCCAGGACGCCAGAATCACGATGGTGGCGGGCTGGTGGATCTCTTCGCCGGATGCGTCCAGATAGCTGAGTCCTTCGGCCTTGCCCTCGCGATGAAGCACGCGGCGTACGCTGCATCCGGTGCGCAGCGTGAAATTCTTTCGCTTTTGCAGCACCGGCATCAGGAGGTTCGTCGGCTGCGCCTTGGCTCCGATCATGCAACCGTAGCGCGTGCAGTAGCCGCAGTACGCGCACGCGGTCCGCGAGATTCCGTCCGGGTTGGTATAGTTCCGGCTCAGCGTAGCGGTGGGAACCGGATAAGGATGATAGCCCAGATCGCGCACGGCCTTCTCGAACAGAGTGGTCGCATAGGTCATTTTGTGCGGTGGATTCGGGTACTCGTGCGACCGCTCCCCTTCGAACACATTGCCGCCGTCGATCTTCTTGCCTTGCAGGTTACCGGCCTTGCCGCCCACGCCGATCAACTGCTCGGCGCGCCAGTAGTAACTTTCCAGATCCTCGTAACTGCAGCCCCAGTCTTGAACCGCCACATTCTCGGGCAGCTTCGCGCCATACTTCTCGCGCAGCGCGGTCGCGAGGCGAAACGCTTCGGGATAAAAGCGGTAGGAAATTCCGCCCCAATGCTCAGCTGCGCCACCTACGCCGGTTCCGGGATTGAAGGATCCATATTGCCGGATGGGAACCGCGCTGGCGCTCAGGGAATGACGGTGCGTAGCGGTTTCTTCCGCGAGATTCTGCATCATGCGGAAGCGTAGCGAGTAGTCCAGCTCATCCATGCCCGTGGCATAATCGGCCAGCTTCCGCGGCTGCCCGCGCTCCAGCACCACCACGGAGAGCGACGTTCTTGAGGTAATTTCCTTGGCCAGCGTCAGACCGACGAAACCGCCGCCGGCGATTACGACATCGACGGGTTTCAACTGCTGCATGACCAGGAAGTATACATGAATCCTTCGTAGATGCCACAGACTATCATCGGATCATGTCCAGCATGCAAGGGAAGGTGTGTCTCGTTACCGGCGGAGCGCGCGGAATCGGGCGGGCGATCGCCGAAATGTTGATTTCGGAAGCGGCGTCGGTGGTGATCTGCGCGCGGCGTCAGGAGTCGGTCGATCGGGCGCTCGAAGAGCTGGCCGGGAAAGCCGCGGGCAGAGTGGCGGACGTTCGAAATCCCGAGGACGTGGGCGCTCTGTTCCGCTTTATCGACGCGCAATTTGGCGGGCTGGATGTATTGGTGAATAACGCGGGCGTGGGCGTGTTCGGCGCCGTCGGCGATCTGGCTCTCGAGGCCTGGAAGTCCACCATCGAAACCAATCTGAGCGGCGTGTTCTACTGCAGCCGCGAAGCTTTAGCGAGATTTTCAACTCGCGGCGGGGGTTACATCGTCAACATTGGAAGCCTTGCGGGCAGCAACGCTTTCGCCGGAGGCGCTGCGTACAACGCGTCAAAATTTGGACTGAACGGGCTCAGCGATGCGATGATGCAGGACGTGCGGAATCACAACGTCAGGGTCAGCACGGTCGCGCCGGGCAGCGTGGCCACTCATTTCGGTGGTCATGGCCAGGACTCCGGTTCGGACTGGCGAGTATGGCCGGAGGATGTCGCCGAGATTGTGCGGATGCTACTCAAAATGCCGCCGCGGACTTTGGTGAGCCGCGTTGAGGTGCGTCCGTCAAAACCCAAAAAGTAATGCTCATCGAAAACCCACTCAATGAAAGCGGTTCAGCTTTCCCGGTCTTGGAGTGTATTCACCTGCTCGGGATTGTTTGCGGCGTCGGAACCGCGGCGTTGATGAATCTTCGTTTGCTGGGCGTCGGGATGGCCGGCAGCACTCCGGCAAAGCTTTGGAGCCAAACGATGCTTGTAACGGTTTGCGGGCTACTGTTGGCGATAGGTTCGGGACTCCTGCTGTTTTCGATCGATCCGGAGATGTATCTCACCAACCCGGCATTTCAATTCAAAATGGTGACACTTCTGGCGGCCATCCTTTTTTATTACACGGTGGTTCGTCACGCGGCCAAGCGCGGGGGGGAGGCATCCATCGTTGCGAGCGTTTCTCTCGGACTGTACGCGCTCGTGCCGCTCGGCGGGATCTTCATCGGATACCGCTAACATGCTCTTGACTCTCTATCCCGTCCTGCTGTGGCTGCACATCGTTGCTCTAATCGTCTGGGGCGGCGCGATGCTGGTGACCGATCTCCGTTTGCTTGGCGTCGGGTTCACGGATGATTCCGTGGTGGACTTGGTCGGTGGGCTTCGCTGGCCCAAGCGAATTGGTTTTATTGTGGCCGCGGTTTGCGGCGCGCTGCTGTTTTGGGTCAAACGCGGCGAGTATCCCTACAATCCCAGCTTCTGGATCAAGATGGCGTTGCTTGCGCTGCTCGCGGCAAACTATCTGATACTCAGACGGGGCGAGATTAAAGGGAGAGCAAAGCTCGCCGGCGGTCTGTCTCTCTTGTTGTGGATGGGCGCGATTGCGGCCGCGCGCGGACCGACGACGGTCAAGGACATCATGCACTCCATGGTGGACCCCAGCGGGGACTACCTGTTCAAGTCCGTTCAAATGATTTCCGACGATCGTGGAGTGCGGGAAGTCGCGCCGCAGACCGACGCGCAGTGGCAGGACGTCGGGCTGCGTGTAAAAGTTTTGATGAACGTGCCGGATCTGTTGAGCGCCCCTACCATCCGGGCCGCCCGGCCGCGAGATCGCTCTAAGAATCCCGAAGTGGAAGATGAGCCGGCAGAAGTCGAGCAGTTGCTGGACGCCAACCGCGCGGATTTTGCTCGTCGCGCCCGAAGGCTGCGCGACGCGGCGTCGGTAGCCATGCGAGCCGTCGACGCCAAGGACAAAGACGCCCTGGAGCGCGCCCTCGACGGCATCGATAAAGCCTGCGAGGTCTGCCACCTGCGCTACTGGTATCCGAAGGATAAGCGAGCCCAGGAGGCCGCGAGAGCGAGCGGAATTCTGGAATGAAGGCCGATGTATGATAAAGCGTTGTTTTATACACACTGTTTAGGAACAACTGCGCGGCAAGTTGCCGTAGGAGTGAGGCCAATGAAACCTGGAATCTCTGCCGTTCTGCTCGCTGTTGCTGTTAGTTTCATCATGCTGGCCCAAGGCCCTCAAGGCCCTCCCGCTCAGGGACGAGGCCCCCGCCCCGCGCCGGTGATCCTGGGACCGCCTGCGGGCGTTGAGCCTCTGCCCATCGATTTGTTCTCTTCCAAGAACTTTTATAAAGATAAAGCTCTGTGGATGGACAAGCGCTATTACCGCTGCAATCCACCCATCCAGCTCGCCGAGATGTGGAATCAGCAGCGCATCGGAAAGAATCCACCCACGTCGGCTTCCTGGGGCAATTGCGACCAGGACCTGAAGCGCGAAAGCATTCTGAGTCCTTATCCTTACAAGACCGCGAAAGAGCACTATGAGGCGTTGCTCGCAGCCGCGAAGGCCAAGGGCGGGCCGACCATCTATACGCGCGCGACGATGCCCGATTGGGACGGTTACTACCGCCGCGACGCACAAGCGGACCACGGCTCGGAATGGATCTGGGGCGTGAGCCAGGCGCCGACCGTTCTCTCCGTTCTGACGCCGGAGTATCAGAAGCGCATGGTGCAACTGATCTATCACGAAGCGGTGACCAACGCTCCGCAGTGGAATGCTTCCTTCTGCTATCCGGAAGGCTTCATTCGCTGGTGGGCGCAGCCCTCCCAGGCCGGCAATTTTCAATTGTCGATGACCACGTGGCAGGTGCAGTTTCTTTCGGGCATAGCCGACAACTTCCTGCGCCAGGTGATGGTCAACAAGGATCACCATGTACAGAAAGTGCTGCAGTGGTATGGAGAGACCATCGGTTTCTGGGATGGAACCACGCTGGTCACCTGGACCGCGAACATTCAAGGCTGGACGCTGACGCACTCCATGTTCGAAACCAGCGACAAGCTGGAGACGGTCGAGACTTTCAAACCCGCCTACGACGCCAGCGGCAAGTTCATCGGTCTCGATCACGAGGCGATCTTCTACGATCCTGAAGCCTTCGTCGCGCCCGTCCGCGCCAGCTATCGATTCGCTCGCCAGGCTACGGGCGACGATCCCGATCGGCGCTACACTTTCATCGAGTGTCTGAGCAACATCCAAAACACGAATGGCAGGCCGACGCAGCTCACGAAAACCGATCCCCGGTTCGTGGACTACTATGGACGGCCATGGGCCAAGGACTGGGAAAAGTATTTCGAGGTGGGCTGGGACAAACCAGAGGAAAACACCGTGCCGCAGGACGTTCTGGATTTATTTAAGTAAGCGTCCCGAACTGTTCCTGTACGAGCTTTCTGACCCGTTCGACGAGTGTCGCTTCGTCCTCGCCTGCCTCGCCCGGCCGTTTCGCGATCGCGACTTGCTTGCCCTTCATGACTTCGTACGTTAGCGGCGATCCTGGGAAAACATGGATCACGTACTGCTTCGCACGAGGTTTGACGCCGTAGCTATTGAACTTCACCGCTTCACTTCCTGGCCTGAGGGTGTGGACACGAAAGTGAGCTTAACACAATCTCTCTGATGCATTAGCGGTGCAAACTGCGCGCAAACATGCAGCCTTTGCGCGTATTCCGATGTTGCTAGCGCAACTTCAGCAAGAACTCCTTACGCCGCAATCCTTGGGGCTTTGGCCGACCAAGTGCTTCTCTTGAGGTCAAGAGGTACACAATGCACAAACCTGCACTGAAATTTGCACTCGCTCTGGTTCTGGCTGCGGTTCCCGGATTCGCTCAGGCGACACAGCCAGACAACACCAAGGCGAATAAAAACGATCCGGGTCCGACCGCGGATCAGCAGTCTGAAACCAAAGCAGACCGCGATCTCGCACAGAGAATCCGAAGTTCCATCACGTCGGACAAGTCCCTTTCCACCTACGCTCATAACGTGAAAGTCATCGTGCAAAACGGAATCGTCACATTGAGAGGGCCGGTGGAATCCTCGGAAGAAAAGAGTTCGGTGGCGGCGAAAGCCAAGACCGTGGCGGCGGGCGCCGAAGTTCACAACGAATTGACCATCTCGCCGCCGAATCCCAAATAACCAATAGGAGACTATTTCATGGCCGGAAAGAACACTGCTGTTTTCGGAATATACAAAACGCTGCTCGACGCGGAGAGCGCCGTTGACGCGCTTGTCACGGCTGGGTTTTCGTCACAGGACGCATCTGTCCTGGTGTCGGATAACGATACTTCGCGCCAGTTCGCTCATGAGAAAAACACCAAGGCTCCCGAAGGCGCAACGACGGGCGCTGTGGCCGGCGGCGCCGTGGGAGGAACACTCGGCTTGCTGGCCGGCCTGGGATCGCTCGCGATTCCAGGTGTCGGCCCGCTAATCGCCGCTGGCCCTATTGTCGGCCTGTTGGCAGGCGCTGGAACGGGAGGGGCGGTCGGCACGCTCATCGGCGCGCTGGTGGGCATGGGCATTCCCGAATACGAAGCCAAACGATACGAAGGCCGGGTGAAGGACGGCGGAGTCCTGGTTTCGATTCACTGCGATACGTCCGAGGAAATCA
>Ga0070734_10004751_pt1 | contig 12636 bp, 7 predicted proteins | sample Coa_R1_8_FD_66444 | JGI IMG/M metagenome (GOLD analysis project Ga0070734, IMG submission 66444) | Surface soil microbial communities from Centralia Pennsylvania, which are recovering from an underground coalmine fire - Coalmine... | ecosystem: Environmental > Terrestrial > Soil > Unclassified ...
AATCGGCTCAGCGTGTCAAAGATGAGCTGCAACGCCGGGCCCTGACAGCACTTCACGATGCGACCGGCGACCTCGATGCCGCCAAGCTGTTCCTCGAATCGCGCCACGATCTGGAAGAAGCCCTGCGTGATTTGCTGGCCTTCATCGTATCGATCTCTCCCAATCTGGAAGTAGCCAAGAGCTGGCAACATCTCGTGCTGGCGTTGCCGAACAACGCGGCCAGCGCGGTATTACGGCAGATGCTCGGCACGGCCTTGGCGGAGGTGCCCCATACCATTCTCGACTCGGAGAGCGATATTATCCTGTGCCATGAGGTCGCTCATCTTCCGCTGGGACAGGTCGCTCAGATTCTCGTCGGCCACGAGGCTCCTTTTGCCGACACTGCGCGCCACGTGCTGACGCGGAATGACATTCCGTGGACGCCCTTGCTCCTGGGAAGCACGGCAAACGTCTGATCGTCATTCAAGGTCCGGTGCTGCTGCTTTACGGATGCAACACTCGCCATTACTTTTTGTATTTCAAGAACTCCATACCAATCCACAGCCTTGGCCGTTTTCGCTGGCTGGGATGCAGCAGCCCACGAGCGGGACCGCAGCTGTTCACGGGAGCGGGCCGCGTTGGAGGGGTCGTAGGATGCAGTGTTAAGTAGCCGGGGACGAAGCGCGGCGCGTGGCCACGAGGAGAGCCACGCCCGCGATGGGAAGGAGCAGCACGGTCGCGGGCTCGGGCACAAAGGGACTGGCGATGGCATCCCGATTGGCCGCGCCGCCGAGATAACCTTGATTACCCAGCCCATACATGTCCTCAAGCGTCCGCAGCAGACTATAGTGGTCGATGGAGTCGGCATACTGTCCCGGGTTGACCATCGGGCCGATGAAGAGGGTCGGGATCCGGTTGCCTTGACTGCCATCGTCCTCGTCAAAGGTCACGATCAGCAGACTGTTGTTGGACTTGGCCCATTGGACATAGCCATCCAGGTTGTCATGCAGCCAAGTATCGGCTCGCGGAACCGTATTGCTGTGCATATCGTTCTGTTCGTTCGGGACGACGAACGAGACCGTCGGCAATTTGCTGTAGTCGCTGGGGAAGTCGCTGAAGGGCCGGTTGACCGATGAGGGCAGCTGGTTGGGAGAAGTGGGATGGTCGTTCTGCCACATCACCCAGGGGTTGTGCTTCGCCCGGTAATTATCCTGGCTCGGGCTCAGATCGCCATCGCCGGTGTAGCCCACGGAGGGCATACTTTCCGAGTAGCCGATAAACGTTTTGCCGGCCGCGAGGAGTTGCGCCCCCAAGTTAGGAGTTGTGAAAGGCCAGCGCGCGCCCAAGCCGCTCACGCCGAGGTCGGCGGTAACCCCCTGGTTGGATCCCGAGAATATATCCAGGTAGTTCGGCTGGCTCGGGTGCTCGATGCCGTGCGAGTTGGTGAAACTGGCGCCGGATCGAGCTAGCTGATTGATGTAGGGAGCGCTGGGGCTTCCTATGATCTCGGAGTAGGAATGGTTCTCTTCGATCACGACAACGACGTGATCAGGCATGGGGAGGAAATCCGCCCGAACGGGGCCGGCAGCGATCGCTGCCATCCCGAGCAAAAAACAGCGCCAACTGCATCCCATACTGAACACTCCCTGGGGCGAAATGAGAATCCGCGAATATGCTACCAGCAATGCGGCCGCTTAGCCAGGGTGTAATCAGGCGATTTTCGTCAACAAGGACAATGGCCAAACGTATTTGATTCGCGCGTAGTCTGGGCCCGCAGGGCCGTAATCGTCAGGCTGGCGGCAAGCCGATCAGCTCTTACACACAATCTGGTTCATGCTGTCCGTTTGGCAGTGGTTCGCAGGACCGCGTGGGCTCCGCGCGGCCCTGCGAACTACCGCCAAACGAAAACACATACGCACACGATAGATCGGCTATTTTTATCGGATCGTGATTTACGGCGTGGAAAACGCTTCACAATCGAAATCGCACAGCGTGACGAGATCGTCGGAGGGAAGTGGACGCTTGGGACTGAAAGCCGTACGTACAGCCGATGCCGGTTGCGGATAACCGAACAAATAGCCCTGTCCGAACCGACAACCCAGGGAGCGACAGACCTTGGCTTCCGCCAGTGTTTCGATCCCTTCGGCGATCAGCTCAATGCCCAGCTCGCGAATGCCCCGATTGAGGGCGTGGATCAAGTCTTGGCGGGCCGTGGCCTGATCGATGCCGCGCACCAAGCTCATGTCGAGCTTGACAAAATCGGGCGGAGCTTCGGCCAATTCGGCGAGTCGGGCCTGGCCGGAACCAAAATCATCATAAGCCACCTCGATGCCCGATTCGTGCAAGCGTTCCCGCAGCCAGCGCATGCTGCGGACATCCGTTACCATGCCCTCGTGGACTTCCAGCACGATCCGTTGGTCCATACGTAGGGTGTCCCGCAGCGCGCACAGGGACTGGACGAAAGGGTCGTCCAGTGGCTCCGCAGGATGTAGATTTAGGAATAGACGTCCCTTGTCCGGGAGGCCGTGCGCTACTTGGACCGAGATGGTACGAAACAGCCGACTCAAATCCGCCGCCAGATGGCACTTCTCCGCCAAGCGGAAAAGTTCCCCGGGGTTCAGGGATAAATTCGGATGGGCGCTGCGGCCCAGGGCTTCGAACCCCAGCGTTTCCTGCGTCTCCTGGTCCACGATGGGTTGATAAACGATCGCAACCGCTTCCTGGTCCAGCAACTCGCGCAGCCATTCCCTCCCGCGGATCACGCTGGCCAGCGAATCGATCTTTGAGTGGGCAGTGCTGTGGACGGAAGGCAAGTCCTGCGCTCCGCTGGGTTGGTGCACGAAGCAGAATTCACAGCGGGCCAGGTGGACAATATCTCCGCTCGCCAGTGCTTCCTCGCGGATGCGCTGTCCGTTCACGTACGTGCCGTTCGTGCTGCCCAGATCCCGGATGCGGATCTGCTCGTCCACGCGCACGAATTCCGCATGTTGCTTGGATACCTGGCGCGAGTAGATCGTATGGCTGGCGTCTGGGCTGCGGCCAATGAGGAACGGAAAGGGATGGAGGAGGATCCGAACGCGATCGCCGCCGCCTTCGGGGCAGTACTCCAGGTAGGGGAGTGCTTCTTCCGTCGGGGGCGTGCTGAGATCCTGCATGGTTAACCTACCACGGTAAAGTAGTTTTCGACGGCCACGTCGAAGTATTCCGGCTTCATGGCGACCGGCAGCCCCACGTACGCACAGTAGTTGCGGATCTGGAGCAAGAGATCCCGAGGATGACAACGCCGGAGCGGCCGACGAGCCCGGCGATAGTGTGATTCCAGCAGGTACTCCACCGCTTTTTGATCGTAGGTGCAGCCGATCATGTGGGCACAGATCTGGAACAACTTATGAAACTCCGCTTCGTCGGGATCCGGCACACGGATCTTGTACGGGATGCGGCGTAAGAACGCTTCGTCCACCAGATCCTTGGGCTCCAGGTTCGTCGAGAACACCACGAGCAAATCGAAGGGAACCTGGATCTTCTTTCCCGATGCCAACGTCAGGAAATCGTAGCGCTTTTCCAGGGGCACGATCCACCGGTTCAGCAGTTCCAGAGGATCGATGCGCTGCCGGCCGAAGTCATCAATGAACAGGGAGCCACAGTTGCTCTTCATCTGGAGCGGCGCTTCACTGACATTGGTGCGGGGGTCGTGACGGATTTCGAGGCAGTCCATGGTCAGCTCGCCGCCGACGATCACGGTGGGCCGGCTGATCTTGACCCAACGTTGGTCCAAACAGTCTTGCCGGAGGAGCTTGTTGGGCGAGGTCGCCACTTCCCGGTGATAGGCAGGATCAAACAGCTTGATGATCTCGCCGTCAGCAAGGAGAACTTGCGGAAGCCAGATCTCCTGGCCAAAACAGAGCGTGATCCGCTCGGCCAAGGTGGTCTTGCCGTTGCCCGGAGCGCCATAAAGGAACAGCCCGGCCCCGGAATTGACAGCCGGTCCCAGCCGTGCCAGCAAAGACGCATCGACCGAGATGTCGCGGAACGCCTCTTCCAGTTGCCGCTGCGGTGCTCGGGCCGCGATGGTTTGCGCATCGACCGACGTGATGTAGTCGCTGAGGGGAACCGGTGCGGGACCTAGATAGGCACAGGTTTCGTAGAAGAGTCGCGCTTGGATCCGTCCTTGATCGGTCAGGGTGTACACATAGTCATTGAGCGGAGCCGCACCCGTATGAGTCAACCAGTGTCGTGCTTTGAGGCGCTGGAAGCGCAGCTCCAAGACGCGCAAGGGAAGGCAAATGGACTCCGCCAGCCGCCGGCCGGTCGCATTGCCCAGGACGTTTAAGTGTTTGCAGATGAGCGAATCAACCAACGACTCGTTCAAGCCCGCCTGCTCCAAGGTCTGCGCCTCGAGTGGCTGAAATCCTTTGTCACCCAGCAGCGTGGCGATCAGCGTGTCAGGCTCTACCATAACCTTTGAAGAATGGGCCTGGTTTGCGGCTCAGGAAGAGAGTTCCGGTCTCAGCCGAGCAGGGCAACAAAAGGGCAAGCACCAAGGGCGGGTGTGGGCGGCCGGCCCGTTTCTATGCACGCCACGGGTTAGAGCCACAGACTTAGTTCTTCCTTGGTCAGTTTTTTCACAAAGTTGCACCCGACCAGGAAGCTTCCGTCTGCTTGCGGCGTGACCCGGCGCACGCGCACCAACATCGGCTGAGAAAAGCCTTCTCCGTCATTGTTTTCCAGGCTCAGATCAAGGAACATTCCGGGCCGGAGCGCGGCATCGAGAGAAAGGCTGATGCCGTTGATCGAAATATCATTCACGATTCCCGCTCCCGAAGAGCAGGTCGTGGTCGCGAATAGACGCCATGAGTTTTTCCGCTTGCATTCAAAACGCGCGGCCCGGCGGCGTTCACCGTTGCCGGTTGCTTCGGCGTGTTGGGTTCGAAAAACAGGAATATGCTTGGACATGAGAGACCTTCCCGTGGAGACGCACTTCGGAGCACTCGGTGGACACCCCAAGCCTAGACCAAGCCTCCAAACCAGTCAAATCACGCACGAGAAAGTCCGTAGTCCGTCGCGAACTGCGCTGGATTGCGGACCACGGACTACGGACTTTTTCGCTCCGACGCGAATCCGCTACCTCACCCATCTTGACAGTGGGCGCCAATCGCTCTACAGTAAGCCGTTTGAACCAACACGTTTCCCCGTTCTCGCTAAGAGTTGAAACGCGCTGACATGTTCCTGGTTTCTCTGCCGGGGACAGGGTGAACCGACGGCAGGCAAGATACCATGCAGACACCGGTAATGTCGAAAGGCGTGGACATCGCTTCCGGACCCAAGACCGGGAGCGGATTGAAACTAGAGCAGCCGCTTGACTATTCACGCATCGCCCAGGACCTTCAGATTCGTAAGGTCCAGGTGGAAAGCGTGGTCCAATTGCTCGATGAGGGCAATACGGTTCCGTTCATCACGCGCTATCGCAAGGAGCGAACGGGGAGCCTGAATGAGGAGATCATCCGCCAAATTCAGGCGCGCGTGGCTCACCTCCGCCAGCTGGCGGAACGCAAGCAGACCATTCTCAAGAGCATCGAAGGCCAGGGGAAGCTGACCGATTCCTTGCGCACCGCCATTCTCATGGCCGACACGTCCAAACGCCTCGAAGACCTGTATCAGCCATATAAACCCAAGAAACGCACCTTGGCCACCATCGCACGGGAGCGCGGTCTGGAGCCGCTCGCCTTGGCCATCTGGAACCGTGACCCTGCTGTGCTCAATCTGAACGAGGTTCTTCCGGGAATGGTTAACCCGGAGAAGGAGCTCAACACCCCGGAGGATGTCCTACTCGGGGTTCAACATATTCTGGCCGAGTTGGTTACCGATACCGCCGAGGTTCGGGCCGCGGTTCGCAGCGTGCTCTGGGAGACTGGCAAACTCTGCACTACCAAGAGCGAAACGGTGGCCGAAGGCCACGGCCTGGAGTACAAGGATTACTTCCAGTTCACCGAAACCGTCCGCCGAATTCCGCCGCACCGCATTTTGGCGATCAACCGTGGGGAAAAGGAAGGGATCCTCAAGGCTCGCCTCGAATGGGATGCTGCCGCGGTCCGCCGTGTCGCCCTCGATCGGCTGCCGTTGATGCCAGCCCCGGCCGGTGCACCGGCGCAAGACCGTCCGGAGGGACCGAGCCGCGGGGAGCCAGGCGGCGAGCAGGCGCCAGCGAGTGAACATCCCCATGCCGAATTCCTCAAACAGGTCGTCGAGGACGCCCTCTCTCGGCTACTGTTGCCATCTCTGGAACGCGAGATTCGCCGCGAGTTAACCGACGAGGCCGAGGATCACGCCGTTGCGGTGTTTGCCCGGAACCTGCGGAGCTTGCTCCTGCAGCGTCCGCTCCGCGGCCGGCGCGTTCTGGCCATTGATCCCGGCTTTCGGACGGGCTGCAAACTGGCGGCGCTTGACGAATTTGGCACCTTGCTCGAAGAAGCCGTGATCTACCCCTTTGGCAAGGGAGAACGGGGCAGAGGCAAAGGCGCGGACAGGCGCACACCCAATCCTGCGGTAGCGGCATCTGCGCCGGACCGAAGCGCCTCCGGACAGCCCGCGTCGCCGCCTCCCAGCAGGATCGAGTACCAATCGGTTCCCCCCTTGGCCGCCGTCAGTATCGCGCCGCCGGTTGCAGAGTTTGTGTCGGCAGTGATTGCCCCGCCGGCGCCGGCCAGCGATGCCGCGCCAGCCAACCAGGCGGACGTCAGCGGTCCGGGAGCGATTCTTCCCGAGCCGGTGCACACGGCGGGTGTTCTTTGCCAACCGGCGGTTCCGCCGACTGCCGAAAATGTCGCGACGGCCCTTGTCGCTCCGGGATCGCCGCCCCTGATTCCAATCGTCAGCCCCGAACCAGTTGCAGCTCAACCGATTCCTTCGCCGGAGCCGGGTGCCCTTCCCGCGGCCGCGACCTTTCGCCAGGAAGCCAAGGCTAAGCTGGAGGAATTGCTCTGCAAGCACCAGCTCAACGTGATTGCGATCGGCAACGGCACGGCCTGCCGCGAGACCGAAGAGTTGGTTTCCGAGTTGATCGCCGAAAAGTTTCCCGAGCTGGCCTATGTGATCGTCAACGAAGCCGGGGCCAGCGTCTATTCCGCCAGCGCCATCGGCCGCGAAGAATTCCCCAGTTACGATGCCACCTTGCGCGGCACGATTTCCATTGGCCGCCGTTTGCAGGATCCGCTCAGCGAGCTGGTCAAGATCGATCCCCAGAACATCGGGGTCGGTCTCTATCAGCATGATATTCATCCGCACCGGTTGAAAGACTCGCTGGACGCGGTCATTGAATCCTGCGTCAATCACGTGGGCGTGGATCTCAATACGGCTAGCGTGCCGCTGTTACGGCACGTGTCGGGCCTCAATCAGCTGGCGGCGCGCGAGCTGGTCAACTATCGCAAACAAAACGGCCCGTTCCGGACCCGCGAACAGCTGCTGCAAGTCCCGAGTATCGGTCCGGCAAGGTTTGTGCAGGCAGCAGGCTTCTTGAAGATCCTGGGCGGCGACAATCCGCTGGACCGGACCTGGGTCCATCCCGAGAGTTATCCCGTTGCCCTGCGGCTGCTCGCGGAATTGGGGACGCAGCCGGAAGTACTAGGCGAGACGAGCAAGGCCGAAGAATTCCGGCAAAAGCTGAAGGGGCTTTCGTTGGAAGAATGGAGCGCTCGGCTCCAGGTGGGGCTGCCGACCTTGGAGGACATGCTCGAGGCCCTGAGCCGGCCGGGGCGGGATCCGCGCGACGATCTGCCGCCGCCGGTCTTCAAGAAAGGGATCTTGAAGCTGGAAGACCTGCAACCCGGCATGGAATTAAAGGGCACCGTGCTCAATGTCGTCGATTTCGGAGCCTTTATCGACATTGGTTTGAAGGATAGCGGCCTGGTGCACATTAGCCAAATGGCCAACCGCTATATCAAGAACCCTTACGATGTGGTTGCCGTTGGCGACGTGGTGACGGTCTGGGTCTTGACCGTGGATCACGAACGGCGCCGTGTCTCGTTGACCATGCTAAAGCCGGGGACCGAACGCAAACAACCAGAGAAAGGGGCCCAAGCCCCTCGGCCGCAACGCGGCAGTCGACCCCCGCGCGGCCGCCGACCTCCTCCGGCGAAAGGACAGACAGGCGCTCCGCCAGCTCAAGGTCAAGCAACCAGTCCACCGCAGCGCCCACGCCAGCCGGCCGCGGCTGGGACCGTCTCCAGCCAACCAGCCACGACGCCCAGCCCAGCACCGCAGCCATCTGCCCGGCCGCGTAGACCGGCGCGCTCGGCGCCCAAGCCCAAGCTCTCCAAGGCTGCCCTGGAGGGTGCCGCACCCCTGCGTACGTTTGGCGAGCTCAAGGCCTATTTCGAAGCACAGCAACACGGTCAGGCGTCCGAGCCTGCCTCCGGCGAAGCGGGCACCGACACGGCACACTCCTCATCCTGAACAGCGGAACATCCATTGCCGGTGGAGGATCCCTGTTACCGACTTCGGACTTTGACCGCTTCGGCACGGAGCAGGCGGTTCAAAAGTACGGAATTAATGGCTCCGCGGAACCGAACCTTCCCTTGGATCGTTACAACCGGTACCAAGCTGCCGTATCGTTCGACCAGCTCGGATTGCCCATCTACATCGATGATTTCCACCATCAACCCGTGCCGTCGCCGGGCCGCCTCCAATTGCCGCTCGGCAACCTCGCACAAGTGGCAGCCCCGACGCGTGTACAGGACGACATGTAGGTGGTCCAGACAGGGGCCGCGCCGATGCCAATTTGACCAATGGAACAGCCGAGCCAGGAACATGTTTGCTTATCCGTAAACCCGAAAGATGGCTGCTTACGGCTAGGCCCGGCTCGGTACCGCGCCTCGATGGGGTAGAAACGGTTTCTGACCTGCGAGCCGGCCCCCCATAGCAACTCCAGGGAGGCTTTGCTATCTTAAAGTATCAAGCCGGCATTCGGAATGCCGTTAGGCTTTCAGCGGAGCATGTGAGGATTCGTTATGCCTTCCCGTCAATCCCCTCCCCCCGCCGGGCAGCCACGCCGCCGGCAAGGTCCGGTCATGCCCAGTGGTTGGCTCTGGCTGCTCCTGTTGGGGATGGGCATGTTCATGGTCTGGATGTGGGAGGTTGGATCCAGCAATCCCGTTGATTACAGCGACCTCCTCAACCTGGTCGAAGCGAAACAGCTCAGCAAAGTCACGTTCGTCAACGGGGACGAAAAAATCATCGGCGAGCTCAAAGATAACTGGAAGTTGCCCGATTCGATCAAGAACCCCAAGGAGCTCGAGAAGAAAATTCACAATAACCGTTTCGTGACCTACTATCCGGGGCGCGAGTCCGATAAACTCATTGCCGAACTCCGGGAAGCCGACCGAGCGCTCACCATCAGCGTCGATCCCAACCGATCGGGCGTCTGGTCGTCGTTGCTGGTCATCATCTTGCCGGCACTGATCTTGCTCGGCGTATTCTTCTTGTTTTTGCTGCCGCGGCTCCGGGATCCTTTGGGCGGCTCCTTCTTGAGCAATTACATCAAAAGCCCGGCCCGGCGCTACGAGCGAAACAAGATGCGCGTGACTTTCGACGATGTGGCCGACATGGAAAGCGCCAAGGGGGAACTTCAGGAAGTGGTCGATTTCTTGCGGAATCCCGACAAATTTCAGCGGCTGGGTGCCCAAGTCCCCAAAGGCGTGCTGCTCGTGGGTCCGCCGGGGACCGGCAAAACCCTGCTGGCCCGAGCGGTAGCCGGCGAGGCAGGCGTGCCCTTTTACAGCATCAGCGGGTCAGAATTCATCCAGATGTTTGTCGGCGTCGGTGCTTCCCGAGTCCGCGACATGTTCAAGACCGCAAAAGACAATGCCCCTTGCTTGCTGTTCATCGATGAAATCGATGCTGTTGGACGCATGCGTGGAGCCGGTGTCGGTGGCGGCTCGGATGAGCGCGAACAAACGCTCAACCAAATCCTGAGCGAGATGGATGGCTTTCAGCCCAACGAGATGGTCATTGTCCTGGCGGCGACCAATCGGCCGGATGTGCTGGATTCGGCGTTGCTGCGGCCGGGGCGTTTCGATCGGCATGTTACGATCGACCGTCCGACCTGGCAAGGCCGGCTGGCCATACTGAAAGTCCACACGCGCACCAAACCCCTGGCAGACGATGTCAATCTGGAAAGTATTGCTCGGGAAATGATCGGCATGACCGGAGCTGATCTGCGCAACCTCGCCAATGAAGCGGCACTCTTGGCCACACGCGAAGGCCGAAACAAGATCGAGCAAAGCCACTTCGAACGCGCCGCCGACCGGGTCCTAATTGGGCCGAAGCGTGAAGAGGTGCTGACGCAGGAAGATAAGCGGAAAACCGCCTACCACGAAGCCGGCCACGCTCTGGTCACCTGGCTGGAGCCGGGTGCCGACCGGCCGCTCAAGGTTTCTATCATCCCGCGGGGCCAATCATTGGGAATGAATCTCAACGTCCCGGAAGAGGAACGCTTCCACTACGGCATGGACCACTTCAAGGCCAAGCTGGTGAGCATCATGGGAGGCCGGGCCGCGGACCGCCTGGTGTATGGCCAACCGTATGCCGGAGCCGAGAGTGATCTCAAGCAAGCGACCCGGTTGGCCCGTTACATGGTGACCCACTGGGGCATGAGCGACCGCTTGGGACCCATGTCCTTCCGCATTGGCGAAGAGCATGTGTTTCTGGGGAAGGAAATCCAGGAGCCGCGCGACTTTAGCGAGGGCACCGCTCAGATGATCGATGAGGAGGTACAACGACTGCTTCGCGAAGCGGACCAGCGGGCCTACACCCATCTGGAGCAACACCGCACCGATCTGGATCGGTTGGCGGAGACACTGTTGCAGCGCGAAGAGCTTTCGCGCGAAGACATCGATCGGCTTCTCCGAGAAAGTGGCATTGAGGCAGATGGTCAACCGACAAGTAGCGCAGTTTTTGCGCCCGGATCGCAGAAGATCTGAAGGAACGTCAAATAACCCTTCGATCACATCATGTCATCGGATGAGCTTTTGCCAGCCAAGCTTTGGATCGAGTATGACGACGAAGCCGATCTTCTCTACATCCGTCTCGAGCCTTCCCAAAAGCCACGGAAGCTGGGCAGATGAACTTGTTCGCCTACGGATCCAGCGGCACCCAATCGATAATATCAAATCGCGCATGCGCTGAGGCTTGGGGAACCACGGCTGTCTCTTCATACGGCGCATGACAGGGTCGGATCAGGCCTTGCAGTTCTTCGATGCTCAGGTACCCCTGCTCCCGCGCGAACATGAGATGCGCTTGGCCGGGCACGCGCACCATCTGGAGCCCCTTCAGTGCCAGCTGCGCTGCTTCTCCAAAGGCTTTGCCGGCGTCGCTGGCGGGGACGAGTAAGAAAGAGGTTTGTTGGTCCGCGTCGCTGCCCGCCACCATCGGGGTGGCCCGGCCCAAGTATTCCAGAATCTGCACCGAGATGTCGACGCCCGACCGTTCGCCCGCGGCCAATTCGAATTGGGCGACGTCCGTGGCGGGCAACTGTTCCCCCAGGAAAGCGGCGGTCTGTTCCACCAAGGGCATCGCTAACGTCCGTGCCAGATCGACGTTGCCGGAACAGGCGGCATGGAGTCCGCCGAGCGCTGCCAGGACGCGGTCGTGGAGAACCTGGTCCAGATGCGTCTTCTGCACCGCCGTGAGCGTGCTGGAGAACCGCTCGGCTGCCCGCTCGAGGTCGGCTTCTCCGTCCGGCAAGACGACGCGAATCGTAGCGGACTGGCGGATCGATTCCCAAAACGACACCGCGGAAGGAACCGGCGAATGACCGGGCGTCAGCCCGAGTCCCGAATGCGAATTGGCCAGGTCCACTCCATCCTCTGTGGGAGATTCGAGGTTTTCCAGCAGGTGACGGAGACGCTGGCGACAGAAGGTCAGTTCACGCAAGCGCTCATCCAAGCGGCCGCTCAATTGCTGGAAAAAGCGCTGTTCGGCGGCGATGACCTCTTCGGCCAGACACTGCCGGGCGAAGGCGGCCAGATGGTCCAGAACGACACGCAGCAGCCGCCGCGATCGATTGCCGAAAAGCAAGAGGGATGGCAGGCCCCACCCGCCGCGGTCGCTGCCGGCCGTACACGCCTCCAGAGCTCTCTGCAATTGCTGCCAGGCCTGCTGGGTACGGCCGGACTGCTGCTCGCGGCGGGTGCCATGAGCGGCGGCGGCCTGGTTGCAGAACTGGATGAATCGCCCCAGGGCTGCTTCCGCCGCGGCCACGCGCCGGCCGGGATGTTCCATCAACGCAAAGGCAGCACTGCTCAGCCGCTGGTCCCATTCCTTGGCGACCTGTTCCGCGCCGGCAGTCAGGGCGCGGCTGAGCCGGCTCCTTCGCCACTCGTCCAGGCTGCTGCCATTGCCGGGTTCGAGCACCTCCTTCGCCATCCCCGCCCCTACCAGTTCGCGCACCCGCGAAACGGCTTGCCGAGCCCAGTTGGCTGAATCCTCCACGGCCACGGGCAGCTCGGATTGTTCTTCCAGCTTGGCCAACAATTGCGTCAGCGCCTCGGCCGGTGTCCCTCCCAGGGAAGGGCGGGCCGCTTCATCAAAATCGACGGCTAGCCCTTCGGCGCGAAGCTCCACGTCCGCCAGGACCCGTGCACATGCCGCGTCCACCTCGTCCTG
>Ga0070734_10004752_pt1 | contig 12630 bp, 9 predicted proteins | sample Coa_R1_8_FD_66444 | JGI IMG/M metagenome (GOLD analysis project Ga0070734, IMG submission 66444) | Surface soil microbial communities from Centralia Pennsylvania, which are recovering from an underground coalmine fire - Coalmine... | ecosystem: Environmental > Terrestrial > Soil > Unclassified ...
CCCGCGCCAGCGGGCCGGGAGGGGGGCACAGTGGTTCAACATCCTCTGTGCGTGCAGCACCCGTACCGCCCCACCCCGGACTGCCTTCAGCAGTCCGACCCTCCCCCTGCAGGGGAGGGTGAAGATGCCGCGAACTGACGCCGATCAATCGTCAACCAACCCCATCACGGTCGAAGTCGTGCGCAACGCCGTCAACGCCTACGCGGACGAGATGGCGACGGCGTTGTGCAAGTCCGCCTACAACATGATGATCTACGAGGTGCGCGACTTCTGCTGCGGGCTCCTCGACACCCAAGGCAGGATGATCTCGCAGAACCGCGGCGGGCTGCCAATCTTTCTCGCCGATCTCGGGATCGCCGTAAAGGACGGCATCGAACGCTACGGCCTCGACGGCTTTGCGCCGGGCGACGTGATCATCATGAACCACGGGCAGGTGTGCGGGCAGCACCTCAACAACGTCGTGATCTACGCGCCGTGTTTTCACGACGGCAAAGTCGTGGCGTTCGCGGCGAGCCGCGCCCATTGGGTCGATATCGGCGGCAGCCGGATCGGATTCGGTTCGGTCGAGACGACCGAGATCTACCAGGAGGGCCTGCAATTTCGCTCCCTCAAGATCTACGAGGCGGGAAAACGCAACGAGACGCTGTGGCAGATCATTCGCGACAATGTGCGATTTGCTGATGCGGCGCTGGGCGATCTGCGGGCGCAGATCGCGGCGTGTCAGCTCGGCAATCGACGCTATGCCGAGTTGCTGGCACGATACGGCGCCGACGCGGTCACCGCCGCGATTGCAGCGATCTGGGACAATACTGAGCGCGAGGCGCGGGCTTTCGTCGCGAAGGTACCGGACGGCGTCTACGAGGCGGAAAGCTTCCTCGACAATGATGGCCGCACCCTCGACGTGAAGCTGCGCATCAAGGTGAAGGTCGTCATCGACGGCTCCCGCATGGTGGTGGATTTCTCCGGCATGAACGACCAGGTGCCGGGGCCGACGAACTCCGGTTATTCCGGCGGCCTCGCGGCGGCTCGCGTGGCGTTCAAGTGCCTGACCCTGCCGCATGCGCCCGTCAACGAGGGTTGCTTCCGGCCGCTTGAAATCATCCTGCCCGAGGGCAAGCTCCTCAACGCCAAGCCGCCCGCCGCGCTGGGGCTGTGGAGCATCCCGCTGCCGACCGTGATCGACACCATCCTCAGGGCGCTGGCGCCGGCGCTGCCGGATGTCATCCCGGCAGCCCACAAGGGCGACATGGGAGGCTGCTCGTTCTCGGGCTTTCGCTCCGATGGGCGGCGTTTTCTGCTGATGAACATATTCGGCGGCGGCTGGGGCGGGCGACCGCGCGAAGACGGCGAATCGGCGTCGGTTTCGATCTGCCAGGGCGACGTGCGCAACGCGCCGGTCGAGTTGCAGGAGATCCAGTATCCGTTCCTGGTCGAACGGTTCGCGCTGCGTCAGGACTCGGGCGGTGCAGGCCGCCGTCGCGGCGGGCTCGGCGTGGAGCTGACCTACCGGGCGCTCGGCAGAACGCTCACCAACGTCAACTGCGAGCGCACCAAGGACCCGCCCTGGGGGCTCCACGGCGGCAGGCCGGGTGCCGTCAACGAAGCCGTGCTGGTTCGGCGCGACGGCGCCGAACAGAATCTCCTCAAGGCGACGAATGTGCCGATGGAGGCGGGCGATTGCCTGATCTTCCGCACCGCCGGCGGCGGCGGATGGGGCGAGCCGCGTCTGCGCGACCGTGACGCGATCGCGGACGATGTCGTGAAGGGATACGTGTCGAAGGAAGCTGCGCGGCGGGATTATGGGTACGATTGGGAATAACCCTTCTCTCGCCCTCGCTCGCCGGCACCGGCTGCTCGCCGCCATGGCGGAATCCGGCATCGACGAGATCGTGGTGTACGGCAATGCCTGGCAGGGCGATTACCTCCGCTACGTATCGGATTTCGGCATCCTGGAGGGGCACGGCATCGCGGTGGTCGCGGCGGACGGCGCGATCGAGCTTTTCCTCGACAGCGCGACCGACGCCGAGCGGGCGGAGGCGGAGGCGCCGGGCGTCACCGTGCGGCTCGCGGGCGATATCGCCCGCACCGTCGGGGTGCGGCTCGATCGCGTTGCCAATCGTCGGCTTGCGGCGGCGCCGCGCCGGTTTCTGCCCGCGTGGCTCGCCGACGCGGCGCGCAGCTTCACGATTGCGGACGGCACGGCGCTGCTTGACCGCCTCTTGATGCACAAAATGCCGGCCGAGATCGACGCAATCCGGCGCGCCGCTAAAATCGCCGACGACGCCTATCGGGAGTTCATCAAGGCGGTGGCGCCCGGCCGTCGGCAATACGAGATTGTCGCCGATCTCGAAACTTATCTGCGGCGGCGCGGCTGCCCGGACAATTTCATGATCATCGGCTCCGGCGGCAAGGACGTGTTCGCCATGGCGCCGCCGTCCGAGCGGCGCATCGCGGCGGGCGACCTCGTCACCACCGAGCTGACGCCGGCGGTCAACGGGTACTACGTGCAGATCTGCCGCACGCTGGTGGCGGGCCCGGCGACGGCCGAACAGAGCCGCGCATTTGCGATCTATCGCGAAGCCCTGGAATCCGGAATTGCGGCTGTGAAGCCGGGCGCGACTGCGGCAGAAGTTGCGCGCGCCGAGAACGACGTATTCCGCAAATTCGGTCTAGGCGATTACGTGACCAGCAAGTACACGCGGGTGCGTGGCCACGGCATCGGCCTGTTCTGCGATTCCAAGCCGCATATTCTGGAAGACGTCCACACCCGGCTTGAGCCCGGGATGGCGCTGATCGTTCATCCCAACACCTATCATCCGGAAGTGGGGTACCTGGTGCTCGGCGATGCTGTCGTGGTGACCGAAACCGGAGTCGAGGTACTGTGCAGCACCCCGCGTGAGCTCTTCGAGGTGCCGGCGTGATACAGGGAAATCCGAGTCCATGCGCCGCGGCCTGATCGCACGCGCTGAGAGCGAGCTGCCGAATGCGGTGTTCGACACGCGGCTTGAACGGTTACGCGCTGCGATGCAAGGGCTCGACGCGCTTGTAGTCTACACAAACAACACGCGTCCCGCCGCCGTGTCGTGGCTTACGGGCTTTATCCCTTATTGGTCGGAGGCCATGCTGGTGGTGCCGCGAGACGGACTGCCGGTCCTTGTCGTCGCGCTCACCTTCCGGGTAAAACCATGGATCGAACGGACGAGTCGGGTCGCCGAGGTGGTCCATGCGCCCCGGATCGGGATCGAGACGGCGCGCCTGATCGCCGGCCGCAAAGCCGATGCCGCGGTCGGCGTCGTCGATTTCGACCACCTGCCGGCCGGGATCGTGGATGATTTCCGCGAAGCGGGACCACGGCTTGCTCTCACGGATGCCAGCGATCTGTTTGCGCTGGTGCGCGCCCCCGCTGATCCGGCGGAGATCATGCTGACTTCGCGCGCCTCCTCGATTGCGGCCGATGCGTTGTCACGAATCGACCCATCCGAAAGAGCGAGCGATGTCGTGGCGGCTGTGGAAGGCGGGGCGCGCCAGCGTGGTGCTGAGGAAATCTACGTGGCCGTGGTGCCGGATCTTGCACGCGACCAGCGCCTGATTCGACTGGAGGGGGAGGTCGCGCTTGGTCGGCGGTTTTCTGTACGCGCGAGCGTCGCGTACAAGGGGAGCTGGGTGCGCCGCGTGGTGACGCTCGATCGCGATGGCCCTGTCGCGGATGTCGCGGGAGCTTTTGCGGCGGCGATCGCCCGGCTGCCTAGTGACTGTGCGTTATCGCAATTCTCCTCCTTTGTGGTGGAGGGGTGCCGGACGGCGCAGCCTCTCGAAGCCCTCATGGGCTCCCATGTCGCGGCGCCGCGTCCGCCGTGTGCCGGCGCGCTGGTGTCGGTGCAAGCCTGCATTGCGGTTGACGGCCGGCCGGTCCTTTTCGGCGCACCGGTGCTTGTTGGCACAAGCGGCGCTGCCGCAAGCATTTTTCCGTAAACTACTCGAGCTGGGGATCATGTAAGGGCGCCCTTGTGGTCGCCCTGTCGCCTGCAGACGCAATAGAGCGAGGCCGGAGAAGGTGCCGGCATGATGCGCGCTATTGGTCTGGTCAGGCGGGCGTCGACGGAGCGACCACAAGGGTCGCGCCTGCAGCAGCAATGTGACCAGATCCGTCCTATTTTTTTCCGGAAAGCGCGGCGAGCTTTTGCGCCATGGCGACCAAGAGGGAGCGCGCGGACTCATCGCCGATCGCAAAGAAAGCCTTCAGGAGATCGAGGCCGTCCCTCGTGATTGCGTCCGGCTGGAACGACACCGCTTCAAGGGCGGGCGCTCCCTGCGCTGCGGTCGCGCTGTTTCGCGATCCGCTTCCGCCAGGAGGCTGCAATCGCACGACATTGTCACTCTCGAGGGTCGCCCCCACCTCGATCTCGGGACAAGACATCACGCGTTACCTATGTCGAAAAATATGAAAGGAAGAGCGGTCATTCCTAGAGATAGGGTCCTATGTCGCGGTCCGCCTGTCAAGTCTCGTTTCAAGTTCGACGCGTTTGAACCTTTCTGGGTCAGCGCGGCACTAACCCTTCAGTACCAACCCGGAGTGGGTTGGGATCAAGGAACGCACATGTCACAGAATGTGTACCTGCGTATTGCGGCCGAGGGTCGGCTTTTCGGCCTCAGTCCAGGCGACTGGACGATCCTCGTCGGCGGCTTTGCACTGGTCGCTCTGTTAGTTTTACTGCTCTGATCCCATCGCAATGTGATCCACCTCACATTGGGGTGCGTGCAGTGCGTTTAAGTTTGATTGGCTCTCCATTATGAGAGCACGGCTCCGGTCTCCCGTCCCCAATTGCCGCGGGTGGCCGGGGCCACCCTTTCAGAGCAAGGGGTTCGATTGCTTTTTGTCATAGCCACGCCTGATCCGGACAAGCATTGAGCCGGCGAAAATGCCAACGCACATCGCCGCCGCGTCGATCACAAAGTCGCTAAGGCGCGCGTGGCGACCGGGAATGATCAGTTGGGCGAGTTCGATGCCGGCGCAAAATACTACCGCTCCGATGCTCGCCAGCCATTCATAGCCGCAATAGGTGATGCCGAAAGCAAGGCCGTCGAAAAGGAATATTCCAGCGTGTTCGATCCTGTGTGGGAAAAACGTGGTGGGCCGGTGGCTGGGGGGAACCACAGAAAGGAGGACGATTGCTGTCAGTGCGAACCATGCCACCACGCGAGCGATGTTTCGGGGCGACATGGGGCGATCTCAAGCTAGTCCAAGCCCAGGATACCTAGCAGTCGGTGCAGGAGGCGAGAAGCCGGTGCCTGTCTTTATTGCCCTTTTTCGGCTCCGCTCGCAAATCTGCGCGCTTCCTCGGCGGCGCGAAACAATGCCTTGGCCTTGTTGACGCATTCCTGTTGCTCGCTATCAGGGTCAGAGTCGGCCACGATGCCGGCGCCGGCCTGGACGTACATCATACCGTCTTTGATGAGGGCGGTCCGCAGCACGATGCAGCTGTCCATGTCTCCGGCGGCCGAAAAATATCCGACACATCCGGCGTAGAGCCCGCGTTTGTCCTTTTCCAGCTCGTCGATGATTTCCATGGCGCGCACCTTTGGCGCCCCCGACACGGTACCAGCCGGAAACCCGGCGGCGAGCGCGTCGAGCGCGTCATGCCGAGGATCGAGCTTGCCCTCTACATTGGAGACGATGTGCATCACCTGGCTGTAGCGCTCGATGAAGAACTGGTCGGTGACCGTGACCGTGCCGATGGCCGCGACGCGGCCGACGTCGTTGCGGCCGAGGTCAAGCAGCATCAGATGCTCAGCGCGCTCCTTGGGATCTGCCAGCAGGTCCTCTTCAAGGGCTTTGTCTTCGTGGGGTGTAGGCCCGCGCCGTCTGGTCCCCGCGATCGGTCGGATCGTCACGGTGTCGCCGCGCGTGCGCACGAGAATTTCCGGACTCGATCCCGCGACCGCGAATCCCGCATAATCGAGGTAAAACAGGAACGGGGCCGGATTAACCCGGCGTAGCGCCCGATAGAGCGCGAAGGGCGGCAGAGTGAACGGCGCTTCGAAACGTTGCGCGAGAACCACCTGAAAAACGTCGCCTGCTGCGATGTATTCTTTCGCGCGCGCCACCATGGCGTGGAATTCCCCCGCAGACGTATTGGAGGTCGCCGCGATCTTGAGTGCCGCCGCGGTCGCGCTGGCTGGCTCTTTGGCAAGGGGCTTATCGAGGGCATCGACGACGGCCGTCAGCCGATCGACCGCGCGGGCAAGCGCTGCGTCGGCGGTCAATCCCTTTGCCGGGCGCACGGGCGTCACGAGCGTCAGTGTGTCGAGGACGGAGTCGAAGATGATCACCACTGTAGGCCGCACCAGAATCGCATCGGGAATACCAATCGGGTCGGGATTGGGCGCCGGTAACTTCTCCATCAGCCGGACCATGTCGTAGCTCAGATAGCCAAACACGCCTGCCGCCATGGGGGGCAAGCTTTCCGGCAGGATGAATCTGCTTTCGTTGATGAAGGTGCGCAATGCCGCCAACGGCGACTCGCCGCAGGGCTTAAACGCGTGGCTATCCTGTCGCGCGGTACGGTTGATCTCGGCTTTGTCGCCGTGGGCGCGCCACACCACGTCGGGATCGAGCCCGATGATTGAATAGCGCCCGCGCACCGCACCGCCCTCTACCGATTCGAGCAGAAAGCTCAGCGGCTTGTCAGCGCCGGTCTTGAGAAAAGCCGACACCGGCGTCTCAAGGTCCGCCACCAGCGTGGTCCACACGACCTGTGCGGCGCCGCGCGCATAGGTCGTGGCGAATGCGCCGGCGGAAGGCTCGATTTGCATGCAGGTTAGTTCGGCGAGTTCCGGGCGTCATTGCCGGGCTCGACCCGGCAATCCGGCCCCCTCCCTACTCTCCCCCGCATGCGGGGGAAAGTAGGGAGGGGGAGATGGACCCGCGGGTCAAGCCAGTCAAGCCCGCGGGTGACGGATGAGAAGCAGATCAACTTCATCGGGCCACGCCTAAAATCTTGATCGCAGCGGATTTCGAGAGTTCATCAGAATCCGCCTTGAGATGCGCGGCCGACGGCCTGGGCGAGAGCGGTCTGATTGACATCGGTGCCGACGTCATTTTCGAGACGCGCTACGTACTGTGTCAGGAGCTCGTCGCTATAAGCCCCCTTGAGCTGATCGATCAGGCTCTTCACGGCGGCGGAATTTGCGTCGAAGTCAGGTACCTTGATATCGGTGACCCGGAATATAAGGCGATCCGTGGCGTTCTGGCCCTCGGCGCTGCCAACCCCATCCTTCGCGGTTCGGAAAACCTCCGTGACCACACGGGATGGCAATTCCGCGCTCCCCTGCCGCTTCACACCCGATTTCGTTTGGACCATCACCCCTTCGGCCGAGGCCACCTCGTTGAGCGAGGTACCAGATTTGAGCTTGTCAACGATTTCGGTCGCCTTAGCGTTGATGCGCTTGACGATTTCGTCCTCCCGATAGCGCGCTTCGATGCGGTCCTTGACCTCGTCGAGCTTGCGCTCGTGCGACGGCGTTATGTCGACCACGTCGTACCAGACGTATCCGCCACCCGGAAGTTGCAGCGGGTCGTTCTCGTTGCCGATCTCAGTGTTGAACGCGCTGTTGATGACGTCAACCCCGGTCGGCAGATCCGGAACTGGCTCGCCCTCCGGTGTTCGTCCGGAGCGATCGACCGCCTCGATGGTGCGCAGCTTCAGATTGAGCTTCTGGGCGATCTCTTCGAGCCGCGCGCCGCCGCCGAGCTCCTCATCGATCTTGTCCCTGATCTTATTGACCTCCGCCTTGGCGCGATCGGCGGCGATGTCGCGCTTGAGGTCGGATTCGACTTCGGCGAACGATTTGGTCGAGGCGGGCTCGATCTTGAGCACCCGCAGCATCACGGTACCGAACCGTCCGGTTACCGGGCCGCTGACGGCACCCTCCGCAAGGTCGAAGGCGGCATTGGCAACGGCCGGATCGATGATATCGGCCTTGGTGACGGTGCCGAGATCGACCAGTTTGTCGGCGATTTCGGGTTCCTTGGCGAGATCGTCGAATGCAAGCCCTCCGGTGAGCCGCTCGGAGGCGCGCTTGGCGTCCTCCGCGTTGGCAAACGAGATCTGGACAACATGCCGACGCTCCGGCACCGCATAGAGCTTGGCCCGATCCTCGTAAATGCGCTTCGCTTCGTCCTCGCTGATCTCGATACTGCTGGCCATGTCCTGCTGGGACGCCGCGATCAGCTGGATTTTCCGATATTCAGGAGCCCGGAACGCGAACTTGTGTTCTTCGAAATAAGCCGCCAGCTGCTCCGGCGTAGGCGCCGGAACGTCGCCGGCTTTGCTGGCATCGAGCGTTAAGTATTCGATGCTGCGCTCCTCGTCGCGATAGTGGTCGATCGTCTCGGCCGCGGCCTTGGGCGGCGTCAGTCCGGAGGCGACCGCCTCTGCGATTTGGCGACGCAGCGTGGTGTTGCGCTGTTCGAAAACGAAGCGCTGCTCGGTGTAGCCGATGTCGCGGATGCGCTGCAGGAACGTGGCCTGATCGAACTGGCCGTTGAAGCCGCGAAATGCCGGATCCGAGGTGATCTGCTTCACCACTTCCGCATCCGAAATGCCGAGTCGAAGCTGGCGCGCGCGCTCGTCGAGCGCCGCGGAGGCGATCATCTGGCCGAGCGTCTGCTGCTCGATGCCGAAGGCGCGGGCCTGATCCGGCGTGATCGGCCGGCCGAGCTGGCGCCCGAGCTGCTGGAGCTGCTCGTTGTAGCGCGTGCGGAACTGGTCGATCGAAATCTCCGTGCGGCCGACCTTGGCGACGGTGAAAACCCCGAATCCGCGGAAGATGTCGCCGATGCCCCAGATGCCGAAGCTGATGATCAGGAACCCGACCACCGCGGCCATAATCGCCTTGCCGAGCCAATTGGAAGAGGCTTGTCGTAGACCTCGAAGCATGAGCGCGTCGCAGATTTGAGTGAGTGGGAGCGGCCGAGGGTCGCCAATCTGGGCTTCGCCGAAGGCCGATGTTTCAAGCTCTGCATAATAGGGAGGTCAAGGGGTTATCGCAACAGCCGGGGCGTGCGACGGAAAGGGCCGATCCTCCACGGACAGACGCGGCCATCGCGCAAAAGACAGCTTGAAAGTGCTGGGACGGCCAGATTACCTTTCCCATCGGCTCGGTCGGAGCCGCCATGTCCGCGGAAAGGGCTGCGCCCGCGACTCATTAACCTGTCGAAAAATTCAGGCCTTTCCTGTCTGGCAGGCGGACACAGACGCAAAGGAAAGGACCCTACGTGACCGACCGCACAGAAGCGACGCGTCCCGTCGCAGCTCGTTCCCGTTCGGGATCGCCGTTTCACCTCAATCTTGAACAACAGCGCAAGCGTGCCAAGGAACTGCTCCGTCGCGCGCAGGCGGGCGATGCGGATGCGCTCGCGAGGTTTCGCCGGCATCATCCCGACGGCCGGGCCATTTCCGGCGCAAAACTGCCTGATCGCCTTGCTCATTTGACCGAGGCTCAGCTGGTGATAGCTCGTGAGCTTGGCACGCCGAGCTGGCCGAGGCTGAAGGCACACATCACCGCGATGCGGCAAGCCCGAGACAGCATCGGGAGCGCCGGGGCCCCCGATGGCGACATGCCGACTCTTCATATCCGCTGCGGCTCGGATCTAAGGTCCGCCCTCAAGGATGCCGGGTTCTGCGGCGCCTTCCTGGAGTACACGGACCCGCTTTGCCAGGGGCCGGTGGTCGATGGTGCGTCGTGGCTGGCGCGCCGGGCAACATTCCTGGCGCAGGCCTATGGGACGCCGAGCGGGCTCAGCGTCGACCAGATCGCACAAAACCTGGAGAGAGCCGAAGCAGAGTTACGATCGGCGGCCAGCAATTACGAACGCGTCGTGCTTTGGTTCGAGCATGATAGCCACGACCAACTGATCCTCGCGCGATGTCTGGCCCAGTTTACCGAGACGCCAGTGCGCCGGCTGGAACTGATTTCGGTTGACGCCTTTCCGGGTTCGACCCGCTTCATAGGCCTCGGTCAGCTCCCGCCCGAAGCGCTGCGGCTGTTATGGCGGGAACGCCGCCTGCTTGCGCAGCACGAGGTGAGTGCTGGCCAGGCTGTTTGGGAGATGGTGCGCGCGCCTGATCCGAGACCGCTCACGACTGTTGCCGCCACGGCAGTGCCCGGTCTTCCACACATGTCGCGGGCGATCCGGCGGCATTGCCAGGAACTGCCCTGGGCGGAAGACGGCCTCAGCCTAACCGAGCGCCTCATTCTCGAACTTCTTGCCGAAGGCCAGAAAGCCATTGGCGAGATGTTCCGCGACCTGATGGTCGCACGTGAGCCGCTGCCGTGGCTCGGCGACCTTATGTTCTTCTTCCTTGTGGAGAACATGAAACGTGTCAGTCAACCGGTGTTCGTGGCGGCTCCGGGCCATACGCAGCGCTGGCCGAGCGAACGGCTGACCATCACGGAGACCGGCCGGACTGTCCTGACAGGAGCAGTGGACTGGCTTTCCCTCTCGCCGCCCGACCGGTGGGTTGGCGGCGTCCACATCGCGGCCGCACGGCCCTGCTGGCACTGGGACGAACGGACGGGGACGACGGTGCTGCGATGAAGAGATGCGAGGCGATCGATCGCCGCAAACGCAGCCCAAGCCGGCGGACCGAGTCATAGCGTCTCGCCGTGTCGTGCCGTTGTTCACGCCGCCGAGCGTGCAGCATCCGATATGCGGCGCTGCCGGAACGCGTCCACCACCAGCGGGCTGTGGCCGAGGCGCGCCAGCGTGTCCTGAACGTCCTCGCGTTTGCCGGCGATACCGGCAATGCGTTGGCCCGTCAGACCGTCCGGAAAAGCCGCAATCATCGCGCCCGCTTCGATCTGTGAGATCGTTTCCTGCAGCGTGGAGAGCACGAAGCGATACCCGCCGACGCTCACGACGCCGGCCTGCGGCCCGGTGATGACGAGCGTGCCGGAGCCGGGGGCAAACCGGCACGGATAGCCGGTATCGACAAAGCCATAGTCGTCGCAAGAGCGCGCTTCGGCGCCGGGCTCGGCGCCCGGGAACGGATGATTCGGCACCATCGGGCCGCGTACGGCCAGCGTGCCTTCGGGCGTGCGCACTGCCTCGATGAGACCTGGCGCCTGAGCTCCGCCGGCCGGCGCTCGCCGCGCTCCCGGTTTGATGCCCGCATATTTTCCGTCGGCGCCGCGCGTGGCGGCGAACAGAGCGGTCTCGCCGAACACGGTCACGTCCATCAGGGCGGGCGAGACGGCTGGCCACTTCGGGCAGGTGGCAAGGCGCTCGGGCGCGCGCCATACCGCAACCACGTTGTTCACGGCGCTGTCAGCGAACATGCCGGCTGCGGCGCAACGTACCGCGAGGGCACCCGGCAGGATGACCACGCCGCATTTGTGGTCTCGAATTTGACGGCGCATGACGGTGGGGTCGAAAGGATGGTGAAGCACCAAGGTGCCGCGCATCAGCAGCCACGTCGCCAAGCTCGTCGCAATCGCCGCAAACGAGCCGAGACAGAGCGAGGAGAGGATCGCGCCCTGTGCCGCGAACCGGCCTTCCAGCATGACTTCGAAGCCCGCCATTATCAGCTCCACGTGGCTGCGCGCGACCGGCAGCAATCGGCGAGCGTCGACGTCCCAGGTGATGGCCGCGAGATGAAGGGCGGCGTCTTTGCCGCGGTTGAGCGGGGTGAACGCAGGTGCCGCCTCAATCAAGGCGCCGTCGAGCGCGACCACGCCATCGTCGTCGCTGCCGCCGAACATGCAGATATGGCCAATCGTGAAAGCGTCGGACGCCGTACTCATGGCAATCTCGCCGTGATCGGCCGCGCCGATACGCGTCGTCGAGATCAGCGCCCTGGCCGCCGTTGCGGTCATCGCAGCCGTGCAATCGCGACGCCGCCACAGCAGCGGCAGCGGCGAGGCGATGAGGCCGGCACGCAGAACACCGAACAGCGCCAGTACGCCTTCAACCGTATTAGGCAGCTGGATCCCGACGATCTGATCGGTTGAGAGGCCGAGTCCGCGCAGACGCGCCGCGATTGCCGTGATGGCGCGGTCCGCTTCGCGATAGGTAAGCGCGCGCGGTGCGCCTGCGGTGAAGGCGGTGCGATTGGGCGGATCGATGAGGGCGAGCGCGTCGGGCCGCTGCAGCGCCGCATACCTGAACAGGTGATCGAGCGTGACGCCTGCGCCGTTCGTCGGGCTTGATGGCGGTGGAGGACCAAGGATCATGGCGCGGCTCAGGGCGTGGCGGGGTCGCGCCACCATGTCTCGGGCAGATAGCCCGACAGCGAGGTCGTGCGCGGATGACGGATGGCTGACCATCGCGCCACCCATTGAGTCGGCAGATGGTAGAGCGGAATAACGTAGATGCCGGACATCAGCACGCGATCGAGCGCCCGCACGGCAGCAACAAAAGCGTCGCGCTCTCGCGCGTGCAGCAGGGCCGCGATCATGGCGTCGGCGGCGGGGCTGCGCATGCCCATGTAGTTGCGCGAGCCGGGCGCGTCTGCTGCAGCCGAGCTCCAGTAAAGCGTCTGCTCGTTGCCGGGCGACAACGATTGGTCCCAACGGTTCTCGATCATATCGAAATCGAAACCGATGCGACGCTGCTCGTATTGCACGGCG
>Ga0070734_10004753_pt1 | contig 12629 bp, 11 predicted proteins | sample Coa_R1_8_FD_66444 | JGI IMG/M metagenome (GOLD analysis project Ga0070734, IMG submission 66444) | Surface soil microbial communities from Centralia Pennsylvania, which are recovering from an underground coalmine fire - Coalmine... | ecosystem: Environmental > Terrestrial > Soil > Unclassified ...
GGTTGGTCAGCATCAAAACTGCCGTATCTTTGCCTAACTTAGTTTTCAATGCAGCAAGGTCCATGTTGCCTCGCGCGTCGGTGGGGATGGACACCGTCTTCCAGCCCGCCATGGTGGCCGAGGCCGGGTTGGTGCCGTGGGCCGAATCCGGTACGATCACGTTGACCCTCTGGTGTTCGCCCTTGTCGGCGAAGTAGCGTTTGGCCATGAGGAGCGCGGTCAGTTCGCCGTGGGCGCCGGCGGCGGGCTGCAAGGTGAGCGCGTGGCATCCGGTCACTTCCTGAAGCCAATGTTCCAGGTCGTAGATGACTTGCAGGGCGCCCTGCACTTCGTCTTCCCGCTGCGCCGGGTGCAAATTGGCCCAGGCGTCGGCGAAGGCGATTTCCTCGTGAACCTTGGGGTTGTATTTCATGGTGCAGGATCCCAGGGGATAAAAACCGTTGTCGATGCAGAAATTCTTGCGGGCCAGTTCGGTGTAATAGCGCACCAAGTCCACTTCCGGATGGCTTTCGATCTTGGCCGCGGGCCTCGCCGTAATCCAGGCGGGAAGCTCGGTGGGTTTCTGGTGGACCTTGCCCACGTGGCCCTTGGCCGAGAATTCCTCGCAGGCCGAGAGGAAGGATTCCACGTCGTCCAGGCTCGTCAGTTCGGTGGTGGCCACCAGCACACAGTCCTTGTATTCGGGGTAGTCGGCCGAAAGGTCGAAGGGCGCCACCATTCCCCATTCGGCCAGGAAGTCGGCGAAGCCCGCCGAGGGGGGCCGCACCACGAATTCGTTGGCGTAACGGGCCGTTTCCACCTTGAAGCCGGGGATCTTCTGGATTTCGCGGGCGATGGCGTGGGCGCAGGCTGCGCCGTCTTTGGCCGCGGCTTGGGCTCCGGCGCCGCCCTTGAAGTAAAGCCAGGCCGAGGCGAAATTGGCCATGAGTGACTGGGTGGTGCAGACGTTGGAAGCCGCCCTTTCGCGGCGGATATGCTGTTCGCGGGCCTGGAAGGTCAGGACGCAGGCGGCCTTGCCGTTGCGGTCCACCGTCTCGCCCACGATGCGGCCGGGCATCTGCCGGATGTCGTCGAAGCGGGCGGTCAGGAAACCCGCGTGGGGGCCGCCGAAGGAAAGGATGTTGCCGAAGGACTGGGCGCTGCCCGCGCAGATGTCCGCGCCCAGGGAGCCGGGCGAGGGCAGCAAGGCCAGGTTCATGGCCTCGGCCACCGCCACCACCAGGTAGGCGCCCTTTTCCTTGCACACCGCGGATATTGCGGCCAGGTCCTCGATGGTCCCCAAGAAGTTGGGGTATTGGACCACAACCACCGAATTGGGCCAGAGGTCGGCCTTGAGTTGGTCCAGGTCCGTCTCGGTCCCCTTGAGGCCGATCTCCTGGATCTTGTGCCCCTGGGGGTTCAGGTAGGTCTGGATGGTCTGCCGGTACTCGGGGTGCACACCCCGGGAAACGTAGACGAGCGATTCGGCCTTCTTGATGCGCAAGGCCAGCAGCGCCGCCTCCGCCACGGCGGAAGCGCCGTCATATAAGGAGGCGTTGGAAACCTCCAGGCCGGTCAGTTCCACCATGTAGGTTTGGAAGTCGAAGAGTACCTGCAGGGTACCCTGGGCGATCTCGGGCTGGTAAGGCGTATAGGAAGTCAAAAATTCGGGCCGGGTCACCACCGCTTTCACCGCGGCGGGCACCTCGTGGTAGTAAAGTCCCGCGCCCAAAAAGCACGGGCGGTCGGAAACGGGCTGGTTGTTGCGGCCGATCATGGAAAACCAGCGCTTGAGTTCGGGTTCGGTGAGGCCGTGGGGCAGGTTCAAGCCGTTTTTGAGGAGGACCGGGGGGGGCACGTCGGCGAAGAGGTCGTCGAGGGCTTTGACCCCGATGACTTTCAGCATTTCCTGTTCGTCTTCAGCGGTTATGGGAATATACGCCACTTAAACTCCAACGAGCGTTTGATTCGGCGGTCAGTGTGCTTCGATCGTCTTTAAATAATCGGCTTCCGTCAGGTATTCGTCCAGGGCCTTGGGGTTGTCCACCTGCACGATGGCGATCCAGCCCGCCCCTTCCGGATCCTGGTTGACCAGGCTGGCCTGGTCCTTGAGCTTGGTGTTGACTTCCACCACCGTGCCAGCGGGTGAATAGGCGTCGGCCACGGCCTTGACGGATTCGAGCACGCAGAGGCTCTGCTTGTCCGCCAGCTTCTTGCCCACCTCGGGAAGTTCGACGAAAACCACGTCGGAGAGCTCATGGGCGGCATGCTTGGAGATGCCGATCTTGACCTTGCCGCCGCCGAGGTCGTCGTACCATTCGTGGGTTTTGGCGAACTTGCGCATGAAGAACTCCGCTTTTGCCGTCATTGCGAGGAGCAGTACCGATAGGCTCGCTTGCAGACAGGCTTGTGGTAGTTGGTCTAAATTCGGCCAACCATCCTGGGGCTTTAGCCCAGGACAATCTAAGGTTTTTAGATTTGAACGAAGGGTGTGGAGAAGTGTGGAACGGCATGAATATATCAAAAAGAAAAAAGTTTTCCAGCTTTATCAGAGACGGTATTGCCTCAAAACATTTTGGATGAACTCGGTCTTGGCTTGGGTATATGCCTCCCGGTCGGTGGCGAATTTCGCGGCCAGTTCCCGTTTCAAAGCTTCGTATTGCAGGGTGTCGGCGGGATGAGCGCGGAGATGGTCACGGAAAGCCAGCTCCCTTCGCCATCCTTCCGACTCCAATTCATAAAGATGGATTTGGTGTGTGCGTTTTTCCCCATAAGGCGGCATGCCCTTGACGAAAAACCAGTGGACGGCGTCGTCGAAGGCCCCTGGACCGTGTACGTAACCCAGCGCCGCGAGGGGTTGGATCATCCGCGGCCAGGCCTCCTTGGAGGAAACCCCCACCAGGATGTCGAGGATGGGCTTGGCGGCCAGGCTGGGCACGGCCGTGCTCCCGAAATGTTCGATTCGGAGCCCGGCGAAGCGGCCCAGGGCTTGGCGGAGCGCTTCTTTCTCCAGGGTGAAAAGCCCCGGCCACTTCGGGTCGTAAGGGACGATTTCGATCCGGTCTTTTTGCGGATCGTAACCGGGCGGAAGGATCACGGTGTAAACCCGGCCTTGGGCGGATGGCGGTGAAGGTAAATCTTGGCCATCTGCAGGGGTGCAAGAAATCCCGCCAAGGTGGTTCCCCAGAAGCTCTGCTCCACTTGGTGCTCGGTGTGGAGGTCGTTGAAAAGCGTCGTCAGGGTGGGCTGGAGGGCCGCGTCGGCCGCGTTCGACTGCACCAATTGGTTCAATTGTTCCACTGCGGCTTCCTGTTCCTCCTTCAGGGGCTTCATCTGGTTGTTCCGAGCCTGGTCGGCGGCCTTAAGCTGGATTGACTGCGGCTTGGACAAACCGAAATATTCGTTCCATTTAACGAAGGGAGGATTGGGGTTGTTCGGGTGCTGGACGGAAGGCGCGATGGTGCTCCTGGGCGGGTGGCCCTTTAAATAGACCTTGGCCACCTGGGTCGGGGTCAGGAATCCGGAAATCGCGGCCCAATAATCCTCATCGGCCTTGTCGAGCACTTGGATGTCGTCCAAAACCTGTTTGAGGGTGGCCAAAAGGGCGTCAGCCCCCGCGTTGGCCTTCACCTGGCCCACCATATTTTGGGTCGCGTCGTCCTTGTCCTGCCGGACGATTTGAAGGGGTTGTTTCCGCTTTTCGTTGACGCCCTTCAACTGGGCTTTCTGGCTGGGGTTGAGCCCCAGGTACTGGTCCCAGGCCGGGTCGGCCCATCCGGGGGCGGTCCCCGTGGCCGCGATAACCCCCAAAACCCCTAACAACATGAATCCCATGGTCTTCATTTTCCCCTCCCGGTTTCAGGCCAGCCTTGATTGGACGTTTCCTTATAAGGATAGGTTTCCAACTGCCCCAAAAAGACTCGCGTAACTCTGTCCTAGGAATGGCCGTACCACAAAACGGAAGCTTTCCTTGGGCACCTTTGAAACCCAGGAATGGCGCCCCCATTCCGAAACTTCGGTTGTTGGGGGCAAAATTTCGACAAAAGCTGTGAGTGATTCCCAAAATAATGATAGGATTCCCCCCATGCCTGAGACAAAAACATGCCCCAAATGCGGGGCCAAGAACCCCGCCGCCAACGGCTTTTGCGAACAATGCGGCGCCAAATTATCGGCGGCCCCTGAACCCGAAAAGAATTCCAACCCTTCGAAGGCCCCGGCGTCCCCCGCGAAGCCCTTGAAGGCTTCCGGCGAACCCGAACCCCGCGAAACAGCCAAAGCGGCCGCCCCGGGAACCCGCTCCCCCTTCTCCATTTCCTGGATGGAAATCGCCTACGCGGTCCTTCTCCTCGTCACGGTTTACACCCGCTTCGACCACCTGGGCGACAAGCCCCATCACCACGATGAGAGCATGCACGCCGATTATTCCTACACGCTCTTCCACGAAGGCAAATACGTTTACGACCCCATGATGCACGGGCCCTTCCAGTTCCACGGCAACGCCCTCATGTTCTACCTCTTCGGGGTTTCCGACGCGACGTCCCGCTACCTGGCGGCCAGCTTCGGCATCTTGACGGTGGTCCTGGCCATGTTCCTCGTGCCTTTCCTGGGCCGGTGGGGCACCTTCCTGGCCACGGCCATGATCGTCGCCTCCCCCAGTTTCATGTACTTCGACCGCTTCACCCGGGAAGACGCCTATTACGCCGGGGGTATCTTCCTCCTGGTGGTTTTCCTCTTCCGCTTTTACCGCTTCCGGAGGCCTCTGGACCTTTGGCTTGCCTCCCTGGGCTTCACCATCGCCTTTTGCACCTTTGAGGGCATTTTCCTGACCATCGCGGTCATCGGCACCTATCTCTTCATCCGCCTCCTGCCCTGGGCGGACGTCTTTATCGCGGCGGGGCTCACCGGACTCGGGGTGGTGGCCCGGATGATCCTGGGGGAAAACAATCCGGCCCAAATGCCGGTTTTCCTCGCCATCCTCGGCGGCGCCTTCCTTTACACGGTTTTCCAGCTCTTCACCCACTGGCGGGAAAACCTCAGGAAGGGCCGGGCCGAAAGCCCCCTTTGGGGCGTGGTCGTGAACATGGGCTTTGAGAAGATCGGCTGGGAACTGGCGGCTTTCGTCGGCTGGTGGGCGCTCACCTTGTTGTTCGGCGGCGTCTTTCCCTATATGGGAATCACGCTTCCCGGTTTTGTTTCCTTCCTCATGGTGGCGGCCTACCTGGCGATCCTCTTCCGTTTCTTCTGGCTTTGGCTTCAAAACACCGCTCCCGCCCTCACCGGAAGCCTGGCCGTCTTTAGCATCGTCTTCACCCTGCTCTTTACGACCTTCTTCACCGTGGGGGGGGACCAGGCCGATTTCGGTTCACGCCTCTACACCCTCTTCCACTCCCTCTACATGGGCGCCTATGGCGGCTTGCAGTACTGGTGGGGCCAGCACAAGGAAGCCCGCGGCGGCCAGCCCTGGTATTACTACCTGCTCCAACTGCCGGCCAATGAGATGCTCTCCTTCCTTTTCTCCCTGGCGGCCATGGTTTATTACGGCCTCTTCAAGCGGCAAAACCTGCCTTTGTTCCTGGCCTATTGGTATGTGGGATCCCTGGCCCTCTTTTCCTGGGCGGGGGAGAAAATGCCCTGGCTGATCCTCCATCCCCTCCTGCCGGCCCTTCTGTTATCCGCCTATTTCATGGGCCAGATGATCGAGTCCAATCCGGCGGGCCAATGGGTCCGGTCGGCCCGCATCGCGGCCATCTTGGTTTTCGGCCTCCTGTTTTCCTATTCCCTGCATTCGGCCGTCCTGTTGAGTTTCTACCATGAGGCCAACCCGGTGGAGCCCCTGGTTTACGTCCAGACTTCCGACGAGGAACGGGAAGTGGAAAAAATCGTCCGCCGGATTTCTTATGGCGAGACCGGCGGCCCCAACCTGGAGGCGCCCGACTCGACCCAGTCCGGCGAAAAAGCCATGCACGACGGCCTGGCGCTGACGATCGAGGACAAATGCTCCTGGCCCTATGCCTGGTATTTCCGGGATTTCGCCCTGAAGAACTTCCCCCAAACCGTCACCGTGGCCGACAATCCCATCATCCTGACCGGCACCGAGGATGACGCCATCGACTATCCCGTGCTCACCCAGGCCGGCTACGTGAACCGCAAATACAAGCTGCGGATCTGGTGGATACCCTCCTGGTTCAAGAAGGGCTATCCCGACACCGGCATCAATGGCGGACTCTTTTTCTCCTGGCTGTTCAGCAATTTCATCCCCCTCTCCCCCGCCCGTCCCGACATGGTGGATTGGAACGACCTGAAGAACTGGTTCCTTTACCGCCAGGTCTGGTCGGACCTGGGCAGCTACAACATGCGCCTTTGGGTGCGCAAGGACCTGGCGGATAAATACGGCTTCACCGAGACCACCCGTTCGGACGTGCCGGTCGATTACCCGAAACCCGAGTCCGCCCCCGCTTCCCCCTAAACCGCCGGAAAATCCCATGAAAAAAATCGTCATCTTCGACATGGACGGCGTCCTGCTCGACAGCGAACCCATTTACATCGCGATGAACATGAAGTTCTTCAAGGAACTGGGCGCAGAGATCAGCCTTCAGGAATACGACGGCTTTATCGGGGTTTCGGCCACCAAGATGTGGACCTACGTGAAGGAAAAGGCCAAGCTGGCCCCGACCGTCGAGGAATTAAAGGAAACGGAACGGGAACTGAAATACAAAACGCTGAAGGAAACGGCCCTCACGCCCACGGCCGGCATCGTTCCCTTCCTGGACCGCCTTCAAGGGGCCGGCTTTACCCTGGCCATCGCTTCCTCCGGCCTCAAGAAAAACGTCCACTTGATCCTCGCCAAACTCGGGTTGGAAAATTACTTCAACTTGGTCGTCACGGGGGAGGATGTGGAGCGGGGCAAGCCGGAGCCCGACATCTTTTTAAAGGTCGCCGGGCATTATGGCCGGCCCGTGGAAGACTGCGTGGTCATCGAGGATTCGACCAACGGGGTTGCGGCCGCCAAGGCGGCCGGCATGGCCTGCCTGGCCTACTTCAACCCCCATTCGGGCCAGCAGAACCTGTCCCGGGCGGATCATATCTTCGACCGCTTTGACGATCAGAAGCTTTATGGAATGTTCGGCCTATGAGGACAAATATCCCAAAAGCGAAAGAAATTGTCCGGCGGGGTTATAACCGGATTTCCCGGCGCTACCACGATGACCGGGGCGACGGCCCGGACGCGAAATACGACCGCTATTGGTTTAAAGCCGTGGACAAAAAACTGGAGCGGGACAGCCACATCCTCGAACTGGGCTGCGGCATGGGCGTGCCCGTGGCGAAGTTCTTGAGCCGCCGGCACGCCTATTTGGGCGTGGACATCTCGGACGTCCAGATCCGGCGGGCGAAGCAACTGGTTCCCCGGGGCCGTTTCCAAAGGGCCGACATGGGCCGTTTGAGGTTCAAGCCGTCTTCCTTTGACGCCGTCCTCGCGTTCTATTCCATCCTCCACTTGCCCCTGCGGGAACAGAAGCCCCTGTTCAAGAGGATCTTCCGCTGGCTGAAACCGGGTGGTTTTTTCCTGCCCGTCCTGGGTTGGGGCCGTTGGACCGGGAAGGAAAAGGATTGGTACGGGGCCGCGATGTTTTTCAGCCACACCGACCAAAAAACCTACCACCAATGGCTCGAGGAAATCGGCTTTAAGGTTTTGCGGAAGGCCCTGGTCCGGGAGCGTAAAGCCGGGCATTACCACTTTCTTTGTGTAAAACTAAAATGAACCCCATGACTGCCTTTTATGTTTCGGATTTGGACGGAACCCTCCTCAACGGCGAAGGTGAGCTGTCGGCCCCTTCCCGCCAAATCTTGACGGACTTGTTGGAGAAAGGCCTTCCCTTCACCGTCGCCAGTGCGCGCAGCGTCGTTTCCATCCGCGAGGTTTTGGGGAACCTTCCCCTCTCCCTTCCCATCATCGAATTCAACGGCGCCTTTATCTCCGACTTAAAAACGGGCCGGCACCAGGTCGTCAACCGCATCGATCCCCCGATCGTGGAGGATGTCCTCAAAACCGTCCTGGACCATGGGTTGCTGCCCTTTGTTTCGGCCTTCGACGGGGAGCGGGACCAGGTCTATTACACCCGCTCCTTGAACGCGGGAATGGACGTCTACCTGAAGGACCGCCGGGACAACAACGACCCCCGGCTTCAAGAAGTCCCGACCTGGGAAAAGGCTGTCGCCCAAAATGTGGTTTGCTTTAACGTCATCGCGCAAGCCGACCGGTTGGACCCGCTGGAAAAAGACATACGGAAAAAACACGGCAGCCGGATAGAAACCCATTGTTACGAGGATATTTACGCCAAAGGATGGTACTGGCTGACCATCCACGACCACCGGGCCACAAAGGACCAGGGCATCCAGGTTCTTCAGGAACGTCACGGTTTGAAGGACAGGGAACTGGTGGTCTTCGGGGACCAGGTCAACGACGTCAGAATGTTCAAGTTGGCGCACCGCGGCATCGCCGTGGAAAATGCCACGCCGGAATTGAAAAAGCTGGCCCACCGCGTCATCGGCTCCCATCACAAGGACAGCGTGGCGCGGTTTATCGAAGAGGATTGGAAGAAGCTGTCACCCTGGAGGGACGCCGGCTTCACCTTGCGTAAAGCCGTCCTGGAAGACATCCCGATTTTGGAGGAACTGATCGGGGAATCAGCCCGTGGTTTGGGCCTGCCGGATTACTCGCCGGAGCAGGTCGAAGCCGCCTTGGGAACAGCCTGGGGCGTCGACACCGAACTCATCCAAGACGGGACTTTTTTCGCCGCGGAGTCGGCCGGAAAGATCATTGCCTGTGGCGGCTGGAGCCGCCGGAAAACCCTCTTTGGTGCCGACGGTCAGGCCGGACGCCAATCCGAGAGCCTCGATCCGGCCCGGGATTCAGTCCGGATCAGGGCCTTCTTCGTCCACCCCGGCTGGGCCCGCCGGGGAATCGGAAAGGCGCTCTTGGAAAAATGCGAGTTGGAAGCCAAGGCTTGGGGGTTCCAGTCCGCCGAGTTGGTGGCCACCCTTCCCGGCCAAAGGCTTTACCGGGCATTCGGGTACGTCGGGGAAAAACGGGTCACCTACCCTTTAAAGGACGGCTTGACGATCGATTTCATACCCATGCGGAAAGAAAAACTGTAAGAATCACCCGAAGACCTCCCAAACGAAGGTTGGAAAAAATGGCTCCAAAACTCGACGTTTATCTCTACGGCATGACATTGCTTTCCACCATCCACCGGTTGAAAGGCCCCTATCCTAAGGCCGATTCCTACCAGGAAATCGACTGGTCCCTGACCGTTCCCGGCGGGGAGACCGGTAATGCCTCGATCCTCCTGGCCCGCTTGGGCCTGCGTGTCCGGCCCGAGGGCGCTTGGTTGGGAACCCGGACCCGGGAACCCCTTTTGCGTTACTTCCGGAAGTGGGGCGTGGACCCGTCCGGGATGAGGGCCGATCCTTCTTTCGAGGGTTGGAAGGACGTCATCCTGGTGGACGGCGAACACCGCACCGTATTCGGCCAGTTCATCCTGCGCTATTCCCGGAAGGGCGGGCGGAAATGGTCCGTACCGGATAAGGCCGCCATCCGTCGGGCCCGTGTGGCCGCCGTGGATTCCTATTTCAAGACCCAGTCCCGGCAAGCCGCGCGGCTTTGCCATGCGACTGCCGTTCCCTACGTCACGCAGGACTGCCCTTATGATTCGGATTGCCACCGCCTTTCGGCCGTCAACGTGCTATCCCAGTTCTTCCTCAAACGGCGCTATCCGGGAAAGGACCCCCGGGATCTCCTGGCTCGTTACACCGCGGCCTCCAAGGGTCTGACGGTCTTCACCTTCGGCTCCAAACCCCTCTGGTACGCCCGGCGGGGACAACCCCTCCGGCGGTTCACACCGTACAAGGTGAAGGTCTCGGGGACCCTGGGGGCCGGCGACAGCTTCCGGGCCGGCATGGTTTATGGCCTTTGGCGCGGATGGGACGATGCCAAAAGCGTTCGCTTCGCCGCGGGCCTGGCCGCCTGCGTCTGCCGGAAATTCCCGGCGGCCCAATATCCGCCCTCCCTTCAGGAAGTCTTCCGGCTGACGGGCAAAATCGTTTAATCCGAAAGGCAAATAATGGATCAACGCAAAGCGAAAAAACAAATCATCTGCATCGGCGGGGGTGGGTTCTCGACAAAGGAAAACCTGCTGTTGGAAAACTATATCCTGCGGCAATCGGGCAAGAAAAAACCGAAGGTTTGCTTCGTTCCCACCGCCAGCGGCGACGCCGAATGGTACCTGCGGATGCTCAACTCCGCCTTCAAAAAACTGGATTGCGTCCCTTCCCACCTGGCGCTTTTCAAGCCGCCCGTGGGCAGCCTGGAGAAATATCTTTTATGCAATGACGTTATTTACGTTGGCGGCGGAAACACCCGGAATCTCCTGGCCCTTTGGGAACTTTGGGGCCTGGATAAAATCATGAAAAAGGCTTACCAGAAGGGCATCCTGCTTTGCGGCCCCAGCGCGGGTTCCATTTGTTGGTTCGAGGAGGGCGTGACCGATTCTTGGACCAGCCCCCTGATGCCGCTCAAGTGCCTGGGTTTCTTGAAGGGAAGCAATTGTCCCCACTACGACAGCGAGAAGGACCGGCGGCCTTCCTACCACCGGATGATCGCCCAAAAGAAGATCAAGCCGGGCCATGCCGCCGATGACGGCGTGGCGATTCATTACATCGACGGTAAAATCGCCCGTTTTATCTCCTCCCGGCCCCAGGCCCGTGCCTATAAAGTCGGCCTTCAAAAGGGAAAAGTGGTGGAGGAATCCATCGTCCCGGATTACCTGGGTGAGTCGTGACCGGTGATTGCCAATCCATGCCCTTGGCGAGAAAATAATTCCTGGGAGTTTTGCCCAAATGGGCGGGCAGGAAGAATGTTATGGGTTATTTAATCAAAGACGATCTCCAGGCCAACTATCTCAAGATCAGCGTGGAAGGCCAATGGGCGGACAACCTCATCGGCGAAACCTCCGACCGCCTCCTGGCCCTTTGTGAAAAACACCAGGCTTCCAAGATCCTCTTCGACTTCCTGGAACTTTCCGGCAACCCCTCCACCATGAGCCGCTTTTACATGTCCACCCAGTTCGCCGTGAAGTTCCTGAAACTCCGGCTGTCCCACCGCATCCCTCCCTGCCGCTTCGCGGTGCTGGGCCGCCATCCCCTGGTGGACCCCAACCGCTTCGAGGAAACCGTGGCCGTCAACAACGGATTGCCGGTAAGGACCTTCACGGATTTGGAAAAGGCCATGGCCTGGCTGGAAGTGGATCAGTCCGAAAAGGCGGGCTAACACCCTTACTGATGTAGAGCGTCTGCCAAAACCATCGCGGCATAAAACAATTTCATCGAACAATCGTTTAATTTTTTCTTTGGGGGCATTTTCCAAAGCTAAAATCAGTTTTACATAAAACGCTTAACGAAAATCTTCCTTCCCAGGCTTTCTATTTCTTCGGAGCCGTTCCCATAATTTTAATCCTCAAGGACTCACCAAAGAAACGGTGGAGGTGCCGGCATGGAAAAATTATTTTTCAGGTTATGGTTTATCGGCAGTGGACTTTTGTTGCTGCTTTGTACTTTGATGTTGACCGGTCTGGGGCCTGCCTCGGCCGGATCGGCAAGCCCCATCGCCCCCGTACCCAGAGAGTTTCTATACCCCAACCATTGGGTGCTTGTTGTTCCACCCCTCTTCCTGGTTTTTGAAGTTTGGGTGTTTTGGCTCGAATGGAAACGTCAAAATTCCCCGAAGAAATCCAAAGTCAAAGTTGGGAACCATGCCCCGCAATTCATCTTCCTTCAACCCGAACCAGCGCCAAGAACAAAAAAAAGAGCCGCTCGGGAGCGGGAAAAAGTCTTGGCTTGATTTCAAATGAGTTAAAAAGAAACTTGCGGCCGACTTCTCACTTTCATCACCGATTCCTGATGAAATTCCTTTTTGTAGATATCGATGAGGGTTTGGACAGCCTTGTCCGCGCCTGGATTATCCGGGTGGATAAGGATGAGGACCTTAGTGGGTTCCTTGCCGATGTTCCCTTGGGCGTTCTTCCACTGTCCCTTGGCATCTAAAACCGTCAGCCCGTCCGGAAAACGGGGCGTCACTTGCTCATTGAGAAAGCCCTCCCATTGGGCCCTTGTCACAGGGCCGTTGGAAGTGGAGAGGCCGAAATAAAGGTCGTCTTCGACAAGGGCTGGCTGGGATTGGACCTGGGATTTCGGGGCGCAGGCTGTTGTCCCCAGACAAACCAAGAGGAGCGCCCAGGCCGTTTTTCTTAACCCTTTCATTTGCCCCCTGCGACAAACTTTGCGGATTCCTTGAAAAGCCCCAGGTCGCCCCGGTAATCGGCGGGTTTGGGGTGCTTGAGGACCACCCATTCCTTCATGACCTTCTGGCCCATGACCAGCCGGGCGGCTTTCTTCTGGAGGACCAGGGCATCCACAGTGGCCAGGGGTAGTTTCATCGCCACCCCGTCGGGCCGGCTGAAGGCGAAGACCTTCTTCCCCACCGTGAAGTTCACATGGCCGAACTTCTGGCCCACCGTGACTTTGGGCAACTTCCCGACCAACCCGGCCAGAAACGAATCCAACTCATTGGGTTGGGAATTCGCCTTGGATGCGAT
>Ga0070734_10004754_pt1 | contig 12625 bp, 10 predicted proteins | sample Coa_R1_8_FD_66444 | JGI IMG/M metagenome (GOLD analysis project Ga0070734, IMG submission 66444) | Surface soil microbial communities from Centralia Pennsylvania, which are recovering from an underground coalmine fire - Coalmine... | ecosystem: Environmental > Terrestrial > Soil > Unclassified ...
TCGCCGCCCCCCCTGCCGCCGCAAAGCGGCGATGATACAGGCCGCCTCCAGCCGCCGCCATAGCCGCGAGGTTCGCGCAAGGCGCGACAGTGTTGAGCCAAATCCGCAGCAGGATTAATCTGACGTTAATCATACGGAGTGCGCGCGCCGCCGTATTCGCCGGCACATTGTCTTGACGCTCCGGCCCGACGATCGCCCCCATTGGCGGGAGAGTGCCTGTGTCGCTGAACTATCCGAACACCGTTCCGGTCGACAATTTGCGCCTGCCGGACGCGCTGACCGTCGAGCACGGCCCGGCCGCGCTGCTCAGCCGCTTTGTCCTGGAGGCCGACAAGGTTGCCCGCGCCGCCGGCATCTACCTGCGGCTGCGCCACGATTTCGACCAGCTCTCGGCGCTCAACGCCGAGCAGACCCGGCTCGGCAACTGGTACCCGCTGATCGACACCTTCAACCCGAAGAAGAGCGACGTGTCGGCCGAGAACGCGTTCTGGATCTCAGGCGAGAACGAGCGCGGCGAGATCGTCTGCACCAATGCCGGGCGCATCTACTACTGGCCCGACACCAACCTGGAAGAGCAGGCGGTGGCGATGATGTACGGCCGCGACGAGGGCCAGCCGGTGATCATCACCGCCGAGGCGGCCAAGTCGATCAGCGGCGTGGTGCAGGCGATGGGCGCCACCTGGGTGCGGCCGGACTACCGCCGGCGCCAGCTCTCGCACCTCTTGCCGCGGGTCGGCAAGGCCTACGGCCTGTCACGCTGGCCGGTCGACTGGGTCATCGCCTACGTCACCGTGGCGCATGTCAAGAACGGGCTGGCCTTCGGCTACGGCGCGCGGCATTTCAGCCACAGCGTCACCTATCCCGGGCTGCACCTCGGCGAGATGGTGCTGGCCTATACCTCGCGCGACGAGGTGTACGAGGACCTCGACGGGTTCTTGGCGACCGAGCTGTCGGACGCCTCGGGCACCAAGTTCGCCGCCGCGGGCGTCGCCACCTTCTTGGCGCAGGAGGTGATGAACACCTCGCCCGACGGGGTGCGCCAGGGCAGCAGCAACCGCTCGTAGCGCACCGTCTGCCGCTCGCCGGCCGCGTCGGCCATGCGCATCGCCGCGGTCACCGCGTCGTAGCGGGGCTGGTGCGAGGTGGCGACGGCGCGGTGGAATTCCGCCACCCAGCGGCCGTACTCGCGGTCGGGCATGTTCTCGACCTTGTCGCCGAGGCCGGCGATCTGGTAGCGCGGCCCGGCCCAGCGGTGGCCGTCGCCGATATAGCGCCACACCGGGGTGCCGTCGCGCGGGGCGATGCCGACGATGACCATCAGCGACAACAGGTCGTGCCGGCTCGCCAGCCCCACCACCGCGGGATCGAACTTGCCGAACGAGACCCGCCATTTCTGGACCAGCGGAAACAGGTCGCCTTCGCGGTCGCGGGCGAGCTTCTCGACCGGCAGCGGCACCGCGGTGAAGCGCTCGCTCGGCTGCGGCGTGAACTGCGGCGCGCACAGCTCGTCGAGGCGGGCGACGGTATGCTCGGCCGAGGACGAGATCTCGGAATGCCACTCCCTGTCGAGATACTTGATGCGGAACAGCTTGATCGGCGAGGACAAGAGCTTGTCCTGCACCGCCAGCAGCGCGGCGCGGGCGACGTTGCGCGGGTGCAGCTCGATCTCGGTGACCAGGCGGTCGAGGATTTCGAACTTGACGAAGCCGAGGTTGCGGATGGCGAAGGACTGGGCGTCGTAATCCGGGTTGGGGTCGCCGAGCGCGGCAAAGAATTCGGGGCTTGCCGGCAGCACCCACCGCCCGTCCGGGGTCACCATCATCGTCAGGTTGTGCACCGTGCCTCCGCTGCCGGCGGGAAAGCCGAACCGCAGGGTCTCGCCCTGTCGCCGGCAGAGATTAGCCATATGGCAGTAAAGAGCCGATTAACCGGCGCCGGGACAGCCATGCGCGGCGAGCATGCGTCCCATCGGGGCGGGACGGCGGCGGCGCGGCGCCGCGGCGGGGCGGGCTGCCATGGCCCAAACCGGCCCTGATTACAACCTCTAGTGGTCGATACCAGATCAGTAACAAAATCTCGCTTCCCTCATTTGGCTCAAAATTAGCCAAATAGAGTTAAAATCGGACCGCCGTTTGGCCTGTCGTCATCGGCCTAAGGTAGTGGATTGTCTGCGTTTTGCCCGGATGCTCCAGGAATTCGCGGGCGCCGCGGCGGCCGTGCCGGGGCAAATATTCAACCTGTTTTATTGACAATTGGAGCCAATTCGATTAAGGATTGGTTAACTGAAGGGGTGCGGGGGGTCGCCCTCTTTCGGAGGGGTAGGGATGTCGGAACAGTGGCCGTCGCCGCGCGAGGATGCGCGGCCGGGGAAGAGTATTGCCGTGCCGGAACCCGGCGCCGTCATCGGCGCGCATGGCGGCGTCGTCCTGCGCTACGTCCGCGACGAGGACGCGGCGGCGATCGTCGCGCTGATTTCGGCGGTGTGGTCGGAGTATCCCGGCAAGACGCTGGTGGCGGCCGCCGACATGCCCGAACTGCTGGCGCCGGCGAGCGCCTACGCCGAGTGCGGCGGCTGCTTCTGGGTGGTCGAGGCGAACGGCGAGATCATCGGCACGGTGGCGCTGAAGCCGAGCGCGGAAGCGGGCACGGTCGAGCTGCAGAAGCTTTACGTCGCCGCGGCGATGCGGCGCAACGGGCTGGGCACCTTCCTGTGCCGGCTGGTCGAGCGCGAGGCCCGCGCCCGGCGCGCCGAGGCGGTCGAATTGTGGAGCGACGTCAAGCTGCTGGACGCGCACCGCCGGTACGAGCGGCTGGGCTATGTGCGCGGCGGCGACCTCAAGCGCTACGCCGACACCTCGGCGACGGTGCGCGCCTATTACCGCAAGGAGCTCGGCGCCGAGGCCGGCGAGGAGGCGCTGTTCGGCGGCCTCCCCTGGCGCGCCCTCATCAGCGATTCTTCCCCCGGGGTGCAAGCATGACACGCTGGTCGTTTACCGAACATCCCGCATCGGTCGGCGAGACCTATCTGCAGCATCTGGCCCAGGCCGCGAGCTTCAGCCTCAGGCTGATCGGCGGCGGCGTCGCCTGCCTGGTGCATGCGGTGCTGCCGTTCCTGTTCACCCGCACCGGCTCGCGGGTGGTCGTCACTTTGCACGAGCGCATGGTGCTGAACCGCGCCGCGGCGCCGGCGCACCGCCAGGCCGAGCCCGGCAAGGCGCTGCGCGCATGACCGCCAAGGCCGGCGGCGCCCGGCTGGTGGCGCTGATGTGTGCGGCCGAGATCCTGTGCATGGCGGGGTTCGCCACCTATCCGGCGCTGCTGCCGAACCTGCGCGGGTTGTGGGCGCTCAACAACACCCAGGCCGGGCTGGTCGGCGGCATCCTGTTTCTCGGCTATGTCGGCTCGGTGCCGCTGCTGACGGCGCTGACCGACCGCATCGACGCGCGCCGCATCTACCTCGTCTCCTGCCTGGTCGCGGCCGCCGGCTCGGCCGGGTTTGCCGCCTGGGCGCACGGCTTTGTCGGCGCCCTTGTCGCCCAGGCGCTGTTCGGCATCGGCTTTGCCGGCATCTACATGCCCGGGCTGAAGGCGATGTCGGACCGCATCGACGAGGCGCTGCAGTCGCGCGCGACGGCGCTTTACACCTCGCTGTCCGGGTTCGGGCTGGCCGGCTCGTATTTCCTCGCCGGGTCGATCTCGGCGCATCTGAGCTGGCGGCTCGCCTTCGCCCTGGCGGCGATCGGGCCGCTCGCCGCGGCGGTGCTGGTGCTGACCCTGATGGCGCCGCGCGCGCCCACCCCGGCGGCGGCGCGGCCCGGCTTTATCGCCGGCTTCCGCCTGGTGTTCCGCAACAAGCCGGCGCTCGCCTACATCTCGGGCTATGTCGCGCATTGCTGGGAACTGTACGGGGTGCGGGCGTGGATGGTGGCGTTCGTCACCTTCGCCGCGGGCGGCGCCGGCGCGCTCGCCGGCGGGCTCGACGCGCCGACCATCGCCTCGCTGATCTCGCTGACCGGCATCGCCAGCAGCATCGGCTGCAACGAGTTCGCCAAGCGCTTCGGGCGCGCCAACCTGGTCACCGCGATCATGGCGACGGGCCTCGCCTTCGGGCTCGCCACCGGGTTTTCCTGGATGGCCTCGTTCGCCCTGTCGATCGCCCTGCTCGCCGCCTATTACGCCGCGGTGATGGCGGATTCCGGGGCGCTCACCGCCGGCACCGTGGCCGCGGCGATCCCCGAGCAGCGCGGCGCCACCCTCGGCGTCCATTCGATGCTCGGCTTCTGCGCCGGGCTGGTGGCGCCGACCGCGTTCGGCGCGATCCTCGACCTCGCCGGCGGCGCGGCGAGCGGGCGGGCCTGGGCGACCGCGTTTGCCGCGCTGGTCGCGCCCAACCTGGTCGCCATCCTCGTGCTGCGCCGGCTCAGCGCCGCGCCGGCGGTGGGCGCCCGCTTCGTGCCGGCGGCGGAGCGCAGCGAACGGCGGCTGAGCGCGGGATAGCGGCTCAGGCGATGTCGGCGTGTGCCGGCTCCGGCAGGAGCCCGGCGGCGCGGGTACGTTCGGGCGGAAAGACGATGCGGATGCGGGTGCCCTGGCCGAGCCGGCTGTCGATCTCGAGCCGGCCGCCATGCGCCTCGACCAGCCCCTTGGTGATCGGCAGGCCGAGCCCGGTGCCGCCATAGGCGCGGGTCGTCGCCGCCTTGGCCTGGCCGAAGGGCTGGAGGGCGCGCTCCATGTCTTCCGGGCTCATGCCGATGCCGGTATCGGCGATCGTGAACACCGCAGAGCCGTCGCCCTCGACCGTCGCCGCGGCGCTGACCGTGCCGCCGGCATCGGAGAACTTGACCGCGTTCGACAGCAGGTTGAGCAGGCACTGCTTCATCGCCCGCTCGTCGGCCCAGATGCGCAGCCCCTCCTCCGGCGGCTCGACCACCAGCGCCACCTGGGTCTCGCGCGCGCGCTCCGCGACCATGCGCGCGACGCTCGCCAGCAGCGGCCCGACCGCCACCTCGTCCTCGTGGATTTCCAGCTTGCCGGCCTCGATCTTCGACATGTCGAGCACGTCGTTGATGATCGACAGCAGGTGCAGCCCGCTCGAATGGATGTCGTGCGAGTATTCGAGATAGCGCGGGTTGCTCATCGCCCCGAGATGCTCACCGCTGAGAATTTCCGAAAAGCCGATGATCGCGTTGAGCGGCGTGCGCAATTCGTGGCTCATATTGGCGAGGAATTCGCTCTTGGCGCGGTTGGCCAGCTCGGCCTGGGCCCAGGCGTGAGCCATCGTCGCCTCGGCCTGCTTGCGCTCGGTGATGTCCGAATAGAGCGAGACGACGCCGCTCGGCATCGACCGGCGGCGGATCTGCAAGACCCGCCCGCTGCTCATCACCCGCTCGCGCACGGTCGGCAGGTTGCGGTAGAAGCTGGCGATGCGCTGGCGCACCGCCTCGTCGGTCACCTCGGTCTGGCCGAAATCGCCGCGCGCCATCTGCAGGCGCAAAATCTCGTACAGCGTCGTCGTTCCGGCGGCGAGGGTGTCGGGCAGGTCGAGCAGTTCGACAAAGCGCGAGTTCCAAGCGACGAGGCGCCCGTCATTGTCGAAGACGCTGAGCCCCTCGCCCATGTTTTCGAGGGTGTTTTGCAGCAGCGTGCTCTGCTGCTTCAGCCGCTCTTCGCTGGTCTGCAATTCGGCGGTGGCGCGCTGCTGGCGGTTGAGCGCGCGCACCATCAGCCCGGTCAGGCAGCCGGCGGTGACCGCGAACACGACGAACCCGATCGCGGTGGTCACGCATTCCCCGTACCAGCGCGTCAGGATTTCGGCATGGGTGCGCGAGGCGGAGATCAGCAGCGGCCGCGCCGGCACCCAGCCGAAGGCGCGGATGCTGGGGCTGCCGTCGAACGACTGGGAGCGGGCGATGACGCCGAGGCGGCTCTTCGCCGCGGCCGCGAGCAGCCGGTCGGCATAGACCGGGCGATGGCCGATCTGATCCTCGAGATGCGGCTCGCTGGCGATCAGCGTGCCGTCGTCGGCGAGCAGCGAGACGCGCACCCCGCTCTTGGCGACGACCGCGTCGAAGTAATCGGTGAAGACCGCGGTCGGCACCTCGGCGGCGATGACGCCGATGACGTTGTCGCCGCGCATCAGCGGCCGGCTCATCATCACCGACCAGCCGCCGGTCGCGGCGCTGTGCTCGGGCCGGCCGATAAACAGGGTCGGCTGGTCGGCACTGCGGTGCGCCTTGAAGAACGGCGCATCGGCGTAATCGCGCTTTGCCTGCGCGGCCGAGCTGGCGCTGTTGACCAGCCGGCCGTTCAGATCGAAGAGCTCGATGTCGCGGACCACCAGGGTCTGGTCGTTGAACTGGCGCAGCACGGTCTTGACCGCGCGGGAGTCGAGCGGCGCATCGGGCTCCAGCGCGGCGAGCGTGCGCTCGACCCCGAGCAGGGTGGCGTCGACCTCGAAGATCGAGCGGTTGGTGCCGGCCTGGGTCGAGCGGGCGATCGATTCGAGGGTGGCGGAGGCGTCTTCGAGCGCCTGGCGATACGAGCGGAACAGCGCGCCGGCGCTGCTGGCGCCATAACCGACGACCAGGCTGAGGCACAGCACGACCATCGCCTGCTGCAGGCGGATTCGCCTCAGAAAGCCGGGGAGGCGCACGGACGGCGGCATCGCCGGGCTCAACGGACCGCCGCGACGGTCATATCGAAGAGCCGCCCGATCGTCGCGTTCCATTCGGCGACGCAATCGGCGCCGCAGCGCTCGGCCCAGCGCGGCATCACCGCATCGGTCAGCGAACGGCGCACCAGCTTGCGGTCCTCGTCGTTGACCGGAACCAGCGTCATGTGGCCCGGATCGCCCTTCGAGCAGCGGCCGAGGCCGGTCAGGCAGGCGATGCCCTCGTCGGTCTCCTGCACGGTCGCGTCCCACAGCCGGTCGGTCAGCCCGCCGAGCTCGTGCGTCAGGAAATCGCGCACCGAAGGCGGCAGGCGGCGCCAGGCGGTCAGGTTGGCGAGCAGGACGTAGGGGCCCCAGCTCACCGTGACCGGGATCAGGTGGGTGGTGGCGTTCTGCAGGCCGAGGCGGTAGCCCGACATCGCTGCGGTGATGGCGCAATCGACGACGTGCTTGTGCAGCCCTTCCATGACCCCGTCGAACGGGATCATCACCCCGGTGCCGCCGAGCCCGGCGACGAAATCGCCGTGCATCGCGCTGGCGACGCGGACCTTGACCCCTTTCAGGTCGGCGAGCCCGGAGACCGGGCGGTTGCAGAACACCACCTGGGCCGGATAGCTCCAGATCGCCAGCATCTCGATGCCGTAGCGGGTGCGGTAGAGCTCGCGCAACGTCGGCAGATAGGCGGCGATGCTGTCGCGCAGCGCGGCGGTGTCAGGGTTGAGCCCGGCGAGATCGACCGCCGCGGCCTCCGGGTCCTCGCTGGCGATCTGGCTCAGCGAGACGGTGCCGATCGGGATCGCGCCGAGGCGGATGAAGCCGAGCAGCTCGGCGCCCTTGATGCCGGCGCGGTCCCACGGGATCACCTCGGCGGTGACGCGGCCGTTCGAGTGCTCGGCCAGCTCCTTGCTCCAGAACGGCTCCTCGTAATTGCGGTACTGCACCGTCGCGCCGAGGCCGCCGACCACCTTCAGGTGGATGTTCGGCAGCTCCTCGGCCGACGCCGGAAGGGCGGCGACCAGCGACAGCAACGCGACGGCCCACCAGCGCATCGATCCGCTCCTCGCGAATGGTGCGCATTTTATGGACCCGCCGCGGTTAACATTACGTTACGGTCGGGCCGTCGCGGCCGGGCCGGCCTCAGCCGCCGGTCAGGATCAGCGCGTCGAGCGCGGCCACGCCCTGCCCCTCGGGGCGCACCAGCAGCGGGTTGATGTCGACGCTGGCGAGCCGCCCGCGATGCGCGGCGGCGAACAGCGACAGGCGCGACAGCGCCTCGGCGAGCGCGGCGAGATCGGCCGGCGGCTGGCCGCGCGCGCCCTTGAGGATCGCGGCGCCGCGCAATTCGGCGATCATCGCGCGCGCCTCCTCGATGCCGAACGGGGCGATGCGGAAGGTGACGTCGCGCAGCACCTCGACAAAGATGCCGCCGAGCCCGAGCATCACCACCGGGCCGAACACGGCGTCGTCCTGGACCCCGAGGATCATCTCGACCCCGCCCTTCAGCATCGGCGAGATCAGCACCCCGTCGAGCCGCGCCGCCGGGGCGCGCGCCCTGACCCGCGCCATCAGCGCGTCGAAGGCGCCGGCGGCCTCGCCCGCCGGCACGTCGAGCATGACGCCGCCGACCTCGGTCTTGTGGGTGATTTCCGGCGAGACGATCTTGAGGACGAGGCGCTCGCCGAGGCCGGCGGCGGCGGCAGCCTCGGCGGCGCTGGTGGCGAGGCGCTCTTCGAGAACGGGGATGCCGGCCTCTTTCAGGATGCGCTTGGCGTCGTGCTCGCTGAGCGGGCCGGCCGGCAGCGGCGGCATCGCGGGCACCGGCGGCGCCGGCAGCGGCGGCGTCGCCAGCCGCTCGGCGCAGCGCGTCGCCGCGGCGACCGCCGCGACCGCGCGCCAGGGGTCCTCGAACAGGCCGATGCCGGCGGCCTCGTAGCGGCGCTGCATCTCCGGGCTGGCGATCGCCGACAGCGCGACGTAGCGGTCGGGATAGCGCGCCACCGCCGAAGTGACCGATTTGAACAGCGGCTCGGCCATCTGCGGCGACGACGCCCAGGTGGTGAAGAAGCCGACCATCGCCGGAAAGTTCTCGCGCCCGAACAGGAGGTCGAAGCCCTTGTCGAGGATGGTCGGGTCGTTGAGCGCCTGCGCCGTCACATCGACCGGGTTGCGCGGCGCCGCGAACGGAACCCAGCTCAGCACCTGCTTCTGCGAGTCCTCGGCGAGCGGGGTCAGCTCCAGCCCTTCTTCCTCGGCGGCATCGGCCATCAGCACGCCCGCCCCGCCCGACATCGTCACCACCGCAAGGCGGCGCGAGGACGGCAGCCGGCCGCGGGTGCAGGCATAGGCGATCTCGACCAAATCTTCCGGGGTCTTGGCGCGCTCGACGCCAAGCTGGCGCAGGGCGGCATCGTAGACCGCGTCGCTGCCGGCGAGCGAGGCGGTGTGCGAGGCGGCGGCGGCGGCGCCGACGGCCGAGCCGCCGACCTTCATCGCGATGACCGGCTTGCCGTTGGCGCGGGCGCGGGTCACCGCCTCGGCAAAGCGGGCGCCGTCCTGGATCGCCTCCATGTAGCAGGCGATCGCCACGGTATCGGGATCGTCGGCGAGGAACGAGATGCCGTCGGCGACCTGGACGTCGGCCTCGTTGCCGGTCGACATCCACACCCCGACCGCGATGCCGCGGCGCGCGGTCAGCGCCAGCAGATGGGTGCCGAAGGCGCCCGACTGGGTGACCATGCCGAGCGGCCCGGCCGGGGTCGGCCCCTCTTCGAGAAACGACGAGAAGGTCGGGGTGTGGCCGATGCGCATGTTGAACAGGCCGAGGCAGTTCGGCCCGCACAGCCGGATCGCATGGTCGCGGGCGATGCGGGTGACGGTGTCCTGCAGAGCGCGGCCCTCGGCGCCGATCTCGGCAAAGCCGGCGGTGAACATGACGACGCCCTTGACCCCCTTCGCGACGCAGGCCTGCATCGCCTCGAGCGCGAGATTGGCCGGCACCGCGATGACCGCGCACTCGACCGGCCCCGGCACCGCCGCGAGATCGGGATAGGCGGGGATGCCCTGCACCGTGTCGCGCGTCGGGTTGATCGGGTAGAGCGCGCCCTTGTAGCCGGCCTCGCGGTAATAGCGCAGCGAGCGCCCGCTGATCCGGGTCGGGTCGTTGGAGGCGCCGAAGATCGCCACCGAGCGCGGCGCCAGGAGCGGGGCAAGCGGATGATCGGGCATGGTCGGGATATCGCGATGACGGAGAGAGCGCTCATCCTTCGGGCAAACGCCGGTGAGTGCAAGCGCAGAGCGCGGCTAACCCGCCAGCTCCGCGAGCATGGCGACGGTGACCGGCTTGTAGGGGGCGCGCGGGCGGTAGGCACCGATCTCGGCGATCGGGCGGCCGAGCGTCTCGGCCATCAGCGCGGCGACGACGGGGCCGCACAGCCGGCCCTGGCACGGGCCCATGCCGCAGCGGGTGAAGGCCTTGGCCTGGTTCGGGCCCTGCGCGCCGAGCCGGGCGGCGCGGCGGATCATGCCGGCGGTCACCTCCTCGCAGCGGCAGACGATGACGTCGTCCTGCGGCGGGGCGAGGACCGATCGCGGCGGCCGGGTCAGCGCCTCGAGAAACGGGCGGAAGGCGCGTTCGCGAGCGAGCGCGGAGCGGATCGGTGCGGCGCGGCGGTCGCGTTCCGCCGCGTCGATGCGGCCGAGCCGGTGCGCCGCCGCCAGCGCGGCGAGCCGGCCCGACAGGACCGCCGCGGCGGCGCCGGCGATGCCGCCGCCGTCGCCGGCGACCGAGACGTTGGCGAGGCTGGTGCCGCCCCACTCGTCGAGCACCGGGCGCCAGCACCATTGCGCCGCGTCCCAGGCATGCGCGAGCTGCAGCGCGCGGCCGATCTGGGTGTCGGGGATGACGCCTTCGTGCAGCAGCAGCAGGTCGCAGGCCAGTTCGCCGCCGTCCCAGGCGACCGCCTCGACCCGGCCGCGGCCGACGGCGCGCAGGCCGCGCACGCCGCGGCGCAGCGGAATCCCGGCCAGCCCCGGCGCGGCGAGCAGGCGCAGCCCGCGGGCGAGGCTGCGCCAGCCGGCGAGAGCGGCGCCGGCGAGCCGGGCGGCGGCGCGGCGGTTGCCGGCGGGCGCGGTGTCGAGCAGCGCGGCGGGCGGCGCCCCGGCGGCGGCAAGCTGGGCGGCGACGAGATAGAGCAGCGGCCCCTGCCCGGCCAGCACGGTGCGCCCCTCCGGCACCAGGTCGGCGCTCTTCAGCAGGATCTGGGCGGCGCCCGCGGTCATCACCCCGGGCAGGGTCCAGCCGGGGATCGGCACCGGCCGTTCGAGCGCGCCGGCGGCGAGCAGGATGTGCCGCGCCCGCAGCGCCGCGCCGCGCCCGTCCCGGCCGAACGACACGGTGCCGTCGGGATCGATGTGCCACACCGCGGCGCCCGGCAGATAGGCCGCGCCGCTGGCGCGGAAGGCGGCGACCAGGTCGCGGCCGGCGAGATAGTCGGCGCCGAGCGGGCTGTCGGGCGCGGCGCGCTCGACCGCACGGTAGATCTGCCCGCCGGGCAGGTCCTGCTCGTCGAGCACGGTGACGGCAAGGCCGAGCTCGGCGGCGAGAACCGCCGCCGCCATCCCCGCCGGGCCGGCGCCGACGACGGCCAGTTCCGCGGTCATGCGGGACCCGCCCGGCGGCGGCCGCGCTGGCGGGCGATGCGCATGCCGGGCCGGACCGCGACCATGCAGCTCTGCCGGTTGGGCACGCCGTCGATCTCGGCGAGGCAGTCGAAGCACACCCCCATCAGGCAATAGGGCGCGCGCGGGGCGCCGGAGACCGGGGTGTCGCGGGTCGCGCCGATGCCGGCGACGAGCAGGGCGGCGGCGGCCGAGGCGCCGTGCGGCACCAGCACGGTGCGCCCCTCGACCGTCACCGCGACGGTCGCGGCGGCGGCGTCACGCCGCGTCGTGAACATCGAACCGCCTGGCCGAGAACGGCGCCAGCGCCGGGTCGAGCGCGCCGGCGGCGACCATCGGGGCGAACAGCAGGGCGTGCGCGCCGGCAAGAGTGACGCCGCTGTGGCAATTGGCGGTGAAGGCGCCGGGAAACGCCTCGGACTGGTCGTAGATCGGCACCCCGTCCGGCGGCATCACCCGCAGCGCCGCCCAGGCGCGCACCACCTGCAGTTCGGCCAGCCACGGAAACGACCGCGCGGCGCGCTGCGCCATCGCCGCCATCACCGCCGGACGCTGGCCGGTGTCGAAGCCGACATCCTCCTGGCTGTCGCCGATCATGATGCCGCCTTCGAGGGTCTGGCGCACCGTCGTCGTCGGCATCGCCAGCACCCGGCCGGCCCGCTCGGTGACGAGAATCTGGCCGCGCTGCGGCCGCACCGGGGCGCTGAGCCCGAACAGCGGCGCCAGCTCGGCATTGCCGAGCCCGGCGGCGAGCACGATCCTGGGCGCGGCGACGCGGTCCTCGCCGCTGCCGATGACGAACTCGTGCGGCGCCACCCCGGCATAGCCGACCGTGCGGTTGGGCAGGTAGGTGCCGCCGCCGGCAACAAACCCCTTGTGCAGCGCATGCAGCAGGGCGAGCGAGTTGACGTGGCCGTCATAGCGGGTGAACGAGGCGCCGCTGACCGCGGGTCCGATGCCGGGCAGCAGCTCGGCGACGGCGGCACGGTCGAGCATCTCGTATTCGAAGCCGAAATTGCCGCTTTCCGCCTGCAGGCGCTGCATCATCGCGGCGCGCGCGGCGAGTTCCTCGTCGCCGAGGCAGAGATGCAGCCCGCCCGGCCGCTCGTGCCCGACGGCGATGCCGGTGCGGGCAAGCAGCTCGGCGGCGAGCGCCGGCCAGGCATCGGCCGAGGCGCGGGTCCAGCGCTGATAGTGCGGCGCGCCGAGCCCTTTCGACTGCACCCAGACCAGGCCGAAATTGCCGCGCGAGGCGCGGAAGGCGACGTCGCCCTCGTC
>Ga0070734_10004755_pt1 | contig 12622 bp, 8 predicted proteins | sample Coa_R1_8_FD_66444 | JGI IMG/M metagenome (GOLD analysis project Ga0070734, IMG submission 66444) | Surface soil microbial communities from Centralia Pennsylvania, which are recovering from an underground coalmine fire - Coalmine... | ecosystem: Environmental > Terrestrial > Soil > Unclassified ...
ATGACGCATCTTGTTTTTCGATGGCCCAAAACCCTCGCGCCGCGCGCCGAAGTCGCATAACTTCATCCGCTTAGCGCCTACCCACCTCCCAACACAAAAAACACGATATGCGTCGGAACCCATCCTCTCCGAAAAATTCCTAGCTTCGTTTTTGAAACTTTGCCGATCCTCCCGTCACCGCACTATCGCCCAATCTTCCGCACTTCCCCACGAATACGCAACGCCCACATACCACCTGTCGGCACTGTTGTAACCCGACATCCAATCGGGTTTCGTTATACAATCCAAGTTCAAACACGAAGGGAAAACATGGTAAGGACTCTCTCCACCGCGACCCTGCTGATCGCCGGCACTATGCATATGAACGCTGCTCCAAAAACTGTCGAAGCCGACTTCGGAAAAATGCCGGACGGCACTCCGATCCGCATCTACACGCTGACCAACCAAAAAGGCGTCGAGGCCCGGATTACCAATTACGGCGGGCGCATCGTGTCGCTCAAGACGCCCGACCGCAATGGCGCATCCGCCGACATCGTCCTGGGATTCGATTCGCTCGACGGATATATTCAAAACCCCGGCCCGTTCTTCGGCACGCTGGTCGGCCGCTACGCCAATCGCATCGCGCATGCCAAGTTCACTTTGGATGGCCACGAGTACCAGTTGCCGAAAAACGATGGCGAGAACACGTTGCACGGAGGCACGCATGGACTCGATAAATATGTCTGGACTCCGCGCGTTCTATCCGACGGCGGCTTAGAGCTTACCGTATCGAGCAAAGACGGCGACCAGGGATTCCCGGGCGATCTCAAGGTCACGGTCGTGTACCATCTCACTGATACGAACGATCTGAAGATCGACTACTCCGCCACCACTGACAAAGACACCGTGGTCAATCTCACCAATCACTCGTACTTCAATTTGAAAGGCACCGGAGACGGCGACATTCTCGGTCATCAGATCCACATTAATGCCGACCGGTTCACGCCCGTGGATGCCGGACTGATTCCGACCGGCGAGTTGCGGCCGGTCGCTGGAACGCCGTTTGATTTTCGGAAATCGACGGCCATTGGAGCGCACATCGGCGATAGCGATGAGCAGATCAAGCTCGGACGCGGCTACGACCACAACTGGGTGCTCAACCGAAAAGGCAACGGGTTGAGTCTCGCGGCACGAGTGGAAGAGCCGTCTACCGGCCGCGTGCTCGAAGTGCTGACTACGCAACCCGGCGTCCAGTTCTACACCGGAAATTTCTTAGACGGCACCATCAAAGGCAAGGGCGGCAAGGTCTACAAGCACCGTTATGGATTCTGTCTCGAGACGCAGCACTTTCCGGATTCGCCCAACCAACCGAAGTTTCCCAGTGTGGTTTTGAAACCGGGCGCAACATTCCATAGCACAACTGTTTTTCGCTTCTCGACAGCAAGTAAGTGATCGCGTGCTCGATGCTATAATCGAGCGAAACGTGACTCCAGTTTGTGCCAAGTCCTATTGGGACCATGCGGCCCGCTCTTTTTCTGTACTTGGGCCGCCCTTAAAGCCCTCGCCCGAAGACATCCAATTTGCTGAAAACGCGGTATCGAACTGGTGCGCGGAACATCCCGCAAGAGCGCCTCAGGCACTGCTTTTGGGGGTAACGGCCGAGATCGCGGCCATGCGTTGGCCGGAGGGTTCTTCGCTGCTGGCGGTGGATAATTCGTTCGCGATGGTCCAGACAGTATGGCCCGGAAATGTTCTAAACAAACGCCGCGTAGTCTGTGGGGACTGGTTGGAGCTGCCCCGCGCATCCGGCTCCTGCGACATCGTAGTCGGCGATGGATCGATGAACTGCCTCCGGTATCCGGACGGCTTCCGCGCCCTCGCGCGTAGCATCCGGCGCATTCTGCGTCCCGATGGCGTCCTGCTGCTGAGGAGCTTTGTACTTCCCGAAGTCAAGGACTCTCTGGAACAAACCTTTGCGGACTTGTTTAATCGAAAATTTCCCACGGTAAACCATTTCAAGTACCAGTTGTTGATGGCTATGCAGCGCAGCGCCAAACAAGGGATCGCGGTGGAAGATGTTTATCGCGAGTGGGCGCGCCGGAAAATTAACAAAGACGAGTTGCTCACTCTGACCGGGTGGGAGCCGCAATCGTTGCAATCCATTGAGCTGTACAAAGATCAAGATGTGGTTCACACATTTCCCACCGTGGCCGAATTGCGCTCCGTTCTCGCCGAGTTCTTCGACGAAGTCTCAATGTCCACACCGGGCTATTTTCTGGGCGACCGCTGCCCCAGCTTCGTCTTGGCGCCGCGCGCGGGAGTGCCGCGTTGACCGATTTGCTTTACCCGCTGACGTCTCTTCAGAGAACCATGGTGCTGGCATCCCAGCGGGCGCCGCAGGCGGGCGCCTATCTGCTGCAGTATGTGTGCGACATGCCAGAGGACGTGGATGCCTCGCTGCTCCAAAAAACGTGGCTCACCATTGCCGCGCGCCACGCCGCTTTTCGCGCAAGCGTGGTAACCACCCACGATGGTCAACTCCGCCTCAAAGTGAATGAGCATCCAACCGGGCGATGGACAATTCTCGATTGGAGTCATCTCTCCCAGGAACAGCAGAACGCGCAGTTTGCGGAGTTCTTGCGCCGCGATTTCGAAAAGGGCTTCGACTTTGCGGATGGTCCGCCAACGCGCTTCGCGCTGATTCGCTTCGGCCAGGCCCATTACAAGTTCGTCTGGCTTTTTCATCATGTCGTGATGGACGGCCGGTCGCTCGCGCTCTCCTGGAAAGAATGGTTCGGACTCTACGACGCGCAGCGAGCGGGAGAAACGCTGGAATTCGCGCAGGCCATGGATTTCCGCGATCACATTCAGTGGCTGCAGCAGAAGGATCTGAAGCCGGATGAACAGTTCTGGCGCGAATATCTCGCGAATCTTTCGCAGAGCACCGATTACATCACTGATCGCATTCGTCCGCCACACGACATTCCTCAGCAAGGCTTCGCGAAAGAGCATGTCGAGTTTTCCGAAAAGCTCACCGATGAAGTGGAACAGTTCGCGAAAAGCCACAATCTCACGGTCAACACCTTGGTGCAAGCCGCGTGGGCTCTTTTGCTGGCCCGCTACAGCGACCGCTCGGACATCGTGTTCGGCGCTGCTCGCGTCTCGCGCCAATCTTCCGCTGCAGGCACGGCGCCCCTAGTCGGAGTTCTGATGAACACGGTACCGATCCGCATCCGGGTGTCGCCGGACACGCCCTTACTCACCTGGCTCCGCCAGATTCGTGAGCAGTGGATCACGCTGCGCGATTACGAACACACGCCGACGGACAGAATTTGGGAGTGGAGCGGACTGCCTGCTGGCATGCCGCCCTACGACAACGTACTCATCTACGAAAATCGCGTCTTTGCGGATAGCATGCGGCGGCTTGGCGGAAAATGGCAGCATCGCAGCATCACGCGTACGCAACGGACCGATTCTCCGATGACACTGGTCGCGAACGGGCGGCCGCGAATGTTTCTGGAAATCGTCTACAACCAGAGCCTGTTCGGCCGCGATCTGATTTTCGGCATGACGCAGCACTTGCATGCCCTTTTCCAGCGGTTCGTCGCACATCCCGAAAGACCGCTTTGGGATTTGAGCATGCTCACGGAATCCGATGAGCGTCTGCAGCGCGAAGTCAATCGCACCGGGATCGATTATCCACAAGACATTTGCGTTCACCGGCTCTTCGAACAGCAGGCCGAGCGAATTCCAGATCACTTGGCGTTCGATTCCCCCAGCGGAGTCGTGACATATCGTGAAGTAAACCAACGCGCGAACCGGCTGGCCGCTTTCCTGCGGGCAAAAAGCGCCGGGGCCGAAGATTTTGTCGCAGTCTGCATGCAGCGGTCGCCGGAAGCGGTGCTGGCGGTTCTTGGAGTCGCAAAATCCGGTGCTGCGTTTCTTCCGCTCGACCCTCGTTTGCCCCAAGAACGGCTGATGGCCATGCTGCAGGACGCCCGCCCCAAGTTTGTTCTTGCGGACCAGACCAGTTACGCGAAGCTAAGCGCTTATGGACCGGCAGTCCTCAACTGGAACGACCTTGCAGCGGAACTTGCGGTGCAGTCCTTCGAGAATCTGCCGGATATCGCCGCGCCGCACAACGCGGCGTACGCCATCTACACCTCGGGTTCCACCGGTGCACCGAAAGCCGCCGTCATCACGCATACAAGCTTGGTGAATTACGTCCTCGCGGCCGGGCGCGTGTACGATATCTCAGATCGCGACCGCCGCCTGCAATTCAGTTGGATGGGTGCGGACTTCTTCGTCGCCGAGGTCTTCAACAATCTAAGCGCGGGCGCTACGCTGGTTTTTTGCCTGGATCAGCAAGGAAATTCTGTCACAGAATTTCTCCGGCTGCTCGACGAGCAGCGCATCACCATTACGGGAATGCCGAGTTCCTGGTGGCATGAATGGGTGCGCTCGTTTTCCACGAACGGATTCACGCCGCCACGATCTCTTCGCATAGTGGTTACTGGAATGGAGCAGGTAAATCCGGAGGCGCTCCAAGCCTGGAAGCGCGAAGTTGGCACTCGCATTCGCTGGTTCAACGCCTATGGGCCCACCGAGACTACCTGCACGTCCACCATTTATGAAGCCGGCACGTCCGATTGGGAAGGCGAACGGTATGTTCCAATCGGCAAGCCAGTCGCGAATACGCAGGTGTATGTTCTGGACCGCCAGCAGAAGCCGGTTCCCGCCGGCGTTCCGGGCGAGCTTTATATCGCCGGCACAGGCGTCGGACGCGGCTACCTGAATTCGGCGGAACTTACACAGCAACGATTTCTGCCGGACCCATTCAGCAACGATCCGGCAGCGCCCATGTATCGCACCGGCGATCAAGTATTTTCCCTGCCCGACGGCAATCTCGTTTTCCTCGGAAGATTGGACCGCCAGGTAAAACTCCGCGGCTTCCGCATCGAACTCGACGAAATCGAAACCGTCGTGCGAAAACATCCAACAGTGCGCGAATGCGCCGTGGTTGTGCGGGAGGAACGGCTGATTGCGTACGTGTCGCCCGTCAACGGCGCGGATCCGGAAGTGCAACACCTGCGTCGGCACGCGTCCGCGCATCTCGCGACGCACATGATTCCCGCGACATTCGTCGTGCTCCCGAAAATGCCGCTGACGTTGAGCGGCAAGATCGACCGGCAGTCTTTACCTTCTTTCGATCCGGCACTCCTGGCCGCCGGGCAGGAATTCAAAGAAGCATCCACTCCCACCGAGAAACTGATGGTCGCCTTGTGGCAGCAGGTTCTCGGCGTAGTTGTGACGGATGCCACAGCGAACTTCTTTGAGCTGGGCGGTGACAGTTTGCGCGCCGCGCAACTGATTCTACTGATCCAGCAGCAATTCGGCAAGGAGTTTCCTTTCGCTACACTCCTCCGCGCGCCCACCATTCAGCGCATTGCTGCCATTCTGGATTCGGACGAAGCCGAACACACTGAAACTTCGGAAGGCTGGGATGCCGTGTTCCCGCTGCAGATCCAAGGTTCGCTCGCTCCGTTCTTCTGCCTTTCGCCTACGCTCCAAGGCCCGTATTGTTACCGTCATTTGTCGAAGCAGCTCGGAACCAATCAGCCCTTCTACGTCGTGCGCGTGCTTCCCAAAGAAGGCGAGCGCGTCCCCACTATCGAAGAATTAGCGGAGCGCACGATTCAATCCATCCGGGTAACCAAGCCGCACGGCCCGTACGTTTTGGCCGGTTACTGTTTCGGCGGATCCATCGCGTTTGAAGCCGCGCGCCAACTCACTTCCATGGGCGAAGAAGTTCGAATGATTGTGCTGTTCGACACGGCCGCGCCCGGATATCCCAAAGTCGTCCGCGAGCATCGGCGCAAATGGCGCCAGCTGCGCGATGTCGTCATCGGAAGTTCCGACGAAAAACTCGGAGTGCGTGAAATCCTTGCGCACTTGGACACAACCAGCCAGATGATCAAGCGGAAAGTGATGGGCAAAACCGAGCGGCAGATCGCGCGGTATGAATTAGCGGTCCTAGCCCCGCCCGTGGAGTCCGTGGATAAATGGCAGCTCCGTTGCGCCTACATGTACGAAGTGAAGCCGACCGATATTCCGGTTGCGCAGTTCGTCGCGCAACACCAGACGATTAGCACGCGAATTCTAGATGATCCGCGCCTGGCTTGGCGGGAAATCTGTACCGGCGATTTTCACTTGCATCACGTCAGTGGCTCACACGGAACGCTCTTGGGCGAAAACGGCGCTCCCGAAATCGCGCGTCTGATTTCCGGGCTCCTCGAAAACGCCGAGCCGAAAAAAATGTCGGGCGCGGCCGGCGGATCTATTTCTTAAACGGTACAAACTTCAGCGACGACTGATTCAACGCATAGCGCAACTGCGATGGCTCCGGACCATCGTTGTACTCATACCCAAGATGCCCATCGCAACGTTTGCACATCACGTCGACCCGCTTGGGTTCTTCCACAACATCTACAAAGGTGTAGATGTTTTCTTCGGCGATCGGCGCCGAAAAACACGCGAATCCGCTCTTGCTATCGAATTTTGCCGTGGAGCTGAACACCGCGGTTCCACAACACAGGCAGCGGTAAATACCGGGGTCATGCAGCTTGAAGTAGTTTCCGTAATACGGAAGGTCGCTGGTGTGTTTGCGCGTCACATAGAATTGCTGCAGCGTGAGAAGCTTGCGCCACTCCGCTTCGGTGTGGGCGATTTTCTTCACGCGCACCACCCCGGTTTTTTCGCCGGCGTCGTTAAATTCCACGATGCTGACTTCGTCTTCGTCGGCAGCGAGCGCGAATGGAAGCGCTGCGCCAAATGACAGGCTTTTTATCAGTGATCTTCGTGTAATCGTCATTTCGAACTATCCGGCAAGTGGATCGGCGCTTCACTTGCGTCGTGGCCGGCATAGACCGTTTGCAAAGTATTTCCCAGATATCCCATCTCCTGGTGGATTCCGATGCTGGACGTGTAATAAGCAAACGCCGTCGCGGCTTTGAGCTGAGTGAAAAAATGCTCCACCGGCTTCTTCGGATTTTTCTCGTTCTGTGCCATGCGCGACACCACCGCTACCCGTTGCTTAGGGGAAGCTTCGAGAAACGGCTTGTGATTCAGCTCGTGGCTAAGGGAGTCCACCAGCTTCAGCCCTTCGCGGAACTTCTGGCGCGGTTCGTCTTCAAAGGCTTCCGACAGTGACTTGTCCATGTAAACCGCCACTTTCGCCGCCTTCGCGCCCGGCGAGTGGCCATCGGTGGGGATGATAATTTCGGTCAGCTCATCCAACATCTGAAACTCGGGCGGAGTGAAAAACAACGGCTTCACTTCGACGCTCGCCGCCGCGATCGCGGGGGCCGCTACCGCGGCAGCCGCGATTTTGATCAGCTCCCGCCGGGAATGTCCTTCCATTACACGTTCCCCTTTCTCAATTCGTCCGCGATGTGATCGCAGGAGCGCCAGGCCAGCGCCATGATGGTCCATGTCGGATTCTGGCAGGACGCGCTCACGTGGCTCGATCCATCCACTACCAATAGATTCTTGACATCGTGTGATTGCTGGAATTGGTTCAGCACCGAAGTCTTCGGATCGTTTCCCATCCGCGCCGTTCCCAGCTCGTGAATCGACCAGCCTTCGGTCAAAATCTCACGATTCACCGAAACTACTTCGATCCCGGCTGCCTCGAACATTTCCTTTGCGGATACGGCCATGTCCGCGGCCATCTTCTTTTCGTTATCGCCGAAGCTGTAGTTGAAGCGGAGCACCGGCACGCCCCACTTGTCCTTCACATCCGGATCGATGCTCACAGCGTTTTCGTAGCGTGGAAGAACTTCGCCAAACGCTCCCATGCTGATGTAGGCGCCGGCGTAATCGCGCACAGCTTTTTTGTAGCTGCTGCCGAATCCCAGCGTCTCGAAGGCGTTGCCCGGGATCATGGTTGTCCCGCTGCTGCCTTCGAATCCGTAGCCCCGAATGAAATTCGATTGTTTGTCTTTCAAATTCCGGAAACGCGCCAGATAGAAACTGCCCGGGCGGCCGTCGTCCAGCGTGCGCGGCTTGCCGACCAGGTCTTTCACCAGGCCGTTGATTCCCGGTCCCATGATGTGCTCGCAGAAATTATGCCCGACGTGATTGCTGGAATTGCCGATGCCGTTCGGATGCTGGCTCGATTTGGACAGCATCATCAGCCGCGCCGATTCGAGCGTGGATGCACCTAAGATGACGACTTTCGCGCGAGCTTCGTACGTTTTGCCGGAATCCGTATCGATGAAATTGACGCCGCGCGCCTTGCCGCTCACCGGATCGACGGTCACTTCGTAAACCGTGGAATTGGGCCGCAACGTGAGGTTTCCCGTGTCCATGGCCGGACGGATCAGCCCGGTCGGCGAGTCGAATGCAGCGTGGATATCGCATCCGCCGGCGCGCCGGTCGCAAGCGCCTCGTCCGAAACATTTGCTCCGGTATTTGTTGTGCTTCAATCCATCGGTGGTGACGCCCGCGCGATACGGAGTTAGCACGCGGCCCATCTTGGCGAGCTCGCTGCGCAGCTTCAATTCCGACGCAGTGAGCTTCACCGGGCGCTGGAACAGGCCGTCCGGCAAATAAGGCAGATTCTCCTTATACCCAGAAATTCCGAGGTACAAATCGACTTTGTCGTAGTAGGGCGCTATGTCGGCATAGGAGATTGGCCAATCTTCGCCGTAGCCGTCGCGCGATTTGGCTTTGAAGTCATAGTCGGAAAGCCGCAGCGCGAGCCTTCCCCAGATGTTTGTCTTGCCGCCCACGCAACGCGCTCGCACCCAGGCGTACTTGGTGCCGGTATAAGGATGATCCTTTTCATCGACGACAATGTTTTTGCTGTAATCTGGACCATTCCAGCCTTGGACGTAAGATTCCACATGCGGATACTTGGAGTCTTTGGCGTACGGCGGGTTGCGGACGTTGTATTCGTTCATCCCCAACGGATGATAACCGGGAGGCATCTCACCGCGGCGCGGATGATCGTACGGCCACTCGAGCGACTTTAGCTCTTTCGTGGTATCCAGTTGCTTGCCGGCTTCGAGCAGCAACACCTTCATGCCTTGCGACGACAGAACGTACGCTGCCATCCCGCCAGCCGCCCCCGATCCAACGACAATTGCGTCGTAAACATTTTTGAGATCAACCTGCGGACCGGGCGGGTTTGGGTTCTGCATAACACTCTAGTTTAGCGAACTAGGCCGGAGCCGGCGTCGCTTACAATATCGTCAAGCTATGGCCACCTGCGACCGCGTGCGCGTCAAGTCCGTCAAGGTTCTTTCCGACGATTGGTACGTTCTCAAGAAAACGACTTTCGATTACCTGCGCCGAGACGGAACGTGGCAAACGCTCAACCGCGAAACATATGATCGTGGAAACGGCGCTGTGGTTTTGCTCTACAACCGCGAACATCGAACGGTAGTTTTGACGCGGCAGTTCCGCTACCCGGCGTTCGTCAACGGCTTGGAGGACGGCATGTTGCTCGAAGCCTGCGCCGGTCTTTTGGACGATGATGCACCGGACGCGTGCATCCAACGCGAGGCGGCGGAAGAGACCGGGTTTCAGATCGGGAATCCGCGCGGCGTTTTTGAAGCGTACATGAGTCCTGGATCGGTGACCGAAAAGCTCTTCTTTTATGTCGCCGAATATTGGCGCGATCAGCGCGCGGGCGAGGGCGGCGGCGATCACACCGAAGGCGAGGACATCGAAGTGGTGGAGCTACCCTTCGAGCGGGCTCTCCAGATGGTCGAGCGGGGCGAAATCATGGACGGCAAAACGATCATGCTGCTGCTATACGCGCAGTCCGCAAGCTTGCTTGAGTGATGCTAGACTTCGTGTCTATATGACGCGATTCCTGGTCGCTGCATTGCTCTGCTCGATTCAACTTACCGCTGACACATATCCGAGGCAGCCTGGCATCGATGCCCAGCACTACATCTTTAAGCTGGCGCTCAGCGATTCGACGGACGAAATTGTGGGCGAAGCCACGGTGGAGTTCCGATTCGTGCAAGATGGGGTCACCGAGATTGCGCTGGATCTTACCGCCTCGATGACAGTTAGCGACGTCAGCTCTGCCGGCGCGCGGCTCAAATTCACGCACCTGGCCGATCGGTTGCTGATCCGCGTTGCTTCCCCGCCCCGCGCCGGTGAACTGCGCCAATTCACTATTCGATATCACGGAACTCCAACGAGCGGTTTGCGGATCGGCGAGAACAGGTATCACGATCGGACATTTTTCAGCCAGAATTGGCCGGATCTCGCCCGGCAATGGGTGCCGATGATCGATCATCCGTACGATAAAGCCACCAGCGAGTTTTTTATCACCGCGCCCTCCAAATATCAGGTAGTAGCTAACGGTTTGCTTCAGGAAGAAACGGACCTTGGCGATGGCCGGCGTTTGACGCATTGGAAGCAGTCGGTACCGATCGCTTCTTGGCTGAATGCGATCGGAGTGGCGCAGTTCGCCTCGCGTAACTTTGCGCGCGTGCACAACATTCAGCTGCAAACCTGGCTGGATTATCAGGATCGCGATAACGGCATCGTCACGTTTGAAAATCCGGCGCGCGAGGCGATGGAGTTCTATGTCGATCACATCGGCCCGTTTCCGTATGAAAAGCTGGCGAACGTGGAAGCCGCGGGCGTAAACGGAGGCATGGAGCATGCGAGCGCCATCTTCTACGGGGAAAAGTCCGTCACCCAGGAACCCGCCTTTCGGCTGGTGGCGCACGAAATCGCGCATCAGTGGTTCGGCGATTCGGTCACGGAAAAGGATTGGGACGATGTTTGGTTGAGCGAAGGCTTCGCTACTTACTTTACGCTGCTGTGCGTGGAGCATTATCAGGGGCGCGATGCCTTTGTCGCCGGATTGAAGCAAAGCCGCGATCAGGTCTTCGCTACCGAGAAGAAGCTTCCGGGTGTCGCGATACGGCATGACAATCTCTCGGACATGAAGAAGGTGCTGAATCAGCTTGTCTATCAAAAGGGCGGCTGGACGCTGCATATGCTGCGCGGACAGATCGGCACGGACAAGTTTTGGGTTGGAATCCGCGAATACTACCGCCGATATCGCGACACGAACGCATCGACAGATGATTTTCGCAGAGTCATGGAAGAAACTTCCGGCGCGGATTTGAAGTGGTTTTTCGACCAGTGGTTGAATCGCGCCGGGTCGCCGGTCGTCGAAGGGAACTGGCATTACGATTTGGGTGGCAAAAAGATCGTCGTCGAACTCGCGCAGAAGCAATCGGGGGAAGCTTATCGATTGCCGCTGGAAATCGGTTACGGCGATCGCGTCGAGAAAGTAGAGATGACACAGAAAGCGCAGCGGTTCGAGGTTGGGGCTGATAATGAGCCGGCATCCGTGGCGCTTGATCCCAACACTTGGATCTTGATGGACGCGAAGTTCGCGGCGGCCGCTCATTAGCGTCCGCAAGTGGAAAGGCCGACGAGGGCGTCGGGCCGCGGACCAGGGGGTCCGCCCCACAAAACGCGCTTTCGTTCCTTTGGATGGATCGAACACAAAATGAGGAGAATCTCTTTAATTGCGTTCACACGAGTGTGAACGCGGCACGCAAAGTGCGTGCGCAACGGGGTACAGTGGTTCTCATGCTTTCCTGGCGACCAGTCACTCTCTTCTGTATTGCCGCAAGTTTGTTTGCGCAGACAAAGCCCGTTCCTCCGGCCGATTTCCCGAAGTGGGAAACACTCGGCGCGGGCGAGCTCTCGCCGGACGGCAAATGGCTCGCGTATTCCATCCGCCGCGTTTCTACGGACGAAGAGCTGCGCGTCGCGAGCGTTACCGGAGCGCGGAAAGACATGGTCGCGGCGTTTGGACGCCGGCCCGTGTTCTCGGACGATTCCAAATTCTTGGCCTACGTCATTGGCATTTCCGAAACGGAACAGGACAAGCTCAAGAAGGCCAAAAAGCCTATCGAAGACAAACTCGGAATCCTCAATCTTGCGACAGGCGAGACGTTGGTGATCGACAAGATATCCGGATTCGCGTTCAGCAAAGGCGGGCGATTCCTGGCGATGCGGAAGTATCCGCCGGAACCAACCCCGCCTCCGGCCGAAAAACCTAAAACGGCGGATTCGGCCGGCGCCACGCTTGTTGTGCGTGACCTTCAAACCGGCGCCGACGCGACATTTGGAAACATCTCTTCTTACGCGTGGTCCGAGGCCGGACCCGATATCGCGATGACTATCAGCGTCGAGGGCAAGACTGGGAACGGCGTTCAGGTCTTCAATCCGGGGAGCAATCAACTGCGCGTCCTCGATTCCGGCGCGGCGCTTTACAAAGGACTGGCGTGGCGGAAAGACAGCAGCGATCTCGGTGTTTTCAAATCGAAGACAGATGACAAATTCGAAGAGGATACGCACGTTCTGCTGGCGTGGAAGGATCTCAACCATAAGTACGAATTCGACCCGGCGACGAACACTGCGATACCGGCCGGCCAGCGGATCGTCTCTTTCCGTTCCCTGACGTGGTCCGACGACGGCTCGGCAATCTTCTTCGGAATCGCGGCATGGGAGCCGAAACCAGAAAAGCCTGCCGAGAAGGACAAAAAGACCGACGCCCCCGAGGAGGAGCAAGCCGAAGTGGATGTCTGGCACACGC
>Ga0070734_10004756_pt1 | contig 12621 bp, 10 predicted proteins | sample Coa_R1_8_FD_66444 | JGI IMG/M metagenome (GOLD analysis project Ga0070734, IMG submission 66444) | Surface soil microbial communities from Centralia Pennsylvania, which are recovering from an underground coalmine fire - Coalmine... | ecosystem: Environmental > Terrestrial > Soil > Unclassified ...
GTGCTATTCACCAAGCTTTTCGCCAGAGCGCGGATGATAGCCGTGAATAAAATCGCGCGCAGCCATCCGTTTTTTGCCCTCGGGCTGAACTTCGAGCAGTTCAAGCGCGGTGTTTTGCTTGCACCCTGCAAAAATGCCGTCACTTTCCACTATGATTTGGCCGGAGGGTATCGCACGGTCGCAGGCCGCAGCCTTCCATATATGGAAATTCCTGGCATGAAAGGTTGTGAAAGCGCCCGGCCAGGGCTGGAATCCGCGAAGGCGGTTGCAGATTTCATTCGCCGTCAAAGAAAAATCAATGCGCCCGTCTTCCTTGGTCAGTATCGGAGCGAGCGTTGATTTGGCATCATCCTGCGGATGCACGCGTATCGTTCCCGCCCGCAATGCAAGAAGGGTCTTCGCTAAAAGTTCTGCGCCCACGATGGCGAGGCGCGGGCCAAGCGTTTCCGAAGTGTCCTCCGCGTTGATAGCAAGCTGCTCCTGCGAAAGAATGTCGCCGGTATCGAGCCCCGCATCAATTTTCATGATGGTGACGCCGGTCATCGTCTCACCCCGTGCAATCGCCCACTGTATCGGCGCTGCGCCGCGATATTTGGGGAGAAGCGACGCATGGACATTGATATTGCCGAACTTCGGTAATTCGATCATCCATTGGGGAATAATGCGCCCATATCCGACGACGATAATTGCATCCGGCTTCAATGCCGTTAGAGCATCGCGAAATTCCTGATTATTTTTTATTTTATCCGGCTGCGTGATCGGTAAATCCAGCTTTAAAGCAGACTGCTTCACCGGAGAAAAAGCCAACTCCATTCCCCGTCCGCGTGGACGATCTGGCTGGGTCACAACCAGCGAAACGCGGAATCCCGACGCAACCAATTTTTCAAGAGAGGGAACAGCAAACTGTGGCGTACCGCAAAAAACGAGATTGAAGGATGACTCCACGAAAGAGTTTTACCACTGCCCGGCTTTGGCCAGTTTGCGAATCTTGCGTTTCATCAAGTCGCGCTTCAACGCAGAAATATGGCTGATATACAGCTTGCCATTGAGGTGATCTGTTTCATGAAGAAATGCGCGGGCCAGCAATTCTTCCCCGGTTTTTTCGTACCACTTGCCGTTAATGTCCTGCGCCCGGATCGTGACCTTGTTTGCCCGTGTGACCTCTTCTCGGAACTCTGGAATGCTCAAGCATCCCTCGCTGCCAGTCTGTTTTCCTTCGGTGTGAATAATTTTCGGGTTCGCCAGCACCAGTCTTGCATCCGGATCTTCTTTAAACGTGATGTCAATCACCGCCAAGTGTTTGGAAATGCCGATCTGTGGTGCAGCCAAACCGACGCCCCGCGCCGCATACATGGATTCAAACATGTCTTCGACGAGTTTTTTCAATTCGTCGTCAAATTTCGTGACTGGCGCGGCAACTTTTTCGAGAACCGGATCGCCAAACTTTACAATCGGATAAATCATTCGTTCTGCTTGCAACCTTTCACCACAAATATCTTGTTCGCTCAAAACTTTCTCAACTGCTCTTTATACCCTTCAAAATTCCGCTTCGTCTCCACCATCGAATCTCCGCCAAATTTTTCCAGTGCGCACTTCGCCAGCGTCAACGCGACCATCGCCTCCGCCGCCACTCCGGCCGCAGGAACCACGCACACATCCGATCGCTCATATGCCGCCTTTACTGGCTCCCGCGTCGCAAAATCCACCGACCCCAGCGGCCTTCGCAACGTCGAAATCGGCTTTAAATATCCCCGCACGCGAATCTCTTCGCCATTGGAAACTCCACCTTCAATCCCTCCGGCATTATTACGCGCCCGCGTAAAAGCTCCATCGTTATAACCGATCTCGTCGTGCACGGTCGATCCCATCGCACCCGCTGCCTGAATACCGCTTCCAATCTCGACCGCCTTCACTGCTTGCAATGACATCACTGCTCCCGCAAGCAGCCCATCCAATCGCTCATCCCACTGCGCGTAAGTCCCCAATCCCGGAGGCACTCCATGCGCAACGACTTCAAAAACTCCGCCCACCGAATCGCCGATCCTCAGTGCCCGGTCCACTTCAGCTTTCATTCGTTGCTCAGCATCCGCATCCGCACAATTCAGCAGAACTTCTTCTTTCTCCCATAGCGCTCGAATCTTTTCCCATTTAACTTCGTCACTCAGCTCCGCTTCGCCCACGCGCGTCACATGGCTCAAAACTTCAACTCCAATCTCGCGCAAAAACAACTTCGCCAATCCGCCAATCGCCACTCGCGCTGCCGACTCGCGCGCCGACGCTCGCTCCAGCACGTACCTTGCCTCAGAGAAATTGTATTTCAGCGCTCCCGCCAAATCAGCATGCCCCGGCCGCGGAGAAGCCACGCGCTTGTGCTTCGCCGGATCGCCCGTCTCCACCGGCAGCGCCTCCTGCCAATTCTTCCAATCTTTATTTTCGAGGAGAATCGAAATCGGCGAGCCAATCGTCTTTCCATGATGCACGCCCGACAAAACATGCGCCGCATCGCGCTCAATCTTCATCCGTCCGCCGCGCCCATAACCCTGTTGCCGCCGCCACAATTCGCGGTCCACATAGGCGACATCCACCTCCAAGCCCGCCGGCAAGCCGGAAATAAACGCGACTAAAGCCTCGCCGTGGCTCTCGCCCGATGTGAAATAGCGCAGCATGAATGGATTATTGTATCTGAGTGTGGCGCGGCGTCTCAGATTGTCATCCTGAGCGAGCGCCGTATTTGCGCGAGTCGAAGAGCTTGTCCTGAGCAAAGCCGAAGGAACCCGGGCGGGCCGCGCGGAATAACCGCGCGCCTGGCCCGCTTCCTTACCTACATCGTCCCATTCGGATAAACCAGAATCTTGCTCGCCGCTCCCGTCTTCAACCGGTCCATCGCTTTCGAGAAATCCTTCATTGCAATCTTGTCCGTAATCACCGGATGCAAATCCAGTTTCCCCGCCTTCAACAGTGCCGTCATCTGGTACCAGGTCTGGTACATGCGCCGCCCGTTGATCCCCTGCACCGTAATTCCTTTGAAAATAATATCTTCCGAAAAATTCAGCGAAATCGGTTTCGACGTCAGACCCAGCAGCGAAATCCGCCCGCCGCTGCGCACGATATTGAACGCTGTCCGAATCGAATCCGGATGCCCCGCCATCTCTAGCACCGCATCCACGCCCAGTCCATCCGTCTTCTCTTTAACAATCGCTTGCACATCTTCGCTCGACGGATCGAGCACATAATCCGCCTTCATTTTCTTGGCGACAGCACGCCGGTGCTCGTTGATCTCAATCGCGAAAACCTGCGCTGCGCCCACCGCCCGCGCAACCGCAATCGAAAATAATCCAATCGGCCCGCAGCCGGTAATCGCCACCGACTTTGCCGCAATCTCCCCCGCCAACACTGTGTGCACCGCATTGCCCAGCGGATCGAGAATCGACGCATACTCAAGAGGAATAGCCGGATCGAGCTTCCAGATATTCGTCTCCGGAATCACCACGTACTCCGCAAACGCTCCGTTCGCATCCACGCCGATGATCTTTACGTTCTGGCAGATGTGCGCCTCGCCCGTCCGGCACAGCAGGCACTTGCCGCAAGCCACATGCATTTCCGCCGAAACAAAATCGCCTTCCTTCACGCTGGTCACATCTTTGCCAAACGCAACCACCTCTCCGCAAAACTCGTGCCCCGGAATCAGCGGCGGATGAATCCGGTTCTGCGCCCACCGGTCCCACTCGTAGATATGCAAATCCGTCCCGCAAATGGACGCGACCTTCACCTTCACCAGCACATCGCCCGGCCCGTATGTCGGCACCGGAACTTCCCTAATTTCCGCGCCCGGCGCAGGCTGCGGCTTGACCACTGCCATCATTGTTTTAGACATGAAAGATTGCCTTATGAATACAAAGTTGAAAGCAAAACAACTTAGTTTACACCGAAAGAAAGAGCAAGCGTTGTTGGATCAACGAAGGGTTGAGTAAATGAATCGTAAGCAGCTACCGTACTCTTTCCACTTTGTCATTCCGAGCCATACGGAGTCGCGTGTAACGCGGCGAGAATGTGCGAAGAATCTGCTTTACCTTGATGCCGAAGAGTTTCCCCAGGTTCGCGCGTCTTGGGCGCAAACCCGGGGATAACAAACTTTACTTTCCTGCTTTCGCCTGTTCGTAGCGCTTGTTGACCTCATCCCAGTTGATGACGCCCCACCACGCGCCGAGATATTCCGGACGCCGGTTGTTGTACTTCAAGTAGTAAGCGTGCTCCCAAACGTCATTGCCGAAAATCGGATGAATTCCCTGCGAAATAGGATTGTCCTGGTTCGCGGTACTCATCACCTGCAACTCGCCGCTTTTCAAAACCAGCCATGCCCATCCGCTGCCGAATTGCTTTACGCCCGCATCGTTAAATTTGGTTTTGAAATCATTAAAGTTGCCGAATGTCTTAGTAATCGCCTGTGCGATTGCGCCCGTGGGCTCACCGCCGCCTTGCGGCTTCATAATCTTCCAGAACATGGTGTGGTTTACGTGGCCGCCGCCGTTATTGCGCACAGCGCCGCGAATGTCTTCCGGAATCGAGTTCAAATCCCGGATCAAATCTTCTGCCGATTTCGATTGCAGGTTCGGATATTTTTCCAATGCGGCATTTAAATTCTTCACATAAGCCGCATGATGCATGTCGTGATGCAACTTCATCGTGGCGGTGTCAATCACCGGTTCAAGTGCGGAATAGTCATAGGGGAGAGCTGGTAGTTCGTGCGCCATGAAAACGTCCTCCAAAGTTCGATTGATATAGCTCTATTGTCCAACAATTCAAAGGGGATTGCACGTGCGCCTCGCCCGGCTTTGCCGCATGACCAGCGGACATGATTAGTGTCGCGGCTGGTGCATACCATTGAGTGAAAATCAAAGTTCGAGGACAATATCGGCATCTGTAAAGTTTTGTCACAATCTCATCCAAAATTGATGCCCGAACAGACATCCAACCTCGACCCATCCCTCAAGCGGCGCTTCCCGCGCTACCAGATCGATTTGCGGGTGGATGTCAGCGTATTTCGTTCCGGCAGAAATGTATCGCTTTGGGGACGCTCCACCGAACTTAGCGAAGATGGCATCGGCGCGACCATGACCGGCGAACTGGAAACAGGAGAAGTGGTTTGGATCGAACTTACGTTTCCTCCTCCGACACGGCCCTTAAGAATGCGCGCTCTGGTTCGCTACCGCGAGGGCTTGCGTCACGGCATGGAATTTCTTGCTCGCAGTCCTGAGCAGCAGCAAACGCTTCGGCAGATGTGTGAAACGCTGGCTGCTAGTAAGTAATTCCGCGCGCCATACAGAGAAAATCGCCACCGACTCAGCAACTTTTTTCTTAGGCTGGGGTTATGATGGTCATTGCAATTCCTATTCGAGACAAGGAGCCAGTCAGCCTTGGGCTGCATCCGCTTATGACAAAAGTTTTATTTCCAGTCGCTTTATTATCTCTTCTCTTTGCTGCCGGTTGCGGCGGTGGTAGCGGTGGGCCGACCCCGCCGCCCTCAGGCAATTTTTCCAAATCCAGTTTGAACGGCCAATACGCCTACCGGTTGACTGGTTTGGTGTACACCTCCCCGACCACCGCTTCGTCCTATGCGGAAGCTGGCACCTTTACGGCGGACGGTAACGGCAACATTACCGCTGGCGTTGATGATTTGCTCGTCGCAGGTTCGGCGATCTCTACCACCAATACAACCGGCAACTACTCGGTTAACAACGACGGCACAGGCAGCATACAGCTCAACAACGCTGGCCTCGGAACCGTAACTCTAGCCATCACGCTTGTAAGCTCCAACAAGCTTTATCTCATCGAGCAGGATGCCGCTAACACGTTTGGCGTCGCCGAACTCCAAAGCTCATCTACCCTGGGCACAACCCCGAGCGGCAATTTCACCTTCCGTATTCATGATCAGGGTATTGCCAGCCGCGCTGGCGCCTTTACCGTGAACGCGGGCGCAATCGCCGGCAGCGAGGACGTACTTGCTGGTGGTCTCTTAGACAACGGCACTGGGAATCCCTTGTCCATCACCGGTTCCTTGGCCACGCCCAGCGGCGGCCGGGGCAGCGGCAGTTTCAGCGATGGCGTCAGCACTGTGCAGTTTATCTACTATGTCGTGGATGCTAACAACATTCGCATTTTGCGCACCGACTCCGGCATTGTCAGTCTCGGCCGTGCGGAAACCCAAAGTGGCACTTTCACCAGCAACGCGGCGTTCTCCGGCAGCTATGCCTTTGGGTCCCGTGCCGATGACAGCAATGCAAATGGCGGCATAAATGGCCAGAACACCGTCGGTGTAATTGTCGCCGACGGCAACGGCAACATCACCGGCGGTTCCTACGATGCCGTGATTGATGGAAATCCGGTTTCTGCGGTTTCGATCAACTCTGGAACTTACACAGTCTTCACTGACGGTAGCGTAGTGGCGACCTTCACCACCAGCACTGGAGCTACCATTACCCAGATTTTCTGGCTGGTGAGTTCGAGCCGGGCATTCTTCCTGACCAACGACTCAACCAAGTACGAAGACGGGATTGCCGATTTGCAGCAATCCAGCTCCTTCACCACCGCATCCTTGAGTGGCCAGTATGCCTTCGTCATGGATGGTTACATCGTTAATTCGGCGAACATAGATCGCATCGGCTGGATCAACGGCGACGGCAGCGGTAATATGAGCTGGTTTGAGGGCGTCAATAATACCGGCAGCTACGCCGTACCGGGAACGTTGACAGGAACTTATGCCGCCAGCGGCGCCAACGGGCGTATTACCGCAACCATCAACGGCCTTTCCCAGGCCAACAACGACCTGGTTTTCTACATGGTTTCCACTAGCAAAGCCTATATTTTGCAGGACGTTTCTGGCTACGAAATCATTGGAGCCATGGATCTGCAATAAGCTTCCCAAGGGGAGTGCGCCACCACGCACTCCCCTTTAAGCCCTTATTTATCAATCGTTTAAATATTACCCTTCCTGCATCTCGCCTTCCCGCTTCGATTCTGGGACAATAACAGTAGCAGTCCGTCAGGTTTTCCCGGTAACAATCATGAGCCCAGACTTATCTCTCGCATCGGCAGTCGGCACCCTCAATCGGGAGCAGTTCGAATCCAGTGCCGAAGCGCCGCTGCAAGGTTCGATTCTGGTTTTAATCCAGTTTGACGTGTGTGAAGAGATCCGTCTCGACAAGCTGCGCCAGCTCTTCGGGACGCGCAGCCAGCCCCAACCCAGTTTCAAGCACCCCTCGCCCGGATACGTCCGTTACCAGCGTCCGCCGGTTCTCGAACCAATAGAACCTCTCGTGCTCGATAGCGGTGAACAACTTCAAGGCCAGATTAAGTATTATGACTATGGCGTGCTGAGCGTGGTGTTTGAACTGCCTTTTTCCGGCGACTGGGACAAGCTGGTTCAGCTCGGCAGCCGCTGGGTTTCCGACGTGGATTTCTCCGCTCACGCCTCGCGCATCGTCCGCCAAAAACTAGAGCGTTCAGCCCCCGCTCTCGTCAAGCCTTACACAGAATGGCTCAGCGAGGACTATTTCATTTTCCACGTGCGGCAGATCGCCGGAATTTCTACCGCCAACGAACTCGTACAAAAAGAGGGGCCGCGTATCGCGCAAATCGTCCGTGGCGAAACCGCGCAGCTTTCTGACGGCGAGCGCAACGAAATTCTGCAATCGCAAATTTCGTACTACCCCAATGATCTGGCTGTAATTGGCTGGAACGCCGCCTTCGTCTATGACACCGAACCAGGCGCTGAAACCGCGATTCAGTTGCTCGAATACGCGAACTCGCAGCTCTTGGAATTCCGCCATTACGACGATCTGCTGACCACCGAACTGGAAGGCGTTTACGACTTTCTCGAAACCGGAGGCACCGGGCTTTGGTCGCGCTGGCGCACCGCGCGTGCTGCCTCCAAATTGCATACCGTTCTGCTCGACGTAAGTGAACTCACCGAACGCGCCGATAACGCCATTAAATTTTTGAGTGATATGTTTTCCGCGCGCCTGTACAAGCTGGCCGCGTCAAAAGTTGGTGTGCCCGATTACAAGGATTTAGTGCAGCAGAAACTAAAGACCGCCGAAGACCTCTACCGCTTCATGGTGGATCAGTTCAACCAAAGCCGTGCTTTCGTTCTCGAATTGATGGTGGTCGTCATCCTCATCATTGAGTTGATCTACTTCTTCCGCGGCCACCCGATTTAGAAAATCATCACTAAGGCGTGATTTCGTAGAGCACTCCGCAACCTGCCGATAGAAAGCAGGCATCTCCGCCATTTTGCGCCGCGCCAAAAAGATTTCCGTATGCGTCCAGCGTAACTCCATTGGACCCCGGCTCGGCGCCATCATTTCCGCCGGTGAAAACATGCAATGTCGTCTCAGCCCATGTTCCGCCATGCGTGGGTGATAGTTCATAAACTACTCCGCAATAATTGCAGTTGCTGTCGCCGCCCGATTGCGTTGTTCCAAAAAGATTTCCATAGCGGTCGATGGTCAAGGCAGAAGAGGGAAGGGCGCCATCCGTGCTGCCCTGGAAGGTGTAGAGAACTTCTCCACGCCATCCACCGCCAGATTTCGGCGAGAGTTTGAAAACCACTCCGCAACCTTCGCCGTCGCTTTCGCCGAGGCATGTCGAACTTAAACTACCCCCATGAAAAGCGGCTCCGTAAAGGTTTCCATATTTGTCCAAAGTCAATCCGCCCGGAGTTCCGCCGTCCATCCCCCCTTGAAAGACATAGAGGACCGTCGGCGTATAACCGCCTGCCGAATTTGGCGAAAGTTCCGTTAAGCTGCCGCAACCTATACCGTAGGCGCAGTTTCCACCGTATTCATCGGTGCTGGCGAATACATTTCCCCAGGCGTCAACCGCCACTTGCTGGCTGGGAAAGCCGCCATCCCGCCGTCCAGTGAAAAAATGCACAATCGAATATTTCCATCCGCCATATCCATTCGGAGACATCTTGAAAACTTCGCCATTGCGGTAATATCCGCCAACCGGCGTCGTTCCATAAAAATTGCCTTGGGCATCGAACACCAGCGGACCATAGGGACTAAATCCATCCTTCCCGCCTTGAAAGCGGCGCAGAACGCACAGTACCCATCCGCCTTTTTCATTCGGACGCAGTTGAAACACCACGCCGCAACCGTAGTCGGCGCAGTCACTGCCTTGGAAGCTGCCGCCCGCAGCGGCCGTCCCGTAAAGGTTTCCCTTCGCGTCCATCGCTAGCCCGGCCAATGGCAACATGCCATCGGATTTTCCCATGAAGGTATAAATAACTTTTTGCCGCCATCCTCCCATGGAATCCGGCGAGAGTTGAAACACCACGCCGCACCCCTGCGGTGCGCAAAGGTTGCCCGCAAAAGAACCGCCGAGGCTCGCGGTACCGTAGTAATTTCCCCACGCGTCGGCAACCAGGTTGGTGATCGGGAGCGCTCCGTCGCTGCCTCCATTAAATGCATAGAGAACATTCTCGGTTTGTGCCTGGCCCGTGACGCTAAGCCCAAGCACGCACGTTAACGCGATCAACACTGCCCCGCCGCGACGCATCATGCGCGACCCGAATGAAAACCACTTCCGTTTTGTCGTATGTTTTTGCATGTCCCTGGCATTCATACTTCGAGCCCGATTAAAAACACCGACGTTCCCACAAACGTCGTGCAATCGCTCTGCCATCAGCTTCACTCCGGCAAATGCCGTGATGCACCGCCAATAGCAATAGTTGGGAGAAGGCTTACCGCGGTGGGGGAGGATTCCAAACCGCTACGGCCACAAATCCTATCACATATTTTTTATAAAACTTAATGATTTATGTAGGGGCCGAGGTGCCCCGTTCCTTCGCGTTCTTTGCGAAGGGGCGGGCGCAACGTCTTATAATCAATCATGGCCACCACGTCCCATCCAGCCATCTCCGCCCGCGGTAAGTACGAGCCCGTCATCGGACTCGAAGTCCACGTCCAGCTCCTCACCGCCAGCAAAATGTTCTGCTCCTGCGCCAACCGCTTCGGCGACGCTCCCAACACCAACGTCTGCCCCGTCTGCCTCGGCCTGCCCGGAGCTTTGCCCGTCCTCAATAGCAAGGGAGTCGAGTTCGCCGTGCTCGCCGCCATGGCCCTCAACTGCCGCATTAACGAAACTTCCATCTTCGCCCGCAAAAATTATTTCTATCCCGATCTCCCCAAGGGATACCAGATTTCCCAGTACGACAAGCCTCTCGCCGAATTCGGCCACGTAAACATCACCGTCGGTGGAGTCACCAAAAAAATCGGCATCACCCGCCTCCATCTCGAAGAAGACGCGGGCAAGAGCCTGCACGAAGGCTTCCCCGGCGCGTCTGAAACCACCGCCGTGGATCTCAATCGCAGCGGCGTGCCACTCATCGAGATCGTCAGCGAACCTGACCTCGCCTCGCCCGACGAAGCCTACGAATATCTCACGCGCCTGAAAGAAATCATCCTTTACACCGGCGTTAGCGATTGCAACATGGAAGAGGGTTCTCTGCGCTGCGACGCCAACATCAGCGTCAAGCCTAAGGGTCAGAAGCAGTTCGGCACCAAGACCGAAGTCAAAAACGTGAACTCTTTCCGCTTCGTTCGCGAAGCCCTCGAATACGAAATCGAGCGCCACATCGAAGTCATCGAGTCCGGCGGAAAAATCACCCAGGAGAGCCGCCTCTACAACTCTGCCGAGGGCAAGACTTACGGCATGCGCTCCAAAGAGCAGGCGCACGACTACCGCTACTTCCCCGAGCCGGATTTACTCCCTCTCGTCGTGGACGAAAAATGGCAGTCGCAGATTCGCGCCACTCTGCCCGAACTTCCCGAAGCCTTGCGTGCTCGCCTCATCGCCGACTACGGCATCACCGCGCAGGACGCAGCCGTTCTCACAATCTCCCGCTCGCTCGCCGATCAGTTCGAAGCCGCCGCCAAAGCCGCCAAGAATCCCAAGCGCGTAGCCAACTTAGTCCAGTCCGAAATTCTCGGCCGCCTGAAAGCTAAAAATCTCGAAATCGACCACTCGCCAATATCCATGAAAGGCGTCGCCGCCTCGGCCGACCTTATGGAAAGCGGTGCCATCTCCAGCAAAATGCTCAAAGACCTCTACGACCTGGCCTTCGAGCAGAACAAAGATTTCCCCACCATTTACGAAGAAGCCGGCCGCCCCGAGCAATCCCGCGACACCGGTGCGCTCGAAAAAATTATTGATGAAGTCATCGCCGCCAATCCCAAACAGCTCGAGCAGTATCGCGGCGGCAAAAAAACCGTCATCGCCTTCTTCGTCGGACAGGTCATGAAAGCCTCCAAAGGCCAGGCCAACCCGCAGATGGTCAACGACCTCCTCGCCAAAAAACTCGACGCCTAGCTTTCGTAAAAAAGATGCTCACGTAGGGGCAGATGTCCCCATCTGCCCAGTCGAGCGCAGCTCGACAAATGCCCCAACAACCGTGTCATTCCGACTAAGCCGGAGCGCCAGCGACGGCGCATGGAGGAACCTGCTTTCCCTCGCGAACACTCCTCGCCCACCATTCGCCCGTGTAGCGCGGACACTCCTGTCCGCCGCCCTTGACTTTGGGTGCCCCATCCTTGTCGCGCCCTTTGCGACAGGATGGGGTATTGAGGCCTTCGGACTTTGAGGCGGCTGTTACAAAATAAGAATTGTCATCCTGAGCGCAGCGAAGGACCTATGCACTTGACTTTCCTGACTCTCGCCACTTGTCATCCTGAGAGCCCGCACTCTTCATCGCGGGCCAAAGAGCCTGCCCTGAAACGTTAGTCGAAGGGATCTCGCGCGCAGCTTCACCGCCCCGCCCAGCTGGAGACTGTGGCCTAGAAGCCCACCTAACCACCGTGTCATTCCGACTAAGCCGGAGCGCCAGCGACGGCGCATGGAGGAACCTGCTTTCCCCCGCGAACGCTCCTCGCCCACCACACCTTGTCATCCTGAGCGCCGGGATTCATTCGCTCCGCGAATGAATCCCAAGTCGAAGGACCCCATGCCAGCCGCCACCAGCACCGGCCTTGCAAGGAGCTGTCTAAATGCATACTCTCCCATCCCACCCCCCCGTGTCATTCCGACTAAGCTGGAGCGCCAGCGACGGCGCATGGAGGAACCTGCTTTCCCGCGCGAACACTCCTCACCCACCACATCTGTCATCCTGAGCGCCGGGATTCATTCGCTCCGCGAATGAATCCCAAGTCGAAGGACCCCATGCCACCCGCCACCAGCACCGGCTTTATAAGGAGTTCTCTAGATGCATGTTTAAACACCCCAACCACCTTGTCATTCCGAGCGAGCGCAGCGACGAGGAATCTGCTTTGCCAAATATCCCTTGTCATCCTGAGCGCAGCGAAGGACCTATGCACTTGCCCGTGTAGGGCGGACACTCCTGTCCGCCACCTTTGATTTCTTCCCCGCGTCCAGCCCCGCAGGGGCAAAAGATTACAGCCCACAGCCTGCCCTGTTTTCGCCGAAGCCCCGAGCGAAGCCGAGGGGGAAGTCGAAGGGGCGCAAGCCGTGGGCCACAAGCCAATTCCCCACGCCCCGCACGGGCGCCCATCCATTTTGCGCTGACAACAACTCACGTCGGGACGGACGCCTCGTCCGTCCACTCCC
>Ga0070734_10004757_pt1 | contig 12619 bp, 10 predicted proteins | sample Coa_R1_8_FD_66444 | JGI IMG/M metagenome (GOLD analysis project Ga0070734, IMG submission 66444) | Surface soil microbial communities from Centralia Pennsylvania, which are recovering from an underground coalmine fire - Coalmine... | ecosystem: Environmental > Terrestrial > Soil > Unclassified ...
CTCGAGTGCGACCAGGGCAGTCGTCAGCCCGACTCCGCCGGGACAAGCTCCGTGCAGGGAGCCCGGGCTTAGGGTCGCAAACAGGCCTACCGTCCCGTCGGGAGCCACGTCGACGATGGTCGTGCCGGTGCCCTGAAAATTCCCCGAGTCATTGAAATTGCTGACCAGCACGTGCCCGGCACGCAGGTTCCCGGTGGTATGCCGGATCAGTGCCACTCCGTAAGGATTGACATCGCCGTTCCCGGGAACGGTGGATGCGACCGTGCTGATCGACTTGAGCTGCGAAAGGAGGGCGGGACCGTCGCCTGCCAGCGCGGGATTTGCAGAGAACAAGGTGCCTGAGGCCAGGGCCGCGACGGCCAGGCGGGCGCATCCGCGCCGGACCACGCCCATGCTGGAGGTATTCATAAGTCTCCCCTGTTGGTTGTTAGGGCGGGAATGCCCACGTTCGGTAGGAGTGAGTGGCCGCTGGCGCGTGCCGGGTTTCATTGGCGTACGGCCGCGCGCATCCCGCGCTGCGACATTTGATGGAGGGCGAGGTCAGGCCTTCGGCGACGCCTCAGGCGGAGCTGACGCCCAGCGCCTCGCGCAGCAGCGCGGCGAATTGAGTTCCCTTGCCCGACTCTTCGTGCTTGAAGTAGACGTAGACGTCCTCGCAGGCCGCCGTGGCCGCGCGAATCCTGCCTGCCCAATCTCGGAGGTCGTCGCTCGTATAACCCTCGTCACGCAGGCGGAAGTAGCCGTAGCTCGCCGTGGTCTCGAGCGGTGTCGAGAATTTCTCGCTGTCGGCGACGCACAGGGCGAGATTGCGCGCGCGCAAACGCGCGAAGACTTCGGGCTCCATCCATGAGGAATGGCGAAACTCGAATGCCGCGCAAAGCCCGGGTGAAAGCCACGTCAGGAACTGATCGAGGACGGCGAGATCCTTGCGGAAGTAGGGCGGCAACTGGAAGAGAATCGCGCCGAGCCTCGGTCCAAGCGTCGCGGAAGTCCTGAGGAAGTACTGCAGCAGCTCGGCGCAGTCTTTGAGCTTCGCGATGTGGGTGATGCGCTTCGGCGCCTTGAGCGTCAGCCTGAAGCCCTCGGGGGTCGCGCGGCTCCAGCCCGCGAGGATCTTCTCGTTGGGCGTGCGGTAGAAGGTGTAGTTGATCTCCACCGTGCTGAAGGCGGCGGCGTAGAACGGCAGCATCCTGGCGGCTGGCATCTTCTCGGGATAGAAGCTGCCACGCCACTCGGGGTAGTTGTAACCGGAAGTGCCGATCCAGAACCGTTGCATATCCACTGTGACCGGAGATGCGCTCCGCGGATGCCGCGCCCATTGGGCGCGGGTGGCAGCAGGATTATCGCGTGTCGTGACTCACGAGGCGGCGATAGCGTCCGAGGTGCCGGATGGCGTGCTGCGGCTTGCCGAGCGATTCATAGAGCCGTGCGAGGTTGTAGTGGCAGTCGGCGAGATCGGGGTCTGCCGCGAGGGCCGTACGGTACGCCTCGAGGGCGTCGGCGGGTTTACCGAGATCCTCGAGCAACACACCCTGGTTGAAGAGCAGCAAGGCATCCGTACCGGCCCGCTCGAGTGCCTGCCGGTAGACCTCCGCCGCCTGATCCGTTCGACCGAGCGCATGCAGGAGGCGGCCCCAGTTGGTCCAGGCTCCGAGGTCGTGTGGGTCCTCATCGACCGCGTGGCGGTAGGCCGCGAGCGCCCCCTCGGAATCGCTGCTCTCGAGCGCGAGCGCTTCCCCGAACCAGTCCTGCGGTATGCGCGCCGCGCCATCGTCTGCCGCCGATGCCGCAGCCTGGCGGTGCTCGACGACGTGCAGCATGCCGTTCTCCAGGGTAACGTCGAGTCCGAGCAGATACTGTCCGCTCTCGACCTGGCGCTGCGCCTCGCCGTCGCGCACCACCACGTGATCACCGACCGCGCTGATCGACAGCCCGGAGAGCGGCAGCGACTGCGGTAGCTCGCGCCGCAGGCTCGCGAGCGAGCGACGGATGCGACGCGCCGGGATGCGCGCATCGAGCAGCGCCCGTGCCGTACGCAGCACGATCAGGTCCTGGAACGAGAATCGGTACTCACGCCGCGGGCCACGCGCCGGTTTCACGAAGCCGGCCCTGACAAGATTGCGTGTCGTGCCGGGCGGGAGCTGTAACAGCCGCTCCACGTCCCGCACGCTGTAGGAACGCATCCCTACTTCCCCGGCCGCGATCGCGGCGTTCAAGCGTTGCGCTTGCCGGCCTTGCGCGTGGTCTTCGGCGTTTCCTCGACGCGCTTAGGCTCTTTGCGCGGACCGAGTCGAGTCGCTTGCGCACGCGCGCTCTCGCTCTTCTGCAGGCTGGCGCGCAGCGCCTCCATGAGATCGATCACCTTGCCCTCGCCGGGCGGTGGCGCTTCGGTGACCGAGATCTCCTTGCCGGCAACTTTCTTCTCGATCTCCGCCTCGATGCGCGCCCGCACCTCGTCGCGGTAGGTGTCGGGGTCGAACTTCTCGTTGGTCTGCGCATCGATGAGCTGCTGAGCGAGCTTCAGCTCCGCCGGCTTCACTTCCGACTTCGGCACCTCGACTTCGGTCGCCCGGCGAACGTCGGTAGCGTAGTGCAACTGCTGCATCGCGAGCACGTCGCCGATGGGACGCAGGATCACCAGGTAACCCTTGCCGCGCGCCGCCCAACGACCAACCCCACAGCGCCCGGCCTGCTTGAGCGCCTCGGTGAGCAGCGCATACGGTTTGGCTGCGCCCTTGTCGGGAGCGAGGTAGTAGGTCTTGTCGTAGTAGACTGGATCGATCGATTCGATGGGAACGAACTCGGAGATCTCCACGGAATGCGAGCCGACTTCCTCGAGCGCCTTGATCTCCTCGGGAGTGAAGCGCACGTACTGGTCCTTGGCGAACTCGTAGCCCTTGACCATGTCATCACGCTCCACCACGACATCTTCTTTCTGACACAAGTACTGCTGCCGCAGGCGCGAGCCACAGCTCTTGTGAAGCAGGTTGAAGGAGATGGCACTCGCCGACTGCGTCGCGGTGAAGAGCTTCACCGGGATCGCAACCAACCCGAAGGATACCGTCAGTGAGCCGATGGAACGTGCGGCCATGCGTCACACCCCGAAGCCCCGAACCGGGGCTAACTCTCATGATCGACACCAACGCCAAAAGCCTTCGTAAGGCTCTGTTTTCTATCAAGGACATCATGCCATCGGTCGCCGTTCTTTGCCACCCGGGCCGGCACATTGTGGATCGTGAAGTCCGACGGCTCCGCCGCCTCGAGCTCCTCCCACGTGAGCGGCATCGAGACCGGTGCGCCGGGTACCCCGCGTGGCGAATACGCGACGTTCAAGGTCTTGCCCCGCACGTTCATGTTGTAGTCGATGAAGATCTTGCCGGTTCGCTTCTCGACCGCCCAGTCCATGGTGATGTCTTTCGCATGTGCGCGCATCAGATGACGCCCCACGGTCTCGCAGATGTGACGCGCTTCATCGAAAGTGACCGTCCGCTCGACCGGCACGAAGACATGCAATCCGGTCTTGCCGGATGTCTTGACCACGGCCTCGAGGGACATCTCCCGCAGCAGCGCCCGCAACCAGAAGGCCACCCGCTTGCCGACGGCGAAGCCGCGCTTGTTGAATTCCGGCTCCTCGCCCTTCGCCTCCTTGCCCGAATAGATGTAGGGATCGATATCGAACACCAGGTAGTCGGGATAGTTGAGGATCGAGGATTCGAGCGCTGCGAGCGAGCTCGCATACTCGGTGCTCGCCCCCGTCGCCTCCGGCTCGAGCGAGGCACGCGAATGCCAGATATGGAACTCGAGCGTGCCGACCTGCCCGAGCCACAGCAGTGTCGGCAGGTTGTTTGCGAGCAGATAACGATGCTGTTCGTCCTTGTGCTCGGAGAACACCGTGACCGATTCGACGAACTCCGGCAGCGACTGCGACCAGTGCTTCTGGAAGAAGCGCTCGCCGTCGATGCCTTCGGGCATGCGGATCATGGTGAGCGGACGATCCTTGAGGTGCGGCAGCATGAAACGGCTGATACTTGCGAGGTAACGCAGGAAATCGCGCTTGGTGACGGCGGGTTGCGAGCGGGAGCCGGCCGGCCAGTAGATCCGATCGAGGTTGGTGAGTGCGATGCGTGCGCCGCCGACGTCGAGATCCAGCCGCTTCGCGGGCGGCTCGAGCTGGGCCAGTACGGCTGCGACCGCCGGATCAGGGCCTGCAGCGCCGACCGCTCGCGCGCGCACGGACGTGACGCCGCGATTGCGCCCCGCTGCAGCACGGGAACGCTTCCCGCCTGCCGCGGCGCTTTTCGTGTTGGTACGCGGCGACTCGACGCCGGTCGCGTCGGCTACCGGCGCGTTGCTCTCCGGCCTCTCAGTGTCCGGCGCGCTGTCGCTTCGTTTGTGGACGCTTTCCGACACTACATCGTCACGCACGCGCACGAACACCGGCGCTCGCAACGCGCCTGCCGGCGTCCATTCCCGGTACGTCACCTCGACGACGAGCTGCGGTTTCAACCAGGTCGTCGGCCGATGTAGCGGCGGCTTCTCGGCAAACGGCGAGGTGGCGCGCTCGAGTTTGGCCGTGCGCTCCAGTAGCTCGGCAAGGACGGGCTCGTCGAATCCCGTGCCGACATGGCCGGCATAACGCAACGCCGAATCCTCCCAGTAGCCGAGGAGAAGCGCGCCGAGCCGCTCGCGCTCGCCCGTGCCGCGCGTGTAGCCGCCGACCACGAACTCCGCGGTCTTGAGCGCTTTGAGCTTGAGCCACGATTTCGAGCGCTCGCCGGGCTGGTAGAGACTGTCGAGCCGCTTGGCGACGATTCCCTCGAAGCCCTGCTCGAGCGCGGCGTCATAGAGCTGCTCGGCATCGCCCGAAGAGTGCACCAGTTGCAGATGTGGCGACGGCGCGAGGCATTGCGACAGGTAGCGGTGGCGATCACCGTAGGTTGCGCCACGCAGGTTGAGCCCGGCGACATGCAACAGGTCGAAGCACACCAGCACCGCAGGGGTCGCGCGCTGTGCGGCCGCGACCTCGTTGGCCCCTTTGAGCTGTGCGCGATTCTGCAGCGCGTTGAAGGAGGGGCGGCCCCCGGCATCGAGCACCACGATCTCCCCGTCGAGAATCATCGGCGCGGCAGGTTGGACAACCAGCTCCGCGACGATCTCGGGGAAGAAAGGAGTCAGATCGATGCCGCGTCGCGACTCGAGCCGCACCTGCTTGTCGGCCACGGTGGCGATGACCCGGTAGCCGTCGAGCTTCGGCTCGTAACGCCAGCGCGGATCGGAGCGCGCGCCATCACCGCTCTCTGCGAGCATCGGCCGCAGTCGCTGCGGCAGACTCTCGGCCGGCCCGCTCGGCGCAAGGCGCGCCGCCTCGAGACGTGACGGCGGTGCGACTGCCGTGTCGAGATCATCGAGGGTCAGCCCCGAGAGGACGGACTCGCCGCGCGCCAGAATGTCGTTCTCACCGGTGAAGCGGTCTTTGTGCTTGATGAGAAGCCACTGCTCGTTGGTGCGGGTCTTCACCAGCGTGAAAGAGCCCTTGAGCTTCACCCCCGCGAGCGTGATGCTGAGCTTTCCTGCGGCAAGCTCCGCGCGCACGCGCTTCTCCGCTTGCGCACGATCGGTAAAGGAGTACTGCCCGCGCTCGTCCGGCGAGTACACGCCGCAGTCCCAGACGATCACATTGCCGGCGCCGTACTGCTTTTCGGGAATCACGCCTTCGAACGAGGCGTAGTCGAACGGATGGTCCTCGACGGCGACCGCCATGCGTTTATCGGCGGGATTGAGCGAAGGTCCCTTCGGCACCGCCCACGATTTGAGTACGCCGTCGAGCTCGAGGCGGAAGTCGTAGTGCAGCCGGCGCGCCGCATGCTTCTGCACGACGAACAGCAAGGGGCCCTGGCGCTCGGCGGCATCCTTTGCCGGCGGCTCCGGCGTACGTGAGAAGCTGCGCTTGGCGGCATAACGATCGAGGGAGTGCTTGGGCACGGTCGTGTCGGCGCCTGGCGTACCAACCGTCGACATTCTGCCTCAAACGCGCCCGGTCCGGGCGGGCCCGCTCTTGCCCCTGAAAGGAGAGGGAGCTAACCGGCGATTCTGCTCTGACGCAGCCGTCTAGCGCTCGTTAGCTGATCGCGCATGTGCGAGCCGATTTTCTCCGCCAAAAAGGAAACTGCCGTGCATCACGGTCGCATGTCCCGGAACACTGCAGAAGAAGACATAGCGCTCGCCTGGCTCGAGCGCGGTGGAGCTGAACCTCACTGTGGTGCTCTGGCCGCCACCCACGAGGGAGGTCGCGGCGATAATCCGCTTGTCGTTAGCCGGCAGGTAGCCGTGCGGGCGTCCCGCCGCCAGGGCGGCATTGAGGATGCCCGAAACGTCGGCAGCCTTTGCGAGGACCCAATCGTGCCCCATGACGTTCACGGGAAGCTTGCCGGAGTGCTCGAGCGTCAATTCGATATCGTTGCAGCCGGCGGGCACCGAGAGCTCGTGCGTGCCGTATTGCATCTGATCGTTCGCTTCGATCGCGATCTGGCACGAATCAGCATGGGCAAGTCTTGCGCAAGCGACGAGCAGCCAAGCGGCGATTCCTTTGCGTTTGCACATGCGAGACACTCCTTCAAAAAGCCAGCCAGTAGAACAGGAACAACGAGTTGTTTTGGCTTGCCGCTCGACCGGAGCCGTCGTAGTCGGAAGTACCGCCGTCGAATTTGAGGTAGGCCGTATATTGCAGGCCGATGCGGACGTTGAGCCACGACCGCCCCCATGAGGCCGCCTTGCCGAACGGGACGTACTCGATCTGTGCGATGTAGCCGCGAGAATTGGGCGAGCCGGTGAGGCTGCCGGTCAGTGGTGCGGGGGCATACAGTGCAGAGTCGCCGCTGCCCCGAATGTCAAACACAGCGAGCGTGGTACCCCACGTCTGGTGATAGACATATCCGGCGTCGAGTCGTAGCACGTTGAGCTCGTCCTTCGGGTTAGCGGCATTGCCCGCCGCCAGGGATGCAGCGAGGCTCTGCCTCTCGTGGATGTCGGAAAGGTTTATGAGAATCCCGTGCGATCCCTCGTTCGAGAACTGGTACACCGCATCGACCGCCGCGTCTGTGTAGTGATCGGTGCTCGGGCTGGCGGGGTCCGGCTGCATCTTCACGTCGAGGCCGAACGCGCCCACGGAGAAGTAATGGGATCCCGCGCTGAACTGATAGGCCGCGCGATAGTAGGGCGCGACGCCCTTGACGTGGGGACTCATGCTTGGGTAGAGCCCAACGTTGTCGAGCCAGCGATCCGACAGGCCGCGATAACCACCCGCTTCCAGATAGAGGTGGTCATGAATCATCGTGTAGCCGCTTGCACCAACTACAAGTTGCGCGAGCGTGCCGGTGATGATCGGACTGGCGGCAGGAGAGGGTACGAGGCCTGAGGTGATGTACGGGAACCCCCAGGCCGGCGTGGAGTTCCATAGGTCCTGGATCGTCGGATTGTTGTTCACCGAAAGGCCGACGATCTCATCCGTGCCGAATAGCGAAAGTGCGCGGGCGTAACGCAGATCTGTGTTATCCCAGTTGAAGTGCCGCGCGTCGCCGTCGTACGTACCCTGCACGAACACACCCATGTGCTCGGAGATGCGTGTTCCTAAGAAGACCGACGCCTGATCGAGTGAGAAGTTGTCGTTATCCGCGAAGTGAGGTGCCGGAGCGAGCGGCTGGGCGGCAGCCGTGTGCTCGAAGCCTCCCTGCAGCATGACTGCGAGCGGCATCCTGCTTTCGGCATCGTCCAGCGTGTATGCGTTCAGCTTGAATTGCCGCCCGTACGCAGTCAGTGCCGGACCAAACGAGATCACGTGACATTGCGAGCATGGCATGCCGGTCTGGCGGGCGAAGCTCGGCACGGCATATGCCTGCCTGACACAGAGCGAAAGCGCTGCGACGAGCATGAGCGTTCGCAGTCGTGCGCGCGCAACTCCACCAGGGTGTCCGGGCGTCAGCCCGCCTTCCGTGTACATGACCACGAGTAGGTGGTTCGAGCCGACGCGCCAGTTCAGCGGCTAGAAGACTTGCACGTTCCTTCGTTCCTTCAGTCCCTCGGGTTCGTTCGTGTAGCCATTGCGGTGGCCTGCGAGAGGCCGCGGGAGCACCGATCAAGCAGGGGAGACTGGTACGGTGGTGCTCCCCGCGCCGTCTGCGAGCGCATCGATCCACTCGGCGAGCCGCTGCAACAGCTCGCGCAGTACTTGCGCCTCCCTGCGTCCGCTGCGAACCGGAACATGGAAGGAGTGATCCGCCTCGTCGACCCAGCGGATTCTGGCTCGCTCGCCGAGGCGGACCACCAGCGCCTCGATCAACTCACGCTTGGCAAGCGCATCGCGCGTGCCCTGGATGAAGAGCATGGGAACCTCGACCTGCGCGAGATGCCGCGCACGCTCATCCGAGGGACGGCCTGACGGATGCAGCGGAAACCCGATAAAGGCGAGGCCACGCACGCCGGGGAGTGCGGCGAGAGCCTGCGCCTGGGAGGTCATTCGTCCGCCGAACGAGCGGCCGCCGGCAATCAGCGGCAATCCGGGCGCGAGACGCGCAGCCTGCGCAACCGCTGCGCGCACGGTCTGGTGGCAAAGCGGCGGCGGATCGGGGCGACGCACGCGCTGCTCCATGTACGGGAACTGGTAGCGCAAGGTCGCGACGCCGAGCGAAGCGAGCTCCCGGGCTGCTGCACTCATGAAGGGATGATCCATGCCGGCGCCTGCTCCGTGAGCGAGCACGTAACAGGCGCGCGCGGCGGCGGGGATCTCGAGGCGGGCCGAGACGCTCAGGCCGTCCTGCACAGGGATGCTGAGGAGGCCGCCGGCAGTTGAGCCGGACTCGCCCACTAATAAATCCCGAATACCATGGTTGCAATTTACCGATGCATTCTTCGATTGCCCAGGATCGACGAGGGAACGTGCGCCGGATGGAGGCAATCATTAGGACCCCGGAGATCCCGCACGCCAAGGGGGGCGACGTCGCACCACAAAATGAGCCGGCGCAATAGGCCATTCTGGTATCCCGCGGCGTGGCTTCCCTCAGCCACCGCCCAACGCCCCGGTTTCAGCGCAGCTCGGCCACCCAGGCTGCGAATGCCGGCAACACGAGCGGCCTGTCGGCCGCGGGCTCTGCTACCGATGAAGGGCTCGCGAGCAACGTCGTGAGATGCGATCCGCGCAACCCCTCCGCCTGCAATCCGAGTGAAACCGTCTGCGGCTGCGCTGACATGTTGAGCGCCACGATGGTCGTCGACCCGGCAGCCGCGACGCGCGCGTAGGAGAGCACGCTCGCATTGGCCCGGTCGAGCATTACCGTCCGCCCGTCGTGTAGCGCCGGGTTGCTCCGGCGCAGCGCGATCAGCCGGCGATACCAGTTGAGGAGGGAGTCGGGGTCCGCGGACTCGGTCGCCACGTTGACCGTGCGGTAGTTGCCTGTCACCGGCAGCCAGGTGTGCGTGTTGGCGCTGAACCCGGCCTGGCCGTTCGAAGCGTCCCACTGCATCGGCGTCCGCTCGCCATCGCGTCCTTTCTCTTTCGGCCAGCCGGTGATGCCGAGCGGATCGCGCACATCCTCGACGCGAGTCGCAGTGGCCGTCGTCTGGCCGATTTCCTCGCCCTGGTAGATGAGCGCCGCGGCGCGCGTCGTCAGGAGCAGCACGGCGATGATCCGGGCGATCGCCGCATCGTGCACGCCGTCGCCATAGCGGTCCCAGCTGCGCCGGTTGTCGTGGTTGTCGAAAACATAGAGGGGCTGTGAGCCGTGCAGCTGCGTCTGCGCCTCGATCAGGCGCTGACGGAACGTGTCGGCATCGAGCTTGTTGCCGAGGCCAAGCAGGGTATCCATCGGCAGCTGCAGCTCGTTGTGCTGCGCACCGCCGTACCAGGCATCCAGATCCCTGGTTGTCGGCACGTAGGTCTCGCCGATCAGCACGCGATTGTCCGGGTAGGCGTCCATCATGGCGCGCAGGCGGCGCATGACGTCGTGAACCTCCGGCAGGTTCTTCGTGTAGATGTCGCTCAGGTTGGGGTCACCCTGCGCGTTGGTCCCGCCGAGCACCGGGGCGTCGCGCAGTTGCGCGTCTTCGAACAATTCCGTGATGGCGTCGAGTCGAAACCCCGCGACGCCGCGATCGAGCCAGAAGCGCATAGCGCTAAACATCGCCCGCTCGACGGCGGGGTTGCGCCAGTTGAGATCCGGCTGCTGACGATAGAAGCGATGGTAGTAAAACTGCCCGACTGCGGGGACGAATTGCCAGGCGGAGCCTCCGAAGAGACTCACCCAATTGTTCGGTGGGGTCCGGCCGCCGTTCGCCCCTGGTTTGCCATCGTTCCAGACGTAGAAGTCGTGGTGCGCAGCGTCGCGCGAGCGCTCCGCATCGAGAAACCACGGGTGCTGGTCGGAGGTGTGGTTGAGCACCATGTCGAGGATGATGCGGATGTGGTGTGCGCGCGCTGCGGCGAGCAGACGATCGAAGTCGGCGAGTGTGCCGTACAGCGGATCCACGGCGTCGTAGTCGGAGATGTCGTAGCCGAAGTCCACCTGTGGCGAGGGATAGATGGGCGCGATCCAGATCGCATCGACGCCAAGCCCTTCGAGGTAGTCGAGCCGACGTGCGATGCCGTTGAGATCGCCGATGCCGTCGCCGTTGGAGTCCTGGAAGCTGCGCGGATAGATCTCGTAGATCAACGCGTGTCGCCACCATCGCTGCCCACGGTCGGCAGCGGCGATCGCGGTGCGCGCGGAGTGCTCCGTCTGTGCCGCGGGTGCGGCAGCACTGGCCGCGCCAGCGGGCGGGGCCGCGCACAGCCATGCCGCGAGACAGGCGCTGATGCACGCCCGCGCCGGTCGCAGGCTGAGGAGGAGGGCCGAAGTCATCAGGGACGCAGGCATTCGCATGACTGGTGGTGAGTCGATTCCGGCACGCGCTGCGCGCATGGTACGCTGGAACTGCAGCGACATTGAATGGCCCAACAAACGAACGGGAGCCTGCGCAATGCAAGGCCTGTTTCGTCTCGCGCGCGCCGGACGCATGGCGTTACTCCTGGGGTTGCTCTCGGCACCCGCGTTGCCGGCTGCGCAGCTGCCGGAGGCATTGGTCGATTTCGCGCCCGCAGTGGTTGCGAGTCTGCGCGATCGCTTCGGCTCGGACGAGATGGTAGTGTTGCGCTCGGCGATCGTGACGGCAGTCGCGCGAGAGACCCAACACATCAACGTTCCGCCGGGGCTCACCGTCACGGTGACCGTGCGCGACGTTGCTCCGACCCATCCGACCCGCTTGCAACTGGCAAGCGAGCCGGGAATCGACCCGGAGCGAACCCGGTTTCTCGGCGGCGCCGATCTTGCCGGGGTGGTGCGGGATACGCAGGGGCACGTGGTCGCGGACGTCATGTATCGCTACTACCCGCCCACGCTGGAGATGGGATCGGCCAAGCTCGACGCCTGGGCGGACGCGCAGCTCGCGATCGAGCAGTTCGCGGTCAAACTCGGTGCAGCCTGCCGTCGCATGGTCAGCAACCCGGGCACCTGAGGCCGGTTGCACCGCAGGAGTAGGAGCGCGATGAGCAACGTACCTGGTGGAAGTCTCCGTGGCTCGGCGTGGCTGGCGGCAGTAGCGGGCGCGCTGCTCGCTCTGGCCGGGGATCGCGCTCCCGCGGCACCGTCAGCAACCGTGAAGACTTTGATGGAGCGTGACCTGCCGGATCTTGCCGGCAAGGAAGCGCTCATGCTCACCGTGGAATATCCGCCTGGAGGGGCTTCGCTGCCACATCGGCATGATGCCGACGTGTTGGTATACGTGCTCGAAGGCGAGGTCATCATGCAGGTCGCAGGACAACCGGCGCGCACCGTCGGACCCGGCGGCACCTTTTACGAGGGGCCGGCGGATGTGCACGTCAAATCGGCGAACACCAGTACCAGCGCGCCTGCGAAGTTACTGGTCGTCATGGTCAAGGATCGAAACCGGCCGGTGTCGTTGCCGGCGGACCAGGCTCGCTAGGGCGGCGCCGGTCCCTGGCTGACGCGCACCAGGTCCTTCGGGCGCAGCCACTTGCGAAAGGCCTCCTGAACCGCGCCGGAGTCGAGCTCGATATAGTGTTGTGCGGCACGCGTCGGCTCATCGAGCGGTAGTCCGAGGTCGGTACGGCTGAGAATCCCGCGCGCGATCTGATCGACGCTCGATTCGCTCAGCGGGATCTGTCGCAGCAGGCACGCCTTGACGCGCATGAGCTCCTCGGCGCCCACCGGGGTGTTCTGCATGTTGGTGACCTCGCGCTCGACCATGGCTGCCGCTCGCGGGACATTCTGCGGATCGCTCGCGTAGTCGACCAGGTAGATGCTGCGCGTGCGACCCGCCTGCAATACCGATTCCACTGAATAGACCAGTCCCGCGTTCTTGCGCAGATCGATGCTGAGGCGCGTCGCATAGAAGCTCCCCCCGAGCACGGCATTGCCGAGTGCCAGCGGGTAATAATCCGGATCGGAGCGCTTGAGCGCGAGATTCTGAGCGAGCACCACCCGATCCTGAACGCGGCTGGCGTCCGGGACGGCGACCGTGTTCGGCCCGTTGGCCGGCACCGCGGGCAGATCCACCACCGGCTTCGGCCCGC
>Ga0070734_10004758_pt1 | contig 12615 bp, 12 predicted proteins | sample Coa_R1_8_FD_66444 | JGI IMG/M metagenome (GOLD analysis project Ga0070734, IMG submission 66444) | Surface soil microbial communities from Centralia Pennsylvania, which are recovering from an underground coalmine fire - Coalmine... | ecosystem: Environmental > Terrestrial > Soil > Unclassified ...
AGCAGGCTGGCGTCCTGCTCGGCGACTTCCTCGTGAGCATCCATGACGGCGACGACGACGTGCGCGCTCTCGATCGCCTGCAGCGTCTTGATCACGCTGAAACGCTCCAGCGCCTCCTCGACCTTGGCGCGGCGGCGCACCCCCGCGGTGTCGATGAGCGTGTAGCGCACACCGTCGCGCTCGAAGGGCACGGTCACGGCATCGCGGGTGGTGCCCGGCTGATCATAGGCGACGAGCCGCTCCTCGCCGAGCCAGCGATTGATGAGCGTGCTCTTGCCGACGTTCGGCCGGCCGATCACCGCCACCTTGATGCCGCTCTCCTCGATCGGCGGGGCGGCCGCCGCGCTCAGCCCCTCGAGCGTCGCCTCCATGAGCGCGAGCACGCCCGCATCGTGTGCGGCGGCGATCGCATGCGGGGCTCCGAGTCCGAGCTGATGGAAGTCCGCGAGCGCCAGGTCCGCATCGAATCCCTCGAGCTTATTGACCGCGAGGCGCGTCGGCTTGCCGCTGCGGCGCGCGAGCTGTGCCACGAACTGATCCTGCGGCGTGAGGCCGGCGCGGCCATCGACGACCACGATGAGGCGGTCGGCCTCGCCGATCGCGCGCTCGGTCTGCTCGACCATGAGGCTCTCGAGCGCGCCCGGACGCTCGATGAGACCCCCGGTGTCGACCACGATGCAGGGAACCTCGGTGCGGCGCGAGATGCCGTACTGCCGATCGCGCGTCACGCCCGGCAGATCCGCAACCAGCGCATCGCGTGTGTGCGTGAGGGCGTTGAAGAGCGTCGACTTGCCGACGTTGGGCCGCCCGATGAGTGCGATGACCGGGAGCACGGGCGGCGCGCCTGAACCGTCGCGAGGCCGCGGAGCTTAGGAGCCGGGCGGGGTCGCCGCGGGTGCGGGCGCCGCGGCGGACGCCGGCGGCGGCGCGGCGGGCGTTGCGCGAAAGGCGGCGAGCGCACCCGCATCCGTGAGCACGACCACCGTGTCGCCGGAGGCGACCGGCGGGTTGCTGATGCGAAACTTGCCGATGCGCTCACGCGCGACGAGCTTGCCGGTGCGCTTGTCGAGCCAGTGCAGATACCCCTGAAAATCGCCCACCGCGATCGCGCTCGAGGTGATCGCCGGAGCGCTCAGGCCGCGCCGTTTGAGCTTGTCCGAGTGCCACAGCTCCGAGCCGTCGCGCTGGCGCAGGGCGGTGACGATGCCGTCCGACTGCGTGACGTAGAGATTGTCCTCATCGACCGCGAGCCCGTGATAGCTCGACATGTCATGGGCCCACCAGATCTGCCCGGAATCGAGCGCGAGCATCGCGGTGCGGCCCTGGAATCCGGCCGCGAACACGTTGTCCCCGACCACGTAGACGGCCGAGTCGATATCGACCAGCCGATCGAGCTCGGTGCGTCCATGCGGGGAGGCGAGCACGGTGTCCCAGACGGTATCGCCGGTGGCGAGATTGACGGCCATCACCTTGCCATTGTCAAAGCCGCTCACCGCGATCTCCTTGGAGATGATCGGGGTCGCCGTGCCGCGCAGGCTCAGACGCGGAACCTGCTGCTCGACTGCCCAGAGCTCCTTGCCGCCTTGCGTATCGAAGCCGTGCAACCGTCCATCGACCGAGCGCATCACCACCACCCGCTCGCTGATCGAGGGCGCCGAGAGCAGCTCGGAGTTGACCTTTGCGCGCCAGCGCTCCCGTCCCGTGGCCGCATCGAGCGCGACGAGGGTGCCCTTGCTCGAGCCGACCACGACCAGGCCGAGCCCGGCCCCGGGGCCCGCCGAGAGCGGCAGCTTGAGCTTCTTGAGCCATACCGTGCGGCCGGTGTCGAGGCCGACGGCGATCACCTCGCCCTTGTGCGAGGCTGCGAACACCACCCCATCGGCGATGGCGGGGCCGAGCCCGAGCCGCAGCTTGACCTCCTTCTTGCCACCCCCGGGAACCTTGTCACCCCACAGATGCTTGACCGGCAGCGTCGCGGGAAACTTGACGAGCTTCGCGGGCGGCTCGACGTCCTTGTCCTTGCTGCAGCCGGCGCTCAAGGCGAGGGCGAGAAGCGCGAGGCAGGCCAGGCAGGCGCGCATCAGGGTTTATCCTTGTTCGCAGCGGCGGGCGGAGGGGCGAGCGCCGCCGACGGCGGAGCGATGGGCGAGACGCCGAGATCGGCGATCTTCAGGGTGAGAATCGAGGACTGCGGGCCGCCGTCGGCCCCGGCGCCGAGGGCCGCCTTGTACTCGCTCAGGGCGTGCGCCCTATCCTTCTTTGCAAGGTAGGCATCGCCGCGCGCCTCGTGATAATCGACCGCAAATGCGGGACCCGGGTCCTCGGCGAGCGTCTTCAAGGCCTCATCGGCCTTGCCCGCGTCGATCTCGACGCGGGCAAGGCGCAGGCGCGCAATGCGCCTGAGCTCCGAGTCCTTCGAGTGCTCCATGACGTCGGTCAGCGGCACGCTCGCCTCGTCGTCCTTTCCCTCGTCGACCGCGAGTCGTGCGAGCACGAGCTTCGCCTGATCGGCATAGGGCGAATCCGGATACTGCTTGATGAGCGAGTCCGCCAGGCGTCGCGCGTTGCTGCGATCCTCCATCGAGAGCGCGGAGGTCATCTGCGTGAACTCTGCAGAGGCGGCGATCGACTTCTGGGTGCGGTGATTCTCGTAATAGCGATAGCCCGACATGCACAGGAGCCCCACCGCCACGGCGCCGATGATCGAGGGGCCATACTCCTTGGCGAGCCCCTTGACGTGCTCGAGTTGCTCATCGTCGGTCAAATATTCACTCATGTCCGCTCCACCGCCTCGACCCCCATTACAGACCCAGCAACGACCCCAGGCGTTCACTGATCGCCTCGAGCGGGCATTCTTCCTGCGCGCGCTCCTCGCGCAGGGATTTGAGCGCCACCACGCCGCGCGCGAGCTCATCCTCGCCGAGCACGAGCGCGAAGCGCGCGCCGCTCTTGTCGGCGCGCTTGAACTGGGCCTTGAAGCCCCCTCCGCCGAGGTTCACCTGCAGCGACAGGCGGGGCCACGCCGCGCGCAGCCGCTCGGCGAGCGCGAACCCTTCGATCTCGCTGCGCTCACCCGCGAGCACCAGGTACACCTGGGGTTCGGTGCGGGGCACCACGAGCCCCTGGCGCTCGAGCAGCATGATGATGCGCTCCTGCCCCATCGCCCAGCCGATCCCGGGCGTGCTCACCCCGCCGAGCTGGGACACCAGCCCATCGTAGCGCCCGCCGGCGCACACCGTGCTCTGCGCGCCCAGCAGATCGGTGGTCCATTCGAATACGGTACGCGTGTAGTAGTCGAGTCCGCGCACCAGGCGTGGCTCGACATGATACTCGATGCCGGCACGCTTGAGGTGCGCGCACAACCCGTCGAAGTGCGCGCGCGAGGGCGCATCGAGCGCGTTGATCAGCACCGGGGCGCCGGCAATGATGCGTTGCATGTCCGGATTCTTGCTGTCGAGGATGCGCAGTGGATTGCCCTTCAGGCGCCGCCGGCTGTCCTCGTCGAGGGCGGCCTCGTGGGCCGAGAAGTACTTGAGCAACTCATCGCGGTAGGCGGCGCGCGTGGCGGGCGTGCCGAGCGAGTTGATGAGCAGCGTGGTGCGCGTGATCCCGAGGCGTTTGAGGATCCTCGCCGAGAGCAGTATCAGCTCGGCATCGACGTCCGGTCCCTCGAAGCCGAACGCCTCGGCGTCGATCTGGTGAAATTGCCGGTAACGCCCCGCCTGGGGCTGCTCCCGGCGAAACATGGGACCCATGCACCACACCCGCAAACGGCCTTCGCGCAACAAATGGTTCGAGATGACGGCTCGCACCATCCCCGCCGTGGCTTCGGGCCTGAGCGTGATCGAATCGCCCCCCTGGTCGGTGAAGCTGAACATCTCCTTCTCGACGACGTCGGTGAAGTCACCGATCGATCGCTTGAACAGCTGGGTCTGCTCGATGATGGGGACGCGCAGCTCCTCGTAACCGTAGGCGGCGAAGACCTCGCGTGTGATGCGCTCGAGGTGCTGCCACAGCGCGACCTGCGAGGGCAGCACATCGTGCACGCCTTTGAGAGGCTCGATGTGAGTGGGCACGGGCCTGATCTCTCGCCGCTCTTCAGTGGCGCGGGATCGCGCCCGCCGCGCCATCCGAGCCCGGCGCGACGCGGCGCAGGACCCCATCCGCGCCGGCCTCGAATCGCGCCACATCGCCGCTGACGAACTGCCGACCGATCGCGACCGCGTGGTCATTCACCTCGAGCTGCACGCCGCTGGCGTAGCCGAGATACACCTTGAGGGGCGCAAGGCCCGCGACCGTCTTCACGCTGTTGGCACGACCCTGCCCGGCGAACACGCGTCGGCCTGACGCATCCTGCACATCGACCCAGGAGTCGGCAGAGAAGGACAGACGCAGCCGCGCGGGTCCTGCGCCGCGCAGCGGCGCGCTCGCGGCGCCCGGCGAGGGCGCGGACTCTCGGGACGGGGACGCAAGCGTGCGCTGCGCCGTCTGCACGTATCCGGTCGACGTCGCGTTCTGGTTCGCGATCGCCATCTCATTGGTCTCTGCGGCCTCTCTGGAGTCGGTGCTCGGCGCCGCACCGCTCGGCGCCGCACCGCTCTGCGCCGCGCCGCTCTGCGCTCCCGCCGAAGGGGCGCTCTCGCTCGAGGGGGCGAGGGAAGCTGCTCTGGGCCCACCCGTCGCGGCGCTCGCAGGGCCGGACGAGCTCGCGGGGCTGGGGACGCCCGCAGAGTTTGAGGCGCCCAAAGGGATCGAGTCGCCCGCGGGGTTGGAGGCCCCCGCGGCGGCATGGGCCGAGGCCGCGGTGCCCGACGAGTGCCCGCGCCACGGGCGGTAGTAGAGCACCGCCGCCACGATTGAGACGATGAGCAGGCCGATGAGCGGCACCAGCAATCCGAGCGCAGGCCCCGCGGCCGGCCCCGGGGTGCTCGACACGCGCATGACGGGAGGCCGCGGGCCGGCCGCCGGCTTGTCCGCGCCCATCGCCACCTCCCCGGTGGTGACGCCGAGGGTGCTCGCGTACTTGCGCAGATACCCCTTGGCATACACCGAGGGACCGATGCGCGCGTAGTCTCCCGCCTCGAGCGCCTCGATCACCCAGGCGTCGAGGTGCATGTCATCGGCCGCCTTCTGCGTGCTGATGCCGCGGCGTTCGCGCTCCGCCTTGAGTCTCTCGCCGATCGTCGGATCGCTCATCGAGAAACGCCGGCGCGCAGCGATTGCGCCGGTTGGGAGTCGGGAAATTCGGATTGCACGCGCCGGGCGTAGCTCGCCGCCCCGGTGTTGTCGCCGAGCTTGCGCTCGGCGAGAAAGCCGATCCAGAGAATCTCCGCCGTGGCGGGATTGACGGCCAGATAGCGCTGCACGTCATCGAGCGCCTGCTTGGCATCACCCCGCTGCAGCGCGAGGTTCCCGAGCTGCAGCAGCGCCTCCGGCATGTTCGGGCGGATGGCGAGCGCGCGCGTGAAGTAGCGCTCGGCATCGACGACGTCTCCCGCGCCCTCGACGCATACGCCCGCGTTGACCAGCGCGACCTGCGGAGTCTGGTAGACGGGATTGCTCGCCACCTCGAGCAGAAGCTTCTCGCCGGCCTTCACCTTGCCGTTGCGGCACAGATAACCGGCGTAGCTGTTCTGGATGTCCGGGTTTTGCTTGCCCAGGCGCGCCGCAGCCGCGAAAGCGTGCTGCGCCTTCGGGGCGTCCTTGAGCTGCTCGTACACCAGGCCCGCCGTCTCCTGCACGTAGGCGTTGTCGGGCGCCTCGGTGAGCGCGCGCTCGATGCGCTCCTGCGCACGCGACAGGTTGTTGGTGCGCAGATACTCCTGCGCCATCTTCATGTTCGCAATCGCCGCCTGCTCCGGGTCGGGCTTGCGGCTGTGATTCGCCGGCTGATACGGCGGCGGCGAGCCCTTGCAGCCCGCGAGCATGGTCAGCGTCAACAGGAGCGCGAGGCTCCCGGCAATGCGCATCTGCCTCATCGAACCTCCACGGATCGTGCACGCTCCCGCGCATCACTGGCCTCGAGCTTGGCGCCGAGACGCACCAGCGTGCGGTCGCGCACCCGACCGGCGAGCTGTCCGCACGCCGCGTCGATGTCATCGCCGCGCGTGCGGCGGATGGTCGCGATCACCCCATGCTCGTTCAGCGTGTCGCGAAAGCGCACGATGGTCTGCGGCGGCGACACCCGGTAGCGAGTGCCGGGAAACTGGTTGAAGGGGATGAGGTTGAGCTTCGCCGGCCGGCCTGCGAGCAGGCGCGCAAGCGCCCGGGCCTGCCGGGGGTGGTCGTTGATGCCGTCGAGCATCACGTACTCGAAGGTGACGCTGCGCCCGTTCTGGCGCTCGATGTAATGCCAGCAGGCCGCCAGCAGCTCGGCGATCGGGTGCTTGCGGTTGATCGGCACGAGCTCGTTACGCAGGGCATCGTCCGGGGCGTGCAGCGAGACGGCGAGCGCCACGTTGCATTCCTCGGCGAGCTTGTAGATCTGCGGCACGAGTCCCGAGGTCGAGAGCGTCACGCGGCGGCGCGACAGGTCGTAGCCGAGGTCGTCGAGAAAGATGCGCATCGCCGGCACGACGTTGCGATAGTTCGCGAGCGGCTCACCCATGCCCATGAAGACGACGTTGGTGATGGCACGGCCATCGGCGCGGAAATCCGCGAGCTCGCGCTGCGCCAGCCAGACCTGACCCACGATCTCCGCCACGCTCAGGTTGCGATTGAAGCCTTGCTGGGCGGTCGAGCAGAACGAGCAGTCCATGGCACAGCCCACCTGGCTCGAGATGCAGAGCGTGCCGCGGTCGGGCTCGGGGATGTAGACCGTCTCGATCCCCTGCACCTCGTCCATGCGCAGCATCCACTTGCGCGTGCCGTCCGCGGCGCTCTGCGCAGTGACGATCTCGGGCACGCTCACGGTCGCGAGCGCCTCGAGGCGGGCGCGCAGCGCCTGCTTGAGATCGCTCATCTGCGCAAAGTCCGCAACGCCGCGCCGATAGATCCATTGCATGAGCTGGCGGGCGCGAAAGGGCTTCTCGCCGAGCCGCTCGCTGACGAACTGCTCGAGCTCGATGCGCGGCAGCCCCAGCAGATTTACCCGATCGGCCACACTGGCTCCCTCGACTGAAGCGGCCCGCGCATACGCTAGCGCGTGCGCGCGCAGACCTCAATTTCACTGAAGAAATAGGCGATCTCGCGCGCGGCCGTATCGGCGGCGTCCGAGCCGTGCACGATGTTCTCCTCGATGCTGTGCGCCAGATCCGCGCGGATCGTGCCCGGCGCCGCCTTCTTCGGATCGGTCGCTCCCATGACCTCGCGGTTCCGGGCGACGGCGCCCTCGCCCTCGAGCACCTGCACCAGCACGGGACCCGAGGTCATGAACTTGACGAGGTCCTTGAAAAACGGACGCTCCCGATGCACCGCGTAGAACCCCTCGGCCTGCCTCTGCGACAGATGCAGCATGCGCGCCGCCACCACCTTGAGCCCCGCTTGCTCGAGACGACGCAGCACCTCGCCGATCAGGTTGCGGCCGACTCCGTCAGGCTTGACGATGGAAAGCGTGCGCTCGATGGACATGGTCACCTCGGGGTTGTGCAGGAAGGAGCCGCGTGGCCGACGGGCCGCCGGCAAAGGCCGCGAAGTGTACTGGAGCGCAGCGCGCGAGGCAATGCGCTAAAACGCCGAAGTCTCTGTAATTACTCGAATTTTCACACGTTGAAGCTTTCGCCGCAACCGCACTCGCCCTTCGCCTTCGGATTCTGGAACCTGAAGGCCTCGTTGAGACCCTGCTTCACGAAATCGACCACCGTCCCGTCGATCAGCGGCAAGCTCGCGGGATCGACGACCACTTTGACCCCGCGCGCCTCGAACACCGCGTCCTCGGGGCGAATCTCGTCGGCGTAGTTCACTACGTAGGCAAAGCCCGAGCAGCCGGTTTTCTTGATGCCGAGCCGCAGCCCGAGGCCGCCACCCCGCTTCTCGAGATGGGACCGAACGCGCTCCGCCGCAGACTCCGTCAACTGGATCGCCATGCCGCTCTGCCCTCCTCTGGGATGAACCGCTCCTTACATAACACGCGCCGGCGCACCGCGCACGGAACGGCCCCACTGTTTTGGGGACTCAACGCCCAAACGCACGTACCGGGGCGCGCGTTGACGCACCGCAACGCTCCTGCCGCCCCGCGCCCACGGCTCCCCGCGCCCGCCCGCGGCACCCGGCCGCGGCACCCGGCCGCGGCACCCGGCCGCGGCTCCAATGCCGTGCAATATGGGGCTGCGCAGCGACGGACTCAATGGGTCTTGGGCCGTGCCAGCGCCGCCCGCGCGGCCGCCGTCCAGGCATCCTCGACGATCAGCAGGCGGCCGAGCTTTTCCACCGGCACCTCGAAGCGCTCGCGCAACGCCGCCACGCTCTCGGGCCAGCGCTCCTCGAGCGGCCGGCCCGGCGCCTGCTCGGCCAGGAAGGAGGCGACCGCGATGACGTGCGGACAGCCGAAGGCGCGAAAGCGCGCGCGCTCGATGCGCGCACCCGATGGATCGAGCTCGAGGTCGAACTGCACCCAGGTGCCCTCCTCACGCGCGCCCGCAGCACCGCGGGCGCAGCGTGCCCCCTCGAGCACGCCCGCGGCCGAAGCCGCCTCGAAGTAGTGGCGCGTGAGCGCGCTATAGCTCATGAGCCTGCAATGCGCCGCAGCCGCTCGACGGCCGCGCGCACGACCTCGACCGCCCGCTCGATGTCGGCGGGCTGCGTATAGCGCCCGAGGCTGAAGCGCAGGCTCGCCTCGGCCAGCCGGTCACTGCGTCCGAGCGCGCGCAGCACATAGGAGGGCTCGGCGCCGGCGGAGCTGCAGGCAGAGCCGGTCGACACCGCGATCGTCGAGCGCACGGCTGCGAGCAGGCTTTCGCCTTCCACGCCCTCGATCGACACGCTGAGGATGTGGGGCACCGAGTGCGCGGGATCGCCGTTGATGAGCACGCCGCCGATCGCCTCGAGACCCTGCACGAGCCGTGCCTTGAGACGCGCCACCCGGGTGAGCTCCTCGCTCAAGGTCGAGCGGACCAGCGCGAATGCCTCGCCCATGCCGACGATCTGATGCGTCGCCAGCGTCCCGGATCGCAGATGATGCTCCTGACCGCCGCCATAGAGGAGCGGGGTGAGCTGCACGGAGCGGCGGCGCGAGACGATGAGCGCACCGATCCCCTTCGGCCCATAGGCCTTGTGCGCGGCCAGCGAGAGCAAGTCGATCCCCCACGCATGGAGATCGACCGCACACTTGCCGACGCTCTGCGCGGCATCGACGTGAACGAACGCCTGCGGCGCGGCGGCGGCGCAGGCGGCCGCGATCGCGCCGATGTCCTGGATCACACCGATCTCGTTGTTCACGTGCATCAGCGAGACGAGCACCGTGTCGGGACGCAGCGCGGCCGCGACCTGATCGGGCGCGATACGTCCACCGCGATCGGGCGTGAGGTAGGTGAGGCTCCAGCCGCGGCGCTCGAGCTCGCGCGCGGCATCGAGCACCGCCTTGTGCTCGGTGCGCGCGGTGACGATGTGCCGGCCGGTGCTGTGGTAGTACTGCGCGATGCCGAAGAGCGCGAGATTGTCGGCCTCGGTGGCGCCCGAGGTGAATATCACCTCCTCCGGCGCTGCGCCCACCGTGAGCGCGACCTCGCGGCGCGCCCGGGCGATGCGCTCGCTCGCCGCCTCGCCATACGCGTGGCTCGAGGAGCCCGGGTTGCCGAAGCAGCCCTCGGCCGTGAGGCATTCGCTCATGCGCGCGGCGACGCACGCATCGACGGGCGTCGTCGCCGCGTAATCGAGATAGATCGGCACACCGGGCGGGGCGAGCTCGCTCATGGAGGGTCCATCTGGGCGGAGAGCCGGCGTCGTCCCTGGTTGCGCCCCTCCTGCACCGCGGAGAGGATGCCCCGCAGGATGTTGAGCTCGTTCGCATCCACCTGAGCGCGATTGAACAGCCGGCGCACGCGCTGCATGAGGTAGCCGGTCCGGTCCTCGAATCGGATCTCCGCGAGAACCTCCTGCAGGTGCCGATAGAAAAGCTCGAGCTCCGCACCGCTCGCCAGCGGCTGCTCGAGCTGTACGCGCGACGCGGGCTGCTCGCGCGCGACATAGATCTCGTAGGCGATGAGCTGCACCGACATCGCCAGATTGAGCGATGCATAGAGCGGATTGGCGGGGATCCGCACCAGCACATTGCACGCGATCAGATCCTCGTTCGACAGCCCGTAACGCTCCGGGCCGAAGAGCAGTGCCGCGCGCGTGCGCTCATCGAGCGCGCCGATGCGTGCCGCCACATCTCGCGGGGTGAGGATGTCCCAGTGATAGGAGCGCTCGCGCGCCGTGGTGGCGGCAACGAAGGCGCAGTCCGCGAGCGCCTCGGCGAGCGTGTCCACGGTGCGCGCACGCGCCAGCACATCGTCGGCGCCGGCGGCCAGCGCGAGCGCCTCGGCGTGCGGGAAAGGAGTGCGCGGGCGCACCAGCACGAGATCCTCGAGTGCCATGTTCTTCATCGCGCGCGCCACCGAGCCGATGTTGCCTGGATGACTCGGCTCGACGAGGACGATGCGAACCTCGGACGTCATGCTCTGATATTCTACGCGGCTCTATGCAACCCCTGCTCAACATCGGCATGCGCGCCGCGCGGCGCGCCGGCGATCTGATCGTGCGCTCGCTCTCGCGCCTCGACTCCCTCAAGATCGATTCCAAGGGCCGCAACGACTTCGTCACCGACATCGATCGCAAGAGCGAGGCCGAGATCGTTGCGACCATACGCCGCGCCCACCCCGATCATGCGGTGCTCGCCGAGGAGGGCGGGCGCAGCGGCGAGAATGAGTATCTCTGGATCATCGATCCGCTCGACGGCACGACGAATTTCCTGCACGGCTTCCCGACCTTCGCCGTATCGATCGCCGTCGAGCACCGGGGCCGGTTGCAGCACGCCGTGATCTACGATCCCATGCGCCAGGAGTTCTTCACCGCCTCGCGCGGCGAGGGCGCGCAGCTCGAGGGCAAGCGCATCCGTGTGAGCGCGCAGCGCTCGCTCGAGGGCGCCCTCATCGGCACGGGCTTTCCGTATCGCATGGCCGCCGAGCACATCGATGCCTATCTGGCCATCCTCAAGCGCATCATGATCTCGACCGCGGGCGTGCGCCGTCCGGGCGCCGCCTCGCTCGACCTCGCCTATGTCGCGGCGGGCCGCATCGATGGATTCTGGGAGTTCGGGCTCTCGCCCTGGGATACGGCCGCGGGGACGCTGATCATTCAGGAGGCGGGCGGACGGGTCGGGACACCGACCGGCGCCGAGTATGCGCTCGGCCCGAACGTCATCGCAGGGAGCCCCAAGGTGTACGAGGCTCTGATCGAGGCCATTGCGCCGCTCACGCCCGAAGCGCTGCGCGCCTGAGCCCCTTCGACGATCTATTCGCGCGCGGCCTTGGCAAAAGCCCCCGGACGACCCACCTCGGGAGGCTCCGCCCCCCGCGGCAGACGCAGCTTGCTGTTGCGATAGCCGTAACCCAGATAGATGGCGATGCCGATCACGCTCCAGATCAGCAGCCGGAGCCAGGTGGCTTGAGGGAGCGAGGCAGCCATGTAGGTGCAGAATCCGACCCCGAGAAGGGCGGTGGGCCACACATAGGGCACCCGAAACGGGCGCGGCAGCTCGGGGCGCGTGTAGCGCAGCACCACCACCCCGGCGCAGACCACGATGAAGGCAATCAACGTGCCGATCGAGACAAGCTCACCGAGGATGTCGATCGGCAGCAGGCCGGCAAAGATGGCCGCGAGCACCCCGGTGATGAGCGTCGAGATGTGCGGAGTGCGAAAGCGCGGATGCACCGCCCCGAACATCTTCGGCAACAATCCATCGTGCGCCATCGTCAGCCAGATGCGCGCCTGCGGGATGATCATCGTGATGATGACCGAGGTGAGGCCGAAGAGCGCACCGAGGATCACCGGCGTGGCGAGCCAGAGAAGCTGGGGGTGAGCCTGCAATGCGACCGCCACCGGGGCCGCATCCTCGAGCTTCTTGAACGGCACGAGTCCCGTCATGACCGCGGCCATCGCGATGTAGAGCACCGTGCAGATCCCGAGGCTCCCGAGGATTCCGATCGGCATGCCGCGCTGCGGATTCTTCGCCTCCTGCGCAACCGTCGAGACGCCATCGAAGCCGATGTAGGCAAAGAAGATGATCGCCGCAGCCCGCATGATGCCGGTCCAGCCGAACTCGCCGGCATGGCCGGTGTTTGGCGGGACGAAGGGATGCCAGTAGGCGGTGTTGACGTAGGCGGCGCCGAAGATGATGACCGCGATGACGATGCCCACCTTGATGCACACGATGATGGTGTTCACCACCGCCGATTCCTTGATGCCTTTGTAGCAAAGAGCGGTTGCGGCGGCGAGAATGACGATCGCCGGCAGGTTGATGAGGGCGCTCGTGCGATGCACCTGAAAGCCGACCTCTCCCGCCTCGAAGGGCGCGGAGGTGAGCCAGGCCGGGATGAAGTTCACATGGAACTGATCGAGCAGCTTCACGAAGTAGCGGCTCCAGCCGACCGCGACGGTCGAGCACGCCATCATGTACTCGAGCACCAGGTTCCACCC
>Ga0070734_10004760_pt1 | contig 12612 bp, 11 predicted proteins | sample Coa_R1_8_FD_66444 | JGI IMG/M metagenome (GOLD analysis project Ga0070734, IMG submission 66444) | Surface soil microbial communities from Centralia Pennsylvania, which are recovering from an underground coalmine fire - Coalmine... | ecosystem: Environmental > Terrestrial > Soil > Unclassified ...
ACCTGTTCGATTCCCAGATTCGAGTCGTGCGACATGCCCGCATCGTCCATGTGCAAAATCAGAACGCGGTCGGTTTTTTTCCATCCGAGGCGTTCAGCGTATGTGGCATCGGTTTGAGCAAAGCAAAAACACGCCGCCAGGGATGCTGCGAAAAGTGTCTTGAACATGCAGCCTAGTTTAATTGACGAGCAAGCCTTCCAAAACGGCCGCCGTGCCGGTCTTCGGCACGATCCGCAACTGAACGGTGTGAGTGGACGCCCGGAGATCGGTACGAAGCACGTAGTTGAGGAACCAGTCGGGCGCAATCTGTACGTCGGACCATGAGCCGCTGTCGATCCGGTAGCTGATTTTGCCGGGGACGCCGTTGAACTGAAAAAGCAGCCCAAGAAACGACCCAGTGAACGGCTGGATGATGGTTTGATCGGACGAAAACTTCTGCGCGAATCCTTGCCCATCGAACAATCGCGGCGAGACCCGTTCCGCGCCCGCACCCAATACGACCGGCTGAAAGTGAATCCCGGAGAGATCGGGTCCGTACATTCGATTTGGCAGCGCAACATCGGATTCGCGCGCCGATTTGAGGCGCTCCTCGAAAGCGTCGGCGATCAACTGCTGGCCTTGATCGTTCGGATGGCACCCGTCGCTGGTAATTTGACTCAGCCGCGCTCCGCGTTTCGCCCCATACGCTGCCATGTCGACCATCTCATCGCCATATCGCTCGGTCAGCTTGTGCAGGGCGCTGCTTGATACATCTACGTACGTCGTGTACGGAAAGAGCGCAATCAACGGAACGTGAGCGTTGAAACTCAGCCGCGTAACGGCTTCGATGGAGGGAATCGAAACGGATTTATAAAGCTCGTCCAGGGTGCCCAGCTCGGCAATCACCAAATCTGGCTTCCATGGCAGCACAGAAGTCTTGAGCACCGCGATTTGCAGCAGCGAAATCGCTCCGCCGACGCAGAAATTTCGCGCGTTCACCTTGGCGCCCGTCTGGCGCTCGAAAAGCTGGTTCACCTTGGTGGTGAACCGCGCGGCTTCACTTGACGCCCCCAATCCGCATGTAATGGACGTTCCCATCCACGCGATGCGGAGAGTACCTCGGTCATGAGCCTGCTTCATCACGGCGGGCAACGACGATCCCAACGCGCTGACCGCTGTGAACGCAAGCAGGCTCCTGACTACACACATCCGCCTTCAGTATAAGCATCCATAACCGAACCGCGACCGCAAGGAAGCGCCACAAGCTACGCTCCCTCGCAGTTGCGGTTCGGTTTCGCGGGATCTTTAGTAGTCGGTTGCGTGCTGTGCAGCGCCGGCGCTCATATTGAACCCGGTCACCGCGATGAACGGACCAAGCTGGCTACCCGGCGCCGACGTGTTGTTAAACACGCGCACCAGAACCGCCGGAGCCACGCATGTCGCTGGAGCCGTGACCGTCGCCTCAATGTGCGCGCGACCGGTTGTGCTCAGCGGTACGCCTTCCGTGCTCGCGGCCACTACGCCGCCGCTGCCACCGCACACCAGGCTCGCCGCTACCATCTGCACCGGCCCAACTGTGCCCACCAGGTTCGCGGGCGCTCCCGGACCCAGCAGCAATCCGCGAACGTCCACTTCAAGCTTTCCTGAGGGAGACACAGAAGCTTCTCCATTCGCCGCCACCCACGGAGCGCCGCCGCTGTTCACTCCACCGATCGTCGCGCCGGGCGTCGACCCCACAACGCTCGACTCGAACGATCCATTCGCGTCCTCATTCTGATTGTTGTTGTTATTGTTTTTACCCCCGTGATCCGCCCAAACCGCGAGCGACAAGAAAGCGCCGATGGCGCCGAGTTTCATCCATTGATTGAATCGCATTCAATACTCCTTCGAAGAGAAGTATGACTTTACGCAGCCGTAACAGGGTTGGAAATCTGTAAAGCCTTGGTAAAGATGTTCAGACGTCCCGGCGACACACTACCATGCGCTATCTTTGACCTTATGCGTCGCGTTCTTATCGCCGCAATTGCTTTCGCCGCCACACTTGCCTCGCAAGTTCCTTCGAACCTCTTTGACGGACTTCGCTGGCGCCTCATCGGACCCTTTCGAGGTGGACGCACCGTCACTGCAGCCGGAATTCCGGGGGACCCGAACACCTACTACTTCGGCGCAGTGGGCGGCGGTATCTGGAAAACCACCGATGGCGGAATGGTCTGGACACCCATCTTCGACGATCAGCACGTTGCATCCATTGGCGCCATCGCACTCGCGCCGTCCAATCCGAATATCATCTACGCGGGCACTGGCGAAGCCGATATCCGATCGTCGCTTTCCTCCGGCGACGGCGTTTATAAATCCACGGACGCGGGAAAAACCTGGCGCCACGCCGGCCTGCGCGATACGAAACAAATCGGTACTATTTTGGTGGACCCGAAAAATCCGGATATCGTGTTCGTCGCCGCGCTCGGCCACGCTTACGGCCCAAATCTGGAGCGCGGCGTGTATCGCTCGCGCGACGGCGGCAGATCCTGGCAGAAAGTTCTCGACAAGGGTCCGGAAATCGGCGCCGTGGATCTTGCGTTCGCGCCCGAAGATTCCCAGGTAATCTACGCCACCACGTGGCAGACGTTTCGTCCGCCGTGGAGCCAATATGGACCCGTGGAAAAACCGGGCGGCGGACTTTTCAAATCCACCGATGGCGGCGATCACTGGTCGCAGGTCACCGGCCACGGATTACCCGCGGGAGGCTGGAAACGATCCGGCGTCGCCGTCGCACGCGGAACCGGCGGACGCCGCGTGTATGCGTTGATCGACTCGGCGAACGGCAACGGTCTCTATCGCTCGGATGATTCCGGCGCAACCTGGACGCGCCCGTCATCCGATACACGCATCAACGCACGCTCCTGGTATTTCGGCAGCGTTACTGTGGATCCGAACAATCCGGATATCGTTTATCTTCCGAACACGGGCATTTTCAAGACAGAAGACGGCGGGAAAACCTTCACCGTGTTCAAAGGCGCGCCCGGCGGCGACGACTACCATTACCTTTGGATCGATCCGAACGATTCGCGCCGCATGATCCAGGCAGCGGATCAAGGCGCAACCATCACCGTGGATGACGGCAAGACCTGGGGCTCTTGGTACAACCAGCCGACCGCGCAGTTCTACCACGTCGTCACCGACAATCAGTTCCCGTATCACGTCTACGGATCGCAGCAGGACAGCGGAACGGTCGCGCTGCCCAGCCGCACCGATCATGGGTTCATCACCGAATACGACAGGGCGAACGTGGGCGATGCGGAAAGCGGCTACATCATGCCCGATCCGCAAGATCCGAATATTTCGTACGTCAGCAATACGTACGGCGGCTTGAAACGCTTCGACAAGCGCACCTCGCAAGGCCAGATCATTACGCCATGGCCCGCGCCCGCCTTCGGTTTGGACATCTCGCAGCGCAAATACCGCTTTCCCTGGACCGCGCCGCTCGTGTTTTCTCCCGTCGATCACGCGCTCTATTACGGAGCGCAATATGTCTTGAAAACTACCGACGGAGGCTTGAACTGGCAGGAGATCAGCCCCGATCTCACGGGGGCGGACAAGAACATGATGATGGGCGAAGTCACTGTCCAGAATGCGAAACTGCGCGGCTATGGCGTGATCTATTCCATCGCGCCCTCGCCTACCGTTGCTACTGAAGTCTGGGCCGGCAGCGATACCGGATTGATTCATCTCACGCGTGATGGCGGCAAAACCTGGGCCAACGTCACGCCTCCCGAATTAGGCGACTGGAGCAAGATCACGCATATCGAAGCGTCGCGCTTTCACGCAGGCACCGCGTTCGCTGCCGTGGATCGGCATCGTCTCGACGATTATCAGCCCTATCTTTTCCGCACGCGCGATTACGGCAAAACTTGGACGCGCATTGTCGATGGCATCGCGCCCGGTGCATTTCTCAACGCCGTGCGCGAGGATCCGGAGCGAGCTGGCCTGCTGTATGCGGCCACGGAATCCGGCGTTTATGTTTCCTTTGACGAAGGCGACCATTGGGAATCGCTGCAGTTGAATCTGCCGCCCAGCTCGGTGCGCGATCTGGTGATTCATCAGGATGATCTAGTCATCGCCACGTTCGGCCGCGGATTCTGGATTCTCGACGACATGACGCCGCTGCGGCAAATCGACCGCAAGATCGCTTCAGCGCCGGCGTTTCTCTATAAGCCCGCAGTGGCGATCCGCATGAATCGCGAATCGTTTCAAGGCACGCCGCTGCCGCCCGAGATTCCCAAAGCGCCGAATCCGCCGGATGGAGCGGTTCTCGATTACTACTTGCAATCGGAGGCTTCGGAAGTAACGCTCGAAATCCTGGATTCGCAAAACCAGATTGTCCGCCGCTTTTCGAGCAACGATCCGGCCAAAGCCCCGCGCACGCGGCAAGCCATCGCCGATATCTGGATCGTCCCGCCGCCGCATCTTAGCACGCGCGCCGGCATGAATCGCTTCGTATGGGATCTTCGCTACTCCATCGCGGCTGCCGCCGGCGAAGCGGACGATGAAAACGGCATGGCCGCGCAGGGTCCGCAGGTGCTGCCCGGAATGTATCAAGTTCGGCTCAACGTCGCAGGCCAGCAATATACACAGCCGCTCAAAGTGGTGCTGGATCCCCGCTCTTCCGGCACGCCGTCGGATTTATCCGCGCAGCTGGAACTCTCGCTGAAAGTCGCGCGGCAGATTGCGAAATGCGTGCAACTCACGCGCTTGGGAACGTCGCTGCGCGAGCAGCTCAGCGCCGCTAAAAAGACATCAGACGCCGCATTACTCGCTCAAATCGTCGCGCTGGAGTCCGAGGTCGATCGGATCTTCGGCGTTGCTGGTGGTTGGGATGCTCCAGCTTCGGCATCCGGAGTTGGGGCGATTCTCACGAATCTGAGCGCAATCAACAGTGTTTTAGACAGCGCCGACCGCATGCCTCCCGCGCCCGCCCATGCGCTCTACGATCAGGCCAGCGAAGCGCTCGCCACCAACCAAGCCGAGTGGGAAATGTTGAAGAACGGCAAACTCGCCGATCTCAATCGCACCTTGCGCGCGAAAAACCTGAAGGAGATCCATTGATCCGGCTGGCGTTCCTCCTGGTGCTGGCCGTCGTACCCATTTATCCGTGGGGACCCGACGGCCATCGCATCGTCGCTGTGATCGCCGAGCAACGCATCACACCGGGCGCTCGCGAAAAAATCCGCAAATTGCTGGTCGATGGCAAATATTCCATCGCCGACATCGCAAGCTGCGCCGACACCATCCGCTCGAACCGCACGCCCGCTGACGACATGTGCCGCACACTCGCGGGCGATGTTCCTTCGACGAACGGTCTTTGGCACTATATCGATATTCCGGTGCCCACCAAAGCCAAATCGCTGGATGCGTTTTGCCCGGAAGGAAATTGCGTGACCGCCAAAATCAAGAGCTTTTCCGAAACTCTGCGGACATCCAAAGACGACGCGGCGCGCCGCCAGGCTCTGCTTTTTCTGGTGCATCTGGTCGGCGACATCCACCAGCCCTTGCACGCCGCCGAACGCGGCTGCGACAAAGGCGGCAATTCCGAACACGTGAATTTCACAATCGACAGCAAGGAGGAATCGAATGTCGCGCTGCACCATGTCTGGGACAGTTCTGAACTCGATCTGCTAAAGAAGCACGAGAACCTCACCGATGACCGCGTGTTCGCCGGCATCCTGATGGCCGCTATCAAGCCCGCGGAGGCGATGAAATGGGCGCGTGCGACTCCCGATCAAATGGCTTGGGAATCTTACAAGCTGGCGCTGACCAAAGCTTATCGTGGAATCCCGTTCCAAGATTTTTGCGACAACAAGAAGCCCGCGCCAATCGTGACAGACTTGACGCCCGCTTACGAAAACGACGGAACCAAAGTGGTCCGCCAACAGCTCATGAAAGCCGGAGTGCGCCTGGCGGCTATCCTGGAATCGGATCTCAACCCATGAAGACAATAGCCCTGTGGATTGCCCTGATCATTCCGGCATGCGCCGAGATCAAGGTGCTCAAGAATTTCACGTTGATTGATGGGACCGGAAACCCGGCGATCGCGGATGTGGCTATGCTGATCGAGAATGGCCGCATCGTTCGGATCGGTTCCGCGCGAGGGGTCGCCGTGCCGGCGGGCGCGCAGGTAATCGATTTGGATGGCAAATTCGTCATGCCCGGCATCATCAACTCGCATGGCCACCTCGGAAACACGGTGGATCTCGCGCAGGATCCCAAAAACTACGCGCGCGAAAACGTCGAGAAGAATTTGCGCACATACGCTTCGTACGGTGTTACGACGGTTCTCAGCTTAGGCACGGATCAAGATCTGATCTTCAAAATCCGCGACGAGCAGCGCGCCGGGCGTCCCACCTACACGCGAGTCTTCACCGCCGGCCGCGGCTTTACGTTGAAAGGCGGCGTTGGCGGCATGCCATCGGTGACATACAATCTCGAAAACGCGTCGGAAATCCCTAAGGACGTGGACGCGCTGGCGGCCAAAAAGGTGGACATGGTGAAGGTGTGGGTGGACGATTCGCTCGGCCATCGCCCGAAGATCCCCTTTGAATTCACGAAAGCCATTATCGATAACGCGCATCGCGACAAACTGCGCGTGGACGCCCACATTTTTTACCTGGCCGATGCCAAGCAACTGGTGAACGCCGGACTCGATGCCTTAGCGCACAGCGTCCGCGATCAGCCAGTGGATCGGGAATTGATCGATGCGATGAAGCAGCACGGCACGTGGCAATCCGCTGCAACTCTGACGCGCGAAGCTTCCATGTTCGTTTACGCGAAGCCTCCGGCATTTCTCACCGATCCATTTTTCACCCGTTCCGTCTCGGCCGCGGCGATCGCAACCCTGAGCGATCCGGAATATCAAAAGAAGATCGCCGCCGACCCGGATTTCGCAAAATATCCGGCGCTACTCGAAATGGCGAAGCAAAATCTGAAGCGCCTGGCCGACGCCGGAATCCCGTACGGCATGGGAACCGACACCGGACCTCCCGGCCGCTTCCCCGGATATTTCGAGCACTGGGAAATGGAGCTGATGGTGGACGCCGGCCTGACGCCGTCGCAAGTGATCACCGCTGCGACAAAGGGCTCGGCTGAATTCCTCCACGCGAAGGATCTCGGCACACTCGAAGCCGGTAAATGGGCCGATCTGATTGTCCTGACCGCCGATCCGCGCGTGAACATCCGCAACACGCGTTTGATTGATGCGGTTTATATCGCGGGAAATCCAGTTGTCAACTAATGTAGCGCACGCACTCGTGCGTGCCGCGTTCACACTCGTGTGAACGCCTTGAGAGTGGTTCTTCCTTATTTGGTGTTCGCAAGAGTGCGAACACAGCACGCAAAGTGCGTGCGCTACGAACCCTGCTCTTTCGGCTTTTCCTTCACCGTACCGGCCTTGATCGGGCTGATCAGCACGTGGGCGTTGCGGCCTTCCAGGCGCGGCTGTCCTTCCACGGCGCCGTGGGCGACTAGATCCTGCGCGAAACGCAGCAGCAGCTTTTTGCCGAGATCCACGTGCGCGATTTCGCGGCCGCGGAACTGCACCACAGCCTTCACACGATTGCCTTCGCCCAGAAACCGGATTGCGTGGTTCTTCTTGAACTCGTAATCGTGGTCGTCGGTGTTGGGCCGGAACTTAAGCTCCTTCACCTGGATGATGTGCTGTTTTTTTTTCGCTTCGTGCTGCTTCTTTTTGTTCTCGTACTGCCACTGGCCGTAATCCATCGCCTTGGCGACGGGCGGCTCCGCGGTGGGAGCAATCAAAATCAGATCGAGCCCCATATCCTGCGCTTTACGCACGGCTGCCAGCGTAGGCATAATCTCGACGGATCCATCGGGAAAAACGGCGCGCACTTCGCGAACGCGAATCGCTTCATTTACGTTTTCCCGAACTTTGGGGCGACGGGGAGGAAAGTTTCTCGGCGGGATCATTGAGAAACGGGGGCGAAGATGTCAAAAGCCATAGGTAACAGGAAACTCCTGAAAGGTTGCCAAATCACTACCCTCAGCCTACCAGAGTCCGGCCGGGGTTGGGGTGGCGAGGGCTAGTAGGGTCTTAGTGGGGAGTAAAATAAACTCGCTTCAACTCAATTGATCGCTTGTTCGTCATTTCGATTAAGCAACCGAGTCTTTCAATAGGTCCACCCGTCCCTCCCTCAAACAGTTCGTACTGCGCCTTGCATTGCGCATCTCGGTAAGCGATCCAGAGTCGCTCGGCGAGTCGGAGATTGTCGATGTGGCGGTTTGGGTCTGAATAGACACTGACCTCCTTGAGTGCAGTACTGTACGCCGTGTTTAGTTCCGCATCGGCCTTTTCGTACACCTTCGACAGGCAAGTTCTCACATCGTATGTAGTTCCTTTGCATTGCTTCGCGTCCTGTACACTCTGACTGAACGCAATGCCAACAAACAGTAGGGCAATACCCTCTTTGGTGCGCAGAACACTCATACGTTAATCAACTTCTTGGTACCGCACATGATCGCTGAGTCCCTCGGCCATCGCGGGCTCATAACAGTTCCATCTGCTCGCTCAAACCCCACTACCTGGAGATGGGTGCTCAGCGCAAATCCGCAACGCCCGCACCCGTGATCTTATATGACTCCCGCTCCTGCACGAACACCACCGCCCTCAGATTTTCGCGCTTCCACTCCCGCGGCAATCGCAGAGTATTGGTGATCGCACCCGCGTTCGACCCTTTCGCGTCCAGCTTGCCGATCACGCCGAAACTACGTACCACCGGGCCGTGGCGCAGTAACCGGCCGGAGTTTTCGCCGCGCGAAACATTTGTGGATAGATCGCTTTCGGTTACCGCCAGAAATACGTTCGAATTGCGAATCTTGCCGTTATTCGTGACCTGCACGGAAAGCTCCACGACGTCGGCCTCGCCGGGCTTCGGCGTGGCTTTCAGCGCCAGGATCGTCGTTTGTGCCTGCTCCGCCTTGGCGATCTCCTGCGCGGCGCGATTGCCGTCGTTGCCCACGAACGCCACCTGTCCGTTCACCACCATCTGCGGCGTGTAGATGTTATCGTCGAAAAACTTGCGCCCGTAATCGTTCTGCCGGCCGCGATATTGCGCGGATGAGAACGGATCCACCCAACCCAGCGAGTTCCAATAATCCACATGCTCTTCAAGCGCGATGACGCGCGCGCCCGCGATCGGCTGGTCCCGATCCATTCGCGACAAAAGTTGATCGGCCGGCGGACAACTGGAGCATCCTTCGCTGGTGAAAAGTTCGACAATCACGGGAACGCGCCGGTCCTGCGCGCTCGCCAAACCGAGCAGGGCAAAGATCGCCAAGTAGCGCATAAATTGCTATTTCATTACCAGACTAACACCCCAGGCGCTCTTTAAATTCGCGTGCCCGGTCGCGCGCGACGGTTAAATCCGTGCCTTTTGCGTCTTTCAGCCGGACATTCAACCCGCCTCCCGCGAGCGGCGCCACTTCCTTGATCCACTCCACGTTCACCAGCGTGCTACGGTGGATGCGCACGAACTTCCGCGGATCCAGTTTCTTCTCGAGTTCCGCGATCGCGTAATCCACGCAGTATGCTTTGCCTTCAGATACCGCATACGTCAGTTTGTCCTCGGCAAAGAAATGCGTCACGCGCGGCAAATCCAGGAACCACAACCGGTCTCCCAGGCGAGATGCGATGCGCTCCAGATATTCAGGCTTGCGGTCACGGAGAAGCGACGTGATCTGCTGCAGCATCGCGGCCAAGTCCTGCTGCTTACTCGATGCCCCGCGCAGCCGGTCCACTTTTTGCAACGCTCGATCCAGCAGTTCCGGATCCACCGGCTTTAACAGATAATCCACCGAGTTCACGCCAAACGCCTGCAGCGCGTACTGATCGTAAGCCGTTGTGAAAATGACGAACGGCTGATTCGCCAAACGCGCCAGAACATCGAAGCCGGTCAGACGCGGCATTTGGATGTCCAGAAAACAAACATCCGGCGGGTCGACCGTCAGCGCTCGCACGGCCTCCTCGGGTTCCGTGGTACTTCCGACCACTTCAACGCGGCCCGTGCTCTCCAATAGACGCCGCAATCGCTCCAGCGCGAGCGGTTCGTCATCCACCAGGTAAGCGCGCAGCTTCATACGCGCGGAAGAATCATCTCTACTACCGAATATCCGTCGCGCCGCACAACGTTCAGACGGCCTCGCGCGCCGAATAGCGCGTCTAACCTCTGCACCAGATTGTCCAATCCATGCCCTGGACGAATCGCCGTCAAATCAAATCCGGGACCCGAATCCGACACCTCGATCCGCAAGCTTCCGCTCTCAACACCAGCATCAACCCAAACTTCCCCGCCGCCGTTTTGCGACGTGATGCCATGCTTGACGGCGTTTTCCACCAGCGACTGCACCGACATCGGCGGTACTTTCGCATCTTCCAACTCCGCAGCCACGTCCACGTTTCCCTTCAGCTTCTCGCCGAACCGGACCTTTTCAATGTCGAGATAGCTCCGGACCATCGCCAGCTCTTGCCGCAGCGGAATCAGCGGCTGCTGTCCCGAGTCGAGCGATGAGCGCAGTAGTGACGCCAACTGCCCCACCGTTTGTTCCGCCCGCGCCGGATTTACCGCGATCAGCGAACTGATCGAATTCAGCGTGTTGAACAAGAAATGTGGATGGATGCGCGCCTCCAGCGCTTCCAGCCGCGCCTCGGCAGCAAGTTTTCGCGCTCGCTCCTCGGCGATTTCCTTTTCGTGCAGCTTCTCTTCCATAATCTGCACGCGTCCCCGGAGCGCACCGTGCATCAGCGCTCCGAACCCGAAAACCAAGCCGAGCGGCATTGCGACGCGGAGCGTGCTGAAGTAGCTCTGCCAAAAAAGATTCGACTGGACGAAACCCACGGCCAACAACATCACTTGCGCAATTAAACATCCGATGGGGATGAACACCGCGATGCCCGCGGCCAGGATCGCCATCAACGGAACGTTGCGAATCGGTAGCCGGCAGGCCACCCATCCGATCACCAGGGTTCCCAGGAGTCCAGTGGTGTTGGCAAAGATAAGCGCGTAAACCAAGGCGTGCAGCAAATCGCGCCAACTCGCGGCCGGATTCGCGACCCGTTCGATGAGCACCACCATCGCGACCGCGAGATTGATCCACAGCAGCGAAAACAGCCAGTTGTTTTTCGGCGCAGCCATACGAGTCTATTTGCCGGAAACCAACTCCAACGTCCCGCTCCGAAGAATATGCAGAACTTGCACGGTGGTTTGCCCGGGTGGCTTCATATCTCCCACCACAGTCTCATAAATCGTTCCGTATTCGATCTGCTTCGTCGCCAGCGAAACCCAAATCTCACCCCAATAATCGCTGCGGCCTTTCAAACTCATGCCGCCCGCTTCCACCAATAGCGGATTGAAGAATGCCTGATACCGGATCAACGCGCAATCCTGCCCGTTCCTCTGCGACTTGCCGATCCACTCCAGCACGATATCGCGATTATGGAATACGCCGACGCCGGGCATCGCGATATCTTCGTTCGACCCTGAGCGCACCGGCTCATTCAACTTCAAATGCTGGAAGAAATTCTGCCCGAACGTCTCGATCATCCCGGTGTCCCAAACCAGATTCCGTTCGAGCACCGCCATGGGCGGAAAGCTCTTGAAAAAGTCGGGCTGGAAAGTGGCCGCAAGATCGTTCTTATAGCGGAAGCCTTCCATAAACTCGCGCTTCTGCGGCGCGCCAAAATTGCCGGAAGGCCCCTCGGCGTCAGACTCGCTGACGTTTTTCCACATCACTTCGCCGTTTGGCAAACCACGCGTGTACTCCGCAGTGAGCCGCTGCCGCCGGAACGTCTCCCCCCGGCTGCTCGCGGTGTTGTATTCAACGGTGAATCGATAGGTTCGCGGACCCGAGTCCTTCACCGGAATTCCCTGCGGAAGGGTCCACGTTTGCGCCCATAAACACGGGCCGAGTATCCCAAGCATCCAGAACTTTCGCATTCGGCAGTCTCCTTGATTGGGAGTTTGCCATTACGATGCGCGAATGGCACGGGATGGACGATGAAAGGCGGCGATTCCTGCCGATAGGCTGTTGGGAAAGGACGAATGGCTTACTTGATTACGGGAATCGGGTAGCGGTACTGGCCGTCAAACACGTCCTTGAACACGCTGAGCATCCCGCCGTGCACTGTTCCGTTGGTGGCAAGAAGATGCGGATTCCGCAGCTTCACCGGCCCGCCATGCATGTCGGAGCATCTGCCGCCAGCTTCTTCAATCAGTAGAATGCCCGCCGCCATGTCCCACGGATTCAGCCCGAATTCCCAGAATCCGTCCAGGCGGCCGCTCGCCACGTACGCGAGATCCAGCGCGGCCGATCCGGCGCGGCGCACGCCGTGCGTCACCATCGCCAGTTGATAGTAGAAGTGCACGTTGACGTTCTCATGCCGCTTTAGGCTCGGAAATCCGGTGGCCACCAGCGTCTCTTCCACGCGCGGGACCTTCGACACATGGATCGGCTTGCCGTTCAAGTACGCCCCACCTCCGCGTTCGGTGGAAAACATCTCATTGCGCGTGGGATCGAAGATCACTCCCGCGATCAATTCGCCGGCGCGTTCCAACGCCATGGTGACGTTGA
>Ga0070734_10004761_pt1 | contig 12609 bp, 8 predicted proteins | sample Coa_R1_8_FD_66444 | JGI IMG/M metagenome (GOLD analysis project Ga0070734, IMG submission 66444) | Surface soil microbial communities from Centralia Pennsylvania, which are recovering from an underground coalmine fire - Coalmine... | ecosystem: Environmental > Terrestrial > Soil > Unclassified ...
CCTCCGCGAGTACTGGATCGCGCATCGCGAGTACGACCAGGCGTTCGCGTGGATCCACGGCCGCCTGGCCGCTCGTCCCGGCGATCCGCGGTTGACCGTCGATCAGGCCAGCGTGGATCGCGCCGCCGGTCACGCCGACCGCGCGCTGGCTGCGCTCGACGCCTCGATCGCCCGTCATCCGGACGATGTGGAGGCGCTGGCGCTCGATGGCGAGATCCTGAGCAGCGTGCGTCGTTACGACGCCGCGCTCGTCCGCTTCACGGCTGCCGAACGGATCTCGCCCAACGACACGTCCATTCGCATGCGGCTCGCCAACACGCTCTTCGCCATGACGCGCCTGGACGAGGCGGCCGCCGCCGCTCGCGATGTTCTCAGCCGCGACGCACGCGCTGCCGGTGCGCATTACCTGCTCGCCCAGATTGCTGAACAGCGACAGGACGGTGCCACTGCCGAGCGCGAATACCGTCTCGAGATTGCCGAGAGTCCGTGGGACTACCGTGCGCGCTTCAACCTGGCTGCGCTCGTCGGGGCCCGCGGCGATCACGCCGAGCAGTTGCAGCTGCTCGAAGCGATCCCGAAGCTCGCGCCCGGATTCAGCGATGTCAGATTCTTCCTGGCCAAGGCGCTGCTCGATCTCGGCGATCCGACGCGTTTTCAGGAGGCGATTGACGAGGCCACCCGCGGACTCTCGCTGGCGCCGGCCTCGAGCGCGGCGCCACTCGGCCACTACGTCCTCGCCGACATCTTCCGTGTGCAGGGACGCGCGGCCGACTCGCAGCGCGAACTCGCGCGCGGTCAAGCCCTCGAACGGCAGCTTGCGCAGCGAGGTTCGTCGTAATCAGCGTTCGTTGGTCAGTGGTGTGTGCGGCTGGTGAGAGACTTCGTGAAGGCTGGCAGGCGGCCGAAGGCGGTGGAGACGCCCGAGAGTTGCTGGTAGGCCGACTGTCGTTGGACGGGCGTTCCGGCGGGAATCTCGAGCGTGAAGGGATCCAGCGGAGCGTCCGCGACGGACATCGCCCGCATCTCCACCAGCTCTCGCGTTGTGAACCGCTGTCGCCCGTCTTCGAGCCGCAGCGTTTCCTCGGTCTTGCTGCTCAAGTAGCTGTCGCGCGCGATGTAGCGCACCGTCTCCAGCCGCGCCAGGCGGACGAGCGGCGGACCACCGCTGCGCCAGTTGAAGTCGATCCAGGCCGGGTCGACCACGCGGACGGCGTAGAGCGCATCGCCGTTCGGCGTCGTGGTGCGATCGAGCGACACGATCATCCGCGGCAGAGCGGATGTGCCGTACCGCGGCGTTTCGATCATCGTGCGGTTGGCGCGGACCTCACCGATGATCGGCTCGTAAATGCTCTGCCGGTCGAGGTACACGTCCAGCGCGCGCTGCGCCGGTTCTGGAAAGAGCCGCACGGCCTCGCGAAATTCGTCCATCGTCGGCTCGATGTTCAGGACGCCGCGCGGTTCGCCGTACACGCCCGGACTGAAATACGCGTTGGGACGAATGCGCGCGCCTTCGCTCATGCTCGTGTACGCAATCAGCAGCCGTCCGTCCGCCGAATACCACCGGCCGGCGACGCGATTGAAATTGGCGCCGTCCATCCACTCGTGAATCATCTTCACGGTGTGCCTGGGATTCCCTCCGTCCGCGTCCGTCGTCTGCGTCGTGACCTTCCAGCGGCGATACAGCAGCTGGCCGGGATGAACGAGGGTGGCGAGCGCCGCGTCGGATCGGTTCAGGATCTCGTTCGCCGACGCGATGGGCGTATCGACGAACGTGCGCGAAACGAGCAGCAGCGCGACGAGGAAGATGCCAACCGCCGCACTCGGCAGCGCGTGGGCGTATCGCATGCGGCCCGACGCGAGGCCGGCAAGCCGGCGCAGCATCGGCCGAGAGCCGCCGATCCAGCGCCCGCTGCGGCCTTCGTCGTGTTCGGCCAGCCGCGGAAGCTGCGCGAAGAGCGATTCCTTGAACGACTCGGGCGGGTCGATTCGGATGTCGCTCATGCGCTCGATCAGGTCGCGAAGGCCTCGCAGTTCGTGATCGCCGTGCAGTCCTTCCGGATCGCGCGCTCGATTGCGGCGCTCCACCAAGAGTGCGTCGGCGAACGCGGACACCTGGCGGGCCTTCTGCTTGGTCTCGGTCATCGCCATCCCAGATCCTGCAACTCGTCGCGTAACCGCCGAAGCGCTCGCAGCAGCCGCATGCTCACGGCGCCCTCCGAGAGGCTCAGGATCCCGGCAATCTCGCGGTTGGTTCGCTGCGCGGAAAACTTGAGCGCCAACACCGTACGATCGTCGTGCGACAAGCCGTTCATGACGCGGACGATATGCGCCGCGCGTTCTTTGCGCTCGAACGCCACATCGGGACTCTCGGACTCGGCCGGCAGCTCAGCGATTTCCTCGAGCGGCAGGCTGGCGGACTCGCGGCGCTTGTCGACGCGCCAGTAGTCGATGAGCGTGGTGTGTGCGATCCGGAAAATCCACTGCATGCCCGCCGGGTTGTCGGCGGGGGCCTTCTGCCGATGCTTGAACGCCTTCAGGAAGACGCGTCCCGTCAACTCCTGCGCGGTTTCGATGTTCGACACCTGACAGCGGATGAACCCGTAGACTTTCGAGAACGACGCGTCGTACAGCCGTTCGAAGGCGACTTCGCTTTCGTCGCCGATCGTCGCCTGTTCGAGTGACACGGCAAGGGACGGCGCCGGGCCGCCCCTGACCGCATGGACGAAGCGAAGGAAGTGAGACACAATTCACTGGCGCGCGCACGCGCCGTTCATTTATCGAGTGGCCATTGTCTTTCGCTGGCGCTGCAGTTGCTCGAGCGGCACGTAGTCGAAATCGAACCCGAAATGCCGCGGACCGAAGACCTCGATGCCTTTCGGGGTTCGCCACATCGGCGAGGTCTCGTACCCGATCATCGCGATCTCGGCGCCGAGCTTGTACCCGCCCAACGCGCCGCCATTATGTGCGTCGCCCGTTTTCGGATCAAGATCCTGAATCGTGTCGGGTGACATCGCATCGGGCACGCCGTCAAGCCACGCGACGATGTTCTCGTTCTTCACGTACACCTTATAGGTGTGCCCCGTGTACTTCCCGTTTCCGGTGATCTCGACGTCGGACCATGTGAAACCGCGATCGCCCTTCGTCTCGGACTTCGTGACGGTGCCCTGGAACAGCATGTAGCCGTTCGAGGCCTTCACCAGCGCGGCGACGGGATCTTTTCCCTGCGCGACCGCTTCGCGCGCCGTCTTGCCGAACATGATCGCCTGCGAGAGCGCGCCCTTGATGACGCCGCGCTTCACGTCGGCCGCCGACATCGGGTTCATCGCCATTTGAGCGCCGCCGCCGCTTGCGACGGCGATCGCGCGTCCAAGATCCTCCGCGCGATAGTCGTCCACGGCCTTCTCGATGATCATGGTATCGCCCCAGCGCGACGTGATCGCAGCCGGCGTCGACGGAATGCCGTTGATCCACGGAATCTGCTGCTCGATTTCGGGCCGCGCGCGCCCCGACAAGCATGCATCGACGACCGGGATGCCGAGTTCGGAGGCGAGCATCAGCGCGCCGACCGACTGGACGGCTTCGATGCGCACGACGGCATTGAACTTCTTGCCGAGGTACTTGCTGAGCGCCTGCGTCGCGCTGACCGTGGCGTTGGGAACCGTCGGCAGGTTCTGCTGCTTGATGCGTTCGGTCACGTAGTCCCACGCGCCGCCGCCGCCCACGCCGGCAACCGTGACGGTGGTCCAGTCGTTCGGCAGATCATCGGGGCTGATCATCGTGAACTTCCGCCCCTCGGCGAGCGCGGCCTTGATCCGCTGCACCGTCTGCGCGGTGTTCGCGCCGCGGCTCGCCTGAATCGACGAGCCCATCATCATGTCGAGCAGCTCCTGCTCGGTCAGCGTGTGGATCTTCGGCTGCTGCGCGCCGACCGCCTGCGTCAGCAGCAGGCCGATGCCGGCTGCGACGACGAACAGGCCCTTCAGATACGTGCGAGTGCGAATCATCAGCGCGCTCCTTCTCGAATGGCGGTCAGAATGCCCAGTGCACGCCGAGCTGCACTTGACGCGGCGGGTAGTAGGCCGTGGGCTGCATCCAGAACGGAAGCGGCTGGCCCGGTGTCGCGCCGTAATCGTTGTTCACCGTCTGGACGTTGACGCGGTTGAAGATGTTGTACGCCTCCAGGTACAAGGAGATCTTCTGCTGGCCGAAAGGAATCATCCACGCCGCGCGGAGATCGGTCTGATTGAAGCCCGGACCTTCGAACGAGTTGCGCCCGTACGTCGGCGTGCGGCTGCCGAGGATGCCGGCGCCGATGAGGTCCACGCCGGCGTCGACCGGGTTCACCCACATGCCCGTGCGCGCCTGGAACTTGGCCGATACCTGCACCGTCGGCGTGATGTCGAACCAGCCGCTCAACACGCCGCGCATGGTCGGCGTATCGGCGTTCGGGCCGTACTCTCCGGCGATGCCCACGCGCTGATCGTTGGGGATCGAAGCGTAGTTGTTGCCGATGTCGCGCGCGTGATTCAGCGTCAGGCTGCCATTCCATCCCATGCGCTTGCCGCGGTCGCGGACCTCGAAGATGCCGCCGGCATAATTCGCCCAGCCGTTGAACTGGTACTGGAGGATCTGTCGATACGCCGGGTTCGGCCGAACCCACGCCGTGCCGGTCCACTGCAGGTTCGAGTCCTCCTCCCAGTCGACGTTCCACTGATGCGTGTAGATGGCGCTCGCGGTCACCGCCAGGTTCGACGTGAAGGAATGCTCGATCGTCCCGATCGCCTGCCCGGATGCCGGCGTGGCGAAGTTGGTCGGCAGGATGTTCGTGTTGACGACGCCGGCCGGAATCGTCGTCGGCGCCGAGGGAAAGACGTTCGGATACACGGGCGCGCCCGGCGTTGTCGGCGTCCACGTGCCGGACGTGAGCGTCTGGTATCCCTGAATGTTCGTGTAGAACGTCGTGATGTTCTGGAAGATGCGGTCGTAGTAGATGCCGGACGAGAACTTCAGGAGCGTCGACGCCTTTTCATCGAGGGCGTAGGACGCGGCGAACCGCGGACCGAATTCCTTGCGATCCCAGCCCAGTCGCTGACCGTTCGGCGCCACCGGATGGACCTCGAGGTCGTAGCGCAGACCGTAATTCAGCGTCAGCCGGTTGTTCGCGCGCCAGGAGTCCTGGAGGAAGCCCGACACGTACTGGTGTTGACGGAAGTTCGCCGGGTTGCCAAAACCTTCGGTGAACTGCGAGTAGGCCCCCTTCTGATAATTGAGCAGCGACGAGAACGTGTAGGTTCCGCGCAGCGCCGAGTACAGCGTGTAGTCGTATTCCGCGATCATGTAGTCGCCGCCGAACTTCATCGTGTGGTTCCCGACGAACTTCGTCGACGTGTAGATCGCCTCGGTCGGATACGTGTCGATGTGGTTGTTGAGGCTCACCGAGCCGAAGCTCGCGACCGACGAGATGTTCACCGCCGGCGGCGTCGCGTTCCCCTGGAAACTGTCTGGCGGGTTGATCGCCCCGTCCGCCACGAGCGGCGGGCCGCCCTGGTTGAGACCCGATACGCCGTAGAAGCGCGGGAAGAACGAGAGCTTCAGCTCCTGCACCGACTGCTGGCCGACATGGGTGTACTTGCCCAGGTACGACCAGTCGGTCGCCTGCAGGTCGAACTGCCGCGACACGGCGCCGAACGCCGTCGGACTGCTGATGTTGTATTCGGTCCAGCGCGACATCGCGAAGCTGCCCTGCAGGCGGTTGTTGTCGTCGATGTTGTGATCGACCTTGGCGAGCGCGAAATTCAGGCGGTAGAACCGCGGCACGTTGCCGATGTCGTTCGCGGGCAGTCCGATCGCCGCGCCGCTGGCCTGCGTGATCCCGTTGTCGTACGTGTAGTCCTGCTTCACGCGCTCGTAGGCGCCGAAGAAGAACGTCTTGTCTTTCTTAATGGGACCGCCGAGCGTGCCGCCGAACTGGTCGCGTCCGTACGGCGGCTCCGGAATGCCGCGCAACACCGACGCCGGATCCTCGGCGTTCAGGTTCTCGTTCTGGTAGAAATCGTACGCGGTGCCGTGCAGCTGGTTGCCGCCCGACTTCGTGATGCCGTTCAGGATGCCGCCGATCGCGCGGCCGTATTCCGCCTCGCCGCCGAAGCTGATGACCTGGAATTCCTGAATCGAATCCTGGCTGTAGCGCTGCTTCGGCAGGTCGAAGCCCTCGTCCATGTTGTAGAAGCCGTCAACGAGGAGCGCCGCCTCGGACGAGCGCGCGCCGCCGATACTGAACCCGGCGCCCTGCTGGTTGATGCTCACGCTGTCGACGGTGGCCGGCAGCAAGAGCGCGAAGTCGAGATACTGGCGATTCAGGCTCGGCAACGACTCGAGCTGCTGCTGATTGATCACGCTGCTGATCTCGGCCTTCGTGCTCTCGATGAGGGGCGCGTCCGAGGTGACGTTGATCGTCTCGGCCAGCGACGCCAGCTGCAGCGTCAGGTTCACATCGACGGTCGTGCCGATGTTGACCGTCACTTGCGGCTGCACGACCGGCGCGAAGCCCTGAAGGTCGGCTTTGACGGAATATTTGGCCGGCTGCAGGCCGGTGATTTGGTACCGGCCGTTGGCGTCCGTCACGGTCGTTCTCGCGATGGAGGTCGCCAGATTCGTCGCGGTCATCGTCACGCCGGGAAGCGCGCCGCCGGACTGGTCGACGATCGTGCCTGAAATGTTGCCCGTGTCCACCTGCGCCCTGGCCGCCGTCGACACGAACAAGAGAAGAAACGCCAACAAAACACTGAATCGAGACGCTGCCCGCCGTTCCCGCCAATTCATAGCTGGCCCTCTCCACGGATTGTCTGGATCTGCGAGGCCCGTCCAGAGACGCAGCCGCGATCGTTGAGTTGAGAAGATGTCGTACCACTACTAACGAACCAATCGCCCGAGTACAACCCGCTTGAGGCATTTAGCCCGAAGCGGTCTGTTGTACTCACGCCCGCGCATCGTTGATCTGATTGACTGCTGCAGGCGGTCCCGAATCGCGGTTGCAGTTCGAGACATCTTCACGCATCACGAGCGGCCAGGACCGACAAGGCGAGGGAGTCGAGTCATGAATCGAATCGTGCAGGGCGGGCGCATCGCCGCCGCTCTCGCATGCCTGTTGGCGGGCGTCGCCGTGCCCACGGGCATCTTTGCGCAGGATCTGACCAGCCAGTATCGCGCGGCGACCGCGCGCATCATCGCGGAGGCGACGTCGAATTCCTCGGCGTGGACGCGCCTCGCGGAATTCACCGACATGTTTCCGGCTCGGCTCAGTGGGACGACCAACCTGCAGCACGCCATCGAGTGGGCGGCGGCGCAGATGAAACGCGATGGCCTCGAGAACGTGCGCGTCGACAAGGTCATGGTGCCGCACTGGGTGCGCGGGGCGGAAACCGCCGAGATCGTCGAACCGTTCCCCGGCGCGATCGCGATGGCGGCGCTCGGCGGCAGCGTCGGCACCGGACCGAACGGCGTGCAGGCCGAGGCGCTCGTCGTCAAGAACTACGACGACCTCGAGGCGCAGGGCGCCAGAGTCAAGGGCAAGATCGTCGTCTACAACGTCGTCTACGACACGAAGATCGATCCGCTGGTCGCGTATCGTGAAGGCACGCAGTATCGCGGCGCCGGCGCATCGCGCGCCGCGAAGCTCGGCGCCGTCGGCGCGCTCGTCCGATCGGTCGGGCCCACGGCCCACCGCACGCCGCACACCGGCGGCATGCGCTATGCCGACGACGCGCCGCAGATTCCGGTCGCGGCGATCAGCGGCGAAGACGCCGACAAGCTCCAGCGCCTGCAGGACCGCGGCACGCGGACCGTGATCCGCATGCGCATGGAGGCGCACACGCTTCCCGACGCCGAATCGGGCAACGTCGTCGGCGAACTGCGCGGACGCGAAAAGCCCGACGAGATCGTGCTCATCGGCGGCCACATCGACTCGTGGGATCTCGCATCCGGCGCCATGGACGACGGCGGCGGCATCGTCGCGACGTGGGAAGCCGTCCGCGTCCTCAAGAAGCTGAACATGGTTCCGCGGCGCACGATCCGCGTCGTGCTGTTCACGAACGAGGAGAACGGCACCAAGGGCGGGCAAGCCTATCGAGACAAGTACCTGGACACGTTGTCGAAGCACGTGCTCGTCCTCGAGTCGGACAACGGCATGCTGCCGCTGAAAGGCTGGGGATTCAACGGCACGGATAAAGCCCGTGCGATCGTCACGCAGATCGCGAGCATGCTGGGTCCGCTCGGCGGCACGACGATCACCGATCACTACGACGGATCGGACGTTCAGGCGGCCTCGCGCGCCGGCAACATCCCGTGGATCTCACCCGAGGTCGACATGCGGCCGTACTTCGTCATCCATCACACGCCCGCGGACACCATCGACAAGATCAACCCGACCGACATGGCGCGCTGCGTCGCGGCGATCGCGTCGATGGCGTACGTCGTGGCCGACATGCCCGAGCCGCTCGAGCGGAACCCGCCGGCGCCGACCAACCAGCGACGAGGAGGACGGTAGATGGCGGCGCAGCGGAAGCGACGGTTGATGATTCTCGCCGCGACGGCGGCAGCGCTGGTGATCGGACCGACGATCGGCGCGCAGCAGCGGCCGCGCGTTCGAACGCTCACGGAACAGGAAGTCGTCGACCTGACCGTCGGCACGGCGATTCAGGGCACGCGGAATTCGAACACGGAGCAGATGGTGCGGCAAGCCAAGGCGCTGCTTGCGTCCGGCAAGTCGTACAACGTCGTCTCCGTGGACGATCTGCCCGACGACTGGACCGTGGTCCAGGCCGCAGGCGGCATCGGCGGCGGCGGCGCGTGGGAGTACGTCACCGATCGCATCAAGGGACAGAACCTGCCGACCGTGCCGAATGGAACGGTCGCCGCGCTCGAAGCGCTCAGCAAGCATCTCGGCAAGAAGTTCGATGCCGTGATTCGCAACGAAGCGGCCGGCGCCACACTGAATGCCTTTCAGGTCGCCGCCGCGGTCGGTCTGCCCGTCGTCGACGCATGCCCGGCCGGGCGGGCGAAGCCCGAAGTGCAGCAGTCGCTGACGTTCGTCAACGGCATTTTGATCACACCGGCGGCGCTGGTCACGCGCTGGGGCGACACGATCTTCATCGACAAGGCGATCGACGACTATCGCTATGAGGACCTCGCGCGCGCGGTCGCCGTGGCCAGCGGCGGATCGGTCTCGAACGCGCGCGGCGTGTTGTCCGGGCGCGACATCAAGCGCTCGACGATTCATGGCGCGCTGAGCGAGGCGGTCCTGTTCGGCAAGACGGTCCGCGAAGCCGCGGCGCAGGGACACGATCCCATTCAGGCGCTGCTCGCCGTCTCGCATGGCTACAAGCTGTTTCAAGGTACGGTGACGAAAGCCGAGCAAAAGGGCGAGCGCGGCTTCAACTGGTGGGACGTGGAGTTGGCCGGCACGAATGCGTACGCCGGTCACACGTACCGAGTCTGGGTGAAGAACGAAAACATCCTGTCATGGCTCGACGGTCAGCCGGACGTGATGGCACCCGACCTGTTGTACGACCTCGACCCGAAGACCGGTCAGTCGATCGCTGGGAGCGCGATGGGCGGCTACCCCATCGGCCAGGACGTGGTCATGGTCGGCCGCGCCGCGCTCGCACCGGCGCTGCGCAGCCCGAAGGGCATCGAGGTGATCGGCCCGCGCCACTTCGGTTTCGACTTCGATTACCGGCCCATCGAAGACACATTCAAGACGCGGCACAAGTTCGCGACCGACTGATCGTCGGCGCAGGAGTCACGATGAAGACGAAGGGCATTCTTGTCGCCGGCGTGGCGGTGTTCGTCGCCGCGCTGTCGCTGCGCGCGCAGCAGGGACCGAAAGTCCGGACGCTGACCGAGCAGGAAGTTGACGACATTCTCGTTGGTGCGTCGATTCAGGGGACGCGAAACGGCAACAGCGCCGGGATGATCAAAACGGCGCACGACCTGATCGCCGCCGGCAAGAAGATCACGATGATCGATCCCAACGACGTGCCGGACGACTGGATGGTCGTCGCTGCGGCCGGTGGCGTCGGTGGCGGAGGCGCCTGGGACTACGTCACCGATCGCGTGAAGCAGCAGAACCTGCCGCGGGTGCAGGGCAACACGACGGTGATGGCCGCCAACGCGCTCAGCAAACACATGGGCAAGACGTTCAACGCCGTGATCCGGAACGAGGCCGACGGCGCGATGATTGCCGCGATTCAGTCGGCGGTCGCGCTCGGCGTACCGCTGGTCGACGCCTGCCTCGCCGGCCGCGCCAAACCCGAGCTGAACCTGCAAATCTCGTTTGCCAACGGCATCTCGGGCACGCCGGCCGCCCTCGTGACGCGCTGGGGCGACGTCATCATCCTCGACAAGACCGTTGACGATTACCGCCTCGAGGATCTCTCGCGCGCTGTCGCGGTGGCGAGCGGCGGCGGCGCGTCAATCGCCAGAAATCCGATGACGGGCCGCGACGTCAAGCGCGGCACGATCAAGGGCGCGGTCAGCGAGGCGCTGCTCTTCGGGCGGACCGTGCGCGAAGCGAACGCGCAGAAACGCGATCCCATCGAGGCGCTCATCGCCGCGTCGAACCAGATCGGCGGACCGTCACGGCCGACCTATCGCATGTTCCAGGGGACCGTCACGAAAGCCGAACAGAAAGGCGAGCGCGGCTTCGACTGGGTCGATGCCGAGTTGGCGGGCGTCAACCAGTTCAAGGGACACACGTACCGCATCTACGTCAAGAACGAGAACATCATCGCGTGGCTCGACGGCAAACCCGACATCCTGCCGCCCGATCTGATCTACGACCTCGACCCGAAAACGGGCGACGCGGTCACCGGCGTGACGATGGGGAACTATCCGATCGGCAAGGAGGTCGTGATCGTCGGGCGCGCGGCGTCACCGATGTGGCGCACGCCGAAAGGCCTCGAGATCTTCAGCCCGCGTCACTTCGGATTCGACGTGGACTATCGGCCGATTGAAGAGATTCACAAAACCAGACCACAGTTCGGTCACTAGGACGCGCAGGAGTCATCGATGGACAGAGCGAAAACAGTCGGTCTCTACGGCACCGTGATCGGGTCGATCATGGCGCTGACGTTCGCGTCGACGCACGCGCAACAGCCCAAGATCCGCACGCTGACCGAACAAGAACTCGTCGACATGATGATGGGCGGATCGATTCAGGCCAGCCGCAGCAGCAATACGCCGTCGTCGGTGACGCGCGTGAAGGACGTGTTGGCGCAAGGCAAGAAAGTTCAAATGATTGCGCTGCAGGATGTGCCGGACGACTGGTTTGCCGTGTCGCCGGGCGGGGTCGGCGGCGGCGGCGGCTGGGCGTACGTGCGCGATCGCGCAGCGGATCAGAATCTGCCCCGCGTGCCGAACGGCAACGCGCTCGCGGCAGAGGCGCTGAGCAAGTACACGGGAAAGAAGATTAACGCGGTCATGCGCAGCGAAGCGGACGGCGCGACCATCGAAGCGATCCTCCTGGCCGCAGACCTCGGCGTTCCGGTCGTCGATGGCTGCATGGTCGGACGAGCGCGACCGGAGATCGAACAGCAGCTGCCGTCGTTGCTGGGCATCCCGATCTACCCGGCCGCGTACGTGTCGCGCTGGGGGGACACGGTGATTCTGGACAAAGCGGCCGACGATTACCGGGTCGAGGACATCGCGCGCGCGCTCGCGGTCGGAAGCGGCGGCGGCGTGTCTGGCGTCGACACGATGATGTCGGGCAAGGACGTCAAGCGGAGTCTGGTGCCGGGCGCGCTCACGCAGGCCATCGAGCTCGGCCGCACCGCGCGCGAAGCGGTCGCGCAGCACAAAGATCCGATCGCGCCGATTCTGAAGATCATGCACGGGTACAAGATGTTCCACGGCGTGGTCGCGGAAGACGACACGAAGGGCGAACGCGGATTCACCTGGTCGGTTGTCACGATCGAGGGCACGCACGAAGACCAGGCGCACACCTACAAGGTCTGGAACAAAAACGAGAACATCATCGGATGGTACGACGGCAAAGTGGATGTGATGGCGCCCGATACGCTGATGGATCTCGATCCGAAGACGGGCGATGCGCACAACGGGCCGACGCTCGGGGCGTTCCAGGTGGGCGCGGAAGTCGTGATCGTGGGCTGGGCGTCGGATCCCCGATGGCGGCAACCGAAGGGAATCGAGTTCTTTGGACCGCGACACTTCGGGTTCGATTTCGACTACGTGCCGATCGAACGATTGCAGGAGCAGCGGCACAACCCCCGCGTGCAGTAGCGCACTTCCCCGCTCGATCCTCGCGATTCCAGCTCGACTCCGCCGCGGCGGAGTCGAGCTGGCCGTTGCCGTCTATGGTCATCGAAGCCAGTCGCAGCGATCGGTGTGATAATTCGCGCCATGGTACGCTCGATCATCTCGTGCTGTGTGTTGTCTGCCTCCACCGCGGCCGCGCAAACGCCACCGCGTGACGCCCGCCCCGCCGCGAACATCGGCACCGCCGTCATTCGTGGCCGGATTACAGACGCCGAGACCGGCAAGCCGCTGCGCCGCGCGCGCGTCACGCTGACCGCGCCCGAATTGGCCGGTGAG
>Ga0070734_10004763_pt1 | contig 12605 bp, 13 predicted proteins | sample Coa_R1_8_FD_66444 | JGI IMG/M metagenome (GOLD analysis project Ga0070734, IMG submission 66444) | Surface soil microbial communities from Centralia Pennsylvania, which are recovering from an underground coalmine fire - Coalmine... | ecosystem: Environmental > Terrestrial > Soil > Unclassified ...
TTGCCCCTCATCGGCGTTCGGTTACCATACTTCCAAAGCCTTGACTACAAGCCTCAACTGCCGTCCCGGGCGGCGTTTCGCCCCGCCGTGGACGGCTTGAATCGAGGCTTCAGATCATGGCCATTCCGCCGTTCACGTGAATGGTCTGGCCGGTCACATAGGCCGCTTCGTTCGAGCTGAGATAGACCGCCGCAGCAGCGATATCGTCCGGCGTCCCCAGCCGCGCGGCCGGAACCTTCGACAAGATGGCTTCGCGCTGCTTGTCGTTCAAGGCATCGGTCATGGGGGTGGCAATGAAGCCCGGAGCGATACAGTTCGCGGTGACGTTGCGCCGGGCATATTCGGCGCCAAGCGTCTTGATCATGCCGATCAGGCCGGCCTTCGAGGCCGTGTAATTCCCCTGGCCGGGATTGCCGGTGACGCCGACCACCGACGTCACCGCGATGATCCGGCCGAAGCGCTTGCGCATCATCAGCTTGGTGGCGGCGCGCGCGAGCCGGAAGGTCGCCGTCAGATTGACGTTGATCACGTCGTCCCAGTCCTCATCACGCAACTGCACAAAAAGATTGTCGCGCGTGATGCCGGCATTGGCGACGAGGATATCGACCTGGCCCATGGCCTTTTCGGCAGCCGGCACGAGCGCCTCGACTTCGGCTGCATCGGACAGGTTGCAGGGCAGCACGTGGACACGTTCGGCAAGCTTGGCGGCGAGCGTATCCAGAGCCTCGCGCCGCGTGCCCGAAATCGCAACCGTCGCGCCTTGCCGGTGCAGGGCTTGCGCGATCGAGCCGCCAATGCCTCCACTTGCGCCCGTGACCAGCGCCGTCCTGCCGGTGAGATCGAACATCATGCTTCCCTCAAAACTCACGATGACTGCGTGGATGCGAGTGCGTCTTTCGCCGCACCGATATCATTGGGCCCGCCAACCGATACACCGACCGCGCCATCGGCGATGCGCTTGACCAAGCCGCTGAGCACCTTGCCGGCGCCAATCTCGAAAAACCGCGTCACGCCGTGGCCAGCCATATAAGCCACCGACTCGCGCCAGCGCACCGTGCCTGTCACTTGTTCGACCAGCCGGCGGCGGATCTCGTCGGGCTCGGTGACGGGGGACGCCAGTACATTCGAGACGACAGGCACGACCGGCGGTTTGATGGTCACGCCGGCCAGCGCTTGCGCCATCGCGTCGGCTGCGGGCTGCATCAGCCGGCAATGAAACGGCGCAGAGACCGGCAGCAGCATGGCGCGCTTGGCGCCCTTCGTCTTCGCAATCTCGACCGCGCGCTCGACGGCTGCCTTGTCACCGGAAACGACCACCTGACCACCGCCATTGTCGTTGGCGGCCTGGCAGACCTGACCCTGCGCGGCTTCGTTCGCGACGGCGACGGCGGTCTCATAGTCGAGGCCGAGCAGAGCGGCCATGGCGCCGACTCCGACCGGAACGGCCTTCTGCATGGCAAGACCACGGATACGGAGCAGACGCGCGGTATCGCTGATGGCAAGACTGCCGGCCGCGGCCAGCGCGGAATATTCGCCAAGCGAGTGGCCGGCAACAAAGGCGGCGTGCTTGGCAACGGAGAAACCGGCCTCGCCTTCCAGCACCCGCATCGTCGCCAGCGAGACCGCCATCAGCGCCGGCTGGGCGTTTTCGGTGAGCTGCAACGTCTCTCCCGGGCCGTCCCAGATGATGGCTGTCAGCTTCTCGCCGAGCGCCGCATCCACCTCGTCGAACACCGCGCGCGCCGCAGGAAAAGCCTCCGCCAGCGCCTTGCCCATGCCAACCGCCTGGGAACCCTGACCCGGAAAGGTGAATGCTGCCGTCATGAGCGCCCTCGGACATCCATTTCCCGCTGCCCCGTCACATTCCGACAGCAGGATTATACTTACTTTTCAATAGTTTGCGAGATAATTGAAACCCGGAATGGGACGCCAAGCGACAAATCGCGTCCACAAACCCGCGGCCGAAAGACACCGCGCGGGCGTCACATGTCAAGCCGAGACGATCCGTGCCGGCTCCGACGCATCGCCGATCCACATAGGCTTTCGCTTGCAAGCCCACCCGAAATGCTTATAACGCCGCCATCCGTGGATCCCGGCCGGGAGCTGAACGGACGGTCTCAGCAAACTCACCTCTGGTGTTTTGATGTGGCAGGGCCAGTCGGCCCGTCGTCCCGTGCTTCCGCCTTCTGAGCTTATCCCGAGTCCTTTCCGAAGGTCTCGAAGGGCTTGCCGCCGGCATCCGCGCCAACTTTTGAGGAAAGGACATCCATGCCTCTTTACGAGCATGTTTTTCTCGCGCGTCAGGATGCGAGCACTCAGCAGGTCGAAGAACTGACCACCCAGATGACCGGCATCGTCGAACAGGCGGGCGGCAAGGTCACCAAGACCGAGAACTGGGGCGTGCGTTCGCTGACCTACCGCATGAACAAGAATCGCAAGGCACATTTCGTGCTGCTCAACATCGACGCGCCGTCAGCGGCCGTCGCCGAGATCGAGCGCCAGGAGCGGATTAGCGAAGAAGTGATCCGCTACCTCACCGTTCGCGTCGAAGAGCTTGAAGAGGGCCCGTCCGCGATGATGCGCAAGGCCGATCGCGACCGCGAACGCGACGACCGCGGCGGCGGTTTCCGTGGCGACCGAGATGGTGGATTCCGCGGCGATCGTGATGGCGGTGGCTTCCGCGGCGACCGTGACGGTGGCTTCCGCGGCGATCGTGGCCCGCGCCGGCCCCGCGATGATGCCGATGCCGCAACAGCGGATGAGGAGTGAGAGCAATGGCTGAAGCTGGTGCACGCCGTCCGTTTTTTCGCCGCCGCAAGACCTGCCCGTTCACAGGTCCGAACGCGCCGAAGATCGACTTCAAGGATTCCAAGTTGTTGATGCGTTACGTCTCCGAGCGCGGCAAGATCGTGCCGAGCCGCATCACGGCGGTTTCCGCCAAGAAGCAGCGCGAACTCGCGCGCGCCATCAAGCGCGCCCGTTTCCTCGGCCTGCTTCCCTACGTCATTCGCTAGGAACAGATTTTCGATCCGCGGCATCGAAGCCGCGGATCGGATGACTTACTCATAAGGCTTCCGGGTCGTCCGGTTGCCGATGGTTGGGGTCGATCAAGACCTCTAACCGCTCGAAAGGAGCGGGACAGCTGATGATCGCGACTGTAGCAATAGCGCTGGCGGCCGGCCTTACGTCGGCATTGATGTTCGCCTCGATCACGTCGGGCGCGGCAGTCTCGCTGCTATTGATCAACCTCGCGCCGCTGCCGCTGATGGTGGTGGGGCTGGTTTGGGGCGCGCTCGGCGCAACCATCGGCGGCACCTTCGCAACCGTCGTCATAGCTTCGCTGTTCGGCCTCCCCTATGCCGGCGTCTTTGCGGTCGTGAATGCATTGCCGGCCTGGTGGCTCGCCCATCTTGTCCTGCTCGCCCGGCCACTGCCGAAGGATGCCGCCCTCGCCCGTCCGGATGAAGCGCTGGAATGGTATCCGGTCGGACGGATCCTGGTCTGGATCGTGGTGTTTGCCAGCATCATCACGGCAGCCACGCTGCTCCTGATGGGATCGGATGCGGCGACGATTCAGGCCACTATCCGCAAGGGCTGGGGCGAGCTCCTGGAATCGTCGGGCCTCGCGCTCAACGATTCCACGCTCGACGCACTGGTGGCGATCGCGCCGATCGGCGCCGAAATGGCCGCCATGGCCATGCTGACGCTCAACCTGTGGCTCGCGGCCAAGATCGCTGCGACGTCGGGACGCCTGCATCGCCCGTGGCCGGATCTGAAGAGTACGGCGTTGCCGATCATGACGATCGGCGTCCTTGCCGCGGCTATCGCCTTCTGTTTTTCCGGCGGTCTTTTCGCCATCTTCGCCCAAGTGGTCACCGCAGGCCTCTCGATCGCCTATGCCATGACCGGCTTCGCGGTCCTGCATACGCTGACGCTCGCCATGAAGAGCCGGGCACTGTGGCTCGGCTGCGCCTATGCCGTGGTCGCGGGCTTCGCCTGGGCCCTGATCGCCGTCGCGCTGCTTGGCTTGGCGGACGCCGTCTTCGGACTCCGCGAGCGCTATTTGCGCGGAAGGCCGCCGCCACTGCCCAATCCCGAAAACTCAAATTGAATCGCCAAATGATCTGAAAGGAAAACGAACATGGAAGTCATCTTGTTGGAACGCGTCGCCAAGCTCGGCCAGATGGGCGAAGTCGTGCGCGTCAGGGACGGGTACGCCCGCAATTTTCTCCTCAAGCGCGGCAAGGCGCTGCGGGCCACGGCCGACAATCGCGCCAAGTACGACGGCATGAAAGCCGAACTCGAGGCCAACAACGTCCAGGCCAAGGGCGAAGCCAGCAAGGTCGCCGAGAAGATCGAGGGTCGCGACATCGTCATCATCCGGCAGGCCTCCGAATCCGGCCAGCTGTTCGGCTCGGTCTCGGTGCGTGACATCGTGATCGCGCTTGCGGCCGACGGCATCACCGTCTCGCGGCCGCAGGTCTGGCTCGATGCGCCGATCAAGGCGATCGGCCGGCAGAAGGTCACGATTGCGGTGCATCCCGAAATCGAGGCGACGATCTCGGTGACGGTCGCCCGCAACGCCGACGAAGCCGAGCGCATCAAGCGCGGCGAGGATATTTCGACGCGTCAGGAAGATCGCGACGCCGCAGCCGAGGCGATCGCTGCCGCGGGCGAATTCTTCGATCCGGAAGCGCTTCCGACCGAACTTGCGCCGCAGCCGGATGCTGCACCCGAACAGCAGTAAGCCGTTCCCAGGATTCGGCTGATACGAAAAAGCCCGGCCAATCGGCCGGGCTTTGTCTTTGTTTCGAACGAACCAGTGCAGACGCGGAGGTCGCAAACGCTATTGGGAAATTGGCGGCGCCGGCGGTCCCGCCGGGGCTGTTGGAGGCGCACCGGACACGGTGACGGCCGAAGGTTGCGGAGCGGCTGGCGCTGACGGCCGAGGCGCGGCGGCATCAGAGGATACTCCCGATGTCGTCGCAGGCGCTGGCGCCGAAGCAGCGGCTGGCGCCGTCGTCACGGCAGATGGGGCGGGCGTCAGGGCAGGTGCCGGATCTCGACGAACCATCGGCTTGTCAGCCGGGATATTCTCCTTCGGTGCATCGATTTTGGCGGCCTCGGATTTCGCCGGCTCGGATTTGACGGGTTCGGACTTGCTCGATTCGGACTTGGAAGGTTCGGGTCTGGCCGGTTCGGATGTGGCCGCGTCGACCGGCTTGATCTCGGCATCCGGCCTTGTGCCCGCGTTGTTGATCTCGGGTTTGGGCTCGGCCTTCGCCTTGTCGTCGGAGCCGGAATCCGCCTTGGCGGGCTCCATCCTGGACGGCTCATTGGCCATCGATGGTTCCTCGGCGCCCGGCGGCTTGCCCATCCTGCTCCGCTGCTTGGCGGAGAGCCTACGGCCATCGGAACCGCGCTCCGCATCGGACTGGGCCGGCGTATTGGCGGCTGGTCTGCCCTCTTCCGGAGCGTCGGGACGCGCCTGCCGTCGGCGGCCCTGTCGTCCGCCTTCGACAGGAGGCGCCTCATCCGGCCGCGCGGCTTCCTGGGGTGCCGCATTCCTGTTTTTATGCCCCTGCCGGTCAGCCTGATCGTTACCGCCCTGCCCCTGTTTGTCCGCGCCCTGCTTGGACTTGTCGCTCGCACCGTTGGAGATCAGGTAGGTGGCGAGCTGCGAGGCCATGTCGCCGCTCGTCGTGTAATGCTCCCGCAGGAAACCGGACAGCGCGCCAGGCGAGACCGTCTTCAAGAGACCGCGCGGTGATTTGTGGCAGGCGTTGCAAGTGCCCGCAAAGAGCTGGGAAGGAGTCTTGCCCGCTTCGAGATTTTGCACCTGCGCGGACGCAGGTAGGCCCGCAAGACAACTGATCAGAAACGTGACCGCCGCAAAAATGCGCGCTCGGCTCGACATCCCGTAACTCTCCAGATGCGGAAAACGCCTCCGGTGCCCCTTCGAAGGGCGCCGGTGCGCCACCTTATTAGCCAATTATCCCGCGAATGGAAGCGGGCTCGAGACGAAAGCCGTGGAACCTGAGCTCCAGGAATATCTGCTTTGTATACAATGCATTAGCGAACCGGCTCGCGCACGTTTTACCATCGCCGGCGAGACGTGCTGGAACCAATGTGTTCCCGGCGCGTCAGGTCTAACGAACGGGGTTTCGCGTTCGGCGGATTGCTCCGTTAGGTAATTTCGATGGACCATTTGTTGCGTTACTTCCTGCGGAAGTTCATTCGCCGCGGCGCGATAACCTTCACGACCGCGGACGGGGAAAAATTCACCTGCGGAGACGGCACCGGGACGCATGTCTTCGTTCGCTTTCTCACCGCGGAGGCTGAACGGAGGATCCTCCGCAATCCCGAACTCGCGCTCGGCGAAATCTACACCGAAGGCAGTTTCATCGTCGAAAACGGCTCGATCGTCGACGTGCTCGCGATCCTGATGGATCAGCCGCAGGCCGTCCCCCAATGGGCCAGGGCGCAATGGTGGTTTCGCTACGTGGCGCGACACCTGCGCCAGTTCAACCTGCGCGGCCGCGCCAGGCACAATGTCGCCCATCACTACGATCTGGACAGCAGGCTCTATTCGCTCTTTCTGGATTCCGACAAGCAATACAGCTGCGCCTATTTCGAATACGCCGACATGACGCTGGACGACGCTCAGCTTGCCAAGAAGCGTCATCTCGCAGCCAAGCTCCTGGTACGGCCCAATGATCGAGTTCTCGATATCGGCTCCGGTTGGGGCGGCCTGGGCCTTTATCTCGCCGAAACAACCGGCGCCAATGTCACCGGCGTCACGCTGTCGACGGAGCAGTTGCAGGCTTCGAATGCCCGCGCGGCGGAGAAGAACCTCAGCGCGTCCGCAAAATTCCTGCTGGAGGACTATCGCGACATTCCGGGCCCGTTCGAGCGCATCGTATCCGTCGGCATGTTCGAACATGTCGGCGTCGACTTCTACGACACTTATTTCAAACACTGCGCCGAACTCCTGACCGAGGACGGCGTCATGCTGTTGCATTCGATTGGCCGTTCCGAGGGTCCGGATGCGACCAATCCCTGGATCGCGAAGTACATCTTCCCGGGCGGCTATATTCCGGCCCTGTCGGAGGTCCTGCCTTCGATCGAACGCGCGGGCTTGCTCGTCTGCGATATCGAGATCCTGCGGCTGCATTATGCGGAGACGCTGAAAGCGTGGCGCCAACGTTTCATGGCGCACCGGGAAGAAGCCATTCAGCTCTATGACCAGCGCTTTGCCCGCATGTGGGAATTCTATCTGGCTTCATCAGAACTGGCCTTCCGCAAGCAGAACCTGATGAACATCCAGATTCAGCTCACCAAGCGCCAGGGCGTGGTGCCGATCACCCGCGACTACATCACGCATGAGGAAGCCAAGTTGCGGCGGTTCGAAGCCGGCAAAAAGCCGCGTCTTCAGATTGCCGGCGAATAGGCACTCGGCGTCAGTTCCGCAGACTGAAACGTGAGGCGTAGGCGGAATGCGTGACTGCCGGCTGGGCAAGCCTGGTCAGCATCGCAACGCGTTCCCGCCGACCCAGCGAACGCGCGCGCCATTCGGGGCGGGAAAACTTCTCCATCGCCTCGATCAGCATCGACAACCACAGGGTCTGCCCCTGTTCGGTCCGCCATGACGGAAGTTGTTGGCTCATAGCCGCTCCATCCAGTCAGCCCTTCAAAAAGCTCGCCACCACTAATTCCAGAGCCGTCAGCTTCGTTCCCAAAAGAAAATTGCCCAAAGAAACTCGCACCTGTGTGATCCGCTTCACAATCGAGTTCGACGCCCTGCCCTAAATCAACGGAATGGCTCGGAAAACCTCACCATCCTCGCAGCCTGCGCATTCGGACGTCCGCACCGACTATGCGCTGATCATGATTGCCGCCGGCGCTGCCGTCCTTGCATTGATCTATCTCATCCTGATCTGACGCATTTTGTCGGCGTCCGCGCACCGGCACCCGCTTATTGAGTCTAGCCATCGGCCTGAAGGTTCATCTGTTTTCGGAAAAGCCTTTGCCCGCGGTCGGGCCCACGGGACGGCAAATCGCGTCAAGCGCCGCAGCGACACACCTTGTTGATTCCTCCACCTTTGATGTGTGAATCGGGCATAAGGCGGTTTGCCGCTTCCGCTTGACGCGAGATGGGCGCTTTATCGCTGCCCCTTATCTGCCAAACTTCCGCGAACACTGGACCTCATGCCCTCACTCGATTCGAACGTCCTGAAACTCGCCCCCGAGGCGGGAACCCCCGCTTTCCGCAGCGCGCCCCACAATATCGAGGCGGAGCAGAGCCTGTTGGGCGCGATCCTGGTCAACAATGATGCGTTTTACCGGGTTTCGGACTTTCTCGAGGCCAAGCACTTCTTCGAGCCGATCCATCAAACCATCTTTGACACCTCCGGCAGCCTGATCCGGATGGGCAAGGTCGCTACGCCCGTCACGCTGAAAACCTTTCTGCCCGCCGATACCGATATCGGCGGCGTGACGGTCGGCCAGTACCTGGCGCGGCTCGCGGCGGAAGCCACCACCATCATCAATGCGCAGGACTACGGGCGCACCGTCTATGAGTTGTCGCTGCGCCGCGATTTGATCAGGATCGGCGAGGAGATGGTCAATGTCGCCTTCGATGCGCCGGTCGATTTTGCCCCGCGCGCCCAGATCGAGGATGCGGAACGGCGGCTTTACGAATTGGCGGAAACCGGCCGCTATGACGGCGGGTTCCAGCGCTTCGCACAGGCGCTCACGGTCGCCGTCGACATGGCCGCCAAAGCCTTTCAGCGTGACGGCAAATTGTCGGGCATTGCCACCGGCTTGCGCAATCTCGACACCAAGATGGGCGGTTTGCAGCCTTCCGACCTGATCATCGTGGCCGGCCGTCCCGGCATGGGCAAGACGGCGCTTGCCACCAACATCGCCTACAACGTGGCGAAGGCGCATCGCGCCGAAGTCCAGGCCGATGGCACCAACAAAACCGTCAACGGTGGCATTGTCGGCTTCTTCTCCTGCGAAATGTCGGCCGAGCAACTGGCCACGCGTATCATTGCAGAACGCACCGGAATTCCCTCGAGCAGCATCCGCCGCGGCGGCATTACCGAAGGGGACTTCGAAAAGATTCGCGACTATTCGATCGAACTGCAATCGCTGCCGTTCTATGTCGATGAAACCGGCGGCCTTTCGATCGCGCAACTCATGGCGCGCGCGCGGCGGCTGAAGCGGCAAAAAGGGCTCGATCTGCTGGTGGTCGACTATATCCAGCTGTTGCAGGGATCGGGAAAGCGCGGCAGCGACAACCGCGTGCAGGAGGTCACCGAAATCACCACCAGCCTGAAGGCGCTCGCCAAGGAGCTCAACGTCCCAATCATTGCGCTGTCGCAATTGTCACGCCAGGTCGAGAATCGCGACGACAAGCGCCCGCAATTGTCCGACTTGCGTGAATCCGGTTCGATCGAGCAGGATGCCGACGTCGTGATGTTCGTGTTCCGCGAGGAATATTATCTCGCCAACAAGGAGCCCCGCGCGGGCACCCCGGAATATGAAAAGTGGCAACTCGACATGTCGCTTGTTCATGGCAAGGCCGAGGTCATCATCGGCAAACAGCGCCACGGTCCGACCGGCACCGTCGAACTCCAGTTCGAAGCCAGCGTGACGCGCTTTGGCGACCTCATGGCCGACAATCAGTTGCCGGACCGGGCCTACTAAAGCGGAACTCTCTCGGGTTGAACCGGCGCTTTTGCCCGCGTAAAACTACGGCATGAACATCGCCTCCGATCCAAAGTCGCTGCCGGCCGATTCCATTCTCTCGCCGGAAGCCAACAAGGCGGCGGCGCTGGCAGGCGCCAGTGGCGTTCTGACCGTCGATCTCGATGCACTGGTCGCCAACTGGCGCAAGCTCGAGAAGTCGGCGGTGCCTGCCGAATGCTCCGCCGTCATCAAGGCCAATGCCTATGGCTGCGGTCTCGAGCCGGTTGCACGCGCGCTTGCCAGGGCCGGCTGCAAGACATTTTTCGTCGCAACGCCAGAGGAAGCGGTCGCTGCCCGCGCGGCTGTGCCATCCGCCGTCATTTATGTCCTCAACGGCTTGATCCAGAACAACGGCGACGCCTATGCCAAAATCGACGCGAGACCGGTGATTGGAGACCTCAACGAGCTCGCCGAATGGGACGTCTTTTGCCGCCGCACTGGCTGGGCGGGCGGCGCGGCCATCCACATCGACACTGGCATGAACAGGCTTGGCCTGTCGATTGCCGAAGCCCAAGGTCTCATTCCGAGGATCAACGCCGGCGATCACGGCGTATCGCTCGTGATGAGCCATCTCGCCTGCGCCGAAAGCCTCAATAATCCGATGAATGCCCGGCAACTGAGCGCCTTCCGCGCCATTGCGAGCGAGTTTTCCGGCGTGCCGGCGTCACTATCGAACTCGTCCGGCATATTTCTGGGGAACGCCTTCCATTTCGATTTGGTGCGGCCGGGCGCGGCCCTCTACGGCGTCAACCCGACGCCGGAGGCCGACAATCCGATGCAGCCGGTCGTCGAACTTAAGGCGCGCGTGGTCCAACTCCGCGATGTCGAGCGCGGTGAAAGCGTTGGCTATGGCGGAAACTGGACCGCACGGCGGCCAACCCGCCTTGCCATCGTCTCCGCCGGTTACGCCGACGGCTATTTCCGCGCCGCCAGCAGCAACGATGGCACGCGCGGCGCGGAAGCGATGATCACCGGCAAGCGCTGCCCGGTCGCGGGGCGCATTTCGATGGACCTGACGGCCATTGATGTCACCGACCTCGACAAGAACGCCTTGCGCCGCGGCCACATGGTGACCCTGATTGGCGACGGCATCACGGTTGACGAATTGGCGCACCACTTTGGCACCATCGGCTACGAGGTCCTGACCAGCCTCGGGTCGCGTTACGCCCGTGTCTACAAAGGCGAAGCGATCGACGGCTAGCTGTGCCGCTACTGTTTCGTCCGCGCGTCAAGCGCCGTTTTGCAGGCTTCGCTGAGCGCGTCGTGTTGCTTGTTAAGACACTCGGCGATACGACCACCGCCGCGCTGGACATCCGAACAGTATTTTTCAACATCGGCTTTGCACGCCTCCCGGATCGCGCCTCTCTGATTCTGTGCGAATCCCACCGTGGAGAAGCTGGCGACACATGCGATAACAGCGACAGAGAACCTGAACATGAAACCTCCCGTTACGATCGATGAATCCCGATAGGCCGGCCGATGAAAGTTGCAACCTTCAACATCAACAACATCAACCGGCGGCTGCCTAATCTCCTCGTGTGGCTCAAGCGCGCCAAGCCCGACATCGTCGCCTTGCAGGAATTGAAATCGACCGACGACAACTTTCCACGTGCGGCGATCGAGAAAGCCGGCTACGGCGCAGTGTGGCGTGGACAGAAGACCTGGAACGGCGTGGCGATCCTCGCGCGAAACACCGACCCCATACTGATCCGCAACGCCCTGCCTGGCGACAGCAAGGATCACGAAGCCCGTTACATCGAAGCCGCGATCAAAGGCGTTATTGTGACCAGCCTTTATCTGCCGAACGGCAATCCGCAGCCGGGACCGAAATTCGAATACAAACTCGATTGGTTCAGACGACTGCGGACACATGCAGCAACATTCATCGAGCAAAACGTTCCCGTGGTGCTGGCCGGCGACTACAACGTCGCCCCGACGGCGCTCGATATCTATCCGACCAGATCGTGGGACAAGGATGCGCTGATCCAGTCGAAGAGCAGAGCGGCATTCAAATCGCTGGTCGCGCAAGGCTGGACGGACGCGATCCGCACGCTTCACCCGTCAAGTCAGACATTCACGTTCTGGGATTACAAGCGGAACCGCTGGCCGCGCGACGCCGGTCTGAGGCTCGATCATCTCTTGCTCAGCCCTGGGCTCGCGCCGCGGCTGAAAAAGGCGGGCGTCGACCGTCTGGTACGTGGCGAAGAGGGCGCGAGCGACCATGCGCCGGCCTGGGTTACGTTAAGCTAACCATCAGGCCATCGTGCCATGGTGAGCATAATTTTGTTTAGCCTTTGCTTAATGATGCCGACATAAGGTGCCCATTTGCTGCAATGCTCATATTTGGAATTGTACGGACACCCCTCGCTTGTTTTGATCGGCAAATATGCTCGTTTGTTATCTCACCGATGAACCGGGGAAGATACCAGCCATCCGCGCCATGCTGGAGCCGCATTATCACGTGGTTCCGCGGTTGCTGGGGGATGCGGCTGCCAGCGGCACTGGCGGCGTGCTGATGGTGGACGCCGACCTGCGTGAAGGGGTCCGGGTCGAACAAATCAAGCAGTCGCTGACGGAGTTGCAGGCTGTTTCCGAAAAGCTGTTTGTGGTGCAGCAGCACCTCCACCACATGGTCGCCCAAGCCTACGCACTTGGCGCCACGTCGGTCGTTCGCAGCACTCACGAGATCGGCCCCAAGCTCGCGCAGATCGAAGCCACCATGAAAGCCGCAGGCGGGCCCGGCGCCGCCGTGTCCCGGACCGCTGACTGTGCGACGGCCTTCGCCTCGATGTTTTCGGCCGCCAAGCAGGACAAGGCGATCAACGTCGCGGAAGCAGAAGGCATTACGTCGC
>Ga0070734_10004765_pt1 | contig 12602 bp, 3 predicted proteins | sample Coa_R1_8_FD_66444 | JGI IMG/M metagenome (GOLD analysis project Ga0070734, IMG submission 66444) | Surface soil microbial communities from Centralia Pennsylvania, which are recovering from an underground coalmine fire - Coalmine... | ecosystem: Environmental > Terrestrial > Soil > Unclassified ...
CCGGGTCGTGGGCGCACAGGGGAGGCAGTATAACACGGCTTTTTGCCGCCGACGAAAGGGCCGGAAGACGCCCATTGGGGGGGCTTTTTCGTCCTCTTGCGGATTTGAAGGCCCATCGCCCGGGGCCTTGGGATATTTTTACTGCAGGGCAATCAACCCGGCCGGGCGGTGAGCCGCCACCGGGATGATTTTGGGCAACACGGTTCCCGTCCTCCAAAGGGGCGGGAACCGTGTTTATAAAGCGTGAATCTCATGGCACAGGATGTCCTTCAAAGGTTAAAAATAAGCCGTTGGAACCGCCGCGGTGTTGCTATCATTTCCGGAGAAAATTCCTTTTTCCCGGGACGGACCCGGGACGACGCAGAAAAATTCCCCAGACGAAATTCCAACCCGGGTGAACGGCGGATGAACCGAATTTCTCAGATGCTTCTTTCCTTCGGGAAGGCGCTTTTCTTCCTCGATTTCCAGAAGTCCTTTTTCCTTTCCTGCCTCAAGCTTTTCATGGTTTGGATCACCCTCGGCACCCTGCTGGTGACCCTTATCGGCAACCGGACCCTGGCCTCCATCCTTTTCATGTGGCCCTGGTATTTCCTCCAGGTTTCCATCGCCTGTGTTTTGGGAATCGCCGTGATCCGGTTCTTTGTCCTGGCCGAAAAGGCCTGGATGGCCCGGTCTTCCCGCAAACCGCCGGGCCATGGGACCGGATGGTACCTGCTTTTTTTGGCGGTTCTGGTCCTCCCGGGCCTTTTTGTCGCCTTCCACGTCATGGTGGCCGGCATCAATTTTTTCTTCCATATCGGCGACCCCATGCTGGCCCAGTTTCCCCTGAAGTTTTACGCCATTGAGGTCTTCTGGATTTGGGTGCTTCTTTTCGTCTGCTTCCTCTTCAAGTACTGGCTGGATTTGCGCGACGTGGCCCTCCGGGCGGAGGAACTGGAAAAGGAAAGGCTCCAAGCCGCGCTGGACAAATTGAAGGACCAGATGAACCCCCATTTCCTCTTCAATACGCTCAATACGGTGGCGGCGCTGATCCCCGCCGATCCGGGCAAGGCCGAGGAAGTCGTGGTCAAGCTTTCGACCATTTTCCAGGGTGTGCTGGAGGCCACCCGCAAGTCCAATCATTCCCTTGAGAAAGAATTGGAGTTCTGCCGGAACTACCTGGATATCGAAAAGGCCCGCTTTGGGCCCAGGCTCGTATCGACGATTGAAATGGAGCCCGGTTTGGACCCCACCCGGGTCCTGATCCCGGTGCTATCGCTCCAACCCTTGGTGGAAAACGCGGTCAAGCACGGCCTTTCCTCCCGGGCCTCGGGAGGCCGGATATGGATCGGGGCGGGACTTTCCGGCGGAAGTCTGCAAATCAAAGTGGAAGACGACGGGGTCGGTTTTGGCAATTCACCCTATGCGGGCTCAGGGACGGCCCTGGACAATTGCCGCAAGCGCCTGGAACTGGGATTCGGAAAAGAGGGAAAGCTGGAAATACTCCCCCGCGAAGGCGGGGGAACCCGGATAATCCTTTCCATGCCGGCTTTGAAACAGGAGCCGGGCTGACCGGTAGGGGCCGCCATTTCGGTTTGAGGGGGGAACAATGATCAATGCAATGATTGTGGACGACGAGGCTCCCGCCAGGACCCGGCTTTCCCGGCTGCTGGCGGCTTTTGCCGACCTGAAGGTGGTGGGGGAGGCCTCCAACGGCCTGGAAGCCCTGCAGGCCGCCCAGAGCCTGCAGCCGGACGTGGTTTTCCTCGACATTGAAATGCCCGAATTGAACGGGCTGGAAGTGGCGGAGGCCCTGGGAGGGGAAGGGCCCACGGTGGTCTTTGTGACGGCCTACAGCGAGCACGCCTTGAAGGCCTTCGAACTATCGGCGCTGGATTACCTGGTGAAACCCGTGGCGCCGGAGAGGCTGGCGGAAACGATGGAGCGGGTCCGCCGCCGGAAGCCTTCCTCCCCCTCCCAACTCCAGAAACTGATCGAACGGCTGGAGGAAGGGCGCGCCAAGAGGCGCATGGCGGTGAAGTGCGGGGCCAAGTACCGGGTCTTTGAACCCTCCCAGGTCTCGGCCATCGTGGCCCGGGAACATTACGCGGCCCTGCTGGTGGAAGGGCAGGAGCTTTTGGCGGACGACAGCCTGGACCAGCTCGCCCAGCGGCTCGACCCGGCCCGTTTTCTGAGGATCCACCGCAGCGCCATCATCAACCTGGACTACCTGCGGGAACTGGAACACGAGGGAGACCGCAAATACACGGCCGTTTTGTCCGATCCGGCAAAGACGCGCCTGCCGGTCAGCCGGGAAAGGTTGGAGGACTTAAGGAAGGTTTTGGGGCTGGACTAGGCGTTCCCCGGCCTTGGAACGGGGACGATTTTCAAATTCACAGGATTGCGAGGCGGTTTTTATGCGGGCGGGCGGAAGCACCCCTATCTCCCATCGACACCCACGGGCCCTTCCGGGCCTGGCGGCCGCTTTTGTTTTCCTTTTGCCCCTGCTGGCGCGCGCCCAGGCTACCCCGTCCCCGCAGGCCGCGGGGGCCGTTCGATCCCCTTCTTCGGGCCCGGCCTCCCCGGCCGCTTCCGGACAGGCCGGTTCGCCGCAAACCGAACTGAGCATCAGTCCGGAGGAAGAGATCAAGATCCTGGACGCCATCGACGCCCAGTCCAATACTTCCGGCGCCCGGTCATCCTCCGCGGCGGCCGTTTCCGCGAGCGCCGCATCCGTTTCGCAAGCCGCCGCCCCCCCGGCCAACTACGCGCCCCCGACGGCCCCCACGGGCCTGAGCGTCCTCATCCTCAAGGAAGGGGTCTACCTCTCCTGGGACGCAACGTCCTCGGGCTCGGCCGTTACGGCCTATAACGTCCTGCGCTCCACTACGCCGGGCGGGGGCTACAAAAGGGTCAACGCCAAGCCCATTCCCGCCCCCTATTTCCTGGACGGCACCCAGGCCAGCCTGGCGCCCCCGAGGAACGGGGAGGATTATTTTTACGTGGTTTCCGCCCTGGATTCGATGGGGAAAGCCAGCCCCATCTCGGACGAAATCACCGTCACCCCCCAGGGCATGGAAATGCCCGAGGAGGAGGCCGCGGCCACCCCCACCGCCACCCCCGAGGAAAAGGAAATCGCGCTCCCGGACAAGAACATCGTCAACCTGAAGCTGCCCGCCGACACCCAGCTTTCCATCCAGGGGTACAAGAAAATCGACGTCCAATTGGGATTCCAAAATTTCTACAACCGCCCCATCGCCAACGGCATCCCCCAGGAACAGGACACCACCCTGGTCAACCAGGAACTGGTGGTCAACCTGCAGGGCAAGGTGGGGAAGAACGTGGACGTGAACGTGGACTACAGCGACGTCAACCGGGCGGGCGGCGTGGACCAAAGTAAGCAGGAAATTTCCATCAAATACCACGGCGAGGACAACAGCCCCATCCAGGAAGTGGAGTTCGGGGACCTGCAGTTGTTGCTGCCCAACACCGAATTCGCCGGCTTCAGCAAGAACCTCTTCGGGCTCCAGGCCAAGCTGAAGTTCGACCAGTTCCGCCTGACCACCTTTTTCGCCCAAACCAAGGGTATCTCCGAAACCAAGGTCTTCAACGGGAATTCGGTTCAAGTGGACACGGTCGTGCAGGACATCACCTATATTCCGAACCGCTATTACCTGATCACCCGCGAGGCTTCAATCCAGGCGAACGGGACAAATGGCGCCCTGCCGGCCCCCAATTCGGAGCAGATCTGGGTGGACTCGGCCACGGGCATCCTCAACCCGGCCGGGCCCAATTTCGGGGGGCCCCAAAACGCCTTTGAGCACTGGTTGCCGGGCCGGGACTACACCATCGACTACACCACGGGCATCATCACCTTCATCCGGGCCCTGCCTTCGACGGCCCGAATCGCCGTCGGGTTCAGGAACATTGCCGGCCAAAACCGAGGCCTCAACATCTACAGCGCAACCACCTTTTCCACCAACGTCACCCTGGCCAACCTCTCGGTGCCGGATGACGGCATCGTCGGCGTCAATACCTCGGGGGCCCATTCCGGATTCCTGATCAAGGACAATAACAACTCGGTGGGAGGAACTTCGCCCACCGCCATCGCCCTTTCGCCCCTTTACCTGGTGAATTATTTCAATTTGGGCACGACCAAAATCATCCCGCCGGACCAGGACCCGGACTTCCTCTTCCAGGTTATCTCCAACGGCACCAACAACGTGCTCCAGACGGGGCAGGGTGTTTCCCAGGTGGGTGCTTCCAATCCGTGGGTCTACAACGTGAACCTGGATTTCAACTATTTGACCGTCACGAATTCCAATTTCCTGGCCCCGGGGGCGCCCTCCTCCTTTCTTTGGCCGGAGAGGCCCTTCGCCAACCTGGATACGAGCGGTGGTTCCAGCTCCAGCAACAACCCCTCGGACGTTTACAGCCAGACGGTCCCGCCTACCAGCCTTTACAGCATCCATATGCGCTATAAAACCCAGTCCAGCAATTATTCGCTCGGGCGGTTCAACATCATCCGGGGCAGCGAATCGGTCTTCCTGGACGGAAGGCGCCTGAGGCGGGACGTGGACTACCTGTTCGACTACACCTCGGGCTTCCTGGATTTCCCGGACAAAAGCATCCTGAGGCCCGACAGCCAGATCGTGGTGACCTATGAATACGCGCCCTTCGGCACCTTCGGCCAGGACAACATCCTGGGGGCCCGGGCCGAGTACGACATCACGGACAATTTCTTCGTGGGCTCAACCTTCCTGGAAAGCGACGCCCAGCAGCCCATCGAGGTTCCCCAGATCGGCTCCACCCCGAATTCGCTGGCGCTCTTCGACGCCGACAGCCGGCTGGATCTCTCCCAGGACGACGTGAAGTCCCTGACCGGCGTCATCCCCGGTTTGGAAAATTGGAAACCGCCCTTGAGCGTCAAGCTCTCCGGCGAAGTGGCCCAAAGCTACTACAACCCCGATACTTACAACGCCGAAGGGGAATCGGGGGTGGCCATGCTGGACAACATGGAGGGCATCGACAGCGTGACGGGCGCCTCCATGAACCAGACCAGCTGGCTGGTTTCCGCCCCTCCCGTGCCGGTGGGATTCCTACCGGGTCTTTCAGGTACCACGCCGCCCGATGCAGGAGCGGATCCGGGTAATAACCGCGTCCGCTTTTATAATTCAGGCGCGCCCAACGCCAATATGGTGATTTTCCAGACCATCGGCACCCAAAACTCCGGCTCCTTGAGCTACACCAACGTCCCCGCCTATGGCGGCCATATTTACGCCCAGACAGGCCAGGCCAACGACGCGGTCCAGGTCCTCCAGTTCCCCTATTCCAACCTCACCAACCAGAGGTGGGGGGGATTGCGGCAGGTTGTTTCCACCACCGGCACGGATTTCTCCAACGTGAGTTATTTCGAAAGCTGGATCTACAATGACGGCAACCCGAAGTGGATTATGGTTGATTTCGGAGTCATGAACGAGGCGGCTAACGGCAATACCTCCGCGGGTCCGGGCAGTCCTTTCTTCTCCGACCCCAACGAATACGGGCAGCCCCAGACGGTTGCCAACCCACAATACGGGCTTCCGACTTTTTATTACCAAGGCAACCCCTGGTCGCCCAGCGGCAGCGTTTCGGCACCCGTAAACTACCTGATCAACCCTGAACAAACCTCCCAGGAAGGGGTCAGCGTGGGGCAAAACACCAGTTATGTCACCGAGGACATGAACGGCAACAATACACTGGACCCGACGGACGCCTATTACGAATACGGCATCCAGGCCAACTGGACGGGATGGCACCAGGTCAAGATCCCGGTCAATTTCACGGCCCCGAACAACCTCTACAGCACTCCCGATGGCATCCCCTATTTCTTCCAGACCCAGGGCCTGGCCAGTCCCTCCATCATCCGAACGGTCCGGGTATGGATGACGGGCGAAAACCCGAACCCGATCAACGGCGATGTCTATTTCGAAAACATCAGCTTCGCCCACAACCTCTGGCAGCTTCAGGTGGACCCTACGGCCAACGTCAACCAGGGGGTGACGGTCAATACGGCCAAGTTCGACGTGAACTCCATCAGCCAGGACCAGAATCCCAGCTACCAGCCGTCCCTCCGGTTCCTGACGGTCGAGGCGGGACAGGACCAATCGGCCATCCTCTTCAAGGAAAAGGCCCTGGAAGTTACCTACAACCTTTCTTCCGCCGACTTCGAACCCTCGGGCAACATCAACGGCCTCCCCATTTATTACACCACGCGTATCTTCAACCAGGGGCTGGACCTGACCGATTACCAGGACCTGCGGCTGGACCTCTATATCCGGTCTTTCCGAACCGGGGACGTGCTCTTCGTGAGGGTGGGGAACGACCAGCAGGATTACTACCAGTACAACATCCAATTGAGCGCCGCGGCGGTGACCTGCCTGAACACCTGGGGCACGGTCAACATTCCCCTGGACGGGTCGGGGGGCAACCGGCAGACGGTGGGGACGCCCTTTATCAACCGGGCCACGAATATCAGCATTGGCGTGGTTTCACCCAATGCCCCCTCGGGCGCCGTGGGGGACCTTTGGGTCAACAACCTGCGTTGCGCCAACTCGACCATCCGCAGCGGCGTTGCGCGTCGGGCCAACGCGGCCTTCCTGGTGGGGGACAACCCCCAAAACCCCTTCGCCACCATCAATACCCGCTACCGGGAAGTGGATTCGGGGTTCACCCAGATCGACCAGACCAGCACCCATTTCCAGCACTCTACCCAGTTGGGGGGCGACTACGCCTCGAACGGGGTTTCCATCTTCTCCCAACCCCTGGTGACACAGGCCTCCTATACGCATCAGGACCTCTATACGGAGGCCGCCCTGCAGGACAACCCCTACTACCTCTCCCTGCCCGACAGCCATATCGACAACGCCACAGGGAGCATCAGCTATACCAAGGACCTGGGACCTTCCTTCGGGCGGCTGACCGCCGTACGGGTTTCGGGGAGCACCAACTATGAAAAGGACCAATACCAGGACGCCTACCTCGGCCAGCCGGGGGTCCTGGGCGACACCCATAAGGGTGAGGAAATCTATACCGTCGCCTCGACCTACGACGCCCCGGGCAAGCTTTTCTTCATCCCCCTGGGCGCCAACCAGTTCACCGAAAGCTATTCGATGACCCATGACTACCAGGGCTATGATTCCAACTATGCCCTGGCCAACTACGACCGTGAAACGCGGGCCCAGAATTACGGCTGGACCAACACGACTGAAATCGTGAAGAACCTGGTTTTCACGCCCGGCTACAGCCTTTCCCTGACCGACGCCCAGGGCAACACCAATTCACCCGGGGTCCCGGTCACGGTGGCCAGTTCCTCCGCCACCTTCATGCAGTTCCAGGAAAGGGACCAGCCCAAGGCGGGCCTGGTCTACCGCGGCATTCCGGGCCTGATTCCTTCCGTGGATTACACCGGCAGCAACCAATACGACTTTGTCTCCTTCACGGACGGCACCCGGTTCACCAGCGCCAACAACCTCACCTATACCGTCAACTGGACCCCCGGGAGCTGGTTCGACTTTTTCCAGAAGATGAACTTCACGGCGACCTACAGCCTCACCCAAAGCGCGACTTCCACCATTCCCGGCTACCACAGCGGCCTGCTGAATTTCGACCAGATGTGGTATGTCACCCCTGATTTCACCGACTCCCTCACCGCCAACCAGTCGCTGTCCCACCAGATCAACGCCAGTTTCAAGCTTTTCGACGTCTGGGATTTCCGGCCCACCGGCACCTTCACCAACCAGCTCAGCGTGCTCTCCCAGGGGTCGAATCCCGTTTCCCAATACGGAGAGACCTTCGGCATTACCACGGTTTATAACCGCAAGATCTTTACCCTGCCCCTCGCGGCCTTCACCATGGATTCGGCCCAGGTTCAATATACCCACACGGACAGCACCCAATACGACAGTTCGGCCCAGGCCGCCATTGCCAACCAGACCACCAGCGACCTCTATAGCCTGACCCTTCCCTACGACATCAACAAGAACTGGGCCCAAGGTAATTTCCGCCTCCAGCGCACCACGGGAACCCAATACGGCATCTCGACCCAGGACACCCTGGTCACCCAGTTGGACGACCAGGGGTACTTCGAGTACGACCAGAAGCTGGCGCCGAACCTGGAAGTGCACATCCCCTTCACCCACTGGAAGATCAAACTCGAGAATTCCATTGAGCTCAAGGCCACCTTCCTCATGGAATTCGTCAACAACCAATCGTCCTACATCAACAACGTGCTTCAGACCGATAAGTACCGTGGTACACTCGACATCAATTACAACGCCTTGAAGAACCTCCGGGTCGGCATCGGTTTGGCCAACGAATATTTCACCAATTACCAGAACCCCCAATTGGACTACGTCTTGTGGCAAGGGGATATTTCCGCTGAGGCCAGGTTCTAACAATGAGACCCAATAACAGTTCACAGCTGATAGTTCGCAGTTGGCAGCGTGGATTTCCAAAATCGCAGCTGCGAACTGCGAGCCGACAACTGCTAACTTTTTTTATCTTTTGGATTTGTTCATTGGGATGGGCACAGCCCGCCCCGCCGTCGGGACTTGCGGTGGCCGCCCCTTATGACGGGGAAGTGAACCTGATTTGGACCCCCAATGCCGTCGCCAGCCCGACCGTCACGGCTTACTTCATTTCCCGTGAGCTGGTGGACCTGACCAATACCCCCACGCCCAACCCCACGGGTACCCCGACCCCCATTGCCACGGTCCTCTTGTCCTCCATGTCCGGGCCGGGAACGGCCATTTATCAGGACTTCCAGGTGACCAACGGCCAAAACTACCTTTACCAGGTATGGGGCCAGGATTCGGGGGGGACCGGAAGCTCGGCCAGTGTGACGGCCCGGCCCTTTTTGGCCCCGGTGGCCGTCCAGCCGTTGACGGTCCAAAATATCCATTCCAACGCCCTGGATCTTTCCTGGGGAGTCCCGAACTCCAGCTATCCCGTTTCCTATTACCAGGTTTATCTTTACGAGCCGCCGACTCCCACGGCGACACCCAACCTGTTTTTTACCCCAACCTTTACGCCCGCGGGAACCTTGACACCGTCACCGACGCCCACTTTTCCCCAAACACCCGTTCCGGCCTCTACCGTGGCCGCGGCAACGCCGCTGGCGACCGTTTTTACGAACAGCTATAGCGACACCACCGCCAACACTTCCGGCGTTGCGGCCTTTTATTACCTGGTCCTGGCTTTTGACAGCCAAAACAATCCGGGCGCCCTGCCCACTTATGCTTCCAACCCCGCCTTGCCCCACAATATGGCCCCTCCCGGGCCTCCCGCGCTCTCAGCATTGGTGGCCCTCACCGCTACGCCGGTCATCGGGACCAATGGCTACGGGGCCCGGCTCATCTGGAATTCCTCCCTGGGTTCGGAAGGGGTAACGGCCTACGAGGTTCTGCAAAACGGTACGCCGATTGCCACCCTTCCTTACCAGACCGCAACCCCGACCATGGTCTATGACGACACGACCCTTGTGGAGGGGAACGGCTCCGCCCCGGTGAGTTACAACGTGGTGGCCGTGAATACCTATGGTCCCGGGACTTCCAACAGCGTGGAAGTGTCCATCGTTTCCGCAAATGAATCAAATGACATCGAAGTAACGCCTAACGCCACCACGAATGCGGTTTCCCTCTCGTGGGATCCGGCCCAGCCCGGCACCTATGGATTGGGAGGCTACCGGCTTTACCGGGGCTTGTCCGGTGTTCCGGCCGCCAACCCAAGCCCTATTACCGCGGGTAGCCCCACCGCAACCCTAACCCCCACGCCCTTCGCGACGGTGGTCATTACCCCTTCGGCTACGCTCACCTTGACGGCAGTGGACGCGCCCATCCCCAACCACATGAGTTATTGGGTGGAACCAGTTGACCTGACGGGCCATGGCGGAGTGGTCAGCGGGGCCCCGACACCTGCGCTCAACTTGGCCCCGACCCCGCCTTCCAACCCGGGCGTGGCCAACCCGGTGGGGAACAACCAGGTTACGGTTTCCTGGACGGCCGGCATCGCGGGCTTTTTTGGGCCGCCGCAGGACTACGTGGTTTACCGCGTGCTGTTGACGAGCCCAACGGCTACGCCCCAAGCGGTCGCGACTGTGCCGGCGACCCAGTTGAGCTTTATCGACAGCGTTTCGGGGTTCGCCCCGGGGACGGGGGTCATTTACCAAATTGGCCTGCAGGATGCGGCGGGGAACATTTCAGATTTGGTTTTAGCGGGGAATAGCATCATCCTGGCGAACCCGACCGTTCCCGCGGTTCCCACCGTTCTGCCTTTCGCCGGATCGCCCAGTTCCATTGAATTTGCCTGGATGAATGACTCCTTGGCGGAAGCCGTGACGGCTTATTCGATCTTCGGCTCCAATTGGCCCAACTCGAACCCGACAGCCTTGCCCTCCGTGACCGTATTGGCCACCCAGAGTCCGACGCCCACCCTCTTGTTCGCGCCCAGCCCGACACCCTGGGCCGCCACTTATTACTACCTCCTGGCCCAGAACGGCCAGGGTTCCAGCGGACCGGCCACCCTTTCGGGGATTCCGGTGCCCCTCTACCATGTCACCGCCCTCATGACGCCTGGTGGGCGCCAGGCCCAAGTTTCCTGGGACATGGTACCGACCCCTGTTTCAACGCCCGCAGTGGATAGTTATGGGGTTTACCGGTCGTTAACGCCGGGAGTGAACTTTACCCAGGTGGCGGTGGTGCCTGTTCCGACCCTGGGTTACCAGGACGGAAATATCTCAGCTGGGAACATTTATTATTACCGGATTACCGCCAAGGCCGGCGGCACCACACAAACCGCGGAAAGCCCGCTTTACCCGGTCATGACACCCAATCCGGAAGCGGGGATTTTGACCTGGCCCAATCCGCCTTCCGCTTTTTCGGCCCTTTCAGCCGTGAATCAAACGAAGCTTTATTGGGCGGGTAACAATCCCCAGGAAGGGGTTGCCAGCTATTCCGTGTTCTGGAACGGCAGTCCCACTCCGATCACGACAGTGTCGGCAAACCTCAGCCCCACGCCAACCTATGGCGTTACGATCACCGAAACAGCGGGAAGCCAATCTTCGTACGATGTGGTTGCGAACAATGGGAACGGCTCCAGCGATCCTTCCCAAACCCTCAGTATCTTAGTGCCGCCGGCCGTGACGCCGGTGATCGGCCTGGCGCCTCCGTCATTTGTCACGCCAACGGCTACGATCACGCCGGGAGTCTGGATTTCCGGGTTCACCGCTTCCGGGGCCGTCAGCGATTATTCCATCTACCGGCAAAGCGCGCCGACTCCAGCCTTCAGCGCAACGCCGGTCGCGAGCCCCTACGTCTATTTGGGGTCGGTGCCGTTGGGAACCTCGACCCCCGTTTTTGAGGATTCAAGCCCGATGGCGGGCTACGTCAACAACTACCAAGTCGTTGCCGACAATGGGGCCGGGGTAACCGCCTTGCCGACGATTTCGGCCCAACTTTCCGTCACCCTCTGGCCCGCCGCCGCCAATCCGACCCTGCTTCCGAACAACACCTCGGTGACCCTTTCCTGGGCGCCGCCGACGGGAAATGTGCCGGTCAGCTTTTACGATATCTACCGCAACGCCTATCCCACCACCACGCCCGTCTTGATCGCTACGACCACTCCGACGGCCCTTTCCTACGTGGATTCAGGCTTGACGACGGGAAGCCCCTATCTTTATTGGATGGACGCCCAAAACACATCGGGCGGAAGCACCCTTTCGGCCCCCGCCACCATTGTTCCGATCCAGGCGCCGGTGATCACCCTCACTCCGTTACCGGAAAGGAATCAATTGGTTTGGGCCCCCATTTCTGTTCCGACCACCAGCCCCGTCACGGGTTATTCCGTTTTTCGGGCCCCCTTGACCCAGGGAACACCGCTGGTCTTCGCCCCGGTTGCCCAGGTCGAACCGCTTTCCAACACCACCTATGCCGATGCCACGACATTGTCGGATGGGGCGACCTATGTTTATCAAATTGCGCCATCAACGTCGAACGGGATCTTGGGGGCCTTTTCCAATGCGGTGACCCAGTATGTGTATCCCCGGCCGGTCGCCAATTTGATCGCCGCTTCAGGGGACGGCCTGGTCCAACTCCGGTGGACCTACCAGGGGGTGGCCACGAACAGCTTTTTCATCACCCGCCAGTTGGGAACGGCCCTTGGCGGCGCTCCCCAGACCCTCAAGACGAATTTCCAGGGCGTGAATTTCACCGACACGGGCGTGGTGGACAAGAACTTTTATATTTACAACGTTTATACGGTGGATGCCCAAGGCTTGACTTCGAATGTTTCGGCGGCGGTGACCGCTTTGCCGGCGGCGGGCCCGGTCCTTCCCCTGGTGGCCGTATCCGGTTCGGGTGGTTCCATCCTGGTAGCCCCGGTGACCCTGGCCCAAAACGCCAGCAATGCCCAGACCCTGATAGGGAATACCTTGAGCTGGGGAGGGGCCGACCAACAGGGCGCCTTCAACGCGCAAACGATGTATCCGCTGGGAGGCTATGAAGTCTATAGTTCGACCGACGGAGGGAGCGTCTACCAATCGATCGCCACGGTTCCCGTCACCTTCGTCAACGGCTACCCGGCGCCCG
>Ga0070734_10004766_pt1 | contig 12600 bp, 7 predicted proteins | sample Coa_R1_8_FD_66444 | JGI IMG/M metagenome (GOLD analysis project Ga0070734, IMG submission 66444) | Surface soil microbial communities from Centralia Pennsylvania, which are recovering from an underground coalmine fire - Coalmine... | ecosystem: Environmental > Terrestrial > Soil > Unclassified ...
AACAGACCTGCGGGATCAAAAAGTTCCTTCACCTTCTTCATCATGGCAAAATCGCTTCCCGGTTCGGACCAAAGTGTTGCGGGCCGCGCGTCGAGCGGCGAAAATTCGATTACACTTTTACCGATTTTCAAAGCCGGGATTTTCGCGGCTTCCTCGAAATATCCATAGGTCACCCCCGAACCTGCGCGTGCCAGCGCGGGAGCAGGCATTGACTCCAGAACGCCGGCCATCTCGGAAAGGGTCGAAGATACTCTCAGCACTGCACCCTGGGCGTGGTTTTCAAGGAACGCCGGCGTAAACTCTCGGATGCGTTCCCAGAACGCGGCTTCTTCGTCTCCCGACACCGAGCGCATGGACGGCAACTCGCGGGCGTGACGATCGAGCACGGCGTCACTCCCGCCGGCCTGAACCATCAGATCATAGCCATCGGGAGTGCTGGCAATGTCGATCGCGGCGGGCGCGAGCTGGCTCCGGATCAGAAGGTCGCGCGCGGCGAAGGCTTCAGCCGGCCGCCGGAATCCCTGGACGAACGTACGAGTACCGGGGGCCATGGGATGCACGCGGAAATTCACGATTGCGATTCCCGCCAGCGTGCCGAATGAGCCGATCATGAGCTTTCCCATGTCGAGCCCGGCGACGTTTTTCACCACGATGCCGCCGGTTTTGATCAGCTTGCCTTCGAGCGTCGCGAAGGTCATCCCGATGACGACGTCTCGCGCCGTTCCGTAAAGCCTGCGCCGGGGACCGCTCGAATTGGAAGCCACCACGCCGCCGACCGTCGCGCTGGACGCAAAAGGCGGATCGATGGGGATCATCTGCCGGTTTTGAGCGAGCAGGCTGGTCAGCTCGCGCCACGGCATACCGGCTTCGACGCTGATGGTGAGATCGCGTGGCTCGTATTGCAGCACGCGAGTCAGGCAGCCTGTATTGATGGTCACGTCCGCTGCGGCGAGTGGGCCGGCCATCCGGTTCTTCGAGGCATTGCCCTCGATCCTGATGGATTGCTTCTTCGCTGCGGCGTCGGCAAGCTGCGCGGCCAGTTCTTCCGGACTCCCGGGAGTTTGCGGCATGGACTCTATATCGTACCAACACAGCATCGCGTAAGACGGGAATGGTGCGGCACAATTACAGTTTGATGTCGTTCCAGCCGCTGCTCAATCCGATCGGGTTTGGTGCCAGCGATTTTCTCGAACTGGCGGTGGCGGCACTGTTGCTGGTGTTCGCGCTGCTGGCGCGGCCCTGGATCGAGCCGGCGTTCCGGAGCTTCGCCTCGAAAACCGCGTGGTGCATGGCGCTACTGGCAGTGCTGCCGGTGGCGCTGCGGTTGGCCCTGCTGTGGCATCACCCGGTTCCGCAGCCGGATCTCTACGACGAGTTCGGTCACCTGCTTGTTGCCGACACCCTGCGGCATCTTCACCTCGCTAACCCGCAGCATCCGTTTCATCGTTTCTTCGAGACATTCTTTGTGTTGCAGGAGCCAACATACAGTTCGATTTATCCGATCGGCCAGGGTGCGATGCTGGCGATCGGTCGGCTGCTGTTCGCAACTCCGTGGGCTGGGGTGCTTGTGTCGACGGGGGCGTTTTGCTCGCTCTGCTACTGGATGCTGCGCGGTTGGACTACGCCCGCCTGGGCGCTCGCGGGCGGACTGCTGGCGGTTATCGAGTTCGGCCCGCTATGCCCATGGATGAATACCTATTGGGGTGGGTCGCTCGCGGCCGCGGCCGGCTGCCTGGTGTTCGGCGCGCTTCCTCGTCTGCGCGAATCAGCGCGCGTGCGCGACGGCGTATTTCTCGGCATCGGGATTGCCGTTCATTGGCTCACGCGGCCGTACGAGACAACTTTCCTGGTTGTGAGCGTGGCGGTCTTTCTAGCTCCCCAAATGCGATCGCGGCGCTTACTGAGGCCGCTGCAAGCAACCGCGGCCGTCTGCGCGACCGCTCTCGTGGTCACGCTGGCGCACGATCGGGCCACTACCGGCAGCTGGACCACGATGCCTGAGATGTTGAGCCAGTATCAATACGGCGTGCCCGCGGCGCTCACCTTCCAGGCGCCGGCCGTGCCGCACCGCGCGCTGACGCCGGAGCAGCAGATCGAGTATCGCGCCCAGGTGGCGTTTCGCGCGCCGGGTCCGGAAACCTTGGGGAGTTATTTGGCGCGGCTCGAATATCGCATTCGGCACTATCGCTTCTACTTTTTGGCGCCCCTGTACCTGGCGCTGCCTGCGTTCCTTCTCGCGATCCGCGAGCTCCGCTTCCTGTGGGCGGCAGGGACGCTGGCGGTCTTCGCCGGCGGCGTAAATTTTTTTCCGGCTTTCCAGTTCCACTATGAAGCCGCGGTCACGTGTCTGTTTATCCTGGTCAGCGTAACGGGCCTGCGGCGCATGAGCCGCTGGCAGGCCGGTGCGGAAGCCGCTCGGATTCTCTTGGTCCTTTCGGTCGCGCACTTTGCGTTCTGGTACACCTTGCATGTCTTTGACGGCTCCGAGATCTCTTTGGCGATGCGGCGCTACGAGACCTGGAACACCATCAATCACGGGAATCCAGACCGCCGGATTCTCGTGAACCATGAACTCGCCAAGGTCCCCGGCAGGCTGCTTATTTTCGTCCGCTACTGGCCCCAGCATATTTTCCAAAACGAGTGGGTTTATAACGACGCCGACATCGACGGCGCGCGCGTCGTGTGGGCGCGCGACCTGGGCGCAGCCGACGACGAGCAACTCCACCGCTATTATCCCGATCGTACGGCTTTGCTGCTGGAACCGGATGCGACGCCGCCTAAACTGAGCCCTTATCGCGTCGAAGCGCCTATCGTACCCGCGCCCGCAACGCCTCAGCCGGAGCACCCGCCCGAGAAAAACTCATCGCAGCCCGCGCTGCGGTTCCAGGACGCCCGCTAGCCATGTACATCTTGCATCTGCTGCGGTCGTTCGTGCCCTCGGCGAATCCGATGGGATTCGGCGCGGCCGATTTCGTCGAGCTCGCGATTGCCGCTCTGTTGATCGGGGCGGCTGTCGCTGCGCGATCGCAGTTTGCCGCGACGCTCGAAAAGCTCTCGCGAAAGACAGGCTGGTGCATGCTGATCCTCGCCCTCCTGCCGATTGCGCTGCGCCTCGCGCTCGTCCCGCGGTTCCCGATCCCCGAGCCGGCTGTTTCGGATGATTTCAGCTACATTCTGGCCGCCGACACGCTGCGACATCTTCGACTGGCAAATCCTCCCCATCCCTTCAGCGCATTCTTCGAGACTTTTTTCGTGATCCAGCAGCCGACCTACAGCTCGATTTTTCCGCTAGGCCAAGCCATCGTAATCGCAGCGGGCTGGACCATCTTCGGGCATCCCTGGGCCGGGGTCGCGATCTCGGTGGGAGCCCTATGCGCCTTGACGTACTGGATGCTGCTCGGTTGGACCACCGCTCGTTGGGCCCTCGTGGGCGGCGTGCTCGCAGTGCTCCAGTTTGGTCCGCTCAGCCAGTGGATGAATAGTTACTGGGGCGGCGCGGTGTCGGCCTGCGCAGGATGCCTGGTCTTTGGATCGCTGCCGCGAATCCGGGAACGCGGGGCGGTTCGTGATGCGGCGCTGCTCGGGCTTGGACTCGGAATGCAACTGGCGACACGACCCTTCGAGTCGCTGTTTCTGGCCGCAGCGGTGCCCTTGTTCTTTCTTCCGGATCTGCGCAGCCGGGAGAAATTCCGCCGACTGGCGAAGCTCGCGCTCCCCGCGGCGCTGGCCCTCTCGCCCGCGATGCTGCTCACGCTGCTCCACAACCACGCCGTCACCGGAAGCTGGACGACGCTGCCGTACGAAACCAGCCGCTACCAATACGGCGTACCGACGACATTCACCACTCAGGCGAATCCGACTCCGCATCGCGAGCTTACCGCCGAGCAAGAGTTGGACTATCGCGCGCAGTCGGCGGTGCATGGCGAGGAGACCGACACCTGGGCGCGATTTTGGACTCGCTGGGCCGGCCGGCTGCGCTTCTATCGCTTCTTTCTGCCGGCGCCGCTTTACCTGGCGCTTCTGTTCTTCGTGCCGCTCGCGCGCGAGTACAGACATTTCTTCGCCCTGGCCGTAGCCGTGTTGTTCAGCGCCGGAACGAACTTCTACCCCTACTTCTATCCGCATTACATCGCGGCCGCCGCCTGCCTGATCCTGCTGATGGCCGTAGCAGGCCTGCGCAGGTTGAGTCAGGTTCGAATCCGCGGCTTCCACTCCGGCGCCGACGCGGCGCGCCTCTTGCTTGCGCTTTGCGGAGCGAATTTTCTCTTCTGGTACGGGCTGCACTTCTCACGCGATGAAGGCTTACTCAACGCCATGACGCCCTATGAGACCTGGGATGCGATCAACCACGGCGATCCGCAAGGAAGGATTGCGATCGCACGGAGGCTCTCTTCGGAGCCGGGGCCGCAGCTCGTTTTCGTTCGCTACGCGCCGCGCCACACCTTCGACGAATGGGTCCACAACGGCGCGGACATCGACGGGTCGCGGGTCGTCTGGGCGCGCGACCAGGGTCCATCGGAAAACCAGAAGCTCTTGCGCCTCTATCCGCAGCGCAAAGCCTGGCTGATCGAGCCCGACCAGCGGCCTCCGGCGCTGACTCCGTACGCTGACGTTGTTTCTCGCTGATGTTCATCGTTATGCTGTTTGAGGAACATGCCCGCGCGGCTTCATCAGGGGCACACCGCCAGTTACGCCCTCGCCGATCAGGAGCGAATGGCCAACGCAAAGTGTTACCTGGCGTGGCTCAACCGTTTGATTGCACCGGAGATCGGCCGGCGCGTCGTGGAGGTGGGTTGCGGCCGGGGAAATTTTACCGAACACCTGCTTGACCGCGAAATCGTGGTCGCGCTCGACATCGAACCGGATTGCATCGCGCGCCTGAACGAACGTTTCGGTCCGCGCCCGAATTTGCACACCCTGGTCGGCGATCCGGAGCACCCATCGTTCCCTGACCTGGCGCGGTTTCAGCCGGACTCGTGCCTGTGCGTGAACGTTCTCGAGCACATCGAAAACGATCAGGAGGCGCTGGCCCGGATGGCCTCGATCCTCAAGCCGGGCGGCGTGGTGGTCCTTTTCGTACCGGCCTTCCAGGCCCTCTATGGCGCGGTAGACCGCAACCTCGGCCACTTTCGGCGCTATCGCCATCGGGATCTGCAGCGGCTGGCCGAGGCCACCGGCACGCGCCTGAAAAAATCACACTATGTGAACATGCCCGGATTTTTCGGCTGGTGGTTCCATTCCCATGTTTTGCGGTCCGAGACCGTTACCGAAAGCCAGATCGTCGTTTTCGATCGTTATATCGCACCGGTCTTCGCGCAGATCGAGAAGGTGGTTCGGCCGCCATTCGGCCAGTCGCTCTTCGCGGTGTTTGAGAAGAAACGCTAGTTCGGCAGGTGGAACGGCACGTTGCGTTCCCGATTCAGCCGGTCGCTGAGCGAACGGTCCACCGAAGAGAGCGGCGCTTGCTTTTCCTTGTGATCTGGATCGATGTAGTGGAGCGTTCGGTCCTCCACCCAATAAGTCAGAACCGCGCGGATCACGCCGTCTTGAAACGCAACCAGATAGAGCGACGGCCCCGAGTATTGCGGTGAGCCGGCGCTCGGTGGGGGCGGAGGAGGGCTGATGTACTCCCGCACTTCAGGTCCGGGCGGGGAGGGAGGCGGCTCGGGCGCAGGAGCCATGTTTTGCACAATCACGACGGGTGGGCCACCGGAATTGGAGCCGGCATAACCGTAACCGTACGCCCCCGGGCCGTAATAATAGGCGTCCGGCGATTCGTAGAAGAAGGGATCGTACCAGCCGAATCCGTACCAGCCCGAATACAGGTAGGGATAATATCCAAAGCGGCGGAAGCCGAAATTCGATCGGAAGGCCGGCCCTCGTGGGGCTCCACCATGGAAGCCGCCGGTTCCACCGTGAAACCGCGCGATGGTACCGCCCCGCATTCCCCCGCCGGCACGGACGCCACCCCCGGAGTGCATGCCGCCGGCGCGCGCGCCTCCACGCTGGGCGAAAACCGGAACAGCAAGCAGGATGAAAACAACAGCCAATCGACGCATCGCGCGCCTTTCATTTTCCAGTATACGCGGGCACCAGGATTCGCGCGACGGGCGAGAAGCCTTAGGCGCCGATGTAGCGCGCGTACAAACTTCGGGCGACGCCCACGTCGGTGGTGCCTTTGATGATCGCGCGGCCATCCGGAAATACGGTGAGGTTGTAGGACTGGATCTCGAAGCGCAGGGCAAACTCGTTGGAGCGCACCGCGCCGAGTGGAGCCAGGCGCACGGCGAGCTCCTTCAAATCGAGCGGGCGGGAGCGCTCGTGAATCTGCACCGCATTGCGCCCGCAAAGGCTGATGGGGGCTCGCGCCACGCCGTTCAGGTACACGAAATCGCGCTGCCCGCAGGCCGGACAATCGCGCACCGGATCGGGCTGCGCGATCTGCCGGATCTCGCCGGTCCAGACATCCACGGTGGTGATCCGCCTCCCAGGTTTCTCACCGCATAGGATTTTGAGCGCTTCGCTCACTTGCAGGCTTGCGACCAGGGATGTCACCGGACCGAGCACACCCGCCGTTTCACACGTGGGCTGCACGCCGGAAGGAGGGTCTGGATAGACGCAGCGCAAACAGGCAGTTTCGCCCGGGACCACCGGCATGGTGATGCCATAGCTGCCCACCGCGGCGCCATAAATCCAGGGGATGCCGCGGCTCACTGCGTAGTCGTTCAGAAGATACCGGGTTTCGAAATTGTCGGTACCGTCCAGAATCAGTTGCGCGCCGGCAAGAAGATCGTCTACGGAGGACGCGGTGAGATCGGCGATCACCGGTTCCACGTGAACATCGCGATTAATGGCGCCCAGTTTCCGTGCGGCCGCGACCGCCTTGGGAAGCGCCGCCTCGGCATCGGCCTCATCAAAGAGCCACTGCCGTTGCAAATTGCTGAATTCGACGTAATCGCGATCGATGATGCGCAGCGAACCAACGCCGGCCCGCGCCAGCGCGCCCGCTTGAAAGCTTCCCAGAGCGCCGCAACCGAGCACCGTTACGCGCGCGTCTAACAGGCATCGCTGCCCTTTTTCACCGACCCCGGGAAAGAGAATCTGCCGCGAGTAACGCTCGAAAAATCGCGGAGTCATACACCCAGATGGTAGCAGCCGTTGCGCTAACATGGTCGCTAGTGTCGACCCGGCTGGGATGGTGGCTAGGTTTGCCCATCCTGCTCGCTCTGGGCGGGACGAGCGTGCTCGCGTTGCCTGCCGAACTCGAGGGCCAGCGCATCTCAAGCATACGGTTCGAACCCGAGCGCCAGCCTCTCACAAACGCCCAATTACTGGCGATGATCCCTTTGCGGATAGGCGAACCGCTGCGCGCCGAAGCCGTTCGCAACTCCATTCAGGCGCTCTACGCTACTGGTGAGTATTCGGACATCGCCGTCGATGGGACACCTGGCTCGTCGGGCGTCGAGCTGCGGATCCTCACCAAGCCCAGTTACTTTATCGCCCACGTAGCCGCTCAGGGAGTGCAGGATCCGCCCAACGAAGGGCAGCTGGTGATTGCGAGCAAGCTGCAGCTCGGCGCGCCTTACTCGGAGGCCGACCTGGCCGCCGCCACCCAGCGGCTGGTGGATTTGCTCACGCAAAACGGCTTTTATCATGCCGATGTCCAGCCCACGGTGACGCTTCAGGACCGAACGCAGCAGGCGCAAATCGGTTTTTCGATCGTCACCGGCAAGCGCGCGAAGTTCGACGGGCTGAACGCCACCGGCAATCCGGAGCGTCCGCTCGACAAACTGATCCTTTCTTCCGGCTGGAAGCGTTTCCACGGGTGGTTCGGCGGCTGGCAAACGCTCACCGACAACCGCTTGCGCAACGGCGTCGATGGCATGCGAGCCTGGTATCCGAAGCACGACCGGCTGCTCGCCCGGGTGAGCCTGGCGAGTTTGGATTATCACTCCGGCACCAACACCGTGACCCCCACCGTGGATTTCAACTCCGGCCCGCCAGTCCGGGTACGCGTCCGCCAGGCCAAGGTATCGAACGGCACGCTGAGAAACCTGCTTCCGATCTATGAAGAACGCTCAGTGGACCGCGACCTGCTCGAAGAAGGCAGCCGCGATCTGGCGGCGTATTTTCAGTCCAAGGGGTATTTCGATGCACGCGCCAGTTACAACATGACGGCGCTCCCCACGGGCGAGCAGTTCATCGACTACACGGTCGAGCAGGGGGATCGCCACAAGCTGGTGAAGCTGCAGATCGAGGGCAACCGCTATTTCGACTCCCGCACCCTGCGAGAAAGGCTCACGATTTCGCCTGCCGCCTGGCCGCGCTTTCCGCACGGTCGATACAGCCGCTCCAACGTGGAGCGGGACCTGAACTCAATTCGCGATGTTTACCGCGCGAACGGTTTCCGGGACGTCGAGGTCACGTCGCGGGAAATCGATGATTACGACGGAAAGAAGGGGCAGATCGCGCTCTCTATCCAGGTGAAAGAAGGTCCGCAGTGGTTCGTTTCCCGCCTCGAGCTACTAGGCGTAACGGAGGGAGACCGCGCCGCCCTGCTGTTGGTGCTGCACTCGACCGCGGGTCAACCCTACAGCGACTTGAACATCGCCACGGACCGCGACAGCGTCCTCGAATATTTCTACAACAACGGCTATCCGGCGGCTACTTTCGAGTTCAACGCCCAACCGGCCGAAGAGCCGAATCACGTGAGCCTGAAGTTCGAAGTTACGGCAGGCCGGCGCGAATTCGTGCGAGGCGTGCTGGTGAGCGGGCTGGCGCGAACGCGCGAAGACCTGGTGCGGCAGCGCATCGACCTGGCGCCCGGCGAGCCGCTCTCGCGCGACAAAATCACGGGAAGCCAGAGACGGCTCTACGATCTCGGCATTTTCGCGCGCGTCGACGCGGGAATGCAGAACCCGGATACCGAAGAGCCCGATAAGTATGTTCTGTATTCGGTGGAAGAGGCCGGCCGCTATTCGACAACTTACGGATTTGGCGCCGAGATCGGGCGCATCGGCGGAGGCAGTACGACTCTTGATTCTCCGGCGGGGACCACGGGATTCAGCCCGCGAGCCTCGTTCGGCGTCAGCCGCCTCAACTTTCTCGGCTTGGGCCATACCCTCGGCCTGCAGACGCTGGCGTCCACTCTGGAGCAGCGCGCCCTGGTGAATTACCTCGCTCCGCAGTTCCAGGGCAGCCCTAAATTGAGCCTGCAGTTCACCGGGCTCTTCGATATCTCGCACGACGTTCGCACTTTCTCGGCCCGACGAGAAGAAGGCTCCGTTCAGCTCGCCCAGAAGTGGAACAAGTCGTTCACACAGCAATATCGCGTGACCTTTCGCAAAGTGAATATCCTGGGAACGCCGCTGGTGACGCCGGAACTGATTCCGCTGCTGTCGCAGCCGGTACGCGTCGGCTTCGTCTCGACAACATTCATCGAGGACCGGCGCGACGATCCGCTGGACGCGCATCGCGGCATTTACAGCTCGCTCGACGTGGCGCTGGCGACCGATGTCCTGGGATCACAAACCGGCTTCGGCCGCGTGGTGGCCCGCAACTCCACCTATTACCCGATCACCAAGAATGTGGTCTTCGCCCGATCCACAAACTTCGGGTTGATCGAGCGCTTCGCCGGCACTCCCGAAATTCCGCTAGCCGAACGTTTCTTCGGCGGCGGAGCATTTTCCAACCGCGCCTTCCCGGATTTTCAGGCGGGACCGCGCGACCCTGAGACCGGCTTCCCCATCGGCGGCGATGCCCTCTTCGTCAACACCGTCGAGCTGCGTTTCCCGCTCATCGGAGATAGTGTGACCGGAGTTCTGTTTAACGACCTGGGCAATGTCTACTCGGCGGTGAACCGGATCAGCCTTCGATTTCACCAGAACAATCTTCAAGATTTCGACTACGCCGTGCAGTCCTTCGGCTTCGGTGTGCGGTATCGAACCCCGGTTGGACCCGTGCGGCTGGACCTTTCGCTGAGCCCCAACTCGCCGCGCTTCTTCGGATTCAAGGGAACCGAAAATGAACTGCTCTTCGGCGGCGGGCAACAGGTAACGCAACGCATCAACGTCTTCCAGTTTCACTTCTCCCTGGGGCAGGCGTTTTGATCTCTTCGATCCGGATCGCCGCATTTTGTGCTTTGCTGGCGGTGCAGCCCACGGGCGCGCGCGCCGAGGTGATCGATCGCGTCGCGATATCGATCGGGACGCAAGTGATCACGGAAAACCAGATCGACGCGGAAGTGCGCCTCACCGATCTGCTGAACAAGCAGAGTCCGGACCTGTCGGCCGGAGCCCGCAAGGCGGCGGCCGGGCGCCTCATCGAGCAGGCCCTGGTACGGCGCGAAATGGATCTGAGCCGGTATCCGCTGCCGTCCCTGAGCGATGCCGACGCTTCGCTCAAAGACGTGAAAGACGGTTATCGGTCCGACGCCGAGTATCGCGACGCGCTGGCCCGCTACGGCGTCACCGAAACGGAATTGAAGCAACGCCTGTGGTGGCAGCTCACGGTGCTGCGCTTTATCGATTACCGCTTCCGGCCCGGCATCCAGGTCTCGGACGCCGAGATCAAGGCTTATTACGACGAACAGCTCCCCACGTGGAAGAAGGATGGCAAGAATCCAGAGTTGCCTGATGTGCGCAACCAGATTGAGGCCACCATCACCGAGCAGCGCATCGACGAAAGTCTGGACCGCTGGCTGGTGGAAGCCCGCGGCCAGGTGGCCGTCCGCTACCACAACGAGGCGCTGAAATGAACCGCCCAAGAAAAATCGCGGCCTGGTGCTGTTTCGGTGCTGCGCTGGGCGTTCTGCTCGCCGCCGGCGCTTTCGTTGCGGTGATTCGCAGCGATTGGTTCCGCAACCAGGTGCGCGAGCGGATCATTGCGGAAGCAGAGCGGGCCACAGGCGGCCGCGTCGAGATCGGGCGGTTCGATTACGACTGGCGTTCGCTCACAGCCGAGGTGGGCCCTTTTGTGCTGCACGGCCGGGAGGCGCCTACCGATGCGCCACTGTTCCGCGCCGCCAGGATTCAGATCGGTCTGAGAATCGTCTCGGCCTTCAAACGGCAAATTGACATCGCATCGCTGATCGTGGAGAAACCCGAGGCGCGCATCGTTGTTGCCGCCGATGGGTCGACCAACATTCCCTCGCCGAGAATCCCGGGGCCGAACAAGAATGCGGTGGAGCAGTTGCTGGACCTGAGAGTTCGAAGCCTGGCGCTCCGAAATGGATCGGCGGAGTATAACTCGCGCCGCGTCCCGCTCGATCTCAACGCCCGGGGTCTCGCGGTTTCGCTCGCTTATGACCCCGTGCGCGGGCGTTACGCGGGGACGGCATCTGCAGGTGAGTTGCAGATCGCGTCGGCGCGGCTGCAGTCGCCGGAGTCGTTCGGTTTTGCGTCCCTGGTGGCGCTGGAGCGAAATCGAATCGTCATCGACGAGCTGAAAGCCTCCTCCACCGGCTGGAGCATCCATGCCGCCGGCAGCATTGAGAATTTAGCCAGCCCCCGCGCGTCCTTCGATGTTCAGTCCTCCGCGCAGGTGAAGGAGTTGAAGCGAGCGTTCGGCCTGAGTGTGGACGCGACCGGTGAGGTGAACTTTGATGGGCGCGCCGCTTTTGAGAGCAGCCCCTTCACTTACCTTGCTGAAGGGAAAATCCGGGGCCACGGCCTGGGCATTTCGCAACGTGGTGTCACGATCAGCAATACGGCACTCGATGCCGGCGCGAAGGTCACACCGTCCCGGCTGGTTCTTTCCGATCTGCGGCTCTCCGCACTGCACGGTGATTTCCGGGGCGCCGCCGAGTTAGATGATTGGAAGAAGCTGTCGCTATCCGGCGACGCGCGGGGCTTCTCCTTAAAAGAACTGGCGCAGAGCCTGAGCCGCGACATCGGCGAGCTGAACGGCGTTCTGAGCGGCCCGGTCAAGCTGAGCGGGGTGGTGTCGGGATCAAGCGTGCGGGATATCCTGGCGGACGGTGAGTTCCGTATCGAGCCTGTGGCGGGTTCGGCTCAAATTCGCGGCGCGATCGCGTTGAACTACGACCAGAGCGCGGGGCAAATCCGGCTGGGCGAATCCCAGATCACGCTCGGCTCCAGTCAGGTTGCGTTTTCCGGCACGCTCGGCCAGCGCCTGGCGCTGCGGCTGACCTCGAATAACCTGGATGATATTCTCCCCTTCTTTTCCCTGTTCGGTGAAAGCCCGCCCGAACAGCTTCCGGCCGCGCTCCACGGCGGCGCGCTCACCCTCGATGCTACGGTCAGGGGCCCGCTCGACGATCCCCGGGTTGCCGGGAAGGTGGATTTCACCAAGCTTTCTTTCGGCCAGCGCGATTTCGATCACATCGCCGCGACGTTCGACGCCGGGCGTTCTTCGGCGAACTTTGAGAACCTCTCCGTCACGCAGGGCAAAATGCAGTTGGATGGCCAGGGACGCGTCGGCCTCCACAACTGGAAACTCGAGGATTCGAGTACGGTGTCGGCCACGATAACACTGAAGAACGCCGACATCCAGGCGCTTGCAGCGGAAGCCGGATTGGAATCGCCGGCATCCGGCAGCGTCGGGGGAACCGTCAAACTTTCGGGTTCGTTCGAATCACCG
>Ga0070734_10004768_pt1 | contig 12596 bp, 10 predicted proteins | sample Coa_R1_8_FD_66444 | JGI IMG/M metagenome (GOLD analysis project Ga0070734, IMG submission 66444) | Surface soil microbial communities from Centralia Pennsylvania, which are recovering from an underground coalmine fire - Coalmine... | ecosystem: Environmental > Terrestrial > Soil > Unclassified ...
GAGCAGGACGAGTTCGGCGTCCGGTCGCAGAACCTGGCCGAGAAGGCGCTGGCCAACGGCTTCTGGCAGCGCGACATCACGCCGCTCACGCTGCCGGACGGCACGGTGGTGGCCGCGGACGACGGGCCACGGGCAGGCACCACCCTGGAAAAGGTGGCGACGCTGCAGCCGGTGTTCCGCCCGGACGGCACGGTCACCGCGGGCAACTGCTGCCCGCTCAACGACGGGGCCGCGGCGGTCGTGGTGATGAGCGACCGCAAGGCAGCCGACCTCGGCATCACCCCGCTGGCGCGGATCGTGGCCACGGGAGTCTCCGCGCTGTCGCCCGAGATCATGGGGCTCGGCCCGGTCGAGGCGTCCAAGCAGGCGCTGGCCCGCGCGGGCATGACCATCGATGACATCGACCTGGTCGAGATCAACGAGGCGTTCGCCGCCCAGGTGATCCCGTCCTACCAGGAACTGGGCATCGACATCGACAAGCTGAACGTCAACGGCGGCGCGATCGCGGTCGGGCACCCGTTCGGCATGACCGGGGCACGGATCACCTCCACGCTGCTGAACAGCCTCCAGTTCCACGACAAGACGTTCGGCCTGGAGACGATGTGCGTGGGCGGTGGCCAGGGCATGGCCATGATCTTCGAGCGGCTTTCCTGACCCAGCCCCGGGCACCCTGGTCACCGTGGGGTAAGCAGCGGGTTCCCCCAGCAACCACTCCAGGTCACCGCGAGGCGGGCGGCCGGATCCTGTACGGCTTCCCCACGTTTACTCGAAGTCCGCTCCGGGGGGTTGCCAGGAGCGCGACGGTGATGCAGTCTCGACAGGAGCAGGAGTCCGCCCCACTGGAGGTGCCAGTTGACTCTGAACCACTCCCCGGAGACGCATAAGAACCTGATCGCGCGCATCCCGTCCGTCACCGGACGCGACCTTCCGGAGTGGTTCGCAAGCCTCGAATCCGGTCCCGCCTTCCTGCGCTGCGAAGAGCGCGCACACTGGCTGGCCGACGAGCACGGGCTCACCCACGGTTACGCCAGCGCCATCGTGCACGAGTACGAACTGCGCAGGCGCACCCGGCTTTACAGCTACTGACGTGGACACCGGGCGGGCCGCCGACTTCCTGCGTGCCCATCACCGGGCGGTCCTGGCCACCTCGCGGTCCGACGGCATGCCGCAGTTGTCCCCCGTGACGTGCACGGTGGACGACGAGGGCCGGGTCCTGGTCAGCACCAGGGAGACCGCGGTCAAGACGAAGAACCTGCGGCGCCGCCCACACGCGTCCCTGTGCGTATTCACCGACACGTTCTTCGGCGAGTGGGTCCAGGTCGAGGGAAACGCGGAGGTTATCTCGCTGCCCGACGCCATGGACCTGCTCGTTGAGTATTACCGGCGCGTGTCCGGTGAACATCCGGACTGGGCGGACTACCGGGCGGCGATGATCCGCGACCGGCGGGTGATCGTACGGATCACGATCACCCGCGCGGGCCCGGACGTGAGCGGCTGATCTCCCCGCCGCGCGCCTTTTATCCACCGCAAGACGCCCATCACTGCCGAAGTCCGTGGTGCGCGAACGCGAGTGACACGGGCTTTTGTTTGCCCGTTCAGTCAGCCGGACAGCGCCGTCGCGTTGGCCGGATCGAGAAGAACATCCGGCCGCGTTCTACTACAGATCTCATGCGACTGTTCGCCCATCATGATCCGCTCGCCTGTTCGGAATAGGTGATCAACTTCCGGATGGCCGGAATGGTGAAGTGAGCGCGCACCTGGGGCGCGGACGAGCCGCCTGCACAGGTGCCCCAGCCGTTACCCTGCGCACCAACCATGCAGCGGCGCCGGGGCTTTGGGGGGTCGTGGCAGCTACGAGGGGGTGCCCCCGGTCGGAGTCGAACCGACACTGGGGACCCTTTTAGGGGGCCGGCCTCTTCCCTTGGGCTACGGGGGCTGGGTCATGATACCCCGGTGGGTCCGAACCATTCTTGCTCCGGCGAATGGGGGGAGAAAAATTCGCCCGAGTGCACATATTCAATTCGTGTACTGCGACCCTTGAATGCGAAGCGTGACCAATTTGCCTGGCTTCGGAAGAAATACACACACAGCGTAGCCGCGCTTGGTGACAGCTAGGCTGCCACGCGGCTAGCGCGGCTAAACACGTCGTCGAGCATCGCCGGGGTGACCCGGCCGGTGAAGGTGTTCTGCTGGCTCGGGTGGTAGCAGCCGAGCAGCAGGACCGCACCACCCGATCCGGCCGGGGCGGCCAGGGTGACCTCGCTGCCGTGACCGAACTTCGGCCGCGGCCTGGGCACCGCGAAGCCCGCGGCCCGCAGCATCGGCCATGCCGCCTGCCAGGCGAATCCGCCAAGGCAGACAATGACCCGGACCGAGCGCGCGACCAGCGCGAACTCCGCCTCCAGCCACGGCGCACAGGTGTCCCGTTCGGTCACGGTGGGCTTATTGACGGGCGGGGCACACCGGACCGCCGCGACCATCCTGGCACCGATCAGTCGCTGGCCATCCCCTGCCGCCGTCGAGGTTGGCAGCGCGGCCAGCCCGCATCGGTACAGCGAGGCGAACAGGACGTCGCCACTGCGGTCGCCGGTGAAGATCCGCCCGGTCCTATTGCCGCCGTGTGCCGCCGGGGCAAGTCCGAGGATCAGCACGCGAGCGTTGTCGTCTCCCCAGCCGGGTATCGGCCGCCCCCAGTACTGCTGGTCGCGCGACGACGCGCGCTTGACCGCCGCCACCTGCTCGCGCCATTCGACCAGCCGCGGGCAGGCGCGGCACACCGACTGCCGCGCCGTCAGTTCGTCAAGGCGGCCGGCCCGCACCGCCTCGGCGGCAAGCGCGCGGACCTGTGCGGCGTCTGCGGCCACCGGGGTGGCCTGGGTGGCCGGGTCCTCCGGCCAGCCGCTTCCGGGCGGCACCGGCAGGCCCGGCGCGACCAACGGCCCCGCGGTCACCGCTCCTCCACCGGGCCCGCGCCCGCCGCCAGGGACCAGGCGAGGCCGTCGAGGATGTCGTGCTCGCTCACCAGCACCTCGGCGAAGCCAAACCGCTCCATGATCTGAGTCAGCACCAGCGCGCCGCCGCCGATGACATCGACCCGGCCCGGGTGCATGACGGCCAACTGCTGCCGCTGCGCCCGGGTCTGGCCCAGCAGGCTCGCGGCCATCTCCCGCACCGCTCCGGCGCTGACCCGGGAGTGATGGATCCGTTCGGCCTGATAGCTGTCCAGGCCGAGCACCAGCGCGGCCACGGTGGTCACCGAACCGGCCAGGCCGACCAGGGTGCGCGCGTCCCGCACCGGGATCTTGCCCGCGACTACATCGAGAGCGGCATCGATGTCGGCGCGGGCCGCCGCGATCTCGTCATCGCCGGGCGGGTCATGGCGCAGGTGCCGCTCGGTCATGCGGACGCAGCCGATGTTCACGCTGACGGCGGCGGTGACCACCCCGGGCTCGCCAAGCACGAACTCGGTCGAGCCGCCGCCGATGTCGGTGACCAGGTAGGGAGCGGCGTCCCCGGCAAGTTCGGCGGTCGCACCGGTGAACGACAGGCGCGCTTCGTCCTCGCCGCTGAGCACCTCGGGTTCGATCGCGAGGATGTCGCGCACACCCGCGACGAACTCATCTGCGTTGGCCGCGTCCCTGGTGGCACTGGTGGCCACCATGCGCACGGCCGACGCCGACGCTCCGGCGATGATCTCTCGGTAGGCACGCAGCGCCCGGAGGGTCCTGGCCAGCGGTTCGGCACCGAGCCGCCCGGTGGCATCCACGCCCTGGCCGAGCCGCACGATCTCAAGCCGCCGGTCCACATCCGACAGCCGGCCCGCGGCCCGGTCCACGTCGGCCACCAGCAGCCGCACCGAGTTCGTGCCGCAGTCGATCGCCGCCACGCGTACCACGGCCCCGCTTGTCACGTGGGCCTGCCGCTCACGTGGCCCCGCGGCTCAGTGGCCCCGTCGCCTGCGGATGGCGTGGGGTGGACGCACGGGCCTGCCTGCCACCACGGCCCCGCCTGCGCCACGGCCTCCCGGCCCAGCGGGTTGGCCCCCGGCACGGCAAGCTCGTGGGCGGCGAGCGCGTGCAGGCACTTGACCCGGGTCGGCATGCCACCGGCGCTCTGCGTGCCGGGTGGCAGCGGCGCCACGCCCGCGGCGCGCGCCGCCTCATCCCGGCGGGCCAGGTAGTCGCGGTGGGCGGCCTGGTATGCCGCGCGCAACTCCGGTTCCGCGGCCAGCCGCTGCTGCATCTGCCGCATGACGCCCGAGGCTTCCAGCCTGGCCATGGCGGCGCTCGCCCGTGGGCAGGTCAGGTAGTAAAGGGTGGGAAACGGGGTGCCGTCGGCCAGGCGTGGCGCGGTCTCGACCACGTCGGGCAGCCCACAGGGGCAGCGGTGCGCGACGCGCCGCAGCCCTCGCGGTGGCCGGCCCAGCTGCAGCGCCACCACCTCGGCGTCGGCGGTCACCGGGCGCTGCCCCGGTTCGCCTGCTGTACCGATTGCCACATCCGCTCGTACCAGGGCGTGAGGCTGGCCGCGGTGGCTGCGCCGGGATGGGCCGTGTGACCGCCGATGACGACGTAGCAGGTCTGGCCCTTCAGGCACATGTGCAGCTTGTTCCTGGCCAGTTGTTCGATGTAGGCGGGATCGGCCAGGCGCTGCTGCTCGTGCTGCAGCGCCTGCAGCTGGCCGTTGAGCATCTGCCGTTCGGCCTGCAACTGGTCGAGCTGACGGCGCTGCGCGATGTACTCGCGCACCGGGTAGGCGAGGCTGAGCGCGATCGCACAGATCACCACGGCGAGCACCGCGGCCCGGCTGGTGAGCCTGACCCGGTCCCCGCCCGGCGGGCGGCCCAGCGTGGGGATCACGGGCTCGCTTGTGTCCGGGGGAAGGCCGCGTGCCCGGCGTAGGCGGCGGCGTCATCGAGGGTCTCTTCGATCCGCAGCAGCTGGTTGTACTTGGCCACGCGTTCCGAGCGCGCCGGTGCCCCGGTCTTGATCTGCCCGCAGTTCGTCGCGACCGCGAGGTCGGCGATGGTGGTGTCCTCGGTCTCACCCGAACGGTGGCTGATCATGCAGGCGAAACCGCTGCGGTGGGCGAGCGAGACCGCCTCCAGGGTCTCGGTGATGGTGCCGATCTGATTGACCTTGACCAGGAGGGCGTTCGCGCTGCGCTCGGCGATCCCGCGGCGCAGGCGTGTTGGATTGGTAACGAACAGATCGTCGCCGACAATCTGCACCTTGTCGCCAAGCGCCGCGGTGAGCGCCTGCCAGCCCGCCCAGTCATCCTCGGCGAGCGGGTCCTCAAGCGACACGATCGGGTAGGCATCCAGCCATTCCGCGTACAGTTCCAGCATCTCCGCCGAGGAACGGGCGCCGCCTTCGAAGCGGTAGGCGCCGTCGCTGAAGAACTCGGTGGCGGCCGCGTCCACCGCGAGGGCGACGTCGCGGCCGGGTTGGAAGCCCGCCTGGCCGATGGCCTCTACGAGCAGGTCGAGAGCGGCCCGGTTGTGCGCCAGATCCGGCGCGAACCCGCCCTCGTCGCCGACCCCGGTGGACAGCTTGTGTTCCTTCAGCACGGACTTCAGGGCGTGGTAGGTCTCGGCACCCCAGCGGAGCGCCTCGCTGAACGTGACCGCGCCGACCGGCGCGATCATGAACTCCTGGATGTCCACGCTGTTGTCCGCGTGCGCGCCACCGTTCAGCACGTTCATCATCGGCACGGGCAGCAGGTGCGCGTTCGGCCCGCCCAGGTAGCGGAACAGGTGCAGCTCCGCGGACTGGGCGGCGGCCCTGGCAACGGCCATGCTGACGGCCGTGATGGCGTTGGCGCCCAGCCGTGACTTGTCCGGCGTGCCGTCCAGGTCGATCATCGTCTGGTCGATGAGGCGCTGGTCGTCGGCGTCGAAGCCGAGCAGTTCATCCCTGATCTCGTCGGTGACCGCAAGGACGGCCTTGCCGACGCCTTTGCCACCGAAGGCCTTGCCGCCGTCCCTCAGCTCCACTGCCTCGAATGCGCCGGTGGAGGCGCCGCTCGGGGCGGCGGCGCGGGCCTGCGTCCCGTCGTCAAGCGCCACCTCGGCCTCGATCGTTGGGTTGCCCCGCGAATCCAGGATCTGCCTGGCGTAGACGTCTTCGATGGTGGCCAAGGCGGATCTCCCGGTGTGTCGGCGGGGGCGGGTTCCTGGCGGGGTTTCGGTATTGGAGCCTAGCCGAGTAGGCGCGTTCCCTCGCAGCGGCCACGCCGCCGCGAGCGGCCAGGCACCGCAAGGGGGCAGGCCGCCGGAACTGGTCAGGCGGGGTCGCGGCTCTGGTCCTCGGCCCAGCGCCTGACTCGTTCGCGGTAGCTGCGCGCGGCGGCCCGCAACTCCAGTTCGGGATCAAGCCCGGCCGCGCGCGCCTGGGCCACGAGGGAGAACAGCGCCGCCCCGATCTCGCTCACGCCGTCCGGCGCCTGACCGCCGGCATCAGCCCCGTCACCGGAACCGGCAGCGGGCCCGGTGGGCAGGTCGGCGAGTTCGGCGGGGACACCGGCCCGCTCCGCCCGCCGCTGCAACTGAGCGGCGAGGGCCAGCGCTGGCTGCCCGAACGGCACCGAGCCCAGCGCCGTGGGCAGCGCACCCTCCCGGCCACCCCGTTCCGCGGCCTTGATCGCGTCCCAGTTGCGCTTGACGTCTTCGGCACCGGACACCTTCACGTCGCTGAACACGTGGGGATGCCGGCGGATCAGCTTCTCCACGATCCCGGTGGCCACGTCGTCGATGTCGAACCCGGTCCCGTCGGTGCGCTCCGCCGCGACCCTGGCGTGAAAAACGACCTGCAGCAGGACGTCGCCGAGTTCGTCGCACAGCGCCGCGGGGTCGCCGTCTTCGAGCGCCTCCAGTGCCTCGTAGCACTCCTCAAGCAGATACGGGGCGAGCGACTCATGCGTCTGCTTGGCGTCCCACGGGCAGTTCACCCGCAGGGTGTCCATGACCTCTACCAGGCGTAGCAGGGCAGCACCAGGTATCGCGCCGTCGGGCACCGGGCTCCGCGTCACCCGGTCGCCGTGCGTCCCCGCCACCCCTTCAGCCGCCGATCGTCAGCAGTGTGGGGAAAGCACGGGCTTGGTCGATGGCGAAGGCGCGGGCAGGGTCGGCTCCGACAGCGGCGACTTGGCCGCGACCACCGAGTACGTGCCGTAGTCAAGCTGGCCGAACTGCGGGTTGACCTGGATGTTCAGGCTCTTCGCCGCGACACACTCGCGGCGGCTGAACGCCGGGCTGAGAGCCTGGACCCGGGCCTGGGTCTTGGGCGGCGTCCCGCCGTTCAGCCGGGTGAACATGTCGTTCTGGATGGCCTCATACCTGCCCAGGTCCGGCAGCATGTCCGGGGCCAGGCCGTTGGCCACGGCAAGCTGCACGAACGCGGGCCCGGTCCGCCCGGTCTGCTTGGCGAGCGCGCTGAGCGCCCGCTGGCTCTCCCCGGTGGTCACCACCACGTGGTTGCGGGCGGCAAGCTCGTCCCGGATGTCGAACCGGAGCAGCCAGCTCAGCACCTCCTGCGGCGCCTCCGACTGCGGGAACTGGAGCTGGGTGTGCCCCTTTGTCGCCGCCTGCTCCAGGCTGCTCACCTGGTCGCCCAGGGTGGTGGCGGTGATCCTGTCCCCGCCGCTGATCGCGGCCGCGCCCATCCGGACCGGGCCGCAGGCGGACAGGGCGCACGCCGCAGCGGCGGCCGCCGCGGTGAGCACGAAGACGGAGGTGCGAGGCACGGCTGGATCCCTTTCTAACTGGGCGAGGCGTTCGGCGTGACCGGGCCGCTCTCGCCGAACACCGCCTCGATGAGCTGCTCACACCAGGCGAGTAGCTCCCTGTCGCGCAGGAGCGGAGTGCCCGGCGGGACGGGCGCTCCGGGGCGGGCGCCAGGTAGGTCCCTGGGCACCGGTACGAGCATCGTACGCACCGTAGGCTTCAGCACTGTCTTCGGGTAGAGCCGCTGCACCCGAACCTGCTTGGATTCCGGCAGATCCACCGGCGAGAACCGGATGTGCGTGCCTTGCTGGGTGATATCGGTCAGCCCGGCCTTGCGGGCCTGCGCGCGCAGGCCCGCGACCGCGAGTAGCCCGAGCACCGGGTCGGGCAGCGGGCCGTAGCGGTCGATCAGTTCCTCGGTGACCGCCGTGATGTCCGCACCGGAGTCGATGGCGGCGATGCGGGTGTAGGCCTCGAGCCGCAGCCGCTCACCCGGCACGTAGGAGTGCGGGATGTGCGCGTTGACCGGCAGCTCGACCCGGACCTCCGCCCGCTCGGCCGGCCTGGAGTCGCGCAGTTCGCCGACCGCCTCGCCGATCATCCGCACGTACAGATCGAAGCCCACCCCGGCGATGTGGCCGGACTGCTCCCCGCCGAGCAGGTTGCCGGCCCCGCGGATCTCCAGGTCCTTCAGCGCCACGTACATGCCCGCGCCCATCTCGGTGTGCTGGGCGATCGTGGCCAGCCGCTCGTGTGCGGTCTCGGTCAGCGGCTTCTCCGGCGGGAACAGGAAGTAGGCGTAGGCCCGCTCGCTGGCCCGGCCGACCCGGCCGCGCAACTGATGCAGCTGGGCCAGCCCGTACACGTCGGCACGGTCCACGATCAGCGTGTTGGCGTTCGGGATGTCCAGGCCGGACTCGACGATCGTGGTGGCCACGAGCACGTCGTGCTTGCGGTCGAGGAACTCAAGCATGATCCGTTCGAGCATGTGCTCGTTCATCTGGCCGTGCGCGGCCACGACCCGCGCCTCCGGCACCAGCTCCGCGACCTTGGTGGCGACCTTGTTGATCGAGGAGACCCGGTTGTGCACGAAGAACACCTGGCCGTCGCGGAGCAGTTCGCGCCGGATGGCGGCGGCGATCTGCTTCTCCTCGTAGGGGCCGACCATTGTCAGCACCGGGTGCCGCTCCTCGGGCGGGGTCAGGATCGTGGACATCTCCCGGATCCCGGCCACGCCCATCTCCAGCGTGCGCGGGATCGGGGTGGCCGACATGGACAGCACGTCCACCTCGGTGCGCAACTGCTTGAGGTACTCCTTGTGCTCGACCCCGAACCGCTGTTCCTCGTCGAGGATGACCAGGCCGAGCCGCTTGAACCGGGTGTCCGCTTGCAGCAGCCGGTGGGTGCCGATCACCACGTCCACCTTGCCGTCGGCCAGCCCGCGCAGCGTCTCGGCCACCTCGGCGTCGCTCTGGAACCGGCTCAGCGTGCGCACCACCACGGGGAACGGCGCGTACCGCTCGCTGAACGTGGCCTGGTGCTGCTGCGCCAGCAGCGTGGTGGGCACGAGGACGGCCACCTGCAGGCCGTCCTGGACCGCCTTGAACGCGGCGCGCACCGCGATCTCGGTCTTGCCGTAACCGACGTCGCCGCAGATCAGCCGGTCCATCGGCACCGGCCGCTCCATGTCGTGCTTCACCTCGTCGATGGCGGCGAGCTGGTCGGCCGTCTCGATGTAGGGGAACGCGTCCTCCAGTTCCCGCTGCCACGGGCTGTCGGGTCCGAACGCGTGCCCCGGCGAGGCCATCCGCGCGGAGTAAAGCCTGATCAGCTCCGAGGCGATTTGCCGCACCGCCTTGCGGGCGCGGCCCTTTGTCTTGGCCCAGTCGCCGCCGCCGAGCCGGTGCAGGCTGGGCATCTCGCCGCCGACGTACCTGGTGACCTGGTCGAGCTGGTCGGTCGGCACGTACAGCTTGTCGGGCGGCTGGCCCCGCTTGCCCGGCGCGTACTCGATCACCAGGTATTCCCTGACCGCGCCCTGGATGCTGCGGCTGGTCATCTCCAGGTAACGGCCGACGCCGTGCTGCTCGTGCACCACGTAGTCGCCGGGGGCGAGCTGGAGCGGGTCGATGCCGCCACGCCGGCGGCTGGGCATCCGCCGCCCCTCCCGCGATCCGGTGTGCTGGCCGACCAGGTCGGCCTCGGTGAGCACGGCCAGCTGCACGGACTCCCAGGTGAACCCGTTCGCGATGAGCGCCGTCGTCACGCTCGGCACGCCCGGCTCCGGTGGGTCCGTCAGGTCGCCGAGCCGCGCGCCCAGCCCCTCACCGCGGAGCATCTCGGCCAGGCGCTGTGCCGGGCCGTGGCCCTCGGTGATCAGCACGACCCGCCAGCCCTCGCCCAGCCAGCCCCGGACGTCGGCCAGTGCCCGGCCGGTGTCGCCGCGGTAGGCAGGGGCCGGGGCCGCGCCGAGGCGTATCGCCAGACGATCGCTGCTGTCCGGATCGCTGTCCAGATTTTGGCTATACGCAGCCCCGCGGCCGACCTCGCCCGCTCCGCCATCCGTGCCGCCGTGGCCGACCACCACCGGGCGGGCGCCGGGGGCGCCGACGTCCGGGCCCGCGGAGTCGAACGGCGCGATGGTCCACCAGGGCAGGCCCAGGTCGTCTGCGGCCGCGCGCACCTGGGTGATCGACTGGAACGCGGACGCCCCGAGGTCGATCGGCGCCTGGCCACCCGCCGCCGCGTTGACCCAGGACGCCTCGAGGAACTCCTGGCTGGTGCGGACCAGATCGGCGGCCCGCGCGCGGATCCGCTCGGGGTCGCAGGCGAGCACCGCCCCACCGGTGGGCACGTAGTTGAGCAGCAGTTCCATCCGGGGCGCGAGCACGGGCGCGAGCGCCTCCATGCCCTCGACGGAAATGCCGTCGGCCAGCTTGCCGAGCACGTCGGCGAGCCCGGGGTGGTCGCTGGCGAGGTGCTTGGCCCGGTCCCGCACGTCGGGCGTCAGCAGCAGTTCGCGGCACGGCGGCGCCCATAGGCCGGGCGCAGGCCCGAGGCTGCGCTGGTCGGCCACCCGGAAGAAGCGGGTCTCCTCGACGACGTCCCCGAACAACTCGACCCGCACCGGGTGCTCCTCCGCGGGCGGGAAGACGTCGATGATGCCACCGCGGACCGCGACCTCGCCGCGCCGCTCCACCAGGTCGGTTCGCACGTAGCCGATGTCGACGAGCCTGGCCAGCATCTCGTCCAGGTCGCAGGTGTCACCTTCGGCCGCCGAGACCGGCTCCACGTCGGCCAGCCCGCCGACGATCGGCTGGAGCAGCGCCCGCACCGGGGTGACCAGCGCGGTGACCGCAGCGGTACGGGAACTCGCTGGATCGGGGTGGGCGAGCCGGCGCAGCACCGCCAGCCGCTGGCCGGAGGTGTCCGAGCGAGGGGACAGCCGTTCGTGCGGGAGCGTCTCCCAGGCGGGGAAGTAGGCCACACCGTCGGCGGGCAGCAGGGAGCCGAGCGCCCCCGCCAGTTCCTCGGCCTCCCTGGCGGTGGCGGTGACCGCGAGCAGGAACCGGCCGGGGGCCGATGGCAGGCCGGTCAGGGCGGCGGCGAGCAGTGGACGGAGCGCGGACGGCGCGGTCACGTCCGCGCCGTCGCCCGGGTAACCTCCGTCGGAATCTGCCGTGGCCTGCCCGGAGACCTGGCGGAACTGGGGGTCGTCGGTGATGACGCTGAGGAGGCCGGCGAGGCTCATGGTGTCCCTGGGTAGGCAGCACGAAAGGCCCGCATTGACGTCAACGGTTGCCTGACGGGATGCGGGATACCTCCACCTTATTGCCTTCCGTGAGGCTGCCGTCCCGGTCCCGGCGGGCCTTTTCGACCAGGGGTGACAGAACTTTGTGTGCCTCTCCCCCACAAGTTCGCAAAAGCCTCAGGCTACGCTATGGTGCCGTGACTTCGGAGAACGGGACCCCCGGGGATGGTTCGACGGGAAGGGGAACCGGTCCCGCCCCCAGGCGCGCCGCCAAAAGGCAGCCCGCTGGCACGCTGAGCCAGCCGCGGGCAGCCAGCCGGCCACGCGCCGCCAAGGCGGCCTCAGCCGAACCCGACCGGGGCAGCGGGCTTGCCACCGAGCCGGAGACCCGGCCGCCCACGACCGACAGCAGCGGCTCGGCAACGGCCGCTTCGGGGTTGACCGCAGCAGCGACCCGGCCCATGGGCCCCGGGTCCGCCGCACGGTCGAAGGCCACGCCGGCCACCCCCCAGCCCGGGGCGACGGCCAGTACCCGGGCGGAGAAGACGCCCGCCACACGACCGGCAAGCACGGCAGCCACCCCCCGGGCGAAGGCGGCACCACGCGCCCGGACCAGGACTACGGCCAGCGCCGACGCGAGCGCAGCCGTACCCGGCACGGCGCCAGGCACGCAGCCCCCCAGCGCACCGCCGCCCCCAAGCCCGGCCGTCCCCGGAGCGGACGCAGCGGCCCCGGACACAACCACGGCCCAAAGCGCAGCTGCCCCCAGCGCAGCGGCGCCCACGACCGCAGCCAGCCCCGGAGCCGAGGCAGCGGCCCCAGGCATAACGCCGGCCCAAAACGCAGCCACCGCCGGGGCTAACGCAGCGGCCACCGGTGCGGCCGAAGCGTCACGGGTCGCCGCCCAAGCTGCCCCGCGCCTGGTTGCGCCGTCGCCAGACCGCGCGGCCACCAGTACCGAAGCAGAAGCCACGCCTTCGGGCGCGGCGTTGGCATCTCCGGCTGCCACGCCGCCCGCACGACCCACGGCACCGGATGCGGCAGCGGCACGTGCGGCCGCCGCCGAGCTGCAGGGGTCACCGGGCGTCACCCGGCCGGTGGCATCCAGCGCAGCGCGCAACG
>Ga0070734_10004770_pt1 | contig 12584 bp, 9 predicted proteins | sample Coa_R1_8_FD_66444 | JGI IMG/M metagenome (GOLD analysis project Ga0070734, IMG submission 66444) | Surface soil microbial communities from Centralia Pennsylvania, which are recovering from an underground coalmine fire - Coalmine... | ecosystem: Environmental > Terrestrial > Soil > Unclassified ...
CATCAATGGCAAGTGATATACGAAATCCAGATGAGCAACCCGAGTCAGGGAAACGTCGCCCACTTAAGTGGGTCTATGTGACTTGGACAGAATCAACAGGAGTGGTAAAAAAAAGATCCCCTGCTGTCATGCAGAAATTTAGGAATAAAACCCGCGCCCCAAAAGTGAGAAAAACTTCCCTTGCCCCGGCCCTGATTGTAAATCAGGCTTTCAACGAGCTTGGGATTTGGACGCTCATTTAGTTAAAAGACATTGGGGAGAGAAAGTGCCTTTCGACGAAGGGGTTAAGATTTTTGACCACTATATACCGGATGAAGGAGCGAACTATAGCTGCCCACAGCCCGGGTGTGATTTCCGTTGTGCTCATAATAAGGTTGCGCTTGCTCATATGCGACAAAGCCATAATATTGCCACAGACGGTTTCAAAGATTTTGAAGACTTCGTGAATAATTGGGAACAATCAACAGGAGGGGTAAAGAAAAGAATGCGTGCTAGTTTTAGGAAGAAAGTCCGTCCTAAAGATGAGAAGCCTTTCCCCTGCCCCGCCGCTGGTTGTACATCAGGCTTTAAGCGAGCTCACGATTTGGACGCTCATTTAGTTAAAAGGCATTGGGGCGAGAAAGTGCCTTTCGGCAAAGGGGTTAAGATTTTTGACCGCTATATACCGAATAATCGGGCAAAGTATGGCTGCCCACAGGCAGGGTGTGATTTCCGTTGTGGGCGAAATGATGTTGCACTTGCTCATTTGCGACAAAGCCATGATATTGCCACAGACGGTTTCAAAAATTTTGCAGAGTTCGTGAGTAATATGAAAGAGGATGGTGAAAACTTGAATGAGGATGGCGTCATCAACGAAGATGCCGCAGAAACTATGGATGAACATGTCTATGATGGCAACGATTATGAGCCCCTCAACAACGATGACGCTGAGCAAACTAAGACTGAAGGGGCCTATGAGAACACGTCTACGGGAGGAATGACTGGCTTTGGCGATTGTCCAGCTCTAGGCATCTATTTTAGCGAATGCCCTGCAAATGTAGGTGCGGACCTAGCGTTACCTCCAAGGGACGTCGACAATAGGCGACCATGGTAAAAACAGGGATAAAATTCCTTTCATACTGACCGAATAGAAAAGCCTGATTTCCCTTTCAATGTCATCCCGCGGCGAAGTCCGCGGGATGACTAGTTCTAGCACCTCTTCCTTGCATGAAGCCGATAAAAGATCGGAGGCATGAAGGTATGCGAGTTGTATTAACGATAGCTTTGGTATTTGGATGTCTGATTGGCAGCTCCTTGTGCGCCATGGAGCAGTGTGATGATCATCAGCCGGAATGGTCGGGAAAATGCTATGAATGGCACATTCACGAGACTACCGAATTCATCGATGGTTGGGGCGTTCCAGGCTACCATCATGAAATCTACCCCATTGAGAAACTAAAAACCCCTCCCGTAAATGCACCTGCGATTCTCCCTAATCGTCGTCGGGAGCATTACAGCATGAAATTCGTGACAAATAACGGCCGCCTAGCGCCCTTTTACGAATTCTGGATAGATCGCGATAAGAACGGTAATGCAACCAACAGCGGCTGGATAGAGCGAGAACAAACCGTTCCTGATTTCGTGTGGGCGCCACCCGGCGTATTGCCAAAGTCGAATTGAATCCCTAGCAATTCACTCGCATAATCATCGACATGGTTCGTCATGAATTCTTTCGCATGGAACTGTCTCCTGACCATATTCATGCTCTCTTTTGCTCTCATTTCTGCTCAATTCAATGAGACCATGACCAACGCGCTCAGAAGTCATGTTAACGATCGTGAATCGTTAATATACATGGAGAATAAGCCAGCCGCACATCAACAAAAGTTCTTACAAAAAATCAAGGATCTTGTTGCTCAGAAAGCCGATCCTAATACGTACATTGTATCGTTTTACACGCCATTACTTTGGGCCAGCCGTTTAGGTGATTCCGACTTAGCCGACTTCCTTTTGCAACATGGCGCCAATATTAACGGGGCCCACCCACGATGCCATCCCCCCTTGGCCATCGCATGCTATTACGGGAAGAGAAATATTATAGATAAACTCCTCAAGTACGGTGCTCTGGTTAACCTACCCGGCCTGCAGGCCGACAGTGCGCTGACGTTGGCCACCAGAGGCGGGCATCCAGATATTGTTCTCGAGCTTTTAAAGCGGGACGCCATCATTGAGACTCCCGACAAAACGGGAAAGTCCATATTATTAACTGCCGCAAAAAAATCAAACAAGGCACTCGTAATCACATTACTTGAATTTGGAGCAGAGATCAGCGAGTCTACCATCAAGGCCGCTAAAGGTGCCACAAAGAACCTGTTGCAGAGATTGTTCGATTCTGATGGTTTGCCCTTACATAAGGCTGCACGCCTAAACGACATCGATGGCTTAAAAAAGGAATTAACTCAATATGAAGCGGGCGCCAAAGAGACCGAAGTCAATAAGCAAAACGCAGCCGGCTTAACCGCCCTCGCAATCGTCATGGTTTGGCGCAATGAACAAGCTACTCTGCTATTAATGGCTCATGGTGCCAACCCATTGGTGGGCCAACTAAACTGCCTACGCTTGGCGAAAAAGATCAAGGAATGGCAACCAGCCCGCGCAACCGATAAAAATAACCGATCGCTTGCGCAACAAATAGAGGAGGTCGTGAGGCTGCCGTACTTAGTGGAGATAGGGTTGTGCGCGCAAGATATACCACCAGAAGTGGTCTCGCTTATTGTCGATCATATGCTTGTGCAGCTCTATCAATGATTTGTCGCGGCAGAAAACCAATCTGGCAATCCATCCCGTAAGTGCATACTACGCTGGCATTAAATCAATTGATATTTCCGGCAGTATTTAGATTATAGTATTTCTGCGTTTTTGCAGCTTGCGGAGCACCAGCCAATAGATGATGCCGGCGATGCCCCAAATGAGGCCTAAGAGAAAGGCGGGGCCTTTGATATTTAGCCACAGAACAATGATGACGGCAAAGCCAAGTGATGGCGAAATGACGTTCCACAGCACGTATTTTAGACCAAATTTATCTTTATTTTGGAGCAAATGCGCAATCAGCGAGATATTGACAAAAGAGAACGCTATGAGAGAGCCAAAACTAATAGAATAAATGCCATTCTCGAGGGTAAAGAAAAATGATGTTAGGCAGATGATGGCAACGAATATTATATTGTATACGGGCGTAAAAAATCGCGGCGAAATGTAGGCAAAAATCCGAGGTGGTAAGGCCGAGTCGCGACCCATAACATATAAAAGCCGGGCTACGCTTGCGTGTGAAGCAAGACCAGAGGCTAACACACCAGCGATAGATGCGAACAAAAACACCACTTGAAATACCTTGCCTCCCACATGAAATGAGATGTCGGCAGCGGTGGAATTTTCTACGTTGGTAAAAATGGATATGTCGGGGAACACCAATTGAGCAAAATAAGATGACACAATAAAAATGCCACCACCAATGATCGCGGTAAGGATGATGGCCAAAGCAGCGTCCTTGGGCTTTCTAGCTTCCTCCACATAATTGGACACCGCATCAAAACCAAGGAAAGAAAAGCAAAGTAAAGTAGCACCACCAACCACCGATGACAGAGCAAACTCGCTATTATAAAACGGCTTGATCGATAGGATTTCCGGGTTGCCACCACCGTCCAACAAATGCCGAATGCATAGGACAATAAAAACACCTATGATGGCTATCTGAAAGTAGACAAAAAATGAATTTACTCGTGCGGTTGAAGCAATGCCCCGAATGTTAATGAGCGTAATAATGGCGGTAATGCCCAATATGGAAAGCCACGACGGCACCGCGGGAAATATGGCTGTGATGTATTGCTTGGCCAGCAGCACATTGATCATGGGCAACAACAAATAATCGAGCAACGAAAGCCAACCCACCATAAAGCCAATGTTGGGCCCCAATGTCCTAAGGGCATAGGAATAGGACGAGCCGGCCGAGGAGTCGATGCGCACCATCTTGCCATAGCTAAAGGCGGTAAAAATCATACCGACCAGGGTGAGAATATACGCGGTGGGCACATGACCATGCGAGTCACGAGAAGCCATGCCAAATGTGTCGAAAACCACTGCCGGAGTTAAATAGCCAAGCCCGAGCATTACCATTGCCCATAATCCTAATGAGCGTTTAAGCGTCGTTCTTTGGACCATCCAATCTCCTCTCTTCTACTATAGCGCGGCCATTGCCCTATTGGCCCAACCAATTTTACCACATCCCGCCGCCATGTCTTTGTGGCAGTGCATGGGTTTGGGAGGACCATACGCCCTTACCGTTAACCCCTTATACGAAAGTAACATGTCACCCCGCGGCAAAGTCCGCGGGCGCCAGGAACAGGAATTGGTAGTCCTGGATCCCGCGGACTTTGCCGCGGGGTGACAAAACCGTAAGTACGCCCATCTTCATGACACCCGGTGCATAATGCACATGAACTTGCGCCCGAAGGGTGAAGGTAACTTTTTTGTAAAGGCTTTCATCATTTTAAAAATAGTTAACATAATTCGCATTATGGGTTAGTCGCCATTATGGCGCGACTATACTGTATAATATTCATCTATTTAACGGGCGATTTAGTATCAGGCAATTGATTCTATGTCAATGTGTGCAGGCCAAAAAGCTAGCGCATTTGTCGCTTTGGGCTTGGTTTGCTTTCTATTGCCTCATGCCCAAATAAACGTTACAGGCAACTCTATCCTATTCAGTAAACTGGTAAGACCAAAATGCATCATCAAGTGATAGAGCGCCTGCCAAGCGACGGCATGCTGCAACAAATAGCAACAGCGTGGGATCTTAGGAATTTTCGCTTTGTCCGTAAGATGGAGAACATCGTCTACCAAGCCACTAGATTTGACGAAGAAGTATACCTGCGCTTAACATCCCCCTTTCGCCGATCAAAAGACGAGATCGATGCCGAGCTTGACTGGATTGAGCATTTAGCCAAACACAGATTGCCCGTGGTTCGCGTGATCCGCAATAATCTCAATTATACGAGCCTGACGGTTAAGGAAGGCGATCAACAATACGAAGCGTGCTTATTTGCTAAGGTCAGCGGTAGGCATCCGGTGGCTGAAGAAAGACTAAGCTCCCAGTTTCTCTATAACTTGGGCGCATTGATGGCTCGTATGCATGAGACAACCTTGAGCTACAGCCCAATGGCACACAGAAAGCTGCGGGAGGCGTGGTTTAATGAACGAGGCATGAGACATGCTCAGCGCGGAGCGCTGTTATCACCAAATGCAGCACTCAAGCAGCGCTTCTCTGACATGATTACATGGATGAGTGGGCTTAAAATAACCAAAGACAATTACGGCCTCGTTCACGCTGATCTCACAACCGAGAATATTTTCATCGATGACGACGGCGGTATCCACGTGATCGACTTCGATGATTGCTGCTATCATTGGCATGCCTTCGACTTGGCCATCGCCGTCTTAGCCATGGAGCCCAAGGACAGGCTGACTCCTGCAGTGGAGGAAACCATATTGGAGAGCCTGGTGAAGGGCTATCGCTCTATCTTGCCGATCGCTGACGAAGAACTTAATAACGTCCTAAAATTTGTGACATTCGCTTGTTTGCGGCTCTATTTTTGGATTGAAGATCACGAGCATTTGAATACGTTTCATGAGCAAGCGGTGCCCAAGGTAAAACAACTCAAGGACTGGGTAAAAGCCAAAATTCTTGAACCTTAGAGAATGGAACAATACAGCGCTGTAACATTGATGATACCCAGACGCTTTCATCCGTGGCTGGCCTTATCGCTATTTTCATTGACTTGAACCAAGTCGAACAAGGATCGCTCATTTATTTTTTTCTAATTATGATTTAACTGAAATACCTGGATCAATGCCCGCATTTCCCGCTCAGCCTAACGGCTTAGTTTTGCCAGATCCAGCCTAGTAAAGAGGAGCCACAATGCCAGCGTTATGTCGCATTTTCGTAGCCTTTTCCTTGTACTTTTCAGCTGGTGTCTTTGCGAATACAGAGAGCTTCGTGATGTGCCCATCTTTCGACACCATTCGTCAAGCTGCACCTTTGATCAGTACGGCAGAAATCGATAGTGAAAAAACTTATACCGCAGCTACTAACAAGCTTGTGTTTCGTGACAATGGTCTAATTTGGGGAATGACTATCAATCATGTTGTTGCAAACTCAACGAAGGAAGCCATTACGAACGGCCAAGCACTGGTATCAAAAATAACCGTCACCTGGTCTGAAACAGCATTGCGTTACGGGATGATGTATACCTGCATGTATTTCCTAGCTTCGTCATCATTTGATCAGGTTGTGATGGTTCTAGGTGCTAAAGAACAGGACGAAATGCAATTACCACTATTTTTTCCAATAACGAATATGACTAAATGTCCTCCTGTGGATAAAATACGGCAAGCATATTCCTTAATTTCGAAAGCCGAATACAGTAAAATTGATAGACTTTATGCCGCAAGTTCAGAAGATGGTGCCATTATAGAAAATGGTGTCGAGTGGAAGTTGGGATCTTTGTATATTAGAGCAAATAATATTAACGAAGCGATAACTATAGGTCAAGAACGCACTGCAAAGGCGACAAAAGCACTCTATCAATCATCAACAATACGTAATTCTGCGCATCTTTGTTTTTATTACGATGACACTGTACAAAATCCATACATATCTGTCATGGCTATAGCGAAAATAAATGCTCAATGGATCGGAAATGGATTGGGTGTCAAACTGATAGTAAAGGCACGCTAGTGTCACATTGAGGGTTTCAAGTTCGGGAGATTTGTTAGGTCGCCTTAGCAAGCACTTTTTTCCGCTAAGTCCTCGCTAACGCTGCGGGATCGCTTCAAAAAGTCTTCCTAAGGCGACCTAACAAATCTCCCGAACTTGAAACCATCCTCTCCTTTTCGAATGCGCTCTAATGAAACCGTGCAATACATTGCTTTGCTCAGCTGTTGCTGCCTCGTGAAATTTGCCTGCGATCATGACGAGTGGGGCACGACGAGGATAATATGCGCTACCATAGAAGAATTTCTATCTTTTCGATTTTCACGTTTCTAGGCTGGCTGATTTTACCTCTTTTAGCCTGGGGAATGGATAATAAAACTGCTCCAGCTGATGCCAATGGAAATCTTAGCAGTCAGGGTAAAGACGTAAAACTTCCACAACCTCCCCTGCTAGACTTTCGCACACTTGGCGAAAACGACGATGTAAGGGTTGTCATCTATAATACTCAGCATAAGTTTGCCTCGGACGCTGCTTTAAGCGGAACTGATATTAAGAAGCAGCCAATCTTTGGAACTCGCGTCTACATCAATGGTAAAAAGTTCTCAGAGTCATCCTTTGGGCTTCCTTTCATGCGATTTTTTCAAGGCTCGTCCCCGAAGATCACATATGAAAACCAGACGAAATTTACCTTCAATATTCATTATCATGGACTGAATACAGTCGGTATTGTCGATGGCGCATCAATGGAATCTGTCTTTGGGCCAAGTACGCTTCTTGGGCCAGAAGTTACATTTCAATTCCCGAAAATCACCAATAACCAAGGTCTATTATGGTTCCACTCCCATAACATGTTTTTGTCCATGGAATTGGTCTATGGAGGACTATTAGGATTATTGCAGATAACCGACAAGCCCACTGACTGGTTAACCAAGCGCTTTAAATATGGCGACAATCAAATTTTACTGGCCGCACTAGATATGGATTTTACGAGTGCCGGAACACAAACGTCCTCAAATTTAATAACGGATGAAAACCGATCGAATTTCACGACGATAAACGGTGTTTCTGCCGTAAATTGGTATTCTTCTGAACCCGTGAAATTTGTCAATTCTCTTTCCCATAGCACAACAAAAAATTTGGTTAAAATTGACATTCTGAATGCACCAATGGGCTGGCGCGTACTAAATCTAGGTGTCTGCGATGAAGACAAGAACATAAAACCTTTTTATCTGGTGCAAACTGATAGTGGCTTGATAAATCCAAAAAAGGTAAAAAGGGCTTCTATACCCGTGGCTGGGCGTATCGCGATTATTATTGACTTGAACCAATTCAAACATGGGGTCGCTCATTTGTTTTTTTATAACTATGATCTAACTGAAATATTTGGATCAATGCCAGCATTTCCCGCTCAGCCTAACAATAGAACTCTCCTAGCGACGATTCCAGATCTAGAGACATCGAGAAATCCTACTCCCTATCCCACCCCGATTCCCGACCCAAATCAGCAAAATCAGCAAGAGAACTATACTAATTTGGACTATCCCAACGTTGCCATAATTCCTCAAACCGAACAAATATTGGATAACGGCGCTATCAAAGCTCCACAAGAAAAGAACATGAAGTTGTTTTTAAAGATCACTTTAGATAAATCTAACGACCCACCGCTATGTTTAGTTGACACAATCTCACGAATTAGAAAGATTGTTTTTGGACCGGAAAATTATGATCAATATAAATGTGTTTTAGAGCAACCATGTTTTGAATATGAGAAAAAATTCAATTATTTGTCATTCCTGAATGACAAATATTTCTACAATTTGCCGAAAACTGGTATAGATGTACCATTGCGAAATCTCTTTTTGTTTCCTGAAACTGACATAAATGCCGTTGCCGGCGGCAATGCCTATGGTACGACTGAATACGTCGACGGTGCTAATCGGATCATGGCCGATCTATGGAATTCCAACGAACTCGACTTGGATTGGGCTCTTACACAATACGCATCGGCGCCTAATAATTATAAACCCCCCATTCTTCCCACTTCAAAGTTTAGAATTTACAAAACTAATGACGAGTTCTCTAATACCGCAATGATCTCTAATGATACATTGAACGTCGAATTATTTTCGACACCAATTGCTTATGGAAATACCACCCAAATACCCTTGGCGAAGGCAACTGTTGTTTTTCCTGAGACTTCGCAATGCGGGCCGTTAAACTTGCAAGAATGGGTCGATTTGGTAAATAGAACGTTTCAGCAAACCAGCATTACCATTGCGGGTACACCAATACCGATTAGTAGCATTCTTCAATTCGACTGGTCCTTCTTTCCATATAAGTTAGACTTCGTATACCAAAGAACAGCATATATAAAATCGGCTGTTGTCAAAACCACCAATGGTTCTACCTATTATATTCGCTTATCAGGACGATGGCCATTATTACAGTTCTTTGGCAAACCTTTGACGGGTAGCACTCTCGATCCTGACACGGATCTAGGGTCACAACTACGAAGGAAACAAAAATACAGACACAGGGAAATTCGAAGAAGATACAATGAAGCAATGGGTCTTAGGGCAAATAAAGTAACTACATCACCTGTTATTTCGCCGGATTTGTTAGCCCCTGAAAGGAATCCTTCTCAATACATGAAATGTGATGAATTTGCTCTTTACGGTATTTACGATGGCGAAATCCAACAAATTTTTCCTTTTTACGCGACCTCTGACGGAGATGTACAACTTCCCATCGCTTGCATGAAAAGAGGCGCTGAGCTCATTATTTCGCCACAGAGTACCTATGTTGGTCTTTATGACGGCTACTTAAATGACAATTTGAATTCATTCTCGGTTCGACTCCACTCGAGCGAACAATGGCTTTATACGAACGGAGACTGTGCAGATTCACATCCACTGCATTTCCACTTAACGTCGGGATTTGCATCGACCCACTCTACCTACACATCTGAAGGATTATTGAGTTGTGACAGGCTTTATGATCAACAGACGTATTCGCGAGATATTTATCAAGTAGGTCCACAAGAAACATTATCGTTCAATCTACATTGGCCCCATTATTCTTCCAATGAAAGTACTGAATCGCCCAATGTTCGTTGTGTCGGAGGGGTGATTCATTGCCATTTTATGGTGCACAATGATCAAAACAGTATGATCATACAGTATTTTGTCGACCCTGCACTACCAGCCGTAGCTGGTGCTTCAGATAGAGCCATAGCTGGTAATTCGGCAGAAACTGGCGAGGGCAGTTTTTAGATAAATTTAGAGATAAGCCGCGGTAGGGTTTGTTACTGCGGCTGGCTCAGGTTTATCGCCTCCAGCTGATTTGAAACGCTGTAAAGCTATTCCGCAAAGTGATAATTGGGTGATTCCTTGGTGATGGTGATGTCGTGGACGTGGCCTTCTCGTAGACCTGCCGCACTCACTCTCACGAAGCGCGCCTTTTCATGTAGCTCAGAGATATTCTGTGCGCCAAGATAGCCCATGCCGGCCCGCAGGCCCCCCATCAGCTGAAACACCACGTCGGATGCGCATCCGCGATATGGAATGCGGCCCTCGATACCTTCTGGCACTAGTTTGGCCGCCACTTCAGTTCGGTGTTGGCCATAGCGGTCCTTCGATCCACTGGCCATGGCTGATATGCTGCCCATGCCTCGATACACCTTAAACTCCCGCCCACCAAACAAGAGCCTTTCTCCGGGAGCTTCTTTGGTGCCCGCAAGCAGCGATCCCGTCATCACCACATGAGCGCCGGCCGCAAGCGCCTTGGTGATGTCACCAGAAAATTGAAGCCCCCCGTCGGCGATGACCGCAAAGCCTCGCTCTTTAGCCGCTTGTCCTATGGTCATGATGGCGGTCAATTGCGGTATGCCGACACCGGCAACCACCCGAGTAGTACAAATCGATCCTGGCCCCACACCAACCTTAATGGCATCGGCTCCTGCTTCATGCAAGAAAACGGCGCCCTCAGGCGTCACCACGTTGCCAGCCACTATCAGCACATCTTTAAACCATCTTCTTAGCTTTCTAACTGCCTCAGCCACGTTTTTCGTGTGACCATGAGCAGAGTCCACCACCAAGACATCAACGCCCGCATCAACCAATGCGTAAGCACGCGCCTCGAGATCGGGACCGCAGCCAACCGCAGCACCGCAACACAAACGGCCTTTTATGTCACGAACAGAATCGGGAAAAGTGTTTACCTTTTGGGCATCTTTGATGGTAACCAAGCCCTTAAGCTTATTACCAGCATCAACCAGGGGCAACTTCTCCACTCGCCGCGATTTCATCAAGTCTAAACAGATGGCCGTATCAGCATCATGGCTAGCCATAATCAGCTGTCTACTCATTACCTGCGAAACCAAATTAGCTGGGCTTTCAGCAAAGCGAATATCCCGCGCCGTAAGCATTCCTAAAAGCTCACCATCGCTAGACACCACGGGAAATCCACTTACTGCATGCTCCTTCACCAAGGCCTTAGCATCGGCGATAGTGGCATCGGGGGCGATGGTCACCGGATTGGTAATCACCCATGCTTCGTATTTCTTGACCCAAAAGACTTCCTGCGCCTGCTCTTTCGCATCCATGTTCTTGTGGATTATGCCCAAGCCCCCAATTTGGGCCATAGCGATGGCCATCTGCGACGTTGTAACCGTATCCATGGCGGCACTCATGATGGGTGCCTTAAGCTTGAGCTTGTCGCCCAAACTTACACAGATATCCACCTCCGTGGGTAGGATCTCGGAATATGCTGGAACTAAAGAAACGTCCTCAAATGTCAGAGCTTCCATTGACCGTTCAAAGTGCATAAAACCCTCTTCATTAGCAGTAGAGGATTCAATAGACCACCTAATCGCCCATCATTAAATACCGGACCCACCCAATTACGGTCTTGCCGATTGTCTATTGAGCGCCTTGACCACATTTTCATAGGAGGTGGCGTGCACCAAGGTGCTCATTTGGTTCTGAAAGCGCGCAACGAGGTCTGATCGCCCTCGCTGTTCGGCATCTTTCAACGCACGATACAGCTGCTTGTAAGCTAATTCAGCGTTGATAAAAAAGGCCACCGACTCCTGCACCACCGCAACACTCGAATGACTGATGGACGATGTCATACACTCAAAGCCGTATTCATGATTCTGTGAGTTTTTCACGTATAAAAGGGCGGTGATCTTGGCATCGGATTTACGCTTACTGCCATGCTCAACATGAGCGTTAACCTTAAAATCCACGATGGATATGGTATCGAGTGAGCAGTAGTCCTTGTCGTAGCATCTAATCATCGCGTCAAAGCACGCATCCACCAAACCTACGCCTTCACCTTGAATGGCTTTGTTGAGTGGCTTGCCCGATGACATTTCGATCAGCTTGGCGTCAAGAAGAGCACGCGAAGTTTCATAGTTCTCGGCAAACTTCAGATCGACAATATCGATGACAATCCAGGCATCACCCAGAATTTCCTTGGCCAGACTGCTGACCTCCAAAGCCCGTTGGTCACATGCAAAGAAATGCTGTTTGGTCATTTTGGTAACCCTATTCCTTCATGGCAACGAAGGGTTTACTCGTAATAGCCTTATTACTATAAAGGAAAACACTCATGAGCACGAAAAAGATTGCCTTAATCGGAGCAGGACAGATTGGCGGGACGCTGGCATTGCTTTCTAGCCTAAGAAATTTAGGCGACGTGGTACTCTTTGATGTGTTTACTGGTACTGCCATGGGCAAGGCCCTCGACATTAGCCAAATGTCATGCCTCTCGCGACGGGAAGCCAAACTAGTCGGAACCGGTGACTATAAAGACATCGCCGATGCCGATG
>Ga0070734_10004771_pt1 | contig 12583 bp, 11 predicted proteins | sample Coa_R1_8_FD_66444 | JGI IMG/M metagenome (GOLD analysis project Ga0070734, IMG submission 66444) | Surface soil microbial communities from Centralia Pennsylvania, which are recovering from an underground coalmine fire - Coalmine... | ecosystem: Environmental > Terrestrial > Soil > Unclassified ...
GATCGACGGGGATTGCCTGGTCGTGCGGATTTTGGCCGACCACGCACTGCCCGCCAAGCCGGCGGTAGTGGCGGAAGTTCGGCGGCTGCAGCAGCCGCGCGTGTATCACCTGGCGGGCGGCGACGGGCCATTGAAGGTGCGGGCGAGCGGCAAGCGCGGTTGCGAGGTGGTGGTGACGCGCGTGTGGGGCGACCGGGTCGAGGAGATCTCGCACGACTCGTATCCGGTGATGGATCGGGTCGTAGGGTCGTAGGTCCGTAGGGTCGTCAGGATTTCAGGTGTTCAGGTCCTCAGGTTGGGAGGAGAGCATCCATGCCGCGGCATCCCGAGGTCTGCTGAATAGGAGAACGCTTCCGGGGCTCTCGGCGGCCCAGGCGCGCATGCGGGTTCGCTTACGCTTGTAGCTCTTGAAGAACCAGATTAGGATCGAGTCCCGGCTCAGCATTTGGCGCCAGTTCTCCCGGTTGCCGTTGCAAATCGGCTTCTTGTCGATCACGCGCAGGAGAGTGCGGCGCAGCAGGCGGAAGAAGATGAAGGGCGGCGGGTAGTCGAGGGAGACGATCAGCTCGACCCGCGGGAGGACGAGGTCGAGCCAAGTGCCGTAGCCGGCGTCGATGACCCACTCGTCGCGGGCGACGAGGTCGGCGATGAGCTCTCGCTGGTGCTCGAGGGGGACCGGCGTCCAGTTCGGCTCCCAGGTGAGGTCGTCGATCGCGTGATAGGGGAGATTGCGCGCGGCGGCGAGGCGGGCGGCGAGGGTCGATTTCCCGCAGCCGGTGGTGCCGTAGACCATGATTCGCTTGGCGGCGGGGGTAGACACGATAGGAGTTAGATGATGACCGAAGGGGACGGGGGGAGAAGAGACCCAAGTCGGCGAGCCTGCGCGTGTAACGCGAGGGCGGTTGCGGCCGTTGAAGTCGTGTAGGTAGCTAGAATGTTGTTTCCGATCGCCGCCCTCGTCATGCTGAGCTCACGGCAAAACCCCGACCCAGGCGCCGCCGTCAGCGGATTGCAGGCGTTCTCGCGGGATTTTCTCGGTGCGCTGCCGATGCGCGCGGGCGAGAACGCGGTCGCGTCGCCCTTCAGCGTGAGCCAGTGCCTGGCGCTGCTGCTTCCGGGGGTCGGTTCGAGCGACGCGGCGATGGTGGCCAAGAGCCTCCACTTGCCGACAAGCGTTCAGGATGCGGGCGAGTCGGTGCGCGCGCTCAACGCGTTGCTCGCGCAGACGCCGAACGGCGAAGTGGTGGTCGCCAACTCGGTTTGGACCGGCCCGCGCTACAGCCTCACCGCCACGTACAAGAACACGGTTCAGGGCCAGTACGGCGCCGAGGCCGCCACTCTGCCCGACACCGGCGCGGCCGGTGTGCAAGCGGTCAACGCCTGGATCTCGGACAAGACCAAGGGTCGCATCAAGAACTTGCTTCAGCAGCTCGACTCGAGCACGTCGGCGGTCCTCGTGAACGCGGTCAGCTTCGATGCGAAGTGGCAGAACCCGTTCCGGGCGGACCGGACGACGAACAAGCCGTTTCACGCGCCGGCGGGGGACATTTCGGTGCCGACGATGGCCGAAAAGACCCTCATGCCCTATGCCCAGGCCGACGGCTACCAGATCGTGCAGATGAGCTACGCCTCCGGCGGTTACGCGATGCTCGTGTTGCTGCCCGCTCCAGGCTGCGATCCGCTGAAGGTGCTGCGGTCGTTCGATCCGGCGAACATCCCGAGGATGAAGAACACGATGGTCGAGCTCGAATTCCCCAAGTTCAAGTTCGGGGCGCGGTACGACCTGATGAGCGCGTTAGGCGGGCTCGGATTGAGCTCCCTCACCGACCACTTCGACGCGGGTCCGATGCTCGGCACGAGCCAGCCGATGAAGCTTTCGCAGTTCCTTCACGGCGCCGAGATCGACGTGGATGAGAACGGAACCCGGGCCGCCGCGGCGACCATCGCCGGGATTCGGGGAACGGCAATCTTCCAGCCGCCGCAGACGGTGCAGGTCCACGTAGACCGGCCGTTCGCGTTCGTGATCACGCAGAGCTTCACCCAGGCGCCGCTTTTCGAGGGCGTCGTCTTCGACCCGTCGAAGAGTTGATCGTGGATTACGCCCCACGGAGCGGCCGCCAGAGGGCGCCCAGGTACGAGCTTGGGGTGACTTCCCACTCCTTTCCCTGGCCGTCGCGGTAGTAGGAAGGGTTCGGGATGCCGACCGACGCGGGCGGCTTGGAGCCGGGCCAACGCGTCGCTCGATCGATCCGGGTTTCGGCGATCGCGTAGCCGGGGCTGAGCCAGTTGTTGCGGCCGAAGACGGCGGCAAGACTAGCGCCGCCCGACGCCTCCACGAAGCTCGGCGTTTCCTGAATCCCGTTCTCGATCACGTCGTCGTCGAACTCGGCGTGCACCGATGAGCCGTCGAGCGAGAGCACGCCGGAGGCGAACGAGGTTCGAAGCGTGCAGTGGATCAGCCAGATTCCGCCAAGACGGACGCCACGCTCGCGCCCGAAGTGGATCACGCCGCGATTGCCGGAGCAATCCGCCGCCTTTACGATCAGAGTGTTGACGATGGCGGCGTTCGAGTTTGGGCGCTCGGTCTCAGCCGCTTCCACGAAGTCGAATTCGCGATTGGCGGAATCGTGGACGAAGCAGTCCTGGACCAGCGTGAAGTGGGCGCGGCTCTTGACGTTATGCCCGGTGAGCGAGTGGTCGATCTCGCAGTGCCGGAGGGTGGCGCTCTCCCCGCCGAGGTCGAGGTTGTGGTTGTATCCCGGGTCAGCGGCGTCGCCGTTTCGGTGGATGTGGCACTCCCGGAAGAGTTGGTCCTTGGCCACCCCCTCGGGCCCGCCGTTCGACATGACGCCCATGTCGTTGCCGGTGATCTCGCACCCGTCGACGGTTACCCCGTCGGCGCCGTTAACTCGTATTCCTGCGCCGTTATGGGTGCCGTTGTGGGCGCCACGCAGGACGAAATGTCCGATCGTGGCGCCGACTCCGGTGGCATCTACTTGGATAATCGCGCGAGGGACGCGGCCGGCGCCCGAGTAGTCGAAGCCGGTCCCGTCGAGCTCGACGGGCGCAGGTCCCTGGCCGATCAGCTTGAGCCGGGGAACTGTGAGCTTGAGCGCGACCTCGCGGTAACCGCCGGATTGGGGATAGACGGCAACGGTGTCACCGGGCTTGGCGGCGCGAACCGCGTCCTCGATCCGCTCGAAGCGGCGGCCGGGGCCGACGGCGAGGACCTGGTTCGCCAATAGAAGGATGAGTATCGGAGACACGCCTTGACCTGTTAAGATTGCCACCTTTTTGCCTCCCTATCGCACCCACGCCTGCAGACTCATTTACGCAGCTTCTTAACAATCACTTAACTGTGTCTTAAAGTCCACTTAACCACCGGAAGGCACACTCTTCACGCCATGCGACGTGCGTTCACCTTGATCGAGCTACTGGTCGTCATCGCGATTATCGCGATTCTGGCGGCCATTCTCTTCCCCGTCTTCGCCCAGGCGAAGGAGCAGGCTAAAAAGACTGCCTGTCTCAGCAATACCAAGCAGATCGCCCTTGGAATCTATCAATACACGATCGATTCGGACGACTACTACCCGAACACGAGCTGGGAGCAGGACCCGGCCGGCTTTATGGGCGGCATAGCCTACAACCCCCAGAACCCCAACGGCACCTACCAGGTCCACTGGAGCTACCTGATTCAGCCGTACATCAAGAACTGGGGCATCTTCGTGTGCCCGTCGGACAAGAACCCGGTAACCACCGACAATCCTTGCCCGAACGGCATCGCCGACGTCGGCATGGTCAATGGCGCCGGCCTCATGTACTGCGACTGGGCCGCCCCCAAGGACAGCTACATTCCGGTTTACAATGTGCTCCCGGCCCACGACTGGACCGTCACGTCGATCACGATGTTCGCGCAGCCGGCCAACCAGATCACCGTTACCGAGCACCGGAACGACAACGTGGCGGCCGACCAGCACAAGGGTGTGAGCGGCTTCTTCCCCTCGCAGCCGTGTCCGCAGTGGCCGTTGGTGCCGTGGCAGGCGAGCGGCAAGCAATACAGCTACTTCCCCGAGGCGTTCGCGCTTCAGGAGTACGCGCTGGCGCAGGTGCCGAACTTCCAGACCAACAAGAGCCTGTTCAAGAAGTACGACATCCTCCGCGTTTCATGGGATCAGCACACCAGCGGCCAGGGCGCCAACTACTGCTATGCGGACGGGCACGCGAAGTATCAGCGGCTCGGCCAAACGCTGAATCCGAACGCCTACCAGTACGGCGACGTCTGGTATCCGAACTCGGCGATTTGGAACAGCAGCCCCTGCCCCTAGGATTGGCAGTTGTGAGCTTGTAATTGCCGGCGCCGAAAAGCGCCGGCTTTTTTTGTAAGTAAAGTCAAGTCTTGATGGAGTTGACCGAAGAGGCATCGCTACGGCGCGATTGGGCGCGCTTCACGGCGGTGACATTGCTCTTCGGGTTCGGCTTCGCCGTGTACAGCGGCGTCTTTCAAAACTTCATGAAGGACGAGCTGCACGCCACGCAGCTCAATTACGGCGTCACCGAATCGATTCGCGAAATCCCCGGCCTCATGGCGGCGCTGATGGCGGGGACGCTCGTCGCGTTCGCCGAGTCTAGGATCGCGGCGATCGGATTGGCTATCACGGGAATCGGCATCGCCTGGAGCGGGTTCGTCCACGCGCTCCCGCCTCTCGTGGCGGTGACCTTCTTCTGGTCGGTCGGCTTCCACCTCTGGGCGACGGTGCAGAACGCGATCACGATGGCGCTGGCGAAGGGAAAGGAGGGCGGGCGGCACCTAGGGCGAATGGGGGGAATCAGCCAGTATGCGACGATCGCCGCGCTCGGGTTTGCGGCGGTCGGCGCGATGCTTATGCCGAGGAACATGTATCTGCCGTACTTCCTCGTCGGAGGCGCCTCGATCCTGGCGGCGGCGGTGTTCTGTGCCTCGCTGACCCACCACGCCCATACGGGCGTGCGCCACCGGATCGTGCTGCGGCGCGAGTATTGGCTCTACTACCTGCTCACGTTTTTGGAAGGGTGCCGACGGCAGATCTTCTCGATCTTCGCGGCCCTCGCACTGATCCTCGTCTACCACCAGGACGTGCGCCAGATGCTGTTCGTGCAGCTGATCAACGCGGTGCTGATCGCGGTGACGGCTCCGTGGATGGGACGAATCTTCGACCGGGTGGGCGAGCGGGGACCGCTGAGCGCGTACGCGATCGGGCTGATCGTGGTGTTCATCGGCTACGCGATGACGCGCAATGTTGTATCACTTTACGCGCTTTACCTTATCGATAACATCCTGTTCTCGTTCGGAGTCGGGTTCACGACGTACATCCATCGGATCGCCCGGCCGGGGGATTTGACTCCGAGCCTTGCGATGGGGGTGACAATGAACCACATCGCGGCGGTGACGGTGCCGATCGGGGGGGCGTACCTGTGGGCGAGGTCGGGGAACTACCAGGTGCCGTTTTGGGTGGGGGTGGGTATCGCGGGGGTGTCGTTGGTGTTTACGCGGTTCTTGCCGCACGGCCCGGCGCCCAAGCCGGCGTGACCGGCGCCCGGTGCACCGCCCAGTCTCTGTCCCCCCGCCGGGGGGACTAGCCGTCCAGGTGCGTCTCTCCTCCCTTCGGGAGGAGTCCTCGCCGCATTGCGGCGAGGGTGGAGGGCGTCGAGCCCCAGTGCCGCTTCGGCCTTCCTCACTCCGTCGGTCTGACTCTTCGCTGATCGTCCGCGGCCTCCTCACGGGGTTGCTAACCTCGGCGAGGGACCGCCTCAAACAACGCAACCCCGGGTGTTCGGAGCCCAAGCGGACTGCGAAGAATAGGCCCGGCGGAGCGAGAAGACCTCCGCATTCCCGAAGCGTGCCAGGAGGTCAGCGACCCGTGAAATCGGGCCCCGCGCGGGGTCGTCAGGCGCCGTCGTAGGCCTGGCGCAGCCAGCCGACGAGCTCGTCGTCGACTTGATCGACCGACGACACCCGGACGCGGTGGGAGAGCATCGCGTTGAAGCTGCCGGAGGCTTCAAGGCGCGGGCCGGCAGCGACGCCGGGAAGGTTGATGCCGACGTCGAGGCGGCCGGCAGCGGGCTGCAGGATGGCGAACTGCTTCTTGCGCCGGACGCTCTCATACGCCTTCTTCGGGGCGACGTCGACGTCCGATCCGAAGGCCTGGAGCTTGGCCATGACCGCGTCATAGATCGGGCGGGTCTCCGGCCGGCTCTTGAGCATCGCTTCGACCGGATCGGACTCGCTACCCTCCGGATTCGCCTTGCGGTTGAGGGCGATCTGGTTCGCGTAGCCGTGCGTCAGGCCGTGATCTCCCTTGAGGAACGCCACCACCTCGCCGTGCTTCTCGAGGCCGGCGCCCTCGATGATATGACGCCACTCGTCCAGGGTCTTGCCTGTCTTTTCCTTGAGCATGGCGATCATCTTGGCCAGGCTTTCTTCGGGTCGCATGGTTTCGGGAGTATAGACGCACGGGATGACGCCCTCACCCCCGCCGGCGTCGCGGCGGGTACCTCTCCCGGAGGGAGAGGAGACCTACCGGCCGGCCAGGTGGTCGACGACGGCGGCGCCGAGGTTGATCGCCGACTGCTCGGTTCGCTGGCCGCCTGAGAAGGTCGGGGTAACGCCACACTTGTTCACGAGAAAGAGGTTCTTCACCGGCGTCTCTGCGGCAGAGGCGCGGGCGGTCCAGAAGTTCTTCCCCTTGGCCTCCTTCACGTAGGCCAGCACCTTGGCCCACGATTCCTTGTCCCGCGGGAAGAGGTCGCGAAGATCCATGGGGTAGTGGGTGAAGTAGGGGCCGGACTTGGGGACGTTGAACTCGGCGTCGGTGTACGGGTGCGCGAGCCGGAAGAAGGCGCTCGAGCCCCGCACGTAGAATTGGGGCGGCATGCGCACCTCCAGCTTATCGCTACCCGCCACATAGCGCAAATAGGTTTGGAGGGCGGGGATCTCGGTTCGCTTGATGGGCGCGAACGTGGGGTCAGTCTCCAGGGAGTGGCTATGCTGCAGCCAGTTCTTCAGGAAGCGGTAACTGATGCTGTTGAAGCTGGCTTGAGAGCCGAAGATGGCGATGTTGAAGCCGCTGACGTAGCGCCGGCCGTTGAGCCAGTCGAGGTCGTCCGAGGGCTCCTTGATCGCCTTGCAGGCCATGTAGAAGCCAAACCCCATCGCCAGACCGCAGTAGCCGTAGGCGTGGTTCGAGCCGGTTACGAAGAAGTCGGAGGAGATGTTCACCCGGAGCTTCTTGAGCAGGGCGGCGGCGTTCTCGTTCGCCGCGACCTGGTCCGAGGTCACCCCGACGAACTTTTCGATCGCCTCGGGCATCTCCCGGTCGTCGTTTCCAAGCCGGTCGAACGCGTCCGAGTCGAGGTTGTGGACGTCGAACGTCATGCCGCACGACATATGCGGGGTGTCGAGCGTGAACGGAACGCCCGCCTTTTCCGCCACACGAGATTCCGGGTCGCCGTCGATGAACCAGGGGGCGCGGACGGCGATCCCTTCGAGGGTGTGAATCTCGTGAATCCCAGCGCCCGCCTTTACGACCCATAGGCTGTCGTAACTCTTGGTTTTGACCAGGTCGATTCGTCCCGCGTAGCTGCCGACCAGATACTTGTTGAGGCGCGCATCGGTATCCGGCGGAATCGAGACCCAAGCCTTGACCCCGAGCCCCTCGTGCCAAACCTTCTCCTGGCCGAGCGGATGGGACGTCGAACCCTGCACGTCGAAGTAGCGCAAATTGCCGCCGGTGTCGGCGCTCATGCCGCCCAACGGCCCGGCGTAGAGGAGCACGACGTGCATCCCGCGTTCGGCGGCCTGCACGGCGGTGGCCAGCGAGGAGAGCTCGGCGCCGACGATCACGAGGTCGCCTGACCGAACCCGATCCGCGGTCACCTCTCCGCCGAAGCTGTAAGGATCGAGGTTGCCCCCCTTGGTGACCAGGAACATCGTGCACTGGACGTTCTTATCGAGCGCGGCCTGAAGCCGCTCGACCACCGCCGTCTGCTTCGGGTCTCCCTCGTACTGCCCGATGAGATAGCGGCAGTCGCGGCTGCTGATAAGGCTGCCGTCATAGAGGAACGCGTCGAGCGGGGGCGGGCCGGAGGGGGGCTTAGGCAGCGGATCGGGCGGCGGACCGGACCCCTGGTGTCGACAACCTCCGAGCGCGCTGGCGGCTAGGAGGACGAGGAGGGCGAGTCGGGGAAGAAGATCTGCCGGATGTAGCTGACCGACTTGCCGGGGATCACGAAGCCGAACCGGCCGTACTCGTGCTCGGCCCGCGCGTTGAGCCGGCCCGCGAAGAGATTGATTTTTTCGAGTCCTTTCCATCGTCCTTTGGCGGCCGCGTTGATGAAGTCAACGATCTCCTTTTGGTGCGTCAGCGGCCCGCCGAGCTCGCAAATTTGGAGCGGAGTGGCGGGGTCCATTTCCCGCATGAACTTCGTGTACCAGTCGTACATATCGAAGACGTTGTAGTTGGTGGAATAGAGGGTGCCGCCGATGCGCGCGTACAGCCCGGGTTCGTACATCGCGCGGAGGATGGCGAGCTGGCGCGAGCCTCCCTTGATGCTCGCCTCGTAGGCGGTGTCCACGAGCGGGGAGAAAACGAGCTTGGCGTTGTCCGGCATGAAGGACTTCCACCAGCGCGCGGCGACCTTGTAATGCTCGAGGATTTCGTCCGACTTTGCCACGGAGTAGCGGCTGCCGAACAGGTTCGCCTCGCTGGCGAAGCGGATCCATACGGTGATGTTCTTCTTCTTGACGTCGAGGAAGACGTCGCGGAGCTGGCGGGTGAGGGGGGAATCCTTGAGGGCGGCGTACGCGTCGCCCTCCGCGTCCGGCTCGAGGGCCAGGGTGGGGCCGCCGTACACGCCGGCGCGGAGCAGCCAGTGGTGGAGGCGCGGAATTCCCCGCTGCCAGTTCAGGTGGCCGATCGAGAAGTAGTTCATGTCGGCGAGGTCGGCGCCGTAGATGTCGCGCACGGCCTCGCGGTAGCGGTCGTAGAGCTTGTCGTCCTCAGCAAGGATGGGAATGGAGAGTTTCTCGACGTGGAGCGCTTCGGCGACTTCGGAGGTGAAGACGCCGATTTCGAGGGGGCCGATGAACGGCTTGTGGGGCTTGGCGGGTACCAGGACGCCGGTGAAGAGCGGCTTATCGGGGTCGGGGACGGGGCCGGCCGGCTTGGGTCCGTGGTGGCAGCCGGCGAGAGTCGTAAGCGCGGCGATCAGCAGAAAGAGATGGGGGCCGCGCGGAGTCAACGTTAGATTATTGCCGATTGAACGCCGCCAACAACGCCGGCGGCACGTCCATGTTGCCGGTCCGCAGCAGTCTGATCTTTCGGATCAGCTCCTCCTCCGAGTCGGTGAATGGGTTGAGCTTCGCGACCTCCCCGCGGGGGCGGACGACGCCCCAGTCGCCAAGCGAGTTCTTGCCCGCCACCTTCCAGGTCCAGAACGCCCAACTGAAGCCGGTCTTGTCCAACTCGGCCACGTAGGGGCGGATCACGGCGGGGCCGCCGAACGGTTCGACGTTCCATTCGCCGATGTACATCGGGGTCTGGCGATAGCCGAGGAGCTCGACGATCTTGGGGATATCCTTCTTAAGCCCGTCGACGTGGTCCTCCGGCTTCTTGGCGTCGAAGTTGTAGAAGTGGAGGGAGTAGGCGACGTCGCTCCACTGGGCGAGATTGGGGTGCGGGCTGGTCTCGAAGCCCTTGTACCCGTCCTCGATGAGGATCACCTTGTGCGGCGCGGTCTTCCGGACCGCGCGATAGAGCCGGTCGTAGACCATGAAAACCATGGCCGCGTTGGGGCCGCCCATCGGCTCGTTCATGAGATCGAAGGCGGCGACGCCGGGATCGCCGGCAAACTCCTTGCCGACGCGGGCCCAATCGCGCTCGGCCTCGGTGATGTTCTCCACGTCGAACCAAAGGCGGTTCCGCTTCTCCTGGCCGGTGTGGTGCTCGTTGCTCTGCCCGCCGGGGAGGCCGTGCATGTCGAGGACGACGTAGAGGCCGGCGGCCTCGCACATCGTGACGGCGGCGTGCAGCCGTTCGAGCCCGCCCGGCTCGTCGAGGATGCTGTGGAGGAAGGGCAGGCGGACGTGGTTGAGGCCGGCGGCCTTGATCTTGGCGAGATCGGCGTCGGTAATCCAGTTGTCGCGCCACGCATCGCGGACGCGCAGCATGGCGGCGGCGCCGAGGCGGTCCTGGATCGCCGCCCAGAGGGAGACGTGATCCTTCACGGGCCTATAGCTCGAGCCGGCGGGAGGCTCTTCGATCCACGGGGTCATCCAGGTCTCCTCGACCAACCAGCCGCCGAGGTTAACGCCGCGCAGCGCGATCGGTTTGCCGGCAGCGGTGAAGTGGGTGCCCTCGGCGCCGATCGTGGCGAACGCTTGGTGGGTGAAGACGAGGGCGAGGAGGGGGATCACGGTTGGATAATACGCGGAAAAATTTCTGTGATTAACGGTTTTATGCGTTATGATTAATCCGTCTATCATGGCGGATCGACGCGCGTTACTTCGCGGCAACGGGGCCACATTGCGAGAGGTTGCGGACGCAGCCGGGGTTTCGGTCGCGTCGGCCTCGAAGGTTCTGCACGGCCGCGGCTCCACGATCCGGGTCGGCGCCGCGAGGGCGGAAAAGATCCGCGCGGCGGCCGAGCAGCTCCACTACAACCCGAATGCGATCGCGAGGCAACTACGCTCCAGCCGGACGTACACGATCGGTTTGGTCTGGGAGCACATGCGGAGCATCGCCGACGGTCCGCTGTACTACGTGCACCTCCTCGACGGGGTGACGCAGCGGCTGTTCGCGAACCATTATCGCCTGACGATTCTGCCCGAGCTTCCGCACCTGCAGCCGGTACGCGGCATCAGCGACGGGCGGTTGGACGGCGTGATCTGGTGCAAGATGCCGCACGACGAGGCGATTCTCAAGGAGCTCGAGCACACGTCGCTACGGGTCGTCGCGCTCAATTCGCCGCCGCCACGCGAGGAGCATGGGGTGCCGTTCGTGCATTGCGACAACGAGGGCGGGGCGGAGCTCGTCGTAGATCACCTGGCCGGCCTAGGGCACAAGCGGATTCTGTTTGTGCTGGACCATGGCTGGGAGGAGACGCCGGACGCACAGGCTCGCCTCACCGGATTTCGAACGGCGATGAAGCGCCACGGACTCCCGTGCAGCGAGGAGGACGTGGCGGTCTGGTCGATCAACGAGCCCCCCGTTGCGGAGTGGTTTCGGTCAAACCCTGTCCATACCGCGGTCTTCGCCTGGCACGAGGGGTTGGCCGGCCACATCCTGGATGCGGCGCAACAGGCCGGCCTTCGCGTACCGAAGGATTTCAGCGTGGTCGGTTTCGACAGCACGATGTACTGCGACTCGACCGTGCCGCGGCTGACCGCGGTGCGCCAGCCGGTGCGCGAGATGGCGGAAAACGCCGCACAGATTCTTATCGATCTGGTCGAGGGCCGGGTGGCCTCGGCCCCCTCGCCCTGCTTCCCCTGCTCCCTTGATGTCAGGGACTCGACGTCTCCTCCGGCTCGCTGAGCCCCCGACCCACTCAACGAAGAGGCCCCGCATGAAGAAGCACTCCTCAAAGGCTTTTACACTCATTGAACTTCTCGTCGTGATCGCGATCATCGCGATCCTGGCCGCCATTCTGTTCCCGGTCTTCGCGCAAGCGAAGATGCAAGCAAAGAAGGCGTCCTGCTTGAGCAATACCAAAGAAATGGCTCTCGCGAACCTGATGTACACGAACGACGCCGACGACTACTTCGCCCAGGCGCAGTCCGGAGACGACTTTGTTGCTACCGCGCCCCACATATGCTGGACGACGACCGTCTACCCGTATATCAAGAACGGCGACCAGGAGCTCGACACGTTTTCGGGCTTGACGGTCAGTACGGGCAAGGGAGGAATCTTCCTCGACCCCGCCGCTCCACGAATACCTTCGCAGACTGACTACACTCAGGAGGGGTACGAGTTCGGAGTCAACCGGCTCATCCTCATCGACAACTACGCGAGCGGGGACTGGCTGCCGGCCTCGCAGATCTTGCCCTCGCTGACTACGACCGGGATCGATACCCCGGCCGACCGAGTTCTCCTCGCCGAAAAAGGCATGAACACGGTGCAAGATGGCTGGAACTACCCGTGGATCGTCGACTGGCAGTTCCAATACATCGGCTCGATCGCCTCGACGCCGGGCAATCCTGCAACGGTGTACCGCGACGGCGACGATTCCTGGAATCCGAGTTCACCCGTTTACAGCCCGAACATCGATACCGACTGTGTGCAAGGAGTCTCGGATGGCGGTTGGGAGTGCGCGGCGCACCCCAGGTACCGCTACAGCAAGGTGAGCACGTTCGCCTTTACGGACGGGCACGCCAAAGCGATCGTGCGGGGTGGCCTCAAGTGGTGGCACAACATCTACGTTCCTAGAGGAGACATCACCGTCAATAACTGGGAGTACGGCTGGTATTACCCGGGAGAGCCCTTCTAAGTGCGTTACGCCCCATGAGTCGTTTCCAGACGATTCATGGGGCCAAGCCCCTGTTGTAAGCGAG
>Ga0070734_10004772_pt1 | contig 12582 bp, 10 predicted proteins | sample Coa_R1_8_FD_66444 | JGI IMG/M metagenome (GOLD analysis project Ga0070734, IMG submission 66444) | Surface soil microbial communities from Centralia Pennsylvania, which are recovering from an underground coalmine fire - Coalmine... | ecosystem: Environmental > Terrestrial > Soil > Unclassified ...
GCGGGAAAGCTCTATAGCGAGTTCACGCCAGCGTCCGACCAAGTTGTCGAAAGGCTCAAGTCGTGGAAGTCCTTCAAGGTCAGGTGGACCGCTGTGGAACGCGCCCTCGCAGGCGCAAGGGTTGCAAGCAAGATCGACACCTCCGACCTGCTTAGCCCCTACGATGGAAAGCCGCTCCGCTACTCCTACGACGGGAAGCATATTCATATCGAGCTTGATTCCGATGATCCCGCGTCTCCTACCCGACTCAGCGTCCCCGCCGAACCGTTCAAGCGAAGATAGGCCGCTATGCCGCGCCGAGCTACTCTTCCGAGCCGGCTTCCAAAATGCCGTCCGCCACGAACACCGGGGCATCGAAGCGCACCGCCAGCGCGATGGCGTCGGAGGGGCGAGCATCGATCTCGTACTCTTCTTTACCACGCTTAACGTAGAGCTTGGCGTAGTAGATGCCGTTCCAGAGGTCGTCGATCACCACGCGCTCGACGGTCGCATCCAATCGCTCGAGCAGGTTCCGGATGAGATCGTGGGTCATCGGCCGATCCGGCTGGGAGTTTTCCAGCGGCAGCGAAATGGCCTGGGCCTCGAACGGGCCGATCACGATCGGAAGCTTCCGGTCCCCATCGGACACGAGCACGAAGAGTGACTTGCTCTGCTCGCTGTCCGCGGCGAACACACCCTGAATGTGGACTTCGACAAGCTCACCCAGGTCACGGCTCTCGCCATCCGGGATGGGGTTGGAGTAAGGAAAAAACGACGGCGGCTGGTCTAGGTTCTCCGGACCCTCCGAGCCTTCGTGATCCTCCGGCATATTGGAATGCTACCCCTGGGGTGGCAGATTAGACGGTGGCCTTGGTGCGAGCGATCACGCTCTCGATGAACGCCTGATTGTTCGGAGTCCGCTTAAGTAGCTTGATCAGCGAATCGGTGGCTTCGAAGACCTTGTCTTGATTTGCCAAGAGCCGGTGAAGCTGGACCACACCCTCGAGTTCCTCCTTCTTGAAGAGGCGCTCCTCGTGGCGGGTCGAACTGCGTTTGACGTCGATGGCCGGCCAAATCCGACGTTCGGCGATTTCCCGGTCGAGCACCATCTCCATGTTGCCGGTGCCTTTGAACTCCTCGAAGATCGCATCGTCCATTCGGCTGCCGGTATCGATCAGGGCGGAGGCGACGATCGTCATCGAACCACCCTCCTCGATGTTCCGAGCCGCACCGAAGAAGCGGCGGGGCCGGTAGAGGGCAGACGGATCCAAGCCGCCGCTGAGGGTTCGTCCGGACGGATTGATGGTCAGGTTGCTCGCCCGGCTGTAGCGGGTGATCGAGTCGAGAAGGATCACTACGTCGCGGCCGAATTCAACAAGTCGCTTGGCCTGCTCCAGGCACAAATCGGCAACCCGCATGTGGTTCTCCGGCGGCTCGTCGAATGTGGAGGAGATCACCTGACCGCGCACCGACCGGCGCATATCGGTGACTTCTTCGGGGCGCTCGTCCACGAGGAGCACCATCAGATAGACCTCGGGGTGGTTGGCGGTGATCGAGTTCGCGATCGTCTTCATCATCGTCGTCTTGCCCGCCTTCGGCGGCGAAACGATGAGGCCGCGTTGGCCCTTGCCGATCGGGCAGATGAGGTCGATGATTCGAGCAGGGATGTTGTCGGGGTGGACCTCCATCACCATGCGCTCCTCGGGAAAGAGCGGGGTCAGCTCGTCGAAGTTCTTCCGGTGCTTCATCTCATCGGAGCCGGTCGCGAACGAGCTCACGCTCTCGACGCGGAGCATGCCCTGAAACTTCTCGCCCTCCTTTGGCGCCCGCACGAGGCCATAGACGGAGTCACCACCACGCAGCCCGTAGCGCTTGACCTGCGTCTGGCGCACGTACGTGTCGTTGTTTGAGGGAAGGTAGTTGTCGCGACGGAGAAAGCCCCACCCGTCGTTCAGCAGCTCGAGCACGCCACGGGCATAGATGCACTCGGGGTTTGCCTTTTCCAAGAGTTGCTCGATGAGCTCGTGCCGAAGGAGGTTGGGGGAAAGCTTGGCCGCCTTGGCTTCCTTGAGTAGGGCCGCAGGCGTCATCTGGTCAAAGTGGTTGTAATCGATTTCCGGAAGCGACTCGAGATCGACCTGGTTGTCGACCTTCGGCAGGCCCTCTCGGTGCCGGCCGCGCCGGCGACCTTGACCCTGACCATCTTGTGGCTTTCGTGGACGGAACTGGTGCGTCATTGTGCTCCTGAATATGGAGATTCGCGAGGACCTAGGCTGAGCAAATACGCTCTGTTTTGGCTCTTTGCCGCCGCATCCCGGCTTAGCCGGATAACGTTGCGGGAGGGCAATCTTCGCGGAGGATAGAGATGTACGGCAGATTGCGATACCGCTCTGCGTAATCCAGCCCGTATCCTACCACAAAGGCTTCCGGAATCTCGAAACCGACATACTCGACCGGGGTTCGGATGCCGCGTGCGGTGCGCTTGCTCAGCAGCGAGACAACCTTGAGTGAAGAAGGCTTGCGAACGCTCAGGAGCTCCCGCAAGTGATCTAACGTCGTCCCCGTGTCGACGATGTCTTCTACCAATAAGACGTCGCGGCCCTCGATGTTGGTGTCAAGGTCCTTGCGAATTTGCACATTTCCTGAGCTAACGGACCCTCCGTGATAGCTGGAAACCTGCATGAAATCTAGCTCGAGGTTCTCGCCGAGGCGGCGGGTGAGGTCGGCGAGGAAGTAGACGGAGCCCTTGAGGATGGCAACCGCGAAAATGGTCTTGCCCTGATAATCCCGCGCTATTTCGGCCGCCAACTCGTCGATTCGACGCTGAAGGCGGTCGGCGGAGATGAGCGGCTCGAGCAACGCCTAGCTTGCCTTCGCGAGATCCTCTTCCGTCAGGATGAGCGGCCTGCGTCCCTCGTCTATGACGCCGCGCGGAAGAATGACGCGCTTGACTTCCGGTGCGCTCGGCACCTCGTACATCACGTCCATCATCACTTCCTCGATGATCCCACGCAGTGCCCGTGCGCCGGTCTTGCGCTTGAGCGCCTCGCGGGCGACTTCGTCCAGCGCGCCGGACTCGACCACCAAGTCCACCCCATCGAGCTCGAAGAACTTCGCGTACTGCTTCATGAGCGCGTTGCGCGGTTCGCTCAAGATGCGCACGAGCGCCTCTTCGTCGAGTTGGCCGAGTGTGGCAATCACGGGGAGCCGGCCGATGAACTCCGGAATCAAACCGAATTGCAGCAGATCGCTGGGAAGCAACGCGTGCAGCACTTCGCGATCCTTGTCGATCTTGGTCTCGGGGGTTGAGTTGAAACCCATGACGGCACCCTTGAGGCGACGCCGAATGGAATCCTCGATTCCTTCGAACGCGCCGCCACAAATGAACAGAATGTTCTTGGTGTCGATCTGGATGTACTCCTGCTGAGGGTGCTTTCGCCCGCCTTGCGGGGGCACGTTGGCAGTAGTCCCTTCCAGGATCTTGAGCAGCGCTTGCTGCACACCCTCGCCACTCACGTCGCGCGTGATGCTCGGGTTATCGCTCTTACGAGCAATCTTGTCAATTTCGTCGACGTAGATGATGCCGCGCTCGGCCGCCGCCTTGGGATTGCGCGGGTCGATCGACTCGGCGGCCTGGTAAAGGCGGAGAAGGATGTTCTCAACGTCCTCCCCCACATACCCGGCCTCGGTGAGGGCGGTGGCGTCGGCGATTGCGAACGGAACGTGCAACATCCGGGCAAGGGTTTGCGCCAGGAGCGTCTTCCCGCAACCGGTCGGGCCGACCATGAGGATGTTGCTCTTCTGCAACTCGACTTCGTCTTCTTCGACGGAGTCTTTGATCCGCTTGTAGTGGTTGTAAACCGCGACGCTCAGCGCGCGCTTGGCCTGCTCCTGCCCGATGACGTAGCCGTCCAGGTACGCGACGATCTCCTTGGGCTTGGGGACCGTCGGCTCGGCGACTTGGGCCGCCGCACCGCGAGGTGTCGCCGTCGCTTCTCCAAGGAGCGTGTTCGCCGCGGCTCGCGGCGCCCGCTCAGGACCGTCGTTTCGTAGGATGTCGTTGCAGAGGTCGATGCAATCGGCACACACGGCGCCATGCAGACCCACGATCAGTTTCCGAACTTGCTCTTTCGTCTTGCCACACAGGCAACACTGGTTCTGCTGCTCGCTCGTCTTTGACGTCATCCTACTTATATCCTAACCGAAAACAGATTCAGCTGCGTGCCGAGAATTATCGTGCGCCCGGCTCAACGACGCGGTCGATGAGGCCATAGACCTTGGCTTCATCGGCCGACAGGTATCGGTCGCGGTCCACGTCTTTCCTGATCTGCTCCATGTCTTTGCCGGTGTGACTCGCCAAGATGCCCAGGATCGTATCGTTCACGCGGTTTGTTTCCGCCACCTGTACATTAATGTCGGCAGTTGTTCCGCGGAATCCAGAGGAAGCTTGATGAATCATCACACGAGCGTTCTTCAGAGCCGAGCGCTTCTCCTTCGTGCCGCCGGCTAGAAGAACGGCGCCCATCGAGGCGGCCATGCCGACGCACGTGGTGGCAACATCGCACTTCACGATCTGCATCGTGTCGTAGATGGCCATGCCCGCGTAAACCGAGCCGCCCGGGCTGTTGATATAGAATTCGATGTCCTTGTCGGCATCCTCTTTCTCCAGAAAGAGGAACTGGGCGACGATCAAATTGGCGACGTAGTCGTCGACTTCGGTTCCGAGAAAGACGATGCGGTCTTTGAGGAGACGCGACCAGAGATCGTAGCTGCGCTCGCCGCGCGCGGTCTGCTCAATAACGTAGGGGATTCCCATCTTTTCCTCCATGATCGGTTTGCAGGAGCCCGCGGCTTCCGTATTCGCAGGCTGAATCTTCAAAAAAACCGGCCGGCATCAGCCAGCCGCGCTTTCCAATGCATCGTTGCATGTACTTCCTTGTACGCTTTCGCGCAGGGACTTTACGTCTTGGCTGACTTGGCGGGCTTTGCGCTCTTGGCGGGTTTCACTGCCTTCGGCCCTCCGGGCTCCGAGATCTGTGCCTCGTTGATCAGGAGATCGCTGACCTTGCGCGAGATCGTTCTAAAGCGGAGTTCCTCTAGCGCGTTGTTCTTCTGGAGCAGGTCGGCCATCTCCTGCAATTCGAGGTTGTACTCGTCCGCCATGATCGCCAACTCGAGGTTGAGGTCCTCGTTTGTGAGGCTCATGTTCTCCTTCACGAATACTTCGCGGATCAGGAAGGCGCGCTTGATGTAAAGCTGTGCCTTCTCCCGCCAGGCTTCCACCAGCTCGGGAAGACTCATCCCATTCTCCTGGGCGTACTCCTCCATCGACTTGCCGGCTTCTCTCTGTTCGTCCTCGGTTTCCTGGAGCCGACGCCGGGCGATATCCTCCCATGAGTTGTCGCTGACCTCGACCTTCGATCGGGCTAGCAACTGCTCCATCGCGCTCTCAACCAGGATCTCCCGGATCATGTTCGCCTTGGCTATCCCGAGTTGGGCGCGAACCCGATTTCGGAGGTCCTCGACGCTCTCAGTCTTCAGCGACTGCGCGAAAGCCTCGTCGAGCGCCGGCATCTGCAGGGTGCTCGCCGAATTGAGCGTCACGATGCACTTGAAGGACTTGCCCGCCCAGTCCTTCTCCTGGAAGCTGAGCGGGAAGGTCAGATCGAGATGCTTCATGTCCTCGACCTTCATCCCGACGATGGCGATATCCAATTGCGGAAAGGTTTGCCCGACGACGGTCATGAAGTTCCGGCCCTCGCCGGCTTCGCCGTCAATCTTGATGTTGAGCACGGCGACATCGCCATCGGCGACCCCACGATCCGTGATCGGCGTGCGCGTCGACCGCCGCTGCCGGATCTCCTCGAGCTGATAGGCGATCTCCTCCTCCGTCACTTCATCCGGCGCCTTTTCGAGCGGGATCCCCTTATACTCGCCTAGCTCGACGCGGGCAGGCAGCGGCACCTTGGCCACGTACTCGGCGGTATGGTTCTCGTGGTTGAGGGCCTTGAGGTCGACCGAGGGGCGCGTCGTCATGTCGGGCGCGAGTTCCATCTCCTCGATCGCCTTTCGAAGGGTTGAGTTGACGAGATGGCTCGCCGCATCGTCGTACAACTGGCTCGGTTCGATAACCTTCTCGAGCATCGCTCGCGGGGCATGACCGGGACGGAACCCGGGAAGGCGAACCCGCTTGGCCGCCTGCTTGAACGAGCGCTCGAAGGCGTCCTTCACCTCTTCGGGCGCGAGTGAAACCGTTAGTTGAACGGTGCAGGGGTTTAGGTCTTCACGAGTGACTTGCATGGGAACGGGCGACCACCCAACGGCGCTTGGGCAGGAGAGAAATTCTACCTCCCGGCTCAGATGCCCAGATTGAGCGACCAGAAGGCATACCGGCTGTCGACAAAGCCGATCATCGCGGTCGTGGAGATGTTGCGTCCGAACAGCTTGTAGCTTCCCGCCGCCTTCGGATTCCACGCGATCGCGTAGTTGACGCCGAGCCCGTCCTCTTCGACGACGGCCTTGAAGCGATCGCCAATCGGAACGCTCATGTTGGCGAACCCCTTTCCGAACCGCCGGGTTCCCCAACCACCGCTGACGTAAATGCCGTACCGCAGGGGAACGGTCACCGCGCCGTAGAACGACTGGCTGTTTTCAACTCCCACCGCGCCACCGGCACGGTCGCCGCGCGTGCCGCCCGTGTCCTGCACGCCGGCAGAGACCCCGATGTTCTTGTAGAAAAGCGGCGCCTGGTACTGAAGGCAAAAGGCGGTATCGCCCTCCGAACTGATGACCATAAAGCTGCCGCAGAGGGACCCGAATTTCGTCGACGGGAGTCCGCCGCACCCCGTGAACTTGCCAATCGAGTTGACGTTGCCATGCCCGCCCGTAACATGCGGCAGACGGAAGAACTGATAGTCGCTCGTGTTCGCTGCTGAAAGGGTTCCGTTCCAGTTGCTGAGCGAGTAGCCGATAGGTGTCGAGAACGCCATCGCTCCCGCAAAAGACGGGACGCCGTCGGGGGTCACGCCGAAGCCGCCGCCCGGGAGTCCGGAGATCGTTCTAAAGGCGGGGTACTGGTGCGGCCCGGCGAGGTTGTCCTGCGCGGTGGCAACGGAGGCGAGAAGGGCAAGCCCGGCTACGGCGAGTTCGCGGCGCATCTGGGCATCTTACCGGGCCGACTACGCTCGGACGGCGGCAAGCACGCGCTCCTCTTCGGCCCGCCCGTAGGCTCCGACCGGGCGCTCGTCCCCTAGCGTGTAAAGCCAGGCTAATGTATCGGCCGCAGTCTCTCGCAGGGGGCGACGGCTGAGGCCGGCCGCGAGCGATTCGTTGCACTCGAACCCAAGCAGGCGGGAGGCTTCGGCCGGCCACATGAGCGGGAGATCCTCGCCGAGGCGAACTCCGTGCGACTCCAGCACGTCGGTAGGGACTCTGATGCCTTCCCCACCCCCGATGGAGGCGCACGCCGCGATCATCGCGTCGAATGTGGTGGCCTCGCCGGCGGCGTGGAAAATCCCTCCCAATCCTTGCTCCAGAAGCGTTACGCAGAAGGCTCCGAGATCGCGGGCGTCGATGAGTTGCATGGGGCCGCCGGGTATCTCCGGGACCAGGACCGTGCCAAAGCTGGCGAAGCGATTGACCCAATAGGCGAAGCGCCCGGTGTAGTCGTACGGGCCCGCGATGAGGCCGGGGCGAACAATCGTCGCCCGATCGCCGAACACTGCCGCCACCGCATCCTCGCACTCCACCTTGAGGGGGCCGTAGGCCTCGTTGGTGATCTCTTCGCTCTCGAGCGGCCTCTCCGGTCTTTGAAGGTTCAGCTCGAGATCGTAGACGCTGATCGTCGAGATAAAGAGGTACCGCCGGCAGCGGTCTCGCAGCGTCTCTGCCGAGGCCTTGACCACCCTCGGCAGATAGCCGCAGCTGTCGTAAACGGCGTCCCAAGATTGATCTCCGAGGGCGTCGAGCCCTCCATCCCGATTGCCGAGGAGCTCCTGTACACGCCAATCCTTCGGAAGCTCGGTCTTCCCCCGGTGGAAGATCGTAAGCTCATGGCCACGAGCCAAGGCCGCTTCCACAAATGCACGTCCGACGAACTTCGTGCCCCCAATCGCGAGAATGCGCATTGTGATGGTAGTTACGTGTCCGGGGTGCCGCGTTGCTCCCGAAGCGGACAGCGCGCTAGTAAAGCCCCCTTACCGGGTATTCTGAGTGCGGATTTCCGGCCCCCGAAGCACCACTCCGCGTACCGTGGCCGTCTTTATCCCGAATCCGCTTTTTAGCCGAATACCACCGTGCCAGACGATCCGAATATTGAAGTGGTCAAGGTTGAGGAGGAGCTAGGACGCTCCTACGTCAACTACGCGATGTCCGTCATTATCGCGCGGGCTCTGCCCGACGTTCGTGACGGCCTGAAGCCCGTCCAGCGCCGCGTGCTCTATGCGATGCGGAACTTGACGCTCTCGCCCGATAGGCCGCATCGAAAGTGCGCCAAGATCTGCGGCGATACCTCGGGCGACTTTCACCCACATGGCGACGCGGTGATCTACCCGACGCTGGTTCGTATGGCTCAGCCTTGGTCGCTGCGCTATCCGCTCATCGACGGCCAGGGCAACTTCGGCTCCATCGACGGCGACAACCCGGCCGCGATGCGGTACACCGAGGCGCGTCTCACTCCCGTCGCGATGGAGCTGATGGAGGACCTCGATCGCGAGACGATCGACTGGAGCCTCAACTTCTCGCAAGACAAGAACGAGCCAACCGTCTTTCCCGGGAAGTTCCCCAACCTGATCTGCAACGGCAGCCAGGGAATTGCGGTCGGCATGGCCACCAACTTGCCGCCGCACAACCTGACGGAGGTTTGCAACGCGATCCTGCTCCGGCTTGAGCAACCCGACTGCTCCCTGGATCAAATCATGGAAGTCCTTCCCGGGCCCGACTTTCCAACCTACGGCACCATCGTGGGGACGAAGGGAATCCGAAGCGCCTACGAGTCGGGACGCGGCTCAATCGTGCTGCAGGCAAAGACGATGATCGAGCCGGGCGATGCCGGCAAGAGCATCATCGTCGTCACCGAGATTCCGTATCAGGTCAACAAGCAGACGCTGATCACCTCGATCGCCGCGATTGCGAAGGACCGCAAGTACGACGGCATCTTGAACGTGCAGGACTATTCTGACCGTCGCGGAATGCGCATCGAAATCGAGATTCGGCGCGACGTCAACCCGAACAAGGCGCTCAACTACCTGCTGAAGCACACCAACTTGCGCACCACGTTCGGCGCGATCATGCTCGGGCTTGTCGACGTCGCCCCGCGCACTTGCCCCATCATCACGCTCCTCGACGAATACATCAAGCACCGCCGGATCGTCATCGAGCGCCGGACCCGGTACGAGCTGTACCGAGCCCTCGAGGAAGTCCACATCAACGAGGGCTATCAGATTGCTCGGCGATTCCTCGACGAGGTCATCGCCGTGATTCGCGCCGCCGCCGACCCGAACGCGGCCCGCGTGGAGTTGGTCCGGAAATTCGATATGTCGCCCCTGCAGGCGAACGCCATCCTTCAAATGCCGCTTCGCCGCCTGACCCAGCTCGAGCAGCGGACGCTTGAGGAGGACTACAAGTCGGCGCTTCTGAAGGTTCAGAACCTGTTCGACATCCTCAACGACGATGCCCGTCTAACCCGGGTCCTTCGCGACGAGGTCATCTACCTGCGCGACAAGTTCGGCGACGAGCGGCGCTCCAAGATTCAGACTCGCGAGGCAGGCGACTTCACCGAAGAGGACCTCATCCCGGAGGAAGAGGCGATCATCTCGATCAGCCGGGACGGTTATATCAAGCGGGTCAGCATCGATGCGTACCGGCAACAGCGACGCGGTGGCAAGGGAGTTAACAACACCCAAAAGGCGGACGACGAGCCGGCTCACCTCTTCCAGGTAAGCACCCACCACTTCATCCTGTTCTTCACCGACCGGGGCCGCGTATACCGGCTCAAGGGCTACGAGATTCCGGAGAGCGGCCGCTACGCCCGCGGCATGCCGGTGATCAACTACATCAACATCTTGGGCGGCGAGCGGGTCACCGCGACGGTGAGCGTGAAGGACATCCAGGGCGACGGCTTCCTCACGATGATCACCCGGTACGGCGAGGTCAAGCGAACCCCGCTGAATGCGTTCTCGAACATCCGCAACAACGGTTTGATCGCGTTCGACATCGAGGAGGGCGACGAACTCGGCTGGGTCTTGAAGACGGTCGGAAACAACGACCTGATCCTCGTCACCCACCACGGCCAGTCCATCCGCTTCGACGAGCGAAAGGCTACGTCGCGCTCGCGCGCCGCCGGTGGCGTTCGGGCAATGACCCTCAAGCCAGGCGACATCATTCAGTCGGCCGACGTGATCCGGGACGACGCCACCCTGCTTGTGGTCAGCGAGCACGGGTTCGGGAAGCGGACGAATCTGAACGAGTATCGGGTTCAGGGCCGCGGCGGCTCCGGAATCCTGACGATGAACTGCACCGGAAAGACGGGCTACATCATTGGGGCCGAAGTCGTCGAGGATGACGACCGGCTCTTGGTGATGACCGTCAACGGAAAGGGAATCCGGCTTCGGGTCAAGGAAATTCGCACGACCGGGCGCGTGGCACAGGGTGTCAAGCTGATCAACCTCGCCTCCGGCGACTCCGTACGATCCATCGCCCGCCTCGTTCAAGAAGAGGACGACGGCGATATCGAAGGCGCAAGCGAGGACGAGAGCGAGGAGTAGGGCCGGGCTCCATCGAGCGATGCCGGCGCATCAGAAGATCGACAACCCGGTCGCTATCTGGCGGGACGGCAAGGTAGTCCTCGACTCTGCCTCAGAGGTTCTCAGGCATATCGACGCAGCCTAATCAAGGCCACCAGACCGTCACGAAGGGCCACTGCCACTGCCAGCCCCAGCCACACCAAAAGCCGTACCGGGGGTGCTTGCTGCGCTCGAGCACCGAGCGAACCGCCGCCGCCCACCGGGCAATATCCCGGTTCTCGATTTGATCGGCCAGGTTCAGAGCCTCGGCGAGGTGATCCCGGATCCGATCCGCGTTCGAAGGTTCGGGCCCCGGTCGCCGGCCCAATCCCGGGCCCCTGGGAAACAAGAGCACCAGTTCGTGCCAAGACAGCACGTAGATCGCGTTGAGTAGGTAGCGGCGCTTCTCCGGATTCGGTATCGGCTCTAACATATAGAACCGGATGTGCCCGGGGATGCCGCCGTCGAGGGCGCCCGGAAACACGAGGCTGCGGTCGACACCCTCGCCGAATGGTTCCTCCTCGACCGGAAGCGGGCTCCTGAGCCAGGCGGCCGCGCTCTCATGGTCGCGTGGGGTCGGCCCTTTCAACTCCATTGCTCACAAGGGTACTGGGTCGGCGCGGCGCCGGTCTCGTGGGGTTAACATGGGGCCATGCGCTTTGCCGCCCGGTCGACCGCGACCGCCCTATTGCTTGCCTCACTTCCCCTTGCCCTCGCTCAATCGCCGCGCGATCCGCTGCTCCAAGCGTTTCAACACCCGCCTCAAGCGGCCAAACCTCAAACCTGGTGGCACTGGATGAACGGAAACGTCTCTGCCGCCGGTATCACCGCCGACCTGGAGGCGATGAAAGAGATCGGCCTGGGGGGCGCCCAGGTATTCAACGTCGACGTCGGATTTCCGAACGGGCCCGCCGACTTCATGAGCAAGAAGTGGCGGGCCCTGTTCGCCCACGCCGCGAATGAGTCGCACCGCCTCGGACTCGAGTTGGCGATGCACAACTGCGCCGGGTGGTCAAGTACGGGTGGCCCGTGGATCACGCCGGAACACGGAATGCAGGTGCTGGCATGGAGCTCGCTGCAAGTTCATGGGCCGACAAGCTTCGACGGAGTGCTCCCGCCGGCGAAGCCGCCCCGCGTCGAACGCAAGGTCGACTTCTACCGCGACATCGCGGTCTTTGCCTATCCGACCCCGGCCGCGGAGACGCTTGACGCCCTCGTCGCCCGGTTTCGGACGGATTCGTGGCTCGGACGCTCCGGCGTTGAGCGGCAGGACGCGATCAACCCTATTCAGAGCGACGACCCGGCAACGGACATCCCCGCCAAGAGCATACAAGTCATTGGCAGGCCAGATTCTCGCGGCCGAATCGCCTGGAACGTGCCGCCGGGCGACTGGACGATCCTCCGCATGGGCTACACGCCGACCGGCGTCGAGAACCATCCCGCCGCTCCCTCCGGGCTCGGGCTCGAGGTCGACAAGCTGAGCCGGGACGCGTTGGATTCCTACTGGCACCACATGCTCGACAAAGTGGTGGACGATAACCGGTCGGTCATCGGCAAGGGGTGGAACATTGTTCTGATCGACAGCTACGAGGTCGGCACTCAGAACTGGTCGCCGAAGTTTCGGGAAGATTTCAAAGCGCTCCGCGGATACGACCCACTTCCGTATCTGCCGGCAATCACCGGCCGCATTGTCGACAACTCCCAGACAACCGACCGGTTCCTCTGGGATGTGCGCCGCACGGTAGCGGATCTCTTCAACCGCAACTATTACGGCTACATGGCGCAGTTGGCGCACGAGCACGGGCTCAAGTTCGAGACCGAG